>Ga0209724_1001556_pt1 | contig 20718 bp, 16 predicted proteins | sample grotaG_FD_184143 | JGI IMG/M metagenome (GOLD analysis project Ga0209724, IMG submission 184143) | Glacier valley bacterial and archeal communities from Borup Fiord, Nunavut, Canada, to study Microbial Dark Matter (Phase II) -... | ecosystem: Environmental > Aquatic > Freshwater > Ice > Glacier ...
GGAGGAGCGAAAAAGCATGGCTGAGGGGCAAGTGGCGGTGCTGACTGGCTGCGGCAGTGGCATCGGACAGCATCTGGCGAATAGTTTGGTGGCGAAGGGCTTTCGAGTGGTTGCAACTGATATAAATTGTCAGGCGGTGGAGGAAAACGCCCAAAAGATGGATTGGAAGGCCGAGCAGGTCAAAATCCGCCCTTTGGATGTGCGTAACCCGGCGGAGTGGCAGCAAATCATCCAACTTGCGGCGGACACCTGGGGCAAAATAGATATAGTTATGAATATTGCGGGTTATTTGCGCCCCGGTTTTATCCACGAAACGCCCACCGCCCAGGTTGATGCCCATATTGACACCAATACCAAAGGGGTTATACTTGGCACACAGGCCGCCGCCGAATTTATGGTGCGGCAGGGCTACGGTCATATTATTAATATTGCCTCACTGGCGGGAATTGCCCCGGTGCCCGGTTTGTGCCTGTATGTTGCATCCAAGTTTGCGGTGCGGGGCTTTTCGTTAGCGGTGGCCCAGGAGTTGCGACCACACGGAGTCTATGTAACGGCGGTTTGCCCGGATTTGGTGCAGACTCCGATGCTGGACTTGCAGTTATATTATAAGGAGGCGGCTATTTCTTTTTCTGGCTCGAAAGCTTTGACGGTTCAGGATATAGAAAAAGCCGTAATGGGCAAAGTATTAAAACAAAAACCAGTGGAAATTTTGATACCACGCCACCGAGGTTGGCTATCAAAGTTTGCCAATACATTTCCGGGGGTAAGTTTTGCCTGGGGACAGCAACTTGCTAAAAAGGGGTTGGCTCGACAGGCTCAAGAAAGAGAAAAACGAGGTTTATAAAAAAATGTCTATTCAGAAATCTAGAGAAATTAGACCAGTTATTGGGATACCCTGTTTGCGGATGCTCCAGCCGAGCGGTGTTTACCGCCACGCCATTAGCAGCAGCTATATTGAGGCCGTTATTGCGGCGGACGCAGCCCCTTTGCTGATGCCCGCCAGTGCCGATGAAGCGGCTCTTTATTCGGTTTATCGGATGTTAGACGGTTTGCTGCTATCGGGGGGTGACGATGTAAATCCGGCTCTTTATAACGAAGAAATGAACGGCACCGAAGAAATTGACGACCTGCGCGACACTACCGAAATGCTAATTACGCGCTGGGCGATTGAGGATGGCATGCCACTGTTGGGGATTTGCCGGGGACAACAGGTGCTAAACGTGGCTCTGGGAGGTTCGCTCTATCAGGATATTCCTAGCCAGTTACCCGAAAGCCCGCTAAACCATCGCGAAAGTGCCGAACGCCAACAGCGCGATTATATTGCTCACCCGGTTAAACTCAACCCTGATTCCCGGATGGCGGCTATTCTAGGGGCGGACAGTTTTGTAGCTAATACTCTGCATCATCAGTCGGTGAAGGAGGCTGGTCAAGGTTTGAAAGTAGTGGGTATTGCCCCAGATGGCGTGGTAGAAGCTTTGGAAGGTAGCGACCCCACCAAATGGGTTTTCGCGGTGCAGTGTCACCCTGAAGATTTGTGGCGTAAGCAGGAGTGGGCTGGTAAATTGTTCCGGGCTTTTGTGGCTGAAACCCGCCAATACCGGAGCAAGGCTCAGTAGTGAGTTCGCGGCCTTTAGGTATTTTGGATTCGGGGGTGGGGGGGCTTTCGGTACTGACCGAAATCCGCCAACTCCTGCCCCACGAGGATTTAATTTACTTTGCCGATAGTGGCAATTGTCCCTATGGAGTGCGTCCCGCCGCCGAGATTCGCGCCCTGACCGAACGAGTCGCCCGCTTTCTACTGGCGCAGGGAGCAAAAGCCCTGGTGATTGCCTGCAACACCGCCAGCACCGCCTCCGTAGCTTATCTCCGCCAACTTTTCCCGGATGTACCAATAGTGGGGATGGTTCCCGCCGTCAAGCCCGCCGCCGCCGTTAGCCATAATGGGGTGGTGGGAGTTTTGGCGACAGAGGCTACCGGGCAAGCCCCCGCTCTGCTAGAGGTAATTGACCGTTTCGCCAGCGATTTACAGGTGCTAATTTGCACCCCTCCCGGTTTGGTGGAAGCAGTAGAGGCTGGACAGCAGGATAGCCCCGCCACCGCCGCTATTTTGCAAGAATATCTTACCCCGTTAGTTGCACAGGGGGCGGATGCCCTCGTGCTGGGTTGTACCCATTTCCCCTTTTTGCGCTCCACTATCGAGCGGCTATTCGGCGATAAACTACAACTGATTGATAGTGGAGAGGCCGTAGCCCGCCAGACCCGCCGTGTGCTTGAGTCCACTAATCTCATGAATCCTCAGACCCAGCCCGGCAGCCTGAAAATATACACTAGTGGCGACCCTGATCAAGTAGCACAGGTCGTCAGATTGTTGATAAACCTCCCCGAAACTCCTAGCGTTTACTATGCGCCATAACGAATAAATAGTTTACAACTACCCCTCACCCATTTCAGGTTTAAGAGGTGATATTATTAGGTAAAGCCTGTTCGCTCGGCGATAAATCACCGAGCTATTTTAACCAAGCCAACTAAAGCTGGCTGGAAAACCCATAATAGCCTTAAAATCGGTTTCTTTAGTCTCTTTCAAGAGGCTTCGTTGCATTAGCACGGCGGCTTTAGTCCCGTGCGAACCTGAATAAGGCCATATTTCCAAATTTATTTCGCTCTTTTTTAGAGTGTTAAAACTAGAATTTTGCCAGCTTAATTGCTTTTTCGGGGCAAGCGGTAACGCAAAGGCCGCAAGGATGGCAATCCTCGCCCCGCACCACAAATGCCTGTTGTCCGCCATGCACAAACAATTTCAGGCGAGAAGGCAGCGATAATGCCTTGCGCTCGTCCCCGCTTAATTTGCGAACCTCAAAAACATTGTAGGGACAAACCGCCTCACAATCCTTTTTAGCCTCACAACGGCTCTGATTTACCATCGGGCGGAGTAGCCCGGCTTCGGGTTTACAATCGGTGGTTGCCATTTTACCTAACCCTCTAGCCCCCTTCCATAAAGTGGAAGGGGGAATAATTTGTACAAATTCAGGGTTGATACGGAGGTCTATCCCTACAAAAATTCGTAATACCGGGCGGTTCGCGAACCGCCCCTACGAATTTCCCCAATTTTAGATATTCAATTTTGTTACCGTACAGAAAAAAGGTTCTAAAGGGAGGAAGTGATTGTCAATGTGGTACACTTTGAATCTAACGCCAATTAGAAAGAGAGAACCACCAATGCGTGACAATCACCGCCGCTTAGAAGGTTGGACTAGCCTAATCCAGTGCTCTGACCGTTGCGATTGAAGTTTATTCAGCTTGGGTCTGGCTTTACTTGAGCATTTTCTTAATCAAGTCTTACCCTTGCCTCTGGCTTTTGTCCCTTTAGAGCTTTTTACTTTTTAAGGTGCTTTTTAGAACTCTTTTTCTGTACGGTAACAAATATTCGATTTTAGATTTTTCCCGACAACAGTTAACTCACCGACCCACCGTAAGGGTTTTGGGGCTGTCCGGGGTTATACCTCTGGCTGGTGGGTTGCTGGATTATCGGTGGATTTTGGAAGCCCCAGCCTGGATTAGGTAAAGCCCCCGCGAAATAGCCCGGTTGTTGGGTCGGATAGGGATAAGGATAGGCATACTGGGGCTGTTGGGTCGGCATTTTGTCGCCATATTGCTGACGGAACTGTAAGTACCGAGCCACATCAACCGTAGTCAATAACCCCACAAAATAGCCTTCGTTATTTAATACTGGCATTGCCACCTGGAATTTCTGACCAGCCTCGGCCAATTTCTTGACCGTTTCTTCCAGGTCGTCTTCAACCCTCGCCACCATTAAATTATTACGTCGTTGCATAACTTGAATAGCGCGGGTACTTTCCCACTCTTGGGGCGGTGTTTGACGAACTTCCTTCTGGCTAACCAACCCGACTAGATAGCCGTTTTCAACCACCGCTACCACGGGATAGCGTTTTGCCAAAAAGAACTCATTGACAATCTGGGATACGGGAGCGTTTGGAAGCAGCACTTCAGGCGGTTGGCTCATTACCTGCCCAACCTGAACTCCTTTTAGCAATTTCTCAGCTACCAGTTGGGATAAGGTTTGGCGGGCGGCTGACCACAGATACCAGCCCATAAAGCCCAGCAACAGACCATCAAACAAATCCCCGCTCACGAAAGCAAACACGCCACCTGCGATAAACAACAGAGAAATACCCTGGCTTAACCCACTGGCAATCCGGGTGCTTTTGACATTATCTTTGGTGACAATCCAGACAATCGCCCGGAATACGCGCCCACCATCTAATGGGAAGGCTGGGATCATATTGAAAACCGCTAGAACCAGATTAGCGAAGCCCAAATAACCTAACGCGATATATAACACTGAAATATCCGAGCCTACTAATGCCCGCAAGCCGAGGAATAAGCCACCTAGTACCGCGCTGGTTAATGGGCCAACCACCGCAATCAAAAATTCTTCGACCCCGGAGCGCGGCTCACGTTTGATATTGCTAACTCCACCCAGGAAAAATAGCCGAATATTATCAACTTCTATCCCGCGTGCTTTAGCCACGAAGGAATGGGCCAGTTCGTGCAATAGTAGACTGGCGAAAAAGACCACCACAATCGCGGCGGCGGTCAGAAATGCTCCGCCACCACTGAGGTCGGCTGATGCTAACATTGGGCTGCTGGTCAAACTCAAGGTGATGAGAGCCGCGATAAAAAACCAGCTTAAATCTATTTCTATGTTAATCCCGCCAATACGGAATAATCTTATACCTTTGAACATTTTTCTACCCTTACCTTACATTATTAGAAAGGAATAATTGATTGCCCTGGAAAGCCGAAGTCTATACAATAAGCTTTACTCTCCCTGGCAATATATAATACGTTAGCTACATGGTGGAAGTTTGCTTGAATGCATTAGATGATTGTTAGATTTATTTTGCAAAGGGGTAATAATGTGGAAAAACTTGAGGCGGAACAGGTAGTGGCTGAATTGGGCAACGTGGTGGGTTGGAGTATAAACCCAACCAGTGGCGAGATTACCCGACAGTTCAAGTTTGAAAATTTTGTGGGGGCAATGGTCTTCGTCAATAAAGTGGCGAAGATTGCCGAGGAGTTGGGTCATCACCCCGATATTACAATTAATTACAACCGGGTAACTTTAAGTGTGATTACCCACGATGTGGGCGGGCTTACTACAGCCGATTTCACCCTGGCAACCAGAGCCAATGCTTTATAATAAGTGTCCTGGCACCAAAATGCTTCAACTGCAGATTAAAATATGTTCCACCTTTAGCAAAATGATAGTAATCTAGATAATTATCTCAATAATTAGCTTTAGGATTTTACCGCGTAAGGAAAGAAAGTGGGTATGGCTAAGCTCGTGTTCGGAATGAACCAGTCCCTGGACGGCTATGTCGACCATATGGCGTTTGCGCCAAGCCCCACGCTGTTCCGCCACTTCATCGAGGAGGCTCAGCGGCAGGCGGGCAGTGTGTACGGTCGCCAAATGTATGAGGTAATGCGTTACTGGGACGACGATCATCCTGAATGGGATGTAGAGGAACGCGCCTTCGCGACGGCGTGGCGGAACCAGCCGAAATGGGTCGTCTCGCGTTCGTTGAAGTCGGTCGGCCCCAACGCCAGGCTTGTTGAGGATGATCTTGAGGGCGCGATCCGCGAGCTGAAGGCCGAGCGCGACGGGGAGATTGAAGTTGCCGGCCCGGACTTGGCGCAAAGCCTCACCGAACTTGGCCTGATTGATGAGTATCGAATCTACCTGCACCCTGTCGTGCTTGGTCACGGCAAGCCATATTTCGCCGGACCCCGACCGCCGCTCCGCCTTATGGCTACTGAGCGGATTGGCGAGGATGTGATCAGGTTGACCTACGTTCCTGCTTAATCTCGCGACTCGCCGGATGGAAATCGCCGCTGAAGTCTGGTTTTGGGTTGGTCCCCAAGCGACGGGAACGACCCGCTTTAGGCGCGACCCTGCAGGAAATCATTAGAACATCCCTGAAAAGGAGAATAGAAACGTGTCCCAGGAATATATCGAGATTCGGGCCGCCCGCGAAAACAACCTAAAAAATGTCTCTTTACGAATTCCCAAACGTAAACTTACGGTCTTTACAGGCGTATCTGGCTCTGGCAAATCGTCTATTGTTTTCGATACGATTGCCACCGAAGCCCAGCGTCTCTTGAATGAAAATTTCAGTATGTTCGTGCGTAATTTCTTGCCCCGCTTTAGCCAGCCCGATGTTGATGCCATCGAAAACCTGAGTATGGCAGTCGTAGTAGATCAGAAGCGGTTGGGCGGCGGCTCACATTCGACGGTGGGTACGATTACCGACATTGCCCCGGTACTGCGCTTACTCTATTCGCGGATAGGGCAACCGTACATTGGCTATGCTAACATGTTTTCTTTCAACGACCCGCAAGGGATGTGTCCCAACTGCAACGGTATGGGGCGCAAGATCGGCATTACCCCGGAAGCCCTGATTGATAAAACAAAATCGCTGAACGAGGGGGCAGTCATCGCCCCGGGACTAGCCACCCCGGAAAGCGATATTTATGCGCGTTCGGGCTTCTTCGACAACGACAAGAAGATAGCCGATTATACAAAAGAGGAACTAGACTTGCTTCTCTACAGCGAACCGCGCAAACATACGGGTCTGGCGTACAACACCTATGAGGGTTTGATGTACAAGTTTAATCGCAAGTTCGTGGCGCGGGACATTAAAACCCTGTCAGAACGCATCCAGAAAGCAGTAGAACCATATCTGACGCTCGGCCCCTGCCCGCTCTGCAAGGGGGCGCGTCTTAGCCAGGCCGCCCTGGGCAGCAAGATAAACGGGCGCAATATTGCCGAATTGTCCGCAATGGAGGTAGATGAGCTAATCGAAGTGGTTAAGGAAATTAAAGAGTCGGGTGCAGTTCCGGTAATCAAAACCTTAACCGAGCGGTTGCAACACCTGATTGATATTGGCCTCGAATATCTCAGCCTAAACCGAGAAACCAACACTCTCTCCGGGGGCGAGTCCCAACGGGTCAAAATAGTTAAACACTTGAGCAGCAGCTTGACCGATGTAATCTACATTTTTGATGAGCCAAGTGTAGGATTGCATCCCCGTGATGTTCACCGTCTTAACGAACTGCTGGTGAAACTTCGCGACAAGGGCAACACTGTAATCGTTGTTGAACACGAGCCGGAGGTGATTAAAGTAGCCGACTATATTGTGGATGTAGGCCCATATGCCGGGAGCGAGGGTGGCACGATTGTTTATGAAGGCAGTTATGCTGGATTGCTTGAGGCCGATACTTTGACTGGACGATTTATCAGGCAGTCACTACCGCTAAAAGAGGCTTTCCGAATGGCAACAGGCAAACTCCCCATCCGCCACGCTAAACTCAATAATTTGCAGGATGTTAGCTTAGATGTACCGACGGGCGTGCTAACGGTAGTAACGGGGGTGGCTGGTTCTGGCAAAAGCTCATTGATAAATCAGGTATTTTTCCAGCAAAACCCCACCGCGATTATGATTGACCAAAGTGCCGTAGGGGTTTCGACCCGCTCCAATCCTGCCACCTATACCGGGATTATGGATGGCATCCGCAAAGCTTTTGCCACCACCAACGGGGTCAGTCCCTCCCTGTTTAGTTTTAACTCTAAGGGAGCTTGTGAAAATTGTCAGGGGTTAGGGGTTATTTATACTGACCTGGGCTTCCTTAACGATGCCAAATCTCCCTGTGAAAGCTGCGCTGGCAAACGCTTTAAAGACGAAGTGCTAACCTACAAACTTAACGGTAAATCTATCACCGACGTGCTGGAAATGACCGTAAAGCAGGCGGTGACCATTCTTGAGATTAAAGAAATCGCCCCCACCCTACAGGCAATGAGCGACGTAGGACTGGATTATCTGACTCTGGGGCAGCCGCTCAGTACCTTATCAGGCGGGGAGTGCCAGCGTATCAAGCTTGCCAGTGAGCTGCACAAAAAAGGCAGTATTTATGTGATGGACGAGCCAACCACTGGCTTGCATATGTCTGACATCAGCCACTTGCTGGCAATTATGAATCGGCTGGTGGATAGTGGTAATACCGTAATTGCCATCGAACACAACCTGGATGTCATCAAAAACGCCGACTGGATAATAGACATGGGGCCGGAAGGCGGCAACAAGGGTGGCAAAGTGATATTTGAGGGCACTCCAAAGCAACTCCTGCGTGCCACTCAGTCCCTTACCAGTGCCTACTTGAAGCTAAGTCTTTAAACTTAAATCCCCATCACCACTACCGAGAAAGTCCTTTTCAGGGGGCGGTCAAGCTCAATTAGGAACAGGCTTTGCCAGCGACCCAGGTTCATTTGCCCGTCTATCACGGGAATAGTCTCGCCCGTTGAGAGCAAAAGGTGCTGGCAGTGGGAGTGACCGTTGGGGCATTCTTCGGGGGTCATATTGTGGGTACGAATCTCGAAGTTATTATGTCCATAATAGTCGCCTTTGGGGAAAATTCTTTCCAGCCGTTCGCACATATCGGTTAGCAACAGGGGCTCATTCTCGTTAATTTTGATAGCAGCGGTGGTATGTTTGGAAACCACATTGACCGTGCCAAACTGCACCCCCGACTCGGCTACCACCTGTCGTACTAGCTCGGTAATGTCGTTAAAATTAGGCACAGCCGCCCCGGTTTCAATCGTTAGCTGGGTAATATGACAACGATATGTACCCGTCATCGCTTTGGAAGCAACCGCTTCTGAAGCAAAAAGCTCCTCGGTATCCTCAAAAACCCCGTTGGCTTTGCTACTCAAACCTTTACCCGGCTGATATTTCACTGAAAGACTCGATTCTACAGACATATCTCAACTCCATTTCACTTTAAATTATGATACAACTTCAAATTAACGTATGAGACGTTCTTTTGGTTAATCCAAAAAGCGGTTTAACCAATCAGCCGCTCCTCATCATAATCGTCTGACAACTCCCCTTTGGTGGTGAGCAGGGTTAGTTGCTCCACCAATTCCCTGGCTAACTCGTGAAGCATCCCGTATGGGCAGTAAAGCGTTTTGTCGCACCACATTGCGGGCCACTGGTTTGACGGCAAGGTTTGCACTACCTCTTCCAGATAGGCCGTTCCTTGTTTGATAGAGGCCAAAACTCGCGGAAGTATATTAACGGTAGCGGTTGTTTTGCCCTCGCTGGGGAATTGCTGCGGATTGGAATAATACCGCCAGCCATAAAGCAACAACAGCAAAGCGTGGAAGGTTTCATCAGGGTTAGATTTCCCCTTTTCCTCGCCATTACGGGTATGCACAAACCCCCAACCCCCGTTTAGCTTGGATTGGTTAGCCACCAGCCACTCCATCACCCGATTAATCGCGGCATGCCCATCTTCATCTCGCGCAATAACCCCCGAAGCAACCACGTGATAGGTGGCATAGGTTGGACTCATATGCCATTTATCGTGCCAAAAAGTGTGGTTTACAGTTTTACTCTTGATAAAAATCCCAACCTGATTGCGAAGTCGGATAAGTCGGGCTAACTCGGTAGCATAGGAATCCCGAAAACTGGTAGGGGCAAGTAATTCGATAACCGAATTCAGAGCTTGCCAGGCGTGGGCGTTAGTAGTCAGGCTAGGGGTCATTTCATAGGGATAGGTAAAGAAATAACCCTTTTTCTCGTTGTAAAAACCCTGTAAAGCTTCCACCAGACTCCAGAGTCGGGCGATTTGGCCGGATTTAACCAACTCTTTGGCGGTTAGATGAAGATAAGTGGCAGTGGTGTCGGCATCTTCCGCGAAAAAAGCTCCCGCCCCGAAACCCCGTCTGACCAGTTCCGCCGTTCCTACTGTTGCTACCCCGTCCCGACTCCAGCTTCGATTATTACTCCGACTCTGCATCTGCTTTACATAATATTTATACCAGATTTCCAGAAAATAATTTACCGGGTAGGTTACGGGCCACCCTACCTGCTGACTTTGCCCCCAGCTTCGGCTTGTTACCATTGACTGGTCAAGATAAGCCACCATATTTGTGCAGTTTTCCGGGCTTAAATGCTCCCAGGCATATTGCAAAGTGAAGGCCGTAGCACTTGGTGAATTGCCCACGCTACCGTTAGGCGCAACCACCACACTAAATTGATGGGCGGGCGGGTTACTTAATTTCCCGGTAAACTCAATAGCATGGCTCAGGGTTGAACCAACCTCAAAAATTAGCTCCTGGGGCACAAGCCCTAACTTGGCCTTCGCTTTCCTGGTTAAGGCATCTTCAACTTCAGCTTCCTCGCAGGAATTTGCCGATGTGCCAACCGCCAGCCCCAGCCCCACTAATTCTTCTTTCAGGGCGGTTACCAGTAACTCGATTCCGGCCAAATCAGCCTGGTCGTCGCGCTCCGGGTTATACTCACCCTGTTGCTGAAGCCAGGATATAGCTAAGCGCATACTCTGGACATAACTGGCAGGGTATTGACCTTCCCAACGAAACTGATTATAGGCAAAGGCCGTTAGAGCAGCTAAGGTATTGAGTAAGCGGTCTCCAGGGCTGTGCGCCTGACTTCCCCAACTACCATCGGAATGTTGCTGACGCACAAGATTATCCAGCAATATATTTAGCTGTTTCGTGCCGTTATTGGCTGTTTTATCATCGGGGGCAAGTTGCTTTAATCCCGCCAGAGCTACCAGTGGTAACTTGGAAACCCAGGCCAGCTCATAAGGTGAGGCGGATACCATAAAAATTGTATTTCCAGCCATATAGAACTCCCGTATGAAGTATAAGAGCGTACCGCAGATAGGAGTCTGGAATATATAACCCAATCACCTGTGTCTGGGTACGCTCTTAATGCTGTTTACTTATTTTTTACAAACCGAAGCCAACCACTGACTCACTAAGAGTTTAGGTTTTAACAGCATTGTTTGTTTAGGGCAAAAATTGTTGTTAAGGTTTTACTTTTGCTACCAGTTTAACAGTCAAGCTAAATTCCAGACAAATTCAAGAAGCTTGTTGGCTAAGGATGGTGAAGAGTCCAGGCAAAACCCTGAAGAATCCGTGAGTTATACAACCGGGGTAAAAAAGCTGCTAGGACGAAGTAGGAAGGCTAAGTTGAGTTGAAGTTATACGGTTATTTGAACGCTGCAAACCCTACGGCAATATCTTTTTTAACTATTATGGTGGGCAACCTGCCCGTTGTAATGGTTGGCAATCAGTTTTAGACTGCCAATTGCTATTTATTTAATTATAGCATTCACATTATTTCGCGTTCTGTGAAATCGGGTTAAAAAGAAAACTTTCGGTTTATTTTGCGTTATTATTGCATATAGTTTTTACTTAGTCAAATCCTGAAATTTTCTGATTTCTTTTCTATTTGAATAATCATGTCACATTTTTGTTAAAAAAAGATAAAAATACGAGGCAATGATATTAAAATTTTATTAAAATTAATCCTTAAAGTAGGTTGGTTTAAAAATAGGGCTTGGTTAGAGGTTCATCTATTATTGTGATTAGGGATTTCATAAGAGATCCAATAGGTGGGGCGCGCACTAGCCAGAAGGAAAATTGAACCGCCAAGAACGCTAAGTAATTTTATATTTTGGTGTCTTTATAATTTGTTTCCTATTTTTAGAGGAGTAAATTACATCCAGGGCAGATTTTGGTCCTAGTGCACAACCACAGGAGATATTGTGCAAAGGGAGAGTTATCCACCCTCTCCATTTCTAAGGGAGAAGCCAGCTTACGGGTAGGGTGAGGGTTTGCACACTGCAAAATAGGTCTCTTGGAACTGCACTAGCGGTGGAGGCTCGACTCTATCTGCCCTGTTCGGCGGAGGAAGTATCTAGCCCAGCCGCATCGCCAGAAACGGAATCAACATTTCCGCCCGTGATAAACCACCATGCACCCCCGGATAGACCTCATATTTTTCTTTGACCGCCTGCCGAGCTTGCCAATCACGGCGGGGTAGCAGGATTAAATCACCCAGGCGGTCAAGGCACTCCTGTCCTGCTTCTTGTTCAGGGTCGCCAAATAACCCACCCGCCAGAGCTTCGGCCTTGGTCAGCACCAGAAATTCATCGCCGAAGGTAGTCTGGATATAAGCTCTGGCCTTTTCCAGCACCTCCTCGCCGTTCCGCAGGTAGACATAAGCCGCCCGTCCTTCGCCCGCCGCCGGGGCACTCATCAGGCGCATCAGTTCGGGGTGTTCGTTCAACCAGGCAATGTGGGGGGTAGAGGTAGCGCGTTGTCCATGATCGGCGGTCAAAATAAATAAAACATCAGGCCGCTTTAGCTTTTCCACAATTTCGCGCTGAAAGGCAAAGTCCAGCACCGCTAATTCCGCTTCATAGGTCGCGCTCAAGGGGCCATAGGCGTGGGCAGTCGTATCTATGGTGGGGATATAGGCATAGGTGTAACTTTTTTGGCTATCGGTGGTATTTTCCAGAGTTTGGCGCAAGGCCGTAAAACAGCCCGCCGGAGTATGATAGGGTACAAATTTAGCTCCACTCCCTGCCGAGCAGAAACGGCTGATAGTAGAATTTTCAAACTGATAATAGTTAATCTGACTGGCCTGGATTCCGTTTTCGATAAAAGTTTTATAAATATTTGGCACAGGCAACAGAGTATCAGGGTTAAGTAATTTAGTGGAAATCGGCGTGTTATCCGAAGCAAAGCTAAAATGAATCAGGTTTATGGGCGCGCCAATCCGGGGGAATTGCACCGTCGTCGCCATAATGCCGTGCTCCTGGGGAGTGCGGGCGGTGGCAACGGCGGTCAGGGCGGTAGTGGTGGTGCTGGGATAGACCGAGGTTAATGGCACAAAAAAATTGAGCGGGTGGTTAGCCGCTCTTGCCAGATTCGGGGCTTCCCCTTTGCGAAATTGGCTCTCAAGCTGGTCGTAGCCCAACGCATCCACCAGTAGCACCACCACATGGTTTATAGGGCCGTTAGCTAAAAATTGTTGCCAGCCCCGGCTTATTTCAGGGTCGCCATATAAATCCGGGTTGAAGGGTGGAGCGGTTTTGCCATCGGCCTCTACCCCTAGCAGTTGCAAAGCCAGGGCTGGAATATTTACCAACCCCAAACCATCATAGCTGGGTTTCAGGGTTTCCGGGCCAAAAATACCCGGCAGTTTTTGCCGATTAACCAAAGCTTTTTCCGCTAGTTCTTTTATATTGGTCATAAAAATACTCCTTTATGCTTTTAACAAAAGTTTGGCGGCTTTCTCCCCACTAATCATGGCGGCGTTGATACTGCTGGCCTCGGTGAATTCGGCGGCGAAATAGAGACCGGGCGTGCCACTAAAATTATCCGGGAGAGTGGGGTGAATACCGGGGGGTTGGGCAAATTGGGCATACGGCACTCGTGAAACTGCCAGGGGTTGATAACCTCTCAAAATTTCCAGAGCTGCCGCGTTCCCCGCCAACATTCGTTGCAAATCCTCTAACCCTTTTTTCAGCAAGATTTCATCCACCATTTCGGGAACTCCCAGCACCGTTGCCGAAAGAAGCTGCTGACCGGGTGGGGCATACTCCGAGGCAATATTGGTCAGCAATACCGCGTTATTGACAAAAGCGTTGGGGCTGGCGTTGAGCAATAATTTTTTGCTTTTGTAAAAGGGAGTCTTTCCGGCATAATACAGACAGGCCGTACTGAGTTGAGCTTGCGGCAGGTTGGGCTGTCCTGAAAGACGAGCGGCTTCGGGAGCAGTGGTGGCGATTACCACAGCCTCCGCCTCAAACTTTTCGCCGTCTAACTCCACACCTGTGACTTTACCGTCGTTGCGGATAAGACCACGCACCGGGGAATTAAACCGAATCTTTCCAGCTTTGTGCAAAGGGCGAGCCAATTGGTCGGAGATAGCCCCCATCCCCAATGCTGGCACCACCGTATCGCCCTCGCTGAGCATTTTGAAATCAAACTTGAAAGCTTTGGCACTGGTTTTCAGGCTACGGTCAAGAAAAATTCCGCCATAGAAGGGTCGAATAAAATTGTCTACATATTTCTGACTAAAGTGGAAACTGTTAAGGAACTCAAGGGTAGATTGGTCGGGCCCTTGTCGAATTTCCTTGATAGCCTTACCTTTTAATTGCGTGGTGAGGGCCAACGTTCTGAGTTTATCCACCAGGGTTATGCTGCGGCTAAGGGCGGCGGGCAGGGCCGAGCGGGGGTCGCGCAAGGGGTCGGTCAGGACTTCGCGCTTGCCATCCAGACAGATAACCGCGCCGGGGTCGAAACGACGAAAATCCAGTTGGGCATAATCCAGTTGGCGTTTGGCGGCGGGATAGGCCGTAAATAAAACCTGAAAGCCCCGGTCTAAACGGAAACCGTCCTGGATGTCGGTACGGACGCGCCCCCCCACCCAATCGCTGGCCTCAAAAATAACGACATCCCGGCCCTGTTCGCTCAAAATTTTGGCGCAGGTCAGACCAGCTAACCCCGCGCCTACAATCGCTATGGTCACAAAACTCTCCAAAAGTTACATAGTTAAGGCTTGGTTGCCACGAACTTCCAGGCACTGGCAATGGCTTGCTGCAATACCCGGTCAGTAAGTTGGGCGACCTTTTCAGCATCAAAATTATTGCTTACACCGTTCATGGCTGGGCCAAAAAGCGGCTCTTGAGCCACAATCTGCCAGCCTAATTCCTCTAATAACGCTTCCATTTCCCAGGGCAGAATATCGTTTCCGGTGTGTAACTGGTCATCCTCTGGCAAGAAACGTTTCCACCACTGCCGCTTGACCGGGGAATAAGCTCCTAGAGTTAATAGTACCAAACGGCCTTCCGGTCTCAAAACTCGCCCGAACTCTTGCAAGGCTTTGCCCGGTTGCGGCGTAAAATCCAGCACGTTGATACACATAATAGCATCAAAGGTGGCATCAGGAAACCTGATTTCCTCAGCATCACCAAGCGAAATGTTGGCCTGTTCTGCGCTTAATCCAGCCTCGCTTAAAACTACTTGAGCCTCCGCCACCATCTGGGGCGAAATATCAAAGCCGCGCACCCGATAGCCCTGCAAGGCCAGAGGCGCGCTCCAATTGCCCGAACCGCACCCCGCATCCAGAATTAAGCTACCGGGCGGGCAATTCAGGTTTTCAATAAAAGGTTTTACCCGCTCCTGGTCAATTATTCTGCGTTTGCGCCAATCTTCGGCAATCTCGTCAAAGCGGTTGGCGGTGGCTGCTTTCCAGGCGGTTGGTTCGAGTCTCATCCTTCACCCTTCCCATTTACGGTTCTATCAGGCCGACCCGGATGGCGTAGCGCACCAGTTCGCCCCGATCATGGGCATTGAGTTTGTTCATCAGGCTGTAGCGATGATTTTCCACCGTTTTGATGCTCAGGGTCAGAATTTCGGCAAGCTCTTTGTTGCTGCGACCCTCGGCGATATGGCGCAAAATCTCACGTTCACGCCCGGTGAGACTTTCAAAAGCCGCATCATGTGCATCAAGTTTGTTGCTTTCCACCCGGCGTAAATAATCTGTTACGAGTAAACGCGCCATGCGGGGATAGAGGTAGGTATCGCCTCGACTAGCAATCCGGACTGCCTCAATCAACTCGTGGTCGGCGGCCTGTTTCAGCACATAACCTGTCGCGCCCGTCTGTAAAATCCGTACCAGATATTCTTCGGTTTCGTGCATTGTGAGAATTACCACTTGAATTTCGGGGAAACTTTGCTTGATAATGCGGGTAGCATCCAGCCCGTTAAGTTCGGGCATCGAAATATCCATCAAAATAACATCTGGGTGTAGCTCACGGGCCTGTTCGATCGACTCCCGCCCGTTGTTAGCCTCTCCCACTACCTCAATATCATCCTGGGCTTCTAGCAATACCCGAATACCCTGCCGCAAAATGGTGTGGTCGTCGGTTAGCAAGACCCGAATTTTCCGGGGTAGATTGCCTTCCTGGGTCGCCGAGGTCATATAGCTGGCTCGGTTTCACTTTCAGCCAGAGGCAGGCTAAAGCTAAAGGTACTGCCCGTGTTTACCTGGCTGAAAACCCCTACTTTCCCGTCGTGCCGCTCGATAATCGCTTTTACAATAGATAAACCCAGCCCGTTGCCCCGCGCCCCCTGCGAACTGGCGTTGGATGCCCGAAAGAAACGCTGAAAGAGGCGTTGTTGGTCGGCTTCCTCAATCCCGATACCCTGGTCACGGATGCTGGTCACAACCATAGGGCCTTCTATCCTGAAAGTAATAATAATCTCGCCACCTTCCAGACGGCTATACTTGATAGCATTATTAATCAAATTGGTAAAAACCTGTTCCAGTCGGCCCATATCGGCGTAAACCCGATATTTTTGGCTATTATCTTCAAAAATTAACTTAACATGGCTTTTTTCAGCTTCCTGAGTCATACTCTCGACCACCACCCGTGCCAGACTAGCAAGTTCAAAATCGGCTAAATCCAGTGGCATCAAGCCATTTTCGATGCGCTCTACATCCAGCAAATCGTTAGTGAGGTCACGCAGCCGCTCCAGGTTATTAGCTGCCAACTTCAAAAAATGCTCTTGTTTGTCAGCCAGTGGGCCAAAACTTCCTTCCAGTACCATCTCCAGAAAGCCCCGCGCACTAGCAAGGGGGGTGCGTAATTCGTGGGAAGCAACTGCCAGAAAAGCCGATTTCATCTGGTTTAGTTCTTCTAATTCGTGGGTTTGCTCCTCCAGCTTTTTTCCCAACGCGACTTCCTGACTAACATCTTGCAAGAGGCAAATCAGCCCGGTTTCTGGCGAGGGGCAGGGATAGACTTTAAGTGAAAAAACCTTTTGGTTATGCTTGATTCTGGGAAAAATTAGCGGGTTTTCCGCCTCTGTCGTTAACTTTTTAAGCTCTTTTTCCTTCTCAGCGAGATTGGGGAAAATTTTACCGATGTTTTCTCCTACCCTTAAAGGTTGGGTGGCGTAAATTTCGGCCCCCTTGCTCCAATCCAGCACTTCCAACTGAGCATTTAGCATTACCCGCTCTATTTCCAGAAAATTCAAAATAGACTTCGTTTGTTTGAAGTTTAAATCAGCCAATTTTTAGTCCCTAAGTCCCGACCTTAGTAATATAAAAAGTTACTGCCTTTAAAGCAAAATGCTTCGTCTTACATCAAATTGTACAACAACTGGCGAATTTTGGCTATCCAGTTCAGGCGGAGAGGGCATAGGTGATGGCTTTTTTCAGGGGTAACTTGCGCCCCTCCGTCCAGGCAATGGCAAAGGTGGCCTCGTCAAGTTGGGCGCGGGCTAACTCAAGACCCCGCTGTTGAATTTCCAGCTCTGCCGGAACAAGGGGCGTACCGATGGACTCGCGCAGGGCTTCCGCCGCGCCCCACAAACGGGCCGCTCTTTCGGGCATTCCAATCGTAGCCGCCAACACCCCAAAGCGACCTAAAGAGTAGGCAATGCCCCACTTATCCCCTAGCTCTTGCCGGATTAACAAAGCCTCTTCGCCCAATGCCCGCGCTCCTGAATAGTCCCCTTCTGTACAGGCAATATGGGCCATATTACCCAGAGCGTTTGCTAGGATGCTACTTCTAGATTTTACGGTTCGCTCAATGGCGATGGCTTCTTCCAGATAACGTCGGGCGGCAATATAGTCCTCGCGGGCGATAGCCACGAACCCCAGATTATTCAAGGGAGCAGTTAGGTAATATTTTGAACCGGCTGCTCTACCTTTTTGCAGACATTCTTCTAAAATCTCGTGAGCCTCGGCGTAGTGACCCTGTACAAACAAAACGATACCTAGATAGAGGAGCGAACGGGCCAAAAGTTTTTGGTCGCCCGTCTGTTTGATAATAGCGGTGGCTTCTTCCAGCAATGATTGGGCCAGAGTATATTCCCCCTGTCTCAAAATACTATTCCCCAATAGGCAGAGGGTTATGGCAACCGCTACCTCATTGCCTATCTCTCGATTTTTAGCCAAAGCGGTTTCCAGCAAGGGGCGGGCGTTGGCAAAATCACCCTGTTGGTGAGCGAAAAAGCCTGCCATATGATAGGCTCTGGCCTGTAACTTGAGTTCGGTTTTATCGCTCAAGGCTAGAATACGTTCTAGCCATTCCCGCGCCTCCGCCACATACCCTCGAATTTCCCAAAACTCACCTAATACCTCGATTAACTGTATGGCGTACCCAACATTCTCCTGACTGATAGCCCATTCCAGAGCCGCCCGCAGGTTGCTATATTCATTTTCCAGCCTGTCCAGTCTATCGAGAGCCACTGATTCCCGCTCACTCAGGTTAAATTCTTTTGCTAGTCCCAAATAGTAATCCATATGGCGTTGGCGCAAAGTTTGCAGTTCCCCCGCCTGGGTAAGTTTGTTGTAGCCATATTGTTTGATGGTTTCCAGCAGACGGTAGCGGGTTTGTTCCTCTACCTCCTCCAACACCACCAACGATTTATTGACCAGTTGCAATAATAAATCCAGAACCTCGTAGGAGGGAAGTGCTGAGTGCTGAGTGCTGAGTGCTGAGTCTTTTTCTTCATTCTGACTCCTGACTCCTGACTCCTGACCTCTTCCCCCATCCCCCAGAATCGTTTCGGCGGCTTCCAGCGACCAACTGCCGTTGAAGACCGAGAGCTGGCGCAACACCTGTTTTTCCTCCTCAGCTAACAGGTCATAGCTCCAATCCACCAAGGCGCGAAGGGTTTGCTGACGGGGCAGGGCGGTACGGCTACCCCCGGTTAGTAACTTGAAGCGGTCATCCAGACGGGCGGCAATCTGCTCCACCGACAGACCCCGCACCCGCGCCGCCGCCAGTTCAATTGCCAGGGGAATACCGTCCAGCCGTTGGCAAATCTGGGCCAGGGCGGCGGCGTTTTGGGCGGTTACACTGAAATTTTGCTGGACGGCAGCCGCTCGGTCAATAAATAGCCGCACCGCCTCGGACTGTTTTAGTTGCTCTATATCAAGCATAGCTCTAGCGTCCGGGATAGTCAGGGAGGGGACGCGCCAGGTGGTTTCGCCCGAAACTCCCAGGGCTTCCCGGCTGGTCGCCAGAATTTTTAGTTTGGGGCTGAGTCGCAAAAGGTCAGCCGTCAGTTGGGCTACTGGTTCGATTAAATGTTCACAATTATCCAGTATTAATAAGATTTCTTTGGAACGGAAATGGGTAATTAGAGCCTCAAGCTGGGGTTGACCCGGTTCTTCGCGCACCATCAGGGCTGATACTATTGCCTGGGTGACAAAGAGCGGGTCGGTGACAGGGGCAAGCTCCACCAGCCATACTCCCCCCTCGAAAAGTTCCAACACCTCTGAGCCTAGCTGGATTCCCAGGCGCGTTTTGCCAGCCCCACCCGCCCCCATCAAGGTTAAAAGGCGAGTCGTTTCCAATAAGTGGCGTAACTCGCCAAGGGCTTGCTCCCTCCCAATAAAGCTTGTTAGCTGAGTCGGTAAATTGCTGGGGTTATCGGGGGTCTTGAGGGGTAGGAAGCTATCAGGCAAACCGGGGGTGACCACCTGATAAATATTTTCGGGGCGAATCAGGTCTTTTAGGCGACGTTCCCCCAGGTAGCGCAGGCTCACTCCAACTGGTACACTTTCCTGAACAAGCTCGGCAGTGGCGGCGGTCAGGAGGATTTGCCCACCATTCCCTACCGCTAAAAGTCGCGCTACCCGGTTAAGGCCAGGGCCAAAATAGTCGCCATCACGTTGCTCGGCACTGGTGGTATGCAGAGCCATACGGGTTCTGAGCGGGCCAATTTTACCCCAATCTTCGGCTTGTAAAGCTCTTTGGGCGGCAATAGTTGCACTAACCGCGTCCACTGCCACCGGGAAAACAGCATAAAAGGCATCCCCGACGGTGCGGAAAACCTGCCCATAGTGGTTATTTACGCAGCCACGAATTATAACCTCCTGGCGTACCAGCATAGCGCGCATTTCTTGAGGGTATAATTCCCACAGTCTGGTACTGCCCTCGATGTCGCTGAACAAAAATGTTACTGTGCCAGTTGGTAGTGGAGGCATAACTTTACACTCTGCTTTTACCCGATTGCATGAAGAAAACTTGCCTCGGAATATAGCACAAAACTGGCAAAATGTCGCTATTTTTCGATTTTTTCTTCCCTTTCGGCTAAGACCCGCCGCAAAACCTTGCCCACAAAGTTACGGGGGAGTTCTGGCAGAAATTCGATAGCTCCCGGCACGGCATACGACTCCAGGCGTTGGCGACAAAGTTCCAGTAATTCCTCGGCGGTAGCTCGTTCCCCCGGACGCAAAACCACATAGGCTTTGACTTTGGAGTTTTCCAGGGGAGCGTGGGGCAAGCCCACCACCGCCACATCCAGCACTTTAGGATGTTCAAATAATACTTCCTCAATGTCGCGGGGGTAAACGTTATAATCCCCGGCTAAAATCATATCTTTTTTGCGGTCTATAATATAAAAATATCCATCCTCGTCCATTCGAGCCACATCCCCGGTACGTAGCCAACCGTCTATGATAACCCGTTCAGTATCGTCAGGTCTTTTCCAATAGCCCTTCATTACCTGCGGGCCACGTATTAGCAGTTCGCCCGCCTTGCCCGGTGGTAAATCTGCCCCAGTTTGCAAATCCACAACTCTGGCTTCGGTATCAGGTAACGGCAGCCCAATTGAGCCAGGTTTGCGCCGCCCACTGAGCGGATTGGCGTGGGTGACGGGGCTGGCTTCGGTCAGGCCATAACCTTCTACCAGCCGACTTTTGGTAAGTTTCTCAAAAGCCTCCTGCACTTCCACCGCCAGAGGTGCGCCCCCGCTAATACAGGCTTTGATAGAGGCAATCCCATATTTCCGCACGCCAG
>Ga0209724_1001558_pt1 | contig 20709 bp, 12 predicted proteins | sample grotaG_FD_184143 | JGI IMG/M metagenome (GOLD analysis project Ga0209724, IMG submission 184143) | Glacier valley bacterial and archeal communities from Borup Fiord, Nunavut, Canada, to study Microbial Dark Matter (Phase II) -... | ecosystem: Environmental > Aquatic > Freshwater > Ice > Glacier ...
ATGTCAAAAGGAGTCGATGCCAAGAAAGCCGAGAAAAAGGAACCAGCCAAAACCTTGAAGGAAAAAAGAGTTGAGAAGAAAGCTAAAAAGGACAAGAAATAAGGTCTGTCTTTAGTTTTTTAACGTGTACAGCAAAGAGTCGGAGTTAAATCTGACTCTTTGCTTTTGCATTTATTGGGGCGAAACGAGCCAACCCGTGTGTTCAGGAACAATTATAAACAGATGAAATATTCACTGAAACAATGTGGACTATGAAATAAATATTTATCTTTCAGAATCTAAATTAGCAACCAATTTATTGTCCAACCAATTACTCTATCTAATTATGAAAAAGCTTTCTGTAAAACTTACTTTTAATGTGTTGATACTTTCAATGTTTATGGCTTGTGCAACGGCTAAGCCCAAAAGTGAAGGATGGATTAAATTGTTTAATGGAAAGGATTTAAATGATTGGGACATCAAAATTACGGGCTTCCCGTTGAATGAAAATTATGGAAATACTTTTCGGGTTGAAGATAACTTACTTAAAGTAAGGTACGATCAGTATGATAAATTTGATGGGCATTTTGGACATATTTTTTACAAAAATCCTTACTCTCATTATAAAATACGGGTTGAATACCGTTTCGTAGGCCTTCAATGCGCAGGAGGAGCAGAATGGGCTATACGCAACAGCGGAATCATGATTCATGGTCAAAGCGCTGAGAGCATGGAACTGAACCAGGATTTTCCGGTATCAATCGAGGTGCAGCTACTGGGTGGCAACGGGACCGATGAACGTTCTACCCTGAACGTTTGTACACCGGGTACGAATATCGTGATGAATGATTCATTGTGGACACAACATTGCACCAATTCGATATCGAAAACCTATCAGGGAGAGCAATGGGTGACTGTTGAAGTTGAAGTTCAGGGGGATTCTATTATTCGCCATAGTATCGATGGACAGACGGTGCTGGAATATACCCATCCGCAACTGGATGACCGTGATCCGAGTTACCAGAAACTGCTTCCTGCTGATAAAAATAAAATGCTTAAAAAAGGCTCCATTTCATTGCAGGCTGAAAGTGGCCCTGTTGATTTCAGGAATGTTGAATTGCTTAACCTGGGCGATGATTGTGAATAGGAAAACATCTTCCCAACTGCTGAAAGATTTACCAAAGAAAGAATTCGGAATAGGGATTATGGTGAACATTTACACATTGATCAATTTTGGTAGATAGAACTGAGACTTTTATATGCACCCCATTCTTTGGGTCGTTTTAAAGGTCTTACATAAGGTAATTCAGGTTATCTTCTAATCTTTGATGGACGAAAGGAAGGCAACTTTGAAATAGTCTAAATATTAAATTAAATTTGTGCACTATAAAAAACTGAGTTGACAATCGATTTTCAATTCAAAACCATCAAAAAAGAGAGGGACAAATGAAACGAGATAAAATAGTAATTGGTATTTCACAGGGCGACATCAACGGAATTGGTTACGAAGTGATTATAAAAACATTGATGGAGCCCCGCATTCTTGAAATGTGTACCCCCGTAGTATATGGATCGCCCAAAGTGGCAGCCTACCATAAGAAAGCGCTAAATATTGAATCCTTTAACTTTAATCATATTAGGGTAGCCAGCGAGGCTGATCCCAGGAAAGCCAATATCATCAATTGTATCGACGACAATATCAGGGTTGAACTGGGTAAGTCAAGCGAAATGGCAGGCGAAGCCTCCTACATGGCATTGGAAAAGGCAGTGGAGGATTTAAAAAGTGGCGAAATTGATGCCTTGATTACCGGTCCAATTAATAAGGATAATATTCAGTCGGAGAAATTTAATTTTCCCGGTCATAGTGAATACCTTGCTGATCAGTTTAAAACCCGTGATTTCGTGATGCTTATGGTCAGCGAGTCCATGAAAGTAGGGGTTGTAGTAGGTCATACTCCGCTTTCAGAAGTAGCAGGGAAAATTACCAAAGGAGCCATTTTGAATAAGTTACGAATTATCAATCAGTCGCTTGAAAAGGATTTCTTTATTAAAAGGCCCCGTATTGCAGTCCTTGCATTGAATCCACATGCGGGCGACAATGGTTTACTTGGAAAGGAAGAGATTGATATCATTATTCCGGCTATTCAAAGGGCTAAAGATGAAGGAATTATTGCCATTGGGCCTTATCCGGCTGATGGGTTCTTTGGATCAGGCGACTTCGTAAAATTTGATGCCATTCTGGCCATGTATCATGATCAGGGACTGATTCCGTTTAAAATGGCTTCGTTCGATCGGGGCGTGAATTTTACCGCCGGGCTGCCCATCATCCGTACTTCGCCCGCACATGGAACTGCTTTCGATATTGCAGGAGAGGATAAAGCTTCACCTGATTCATTCCGTGAAGCCTTGTACCTGGCCATAGATATTCACAAGAATCGTACCTTGTACAAGGAAATTACCAAGAACCCGTTAAAGAAATACGAGATCAATCAAGGACAGGTGGATGAATCAGTAGATTTTGAAGCCATTGATGAAGGAAATTAGTGGTCAGTAAAAAGTGATCAGTGTTCAGTAAAAAGTGTTCAGTGTTTAGTGTTCAGTAAACAGTGATTACTTTTACTGATCACTGTTTACTGTTTACGGAATACTGAACTCTGAACACTGAATACTGACCACTTTTTACTGAATACTGAATACTAAATACTGAATACAAATGTATGAATATATCAAGGGTGTAGTTGCTTCACTGAAACCATCGTGTATTATACTTGAAGCTAATTCGGTGGGTTATTTTGTAAATATTTCGCTGAATACTTATACACAGCTGCACGGCAAAGAAACTACCAAGTTATTTATCCACCAGGTGATCCGCGAAGATGCCCATCCGTTGTATGGGTTTTCAACAGAAGCTGAGCGTGAGCTTTTCAGAATGCTCATCTCGGTAAGCGGGATAGGGTCAAATACCGCTATCATGATGTTCTCATCCTTATCCCCTGAGGAGATCAGAAATGCCATTCTGACTGAAAATATCAACCTGCTTAAAAGCATCAAGGGAATCGGTATTAAGACCGCACAACGGGTGATCATCGATTTGAAGGATAAAATTGGAAAGTCGCCAGCCAGCGAACAAATTGTAGCTTCGGCAGACAATACATTGAAAAACGAAGCGTTATCTGCTTTGATAATGCTTGGGTTTGCGAAAAAGCCGGCCGAAAAAGAATTGGATAAAATATTGACCGCCAATCCAAAACAGTCAGTTGAAAGTGTCATAAAACAAGCGCTTAAAAGCCTTTAATCATAAAAAGTTTCCGGAATTGAAAAAGTACTTCAGGAACATACTTATATTTATCATTGTATCTTTTGTTGCTGCTTTTGGCGGAAACCCCACGGAATCAAAAACAACTATCCGAGATTACAATGCAATGACTAGTATCAATATTCAGGCTGATACGGTTGAAATTGATACTACCGGTGTATTGCCCTATGATTTTAAAGATGAACCGGCTTTTGCCTTTCCCGATAAAAAAGACAGTGCCAAACTGTTCTTGAAAACGCCTTCAAATATCCGTACCGATGTTGAATATGATCCTGTTACAGGAGAATATATTTTTACTGAAAAGGTGGGAAATCTGAATTTCAGGTTGCCCAAGACGATGACCAGAAAGGAGTTTCAGAAATACGATTTTGAACAGTCGGTGCAAAATTACTGGCGTAACCAAACCAAGATCAAAGGTATTGAAAGCAAAGGCGGATTGATTCCCCGTTTAACCGTGGGAGGGGAAACATTCAGTAAAATCTTTGGAAGCAATACCATTGATATTCGTCCACAGGGATTTGTGGAAGTAAGTTTTGGTTACCAGATGAATGCCACTGATAATCCTTCGATACCGGTACGTCTTCGTAAGGTTCCGACTTTCGATTTCGACCAGAAGATACAGATGAATGTGACGGGCAAGATTGGCGACCGGATGGAAATGCGGGTCAATTATAATACCGAAGCTACATTTGATTATGAAAATAAAATGAACCTTGGCTACACGGGCGATGAGGATCAGATTGTTAAAAAAATTGAAGCCGGAAATGTGTCCCTGCCACTAAACGGATCGCTTATCACGGGTGGGTCCAATCTTTTTGGGGTAAAAGCAGAGCTTCAGTTTGGAAAAATGAATGTAACGACCATTTTTTCCCAGAACAAAGGCGAAACCCAGGTGGTTGAGTCAGAAGGGGGAGCACAAAAGAAATCCTTTGAAATACTGGCTTCTGATTATGATGCCAATCGTCACTTTTTCCTGGCACAGTATTTCCGTGACAATTATAACGAATCACTTACCAACCTGCCAATTGTGCAGTCATCCATTACCATCAATAAAATTGAAGTTTGGGTAACCAATAAATCAAGCAATTTTAAGGAGGCCCGTAACATACTGGCATTTATGGATTTGGGTGAGCATACTCCGAATATCTATAATACAGTCGTGACTCAGGAAACTGCCGGATTACAATACCCCGAAACTGTTTACCCTTTTAACAAGGCCAATAATCTTTATCAGCAAATGGTTACCACCTATGGAGGCATTAGGCGTTCTGATAATATCAACAATACACTTTCACCCCTTGCATCTTCAAATTTCAGTGGGGGCCAGGATTTCGAGAAAATTGAACAGGCACGTTTATTAAGTGAGTCGGAATATTCCATCAACCTTAATTTGGGTTATGTTTCCCTGAGATCGGCCCTGAACTCGGATGAAATTCTGGCTGTGGCATTCAATTATACGGCCAACGGAATAACCTACCAGGTAGGGGAGTTTTCTACCGATGGGATCAATGCACCGGAAACCCTTGTTCTAAAGCTTTTAAAAGGGACCAATTTATCGCCAAAGATTCCAACCTGGAAACTGATGATGAAAAACATTTATGATTTGAATGCTTACCAGTTGACCAATGATGAATTTGTGTTGGACATCATGTATCAAAACGATGAAAAAGGAACTTACATTAATTATCTTCCCGAAGGTAGGCTAAACGGACATATCCTGCTAAATGTTTTGAACCTCGATAACCTGAATTCACAACTTGACCTGATGCGCGATGGGGTATTCGACTATGTGGAGGGAATTACCGTGAGTTCAGCCTCTGGTAAGATAATTTTCCCTGTGCTTGAACCCTTCGGGCAATATCTTGCCGATTCAATCAATAAGGCTGATCCAAATGATCCACTTATACAAAAATACGTATACCGTACGCTGTACGATTCCACACGAACCGTTGCCGAACAAGATGCTGAACACAATAAATTTAAATTAAAGGGTTCATACAAAGGATCTTCCAGTTCCGAGATTATGGCTCAGTCGCAGAACTTGGCTCGTGGATCGGTCAAGGTGACTACCGGTGGCCGCACCCTGACTGAGAATGTAGATTATACAGTTGATTACGCCTCAGGAATTGTGAAAATTATTAATTCAGGTTTGCTTGAATCGGGCGCTCCAATTTCAGTCTCTACAGAGAGCCAGGATTTATTTAGCATGCAGCGTAAAACGCTGATCGGTGCACATGCCAACTATGCTTTTAGTGACCGCTTTAATTTGGGAGCAACGGTTCTGCACATGCAGGAACGGCCTTTGACACAGAAAGTGAATTATGGTGACGACCCCATCTCAAATACTATACTCGGTGTGGACGTTAATTATTCCAGCGAATCGCTTTTCCTGACCAAGCTGGTCGATAAATTGCCATTTTATTCAACCAAAGCGCCCTCTTCAATTTCGTTTGATGGTGAAGTTGCCCAGTTGATTCCAGGACATTCAAAGGTAATTAATAAAAGCGGAACAGTATATATCGATGATTTTGAGGCCACTAAAACATCCATCGATTTAAAACAACGTACAGCATGGGTATTGGCCAGCACCCCGCAAAAGCAATCCACGTTTCCGGAAGCTGAAACCAACAATGATCTGGGCTATGGTTTTAACAGGGCAAAACTGGCATGGTATGAAATAGATCCACTGTTTCTTAGAAATAGCTCTAATACACCTGATTATATAAAAAAAGATAAAGACATGCAGTCGAACCATCTGGTTCGAGAAGTATATGAAGCTGAAATATTTCCAGACAGGGAAACACCAGTGGGCCTTCCAACCAATATCCCGGTTTTCGACCTTGCTTATTATCCCTCTGAAAAAGGACCTTATAATTTTGATACCGGGGCCTCCCGTTTTTCACAAGGGGTCAATGAGGACGGAACATTGCGCGCTCCCGAATCACGTTGGGCTGGAATCATGCGACGCATCGAAACAAGCGATTTTGAGGCTGCCAACATAGAATTCATCGAATTCTGGGTAATGGACCCCTTTGTGAACGATACACTGCAAACGAGCACAGGGGGAGATTTATATTTTAACCTAGGTGATATTTCAGAAGATATACTGAAAGATTCACGCAAATCATTCGAGAATGGCTTGCCCACCTCTCCCGAAGTGGTCAATATAGATACTACCCTCTGGGGGCGGGTTTCCACTCAGCAATCACTGGTGAGAGAATTTGATAACACGTCTGCAAGCAGAAGATATCAGGATATAGGATTCGATGGGTTAAATAACGATGATGAAAATACTTTTCACCAGGGTTATCTGGATACGTTAAAAAATATCCTCAATACGGATGCCCTTGCCAAAGTTTTGTTAGACCCTGCGGCAGACAATTACCATTATTACCGCGGTTCGAAATTTGATGAGCAAAAGCTGGGTATTCTGGAACGGTATAAAAATTTCAACGGTCCTGATGGAAACTCCCCAACTTCAGAAATGTCGACTGAATCATATCCTACCACGGCAACAAGCATGCCGGATATGGAGGATATAAACGGCGACAATACACTGAATGAATACGAAAGATATTACCAGTACAAAATCAGTATTCACCGCCAGGATATGGTCATCGGGCAAAATATGATTGCTGATATTAAACAATCAGATGTCAAGTTGAAAAACGGAGAAACTTCAACGGTTAGATGGTATCAATTTAAAGTGCCGGTAAAAACTCCCAATGATGGAGCCTATGGGTCTATCAGCGATTTCAAATCTATCCGCTTTATGAGGATGTACATGAAAGGATTTACGGAGCCAACAGTTCTTCGTTTTGCCACTCTTGACCTGGTAAGGTCAGAATGGCGCAAATATACCAAAGACGTGAATGGAAAACTTGGCAACTCTTCACCTATTACCCAATTTGATGTTTCAGCAGTGAACATCGAAGAAAATGGAAGCCGGCAACCGATACATTATGTATTGCCTCCGGGAATCGAAAGGGTTATCGACCCTGCAAACCCTCAGCTTCGCCAGTTGAATGAACAGTCGTTGTTGTTGCGTGCCATAGATTTAATTCCAGGCGATGCCCGTGCTGCCTATAAAAACCTTAGCATGGATTTCCGTAATTACAAACGGCTTCAAATGGAAGTACATGCCGAAGCCATTGAGGGACGTCCTCTTAAAGACAATGAACTTTCATTGTTTGTGAGGATTGGCTCAGATTATTATAACAACTATTACGAATATGAAATTCCTTTATCGCTTACAGCTCCCGGGTTATACAAGAGTGATATTGAGACCGACCGTTTTGCTGTTTGGCCGGATGTCAACCGTATCGACCTGAATTTGAAAGCATTCACGGACTTGAAATTGAAACGAAATGATGATCTTCGTCAGGCAGGGTCAACAACCAGCATGACGGAGGAATATGTAGATCAGGAAAGCATTTTAAACGGACGGCCGTTGAAAATTAAAGGAAATCCGAATTTGGGCAACGTGGAGGTAATGATGGTAGGTATACGGAACAGTTTTTCCGAGACCAAAGATCCTGCTGGCCTGTCAACAGAAGTGTGGCTCAACGAATTGCGCTTGTCTGATTTTGAAGAAGGAGGAGGTTGGGCTGCTACCGGAAGGGTTACTGCTCAATTGGCTGATCTGGGTTCTGTGATTTTTGCCGGAAGGACACGCAGTGCCGGTTTCGGGAGCATTGACCAAAAAGTAAACCAACGGGCCATGGATGATTTGGTTGAGTTGGATGTTTCGGCTAACCTGGAAATGGGAAAATTCTTTCCTGAAAAGGCGCAGGTCAAAATACCACTTTATTTAGGATATTCAGAAAGCAAAAGTAGTCCTAAATATAATCCACTGGATCCGGACATTAAAATGAAGGATGCCTTGAACAGGGCGAATGGGAAAACTGAAAGAGATTCGCTCAAAAATATGGCACAGGATATGGTAACGCGCAAAAGCTTTAACCTGACCAATATGAAAATTGATCGGAGCAGTAAATCAGGTAAACCTAAGATATATGATCCTACGAACTTCTCGCTCACCTATTCCTACAACGAGCTGATGAAGAGGAATATCAACGTTGAAGAAAATATTGATAAGAATTACCGGGGAATGTTTAGCTATAATTTTAACGGACGCCCTGAAACGATAGAACCTTTCAAGAAATCGAAACTATTGAGTAAGCCTGCCTTACGCCTGATCCGGGATTTCAATTTCTCACTTATGCCGGCTCAATTTTCATATAGAACCGATATATGGAGACACTACAATGAAATTCAACTGCGCAATATTTCAAATCCTAACCTGATTATTCCACGCACCTTCAACAAAGATTTTATCTGGAACAAGTATTTTGATGTACGTTATAATTTAACACGCAGCTTTCAATTCGATTTTTCCTCTCAAAGTACTGCCAGAATTGACGAACCGGAGGGCAGGATCAATCGCAACGATGATGATTATACCTTGAAAAGGGATTCCATTATTAAGAACATTTTAGATCTTGGCCGTCCAACCTTATACCACCACATGTTGAATGCCACCTACATGGTTCCAATCAATAAACTGCCATTGCTTGACTGGACTTCACTTTCGGCCACTTACCGCGGAATGTATGACTGGCAGGCGGGGCCTGTTACCAATAAATCAGTGGTGTTGGGAAATGTAATCGAAAACTCACGTCAGACACAATTAAACGGTCAGTTAAACATGGTTACCTTGTACAATAAAGTAGGTTTCCTGAAAGAAATTAACCAGAAATATGGAACAAGTTCTCGCCAATTACAGCGTTCGCAAAGGACCAAACAAGGTCAGGCGGCCACCGGCCAACCTAAGCAACCTACTGCTGACAATGCTGACGCACCAAAGGTCAAGGAAGTTCAATATTCGGTTGACAATGTTAAGCTGAAGGCAAAAACACCCAAATCGATCTTTCATAAGTTGAAGACAAAAGACGTGGAAGTTACGGCGCTTGACAAAGATGGTGCAAAAGTGGAGGGTCAAATGGTTGTTATCAACGAAAACCGCGTCACGTTTACTCCTGAAAAAAATGCCGCAGGAGTCCGGTTTATGGTCAAGGGGAAGATAGAAGCAAAGAATGGAGATATAGGGGAGAAAATTATCCAATATACTGCCCGTGCATTGATGAGCGTGCGAAGCATTTCGCTCAGCTATTCGGGTACAGATGGCACGGTGATGCCTGGATTTATGCCTGTGCCCCGTGTCTTTGGCATGGGAAAATATACGCCTGATCAATCCATGTTCGGCGATTTATCCGCAATATCTACCGCTCCGGGAATTCCATTCCTTTTGGGATGGCAGGATACGGAATATGCATTTAAAGCAGCCGCAAAAGGTTGGATCACAAGAGATACATCGCTTAATGCGCCTTTTGTTTTGTCGCACAGCGAAGCATTCACCATTCGGGCAAATGTTGAACCTTTCCCCGACCTTAAGATCGATCTAAATGCCAATCGTACCTATTCTGAACGTACTACGGAGTTCTATAATTACAATCCAACCAATGATCAAAATGGTGGTTTTGAACGTGTCAACCAGTCCGTTCGCGGTAATTTTACCATGTCGGTCAATACCATGAGAACATCCTTCAGTAAAATGGGCAATGATGCGAAGGCCCCGGCATCAAAAGCATTCCAAAACCTGAAAGATAACCGCATTAAGATTGCTGAGCGACTTGCCAGTCAACGTATACCAAATGGGGAATACGACCCCAAAGGTCTACCTGATCCAAATACAGGATTCCCTGTCGGATATGGTCCCACTTCACCCGAGGTAATGGTACCAGCCTTTATTGCAGCCTATACAGGACAATCGCCTGATAAAGTGGCATTGGATCCGTTTCCTTCCATTAAATACATGCGCCCCAACTGGAGAGTCACCTACGAAGGAGTGGTTGCACAGTCGGAATTTTTGAAGCGATATTTTAAAACTCTCAGCTTCAATCATGCTTACCGGTCGAGCTACAATGTTGGTTCTTTTATTTCAAACCTTAATTATGCAGAAGACGATGATGGTTTTAGTTATGTGCGAAGGGAAATTGATGGTGTAAAAGGTGACTTTATCGGGCGTAACGACATCAATTCAGTCAGTATTTCAGAGCAGTTTAGTCCTCTTATCGGCATGGAAATTACATGGATCAATGATTTTGAGACCCGTGCCGAGCTGAAGACTTCACGAAACCTGGCCCTTAGCTTTTCCAATAACCAGATTACCGAAGTGTTGAGCAATGAGATGGTATTTGGCATTGGCTATAGGTTTACCAAGATGGATTTGATTATCAAGACCAAAAAATCACAGAAAGCCTATTCCAACGACCTGAATATCAGAGGCGATTTATCATTCAGGAAAAATAAAACCATCTTACGCAAGATTGTTGAAGAAGACGAGCAGTTGACCGCCGGACAAGGTTCTGTAACTTTAAAGACCACAGCAGATTATATGCTGAGCGACCGTTTTCAATTGCGCCTGTATTTCGATAAAATTCTAAATAATCCATACAAGGGTTCTTTTAAAACTTCAAATACAAACTTAGGGGTCAGTTTCAGGTTTACCTTGGCTCAATAGCCTATGTCATCCGGGTATTCAATTTTATACTAATGTCGCGTCTCAGCTAATGTGCCGGCTATCGTATCTGCAAAAATGGAATCCTCATGGGTATGAAAATGAAATGCCAAATGCCAAATGCCATAATGCCAACTACCTTTATTAATACCTCCAATCCCTAAAGCTATCAATGAATTATTTAGTCCATTTTACTTGCTAAAGGATGATGCAATGGTTTTGAATCTTTTCATCAATGGTTGGGTACAGTGTTACGCAATTATAAAATGCTTAATATCAAGATATAGCAATGGCAAACTATTGCATGATTCTTATAATTGCATAATTCGTACGATACGATGCTTACAAGGGATTCTGTAATTGGCATTTTGGCATTATGGCATTTGGCATTTGGCATTTGGACAGAAAATACAATTCATTTCAAAACCAGACTTCTAATTGATAGGTTCCATGCCAAAAGTGACATATTAGCTGTGACGCGACACTTGTATATTACATTCACTCTCTACACTAAGGCAAACCAAGGGGTAAAAGAATTATGTAACTTTTAAGACCAGACAGGATATGAAAATAATGGATATTATTGATGAGTCAGACCAATTTTAAACTCCTATTGCTTTTCTAAAATCGTTTGCTTCCTCGTAAAATGCTTTGTCTTCTCCAAAATCCAGAGTGTGTACTACTATGCCATTGCATACATTGCAAGTGCCACGCACCATAATATCGTTTAGCGAGTTTAGGAATATTCCGGTACCTACAATTCCTTTTTGATCTACACCGCCGCAAGGGCTGCAAAACACACCTTCGTTGAGCAAAATTTGTAGTCTTGCTTTCGTTCCTCATCGAGTAAAATGGCCAATTGAAACTGGTTGATGGGTATTTCAGGAGGCCGTTTAATTGTTTATTTTGATTTAGAATACTTATTACCAATTGTTTTACAACTTCTGCTTCTTCTGTTTTACTGGTTGCAATAAATAGTGTAAACGAAGCCAATGCCTCATTGCTGATAATTGTGTTTCCGGTAGCATTGTAAAGGGCGTTATTTTTTTGGAGAAAATAGATAAAACAGACTGCTGCAATGCGTTTATTTCAGTCAACAAAAGAATGGTTTTTGGTGACAAAATAGAGCAGGTTGGCCGCTTTTTCCCCAATGCTTGGGTATAGTTCTGTGCCACCAAAGCTTTGGCCTATTTGGTTGATAGAACTGTTGAAGCTTTCATCTTTTGGCTTTGCAAACACACCCGATTGGAATTCGGAATACATTGATCGTATCACCTGCTTCTTCTATCGAGGGTAAATTAGGTTTCCCTCAAGCTTGTTCCCTTGAAATACAGCGCCTCATGGTCGTATGCATCCAGTAATGCTAAGCCTTGGGCAAAAATGTGTAGCATTTGGCTCTCCTCTTGGGTGGCTTGCTGCCCCATGGCACGGTTCAAGATGCGGATACCGGTTTTAAGGTATTCAACCTCCTGTTGTTTTTGTGCCAGGCGTTTTTCATTAAGGACATAACCCTGCACGAGGTAGTCCTTAAGACGTTGGGTCGCCCATTAGCGGAATTGGGTGCCGCGTTTTGAATTAACACGATAACCAACAGAGATGATGACATCGAGGTTGTAATGGTCAATATTACGCTGTACCTCTCTTGCTCCTTCCTGTCGAACTATCCGGAATTTCCGGATAGTTGTATCTTCCAGCAACTCGGCAGTTTTATAAATATTCTGAACATGTTCATTAATGGTTCGTACATCCTTGTCGAACAGTTCTGCCATTTGCATCTGAGAAAGCCAAATGGTGTCATTTTAGAGCATTACATTTATCTCTGTTCCTGATTGTGAACTATATATCTCAATTCTTATATCCATATTATACAGTTTTAAAATGCATCTATATTTCGTTTATGGTATATAACCCTTCATCAGGTTAATCTTTAATATGTTGGGTGACCCCATGGCGGAATTGGATACCGCGTTTTGAATTAATTCGATAACCAACAGATATGATGACATCAAGGTTGTAATACTCAGTGTCTTTTAATTGGGTTTTCCCTTTTAAAGCACCATGTTGAGTGGCATGTGCAAATTTTGCACTACCCACTTTCTTTTCTAATTCTTGCTCTTTGAATATGTTATTGATAGGTCGTGAAATAACAGTTATGTCACGGTCAAATAATTCAGATAATTGCTGTTGGTTGAGCCAAACTGTATCTTCATCAAACTGAACAGTTATTTCTGTTTGATTATCTGTATTTCTAAATATTTTAATTACTCAATAGTTTCCGACAATCCGACAATCCGACAATCCGACAGTTGAGTATTTTTAATTTTTAAGATTGAGATCGCTATTAAGACCCTGTTTCTGATTAAAAACCAACTCTTTTTAAGATTTAAAGAGAACTCAGCTACATCCCTATTAAGTGTGAATATGCAATTTGCCATATTCATTAAGTATTGATAGTCAGGCATTAAAGACGATTAATTCAATGTTTTTTTATTCCTTTAGTGCAAAGAATAAACAAGAATTTTAACCTTGAATCCACCACAAAAAGTCTGTTTTACTACATAGTTACTTAGAACTCTCAGAGGCACAAAGAAATACACAAGAAATAATCAATATTTCCTAATCCTTCGTATATTACTGGTTTTGTGGTTAATAGCATTTTAAAGTAGATTCAACTTTATTTTTAAAAGAATTGCAACTGTCGGATTGTCGGATTGTCGGAATTAACCAATCAAAGAAGTTTCAAATCTCATATACGGAGGCATATTTCTTTATTAGTTGATGGATCAATGAATAACTTAACTTATGATTGCCCGATCTTTCGAATCTTTATTTCAAAAGCCGTGGCTGGATTTATAACCATTAGCTGCTTGATTTCAATCTCTGAAAAATGCTCCTCCCGAAGTAATGGTATCAGTTTTTCGAAAATTGCAGAATAGCCCCGGTATTCTCCTCCATTAACTTTTCCAGGATCATACCATCCGGCATCATGAGATATCAACACCTTATTTAGCAGGTTATTTTCTTTCATATTTTTAATCAATTTGACATACTCCTTAACATTATTATCGTTTATTCCATCAAAGCTTATCCATGCTCCTAACTGGGCTGCCTTTATATGATTATTTGGATTTTCTTCTACCTGAGCATGAACCCAAATAAAGGCGTCAGGTGAAACTCCTTCTTTTTTTAGAATAGACAATTGTTCAAATGCCGGGATTGCAGGTCCGGTATGCGATACAATCTCCAACCCGGTTTTTAAATGTGTTTTCGCTGCAGCAATAATTAGTCTTTTATGCATTTCTGATAAGCTGCCGTTGTCAACTCCAATTTTAATGAATCCAGGCTTTATTCCTGTTCCATCTATTCCTTTTTCCCACTCTGCAATCCAACTCTTTGCGAGCTGATCTGCAGTTTCTGTCAAACCATTGTTGGGTATAAATTTGTCATTACCAGCACCATAATAACCGGTGTTGGTCATGATATTCAAACCAGAGGAGTCAGAAAGGCTTTTAAGTAGTAGAGGATCTCTGCCAAGATAAGCAGGAGTACATTCAACGAGCGTCTGACAGCCCAGAGCCTTTAATTGCCGAAGGTAAGGCAACGACCGTTCAATAACTTTTGATTTTTCCCATCTTTTGATATTTATTGAATCTGCCCCAATAAAATCCACAAGTATATGCTCATGAATTAGCGAGATCCCCATTTTCTCCGCAGGAACAGGGCCTTTCACTGTCATGATAATTCCTTTGTCCAGGCTCGTTTTACATTGATTAAATGCCAGGGGAATCAAAAATGCTATAAGTATAATAATTTTCATATTCGCAGAATTATAATGTTTATGCCTTATATCGGTTAAAGTAATTAACTCACCTTACGCATGAACAAGGATACTTAATAAGAAATAAAGAATAAGAAATAAGAAATGCAAAACTAGTCCCTCAATATTCCTTATTCCTTATTTTTTATTTCTTATTTTTTATTTCTTATTTCTTATTAAGTATCCTTGTTCATGCGTAAGGTGAGTTATAAAAATTAGAAGATCAGTTTTTATCAGTTTGATCAGTCAGATCAGTGTTCCTTTTTTTTTCTTACAAATCAGTGTTCCTCTTAATTATTATCAGTGTTCACAGCGTAAGGTGAATGATTCATTTAATATCCCTATTCCACATGGCTTACCGGCAACTGATTCAACTCGTTCTTCAGATGCTTCCATTCAGGTAGATAGTTGTCCATGTAAGCTACGAATTTCGCGTTATGGGTACGTTCCAGCAAGTGAGCCAGCTCATGGACAATGATGTATTCGATGCAATGGATCGGTTTCTTGGCCAGCTCCAGGTTGAGCCAAATACGCCTGGCTTCCCGGTTGCAGGTTCCCCATTTTGTTTTCATCTTCTTTACAGCCAGCTCATTGATAGAAACTTCCATTAACTTCTCCCACTTTTCAATAATTGGAGGAGCCAGTTCCTTGAGTTGCTGCCTGTACCATTCATCCATGATAGATTGCCTTTTTTGTGTATCAGTATCGGGGCGGATATGCAGTTCAATGTTTGTATGTTTGATGACCACATAAGGGGGAGCATCCTGTTCAACGATTTTCAGCATGTAACGCTTGCCCAGGAAATAATGACCTTCCTTGTATAAATATTCCCGTGGCGCTTCACGTACCTGATCCTGAAACTTTTGCTGCTGCTTTTTGATCCATGCTAATTTTGAAATGGCATAAATACGGATAGTGTCCAGATTCATCCGCAAAGGTGCTGCAATACGCACTTTTCCCGATGGTGGATACACACTTAAATGCACATTCTTAATGTCCTTCAGCACCACATCAATGACCATTTCTCCCAGGTTAATTTGCTCCATCGTTAATATTCAGCTTGCTTTTTCACAATTTCAAAGATGCGTTCCGTCTCATCAACGTTACCCAAAATACTGTAAATGGCCTTTTTTACCGTCTTTTCACGTGTATCAATTCCCCGCCAGCCATTGGGCTTGTGCTCCATGATGTTGCCATGCAGTATTAAAGCCAATTCCTCATTTTTATCAAGGTTGTTAAACAAGGCTCTTAATGCAGGCGTTCTCATCGTGTCGGGAGTCGTTGGCTTGATGCCTAACTGCACTTTGTTGGCAATGGCAGCAATCTTCTTCAGGTACTCTTCATAGTTGATGGCCATGGCTTTTCGTTCCCTGATTACTTCATTCAGCAAGGTACTCATTTCCTCGAAAAAGGCAGGGTCAATCAGATGATCACGGATGATCTTTTGCCGCACATTGTTCTCAATGGTTTCGGCCACAGCCTGCTGACTAGCCTTTATTCCTTCAGGCATCTTGTTAATGGCATCAGCAATGCCGCTCTTCACAATCAGTTCAATCAGCGACAGGTCACCAAAGGGCGAAATCAATCTTGGTTCGTCTGCCTGTATGTAATTGTCGATTAAATGACGCATATCTGCCTCATAAGCTTTCATATCCAATGTTTCACCACTGGCCATCCTGATTTCTTCCCTCAGTTTAAGATAAAAATCCAGCGTTTTCTCAATTTCTTCCTGCTCTTTTACTGTATAACCGGCATCGTCCATCTCGGCCGACAGGTTGGCATAAGCCCTGATCAATGCAACAGCTGCTTTGTATAAGGCAGTTCTGCGCAATTCCGTATCCTTTAACTCTTCTGCAATTTCAGGATTGCCGCAGAAATAGTGTTGATAATCTATTTTTAATTTGGGCGGTTCAACCGGTTCACACAACAAGGCAATTTCTTCAAGCGCATTGTCCAGCCGCTCACGTCCTTTCTTCAACCGATCCAACAGCAGAATTTGGCAGTCTTCGGGTTTAAACTGATCGAAATCCAACTCGGAAGTATAAACAGCCACCGCATTCTCAACCTTCTTGAAAAGGTCTTTGTAATCAATTATATAACCGAATTGTTTATCTTCCGAATCCAAACGGTTCACCCGGCAAATGGCCTGAAACAAACCATGGTCCTGCATCTTCTTGTCGATGTATAAATAAGTACAGGCTGGTGCATCGAATCCGGTAAGCAGCTTGTCCACCACAATCAGCAAACGCATGTTGGCCGGTTCCTTGATGAATTTATCCTTGGCCAGATCCTCGTATGTTTCCGTTTTTGTTTTACCTTGTTTAGCCACTACATGTTTCAAAAAGTCATTGTACAGCTTATAAATAAACTCTTTATCGCTTTCCGTATTGGCTCCTGTATCTTCAGTGGTGATATCCTGTGTGCTAGGGTTATAAGAAGTAATGATGGCGCAGCGGTTCTTGAATTCCGTCTTCTGAAACAATTCGTAATACTTGCAGGCTTCGTAAATGCTGCTTGCTACCAATATGGCATTGCCGGTAAATGAATTCAACCGTGGTTTAACGCTAAAGTCAAAGACGATATCGCTGACCACTTTTTCCATCCTTGAACGTGAACTCAGCACCACCTGCATGGTTCCCCATTTCTTTTTCAATTCCGATTTCTGAAAATCATTTAGCCCTTTGGTCTTGGCTTTAAACCATGCATCTACTTTATCGGTGGATGATAAACGCTGATCGATGTCTCTTGCCTCATAGATCAAATCCAGAATCACCTGATCTTCCACGCCCTCGTTGAACTTGTAGGTATGAATATAACCTCCAAACACTTCCAGGCTGGTTTGCTTGTCTGATTTTAAAAGCGGCGTCCCGGTAAAGCCAATAAAGACAGCATTTTGAAGCATGGCTTTCATCACCTTGTGCAGTTTACCGCTTTGGGTGCGGTGGCATTCATCCACAAAGACAAATAGTTCGCCTACTGTATTTGTCGGACTGCTACGAAGCTCTTCGATGAACTTGTCGAAGTCTTCCACGTCTTTCTTTCCAAATTTATGAATGAGTGAACACAATAACCTGGGCGTTGGCTGACTCAGTTGTTCCATTAATTCTTTTCCGCTTGATGTCCTTTTAACAGGTTCACCGGCTTCATTGAACACCCTTTCAATTTGCTTGTCCAATTCGGTACGGTCAGTTAAGATGACAACCCTTGCATTGGCATTGTTCTCCAGAATCCATTTGGCCAGCAGCACCATCACAATACTTTTACCGCTTCCCTGTGTGTGCCAGATGATCCCTCCTTCACGGCGACGGACATGTTCCTGGGCTGCCTTGATGCCGAAATACTGATGGTAGCGGGGCAGCTTTTTTCTTCCTCCATCGAACAATACAAAGTTGTAAATGATTTCGAGCAACCGCTCTTTGTTGCAGACTTTTGCCAGGTACTTGTCCAGCTGCAACCTGCTGTTATCTTCAATGTCTTCCTTCCAGTTCAGAAAGAATTTCTCAGGTGTTCCGATGGTGCCGTAACGCAGTCCTTCGGTGTCGTTTCCGGCCATCACCAACTGAATGGTTGTAAAAAAAGTCTCAATAAATTCGGGTTGCTGGTTAACCAGGTTTTGCCGGATGCCATCGCCAAGGGAAACGGTACTTCTTTTTAGCTCAATCACTCCAATGGCAATTCCATTGACATAAAGCACCAGGTCAGGTCGTTTGTCGTGGTTGCCCATGATGGTCACTTCTTCGGCAATGGCAAAGATGTTCTGTTCAGGCTCTGCCCAATTGATAAAATGCAGCCGCTGGTAACGATCTCCTGCGCCGGCAGTCACCTCCGCGCCATAACGCAGTAGTTTGTATACCTCTTTGTTGTTGCCATACAGGTTGCGGTCGTAGTTGAAAGCTTCTGCCTTGAGTTTGTAAATAGCACGATTGACCAGCTCTTCGGAATACCCGGCCCTCTTGGTCATGTAATTGCTAACCAGCACTTCTTCAATGTTGCTGTTGCTGGCTCTGTATTCCCAATTACCAAGATGCTGATATCCCAATTCTTCCCTGAATAGCTTCACTATCCGGTTTTGCGTGGCCCGTTCTATTTCTCCGACTTTGCTCATGGCTTAATCTGGTTTAGTTGCTCCTGTTCCCAATTCTTCTTCTGGATTCAAGAGTGATATTTACTTATTTCCTGCCTCTTCCAATTCCTCTATTCTATTCTTTCGATATTCGCTGATGTCTAGCCATGAAGCATTGATTTTAAATTCACTTCTGAATCATCAATGACCGGTATGGCATCGAACCTGCCCTGTAAATAGGCTTTTTCAACATCCATATTATCTCTGAAATCCTTAAAGTCGAACAAGGAATACAATTCGGTGGAAGCATCCGTTTTCTTGTTCACGAAATAAATTTGATCTTTCCTGACTTTGTTTAGATTCAATAAATTGGTATTGTGTGTTGAATAAATTAACTGAGCCGAATCACCGGCATGAAACATCTTTATGATGAACTCAACAATACTCGTGTGTAAACTAGCCTCGATTTCGTCAATCAGCAGTATCTTATTGTTTTTCACCACGTCAAGCAGGCTCAAAAGTATAAAAAACAAGTTTTTCGTTCCGCCAGACTCTTCCATGTCAAAATCAAAAGCCACTTCCGGGGCTGCTTTATGGTAGGTAAAAAGCTGGATGGCAGTTTGTATGGCATCTGTCCAGATTGCCGTTGATTCTGTTAATGTTGATGGCACTTTTAATTCCAGATTTCTTACCGGAATATCCTGTCTTTTTATTCGAATATCAACAATGTCACTATCAGCTATCTGTAAGGCTTCCAGAATCGCAGGCTTATTGCTCACAAATAAGGCTTCAATGGAGATGGCATTGAAATCATAGTATTGAAGTAAGAATTTTTCATTGAAAAAGTTAAAGATTTCCTTCCCAATTTCACGGTCCATTTGGCTGGCACGTGATATATAAAGGGTTTTGTTGGATGTGTTTTCTGCCACATCCAATGGTCGTTTAATACTAGTTCCAAAAGAATATTTATCCGATTTTGTTCCTTTTATGGTTTCGTCACGGGTAAATATTTTTGCCCTACGATTGTTTGGGTAATAATAAAGCTCCTCTGTTAAAATTTCTTTTTGTGTCAATGAAAAGGAATATTCATATTCCACATTGTTCGACACAAATCGGATCAGGAAAGAACTCGGTTTGTTTTTATAGCCTTCGAATTTGAAAGGTTGAAAATTATAGGTCGTGTTCTCATTGTGCTTATGCGATTCAAAAACCATCTTGCAACAAAAACGAATGGCCTTTATAATGCTGCTCTTGCCCGAAGCATTGGCACCGTATAGGGCTACCGTTTTTAATACAGTTGTATCCTTAAACGGAAATACATTTTGACTTAGATCCTGGACCCTTTTCGATTGGCTGTTCCCGGCAGTTAAATCCAATACAATTTCTTCCTTAATAGAGAAAAAATTGCTTAAACGAATTTATAATATCATTTTAGTCTTGATTTATGTAGAAACTTTACAAATATAAGAACTAAATCCATATAATGAGCGCTTTTATCAATGATGCTTATTTTTTCTTTTTATTCCTTTGAAGTTTTGCCTTCAATGCGATACCTTTAACTGTCAACCGGTAACGTTGTTCCCTGTGAGTGGGGATTTCAGGAATGGTCATTTCAATGTATCCCGAGTCCAATGAAGGAACAATGTAATTATCTCTAAAATATTCTCTGTGCTTTAACCCTAATAATTCTTGTATTTCAATCCGTCTCATCTCACCCTTCAGAACAAGAACAATTCTTTTAACAACTTCGGTAACTTGCTCACTTACTTGCCCGGTGGCTTGCTCACTTACTTGCTCGGTAGCTTGCTCACCTACATGCGCGGTAGTCTTTGTCTTAATAATTTGTCTGTCTGATATTTGATGCTTATCAACGCTACTTTTTCTCCAAATAATTGTTCTAAAATCTGACTCCTGCACAAACTCCGGTTCTTTCAAACCGTCTTCCTCGCACAAGC
>Ga0209724_1001559_pt1 | contig 20701 bp, 11 predicted proteins | sample grotaG_FD_184143 | JGI IMG/M metagenome (GOLD analysis project Ga0209724, IMG submission 184143) | Glacier valley bacterial and archeal communities from Borup Fiord, Nunavut, Canada, to study Microbial Dark Matter (Phase II) -... | ecosystem: Environmental > Aquatic > Freshwater > Ice > Glacier ...
CATTTGCCCCTTGCTGCTTCCCACGAGATCGCCAGAAAACTGCTTTTCCAGCGACATTCTACCGATCGATGGATCGCCCACCTGATCATCTGGCTTTTGCGGATTCATCTTGACCTCGAATGTGCCGCTTGCATGAATGGTCATATGTGTGTGCTCCTTAAGTCAACGTGCTAAATTAGCCATATAATAGAACATAAGTTCGAATTTGTCAAGCAATTTGGCGTGTTCCATGCAAACTCAGCATCACTAACGCCGCGCATTCAACGATCACGCTTGCCAACGCCGCGCCGATCGCGCCAAACGCTGCTACGCACAGGCCACCGATCAACGCTTGCGCAATCAACACGATCAATGAAACGCGATTAACCAGATTTTCGCAACCAAGGCTGTAGAAGTAGACGTTCAGCAGTCCGTGCAACACCGACGGCACTAACGCCACGCTCAACAGTTGAACCAATGGCGCGGCACTCACAAACGCATCGCGATAGGTCAGATGCAACAATAATGGCGCACTGATCGCGAGACTTAGCGCTAATCCGCTGCTGATCAGCGTCAACAGCACTGCCGATCGGCGGAACACGCGGCGCAGTTCGGCGGGCTGTGCGGCTAAGCGTGATAGCGCCGGAAACAGTGCGCCAAACAAGGCGTTCGGCAGTAAGCGCCCGGCCTCAACCAGGCTGCTGGCGGCACTGTATAACCCAACCGCCGAGTCACCCACGCGCCACCCGATCAGCAGCACATTCAGGCGAACGCCTAACGCGCCGATGAGCGTTGCCAGTGCGAAAGGCACTGCTCGCCGGATCAATTCGCGCGTCGTTGGGGCGGCTGAGTCATGGGCTGGCATAGGTCGGGCAAAGCGTCGCCACCACCCCCCAATCAGCGCCAACTGTGCCACGTTGACAATCACCAACGCACCGATGCTGCCGATAAACCCGGACGCCGTGCGTAGGGCGAACGCTGTCAGCAGCAGTTGAACGAATAAGCCGCCAACGTTGACCACCAGGATCGGCGTCATGCGTTCAAAGGCGCGGAACATGGCCGAATACAAGCCGTACCACGGATCAAGCGCGATCAACGATCCGGCCAGCAAGATGCCGATCGCGATCGACGGTGCTACTTGCGCAGTCAGCAAGGTAAGCAGGAGCGCGCCGCTTGCCGCGATCAATACCGCGCCCACAATCCACGGCAGCGCCCGATTTGCCGATCGCAATAAGCCAATCGCCGCCGATCGATCGCGTGCCGCGTCACGAGTGAGCAGCGTGCCCAATCCAAAATCAGCCAACAGCGCCAACGGTGTGATCCACGCGATCACGAACTTGTACTGGCCTAAGCCCTCAGCGCCCAACGTGCGCCCGATCAGCACTGCAATCGCGAATGCTAACGCCGCGCCGCCTGCATTGTTGGCGAACAGGATCAGCGCGTTGCGGCTCATCTGACGCTATCCATCAAGCGCGGCTCACTTGCCGATCACATCGAAAGGCGACTCACGCCGCTCAACCCGCTGACGCAAAGCCGCGAGCGCGTCAAGCGCATATTGGCGCGTTTCAGCGTCGATCGGCAGCGCCTCGAATTCATCCTCGTCCAGCGTAAGCATGTCACCATTCGCCGCAACCCACAGATCGAGCGCCAAATCTTCCCAATGCACGCTGTCCGCGCTGATCACGGCGGGGCGCGTGATGTTGCAGTACCAGCCCTTCAGGTGATCGTCATCCACATCGTGATTCTCAAAGATGTTATAGCCGCGATCGGTATAAAACAATTCGATGAAGCGATCGTGGTGGCGCAAGGTCGTATAATGTGCCCGATAGTCCGGCTCTTGAAAACGCGCTTCCAGTTGAATCCAGTGATCGCCGCGCGCCAGCAGTGCCCCTGAATAATGTACCTTCTCGCTTCCATCATGAAGGCATTTGTAAATCGTGAACATTGGCCGTGACATACGCCGTTCCTTTTTGTGTGTTTCTGAACAAGTGTAGCGCGCTATAATGCACATTGCGCAGACTTTTTGCACAGCACCTTTTTTGATAACAGCAAGGACTTATTATATGGCGCTCTTAGGCGCAGTTGAAGCGGGCGGTACCAAATTCATTTGCGCGGTGGCCGAACAGCCCGACGCGCCGCCCATCGAAACGATCAGCATCCCGACCACGATGCCCGCTGAAACGATCGATCGGGCGCTCGCTTTTTTCAGCCGCCACAAGCTGCGCGCGTTGGGTATTGCGTCGTTCGGCCCCATCGATCTGCGGGTTGGATCGCCAAGTTACGGCTACATCACGGCCACACCTAAAGCGCACTGGCAAAATACCGATCTGGTCGGGCCGTTCCAGCAGGCATTCAATGTGCCGGTCGGCTTCGATACGGACGTGAACGGTGCGGCGCTTGGCGAACTACGTTATGGTGGTGGGCAAGGGTTAGACTCGCTGGTCTACGTGACGGTTGGCACAGGCATTGGCGGCGGCGCGATCACGAACGGTCAGGTGATCCACGGCCTGATTCACCCGGAGATGGGGCACATTCCAGTACGTCGTCATCCCGCCGATACGTTCGTGGGCGCTTGTCCGTATCATGCGGACTGTCTGGAAGGCATGGCAAGCGGCCCGTCGCTGATCGCACGGTGGGGGGTTGCAGGCGATGCGCTGCCACCTACGCATCAGGCATGGGAATTTGAGGCGTATTACCTGGCACAGGCGGTATGCAGCATGGTCTATTTGCTATCGCCACAGCGCATTATTCTGGGCGGCGGCGTGATGCATCAACGGCAGCTATTTGAGCAGATTCAGCACGAAGTCGTACAAACACTGAAGGGCTACATTCAAGCCGACGCGATCACAGCGCACAGCGATACATACATTATGCCACCCGGTTTGGGCGATCGATCGGGTGCAATCGGGGCGTTGGAATTGGCGCGCCTTGCCGGGTGATCGGCGGTTTGATACAATCTGAGCGAGCAATTTGTTGTATTGATTACATGATTTATAGCGATGAGGTGTTATGCGACTCGCCGTTTTATCGGATATTCACGGCAATCTGGCCGCGCTTGATGCAGTCCTGGCCGATTTGCAACAGGCGGGCGGCGCTGACCGTACCTGGGTGTTAGGTGATTTGGTCATGGCCGGGCCGCACCCTGCCGAATGTGTGCAGCGCATCCGCGATATGCAAGCCGCCGCGCCTAAAACTGTCGAAGTGATCGGCGGCAATACCGATCGTTATCTGGTGACCGGCCAACGTCGCTCGCAAAAGATCGAAAATGAAGCGGGTTGGGGGCGTTTCGCTGAAGAACTGCGCAAGCGTTCGGCTCGTCATTTGTGGATCATGGAGCGCTTGTCATGGACAGACGCGGAGTTTCTGCTGAAAACATTGCGGCGTGAACTTGATCTGGAGATTCCCGGTTATGGGTGGGCGATCGGCTTTCACGGCGGGCCGGGCAATGACGAATTCAATATGCTGCCTGATACGCCCGACGATGTGCTGCTGGACGCGCTCTATGACAGTGAAGGGCACATCGCGTTTTGTGGGCACACCCATCAAGCGATGGATCGCGATTTGGGGCGGTGGCGTGTGGTGAATGTGGGCAGCATTGGCCTTCCCAATGACGATCGGCGCGCGACCTATGCGATCGCGACTTTTGAGGGTGCTCAGGTAACGGTTGATATTCGGCGCGTGCCGTTCGACAGCGAAGCAGTGATCCGTGAAATGGCCGATCAACAACACCCCGATGCTGAATGGGTCGCCAACGTGCTGCGTACCGGAAAATCCGAATTGGAACCAGCGGGCACTGTTGAGACTAAGCGATGAACGTTCCATTTGATCAACAGCCCGCTTTTGCGCAGATGATGCAGGAGATGCAAGCCGAAAGCGCGGTCGGACTCTCATTAGCGGCGCAGTTAGGCAGTACGCCATCCGAGTTATCGCTTGTTCTGCGCACAACCTTACTCGATAACAGCGTCGGCGCGCTGCGTCCGGTCGGTTACTACTTAATCAAGATGATCAGCCTGACCGAACATAAAATGGCGCTCGGCATGTTCAATCACATGGCCTATGTGGACGATCATCCGCTGCTGTATCACCACAACGCGCCGAGCTACCGCATCTTTGTGACGAACCCTGCCGCCGACCCGGACGCCGTGCTCGATCAAATTGAGGCGGCGCATACCGAAACGTTTGCTCAATGGCGCACGCTCGATCAAGACCTGAACAAGCGCAGCGATCCGCACGCAGTGTTATCCAGTGGAATGGGGCTGCTGATGGAGACGCCCAAACCGTTCGCGGATGCCGTGAAACGCGTGCTGGCTGCCAATAATATCGGCGTTTCGCTGATCGAAGGCGAGCCGAAAATCGGGCATTTCATGCTGTTTGCGCTCGACAATTCGTATTTTGTGGCGCGTTCGTTCAGCATTGAAGCGGTGACCGATCAAGTCAGCGACGAGTCATAAGCGATCGCTGTGCCGGAGAGTAACGCAGAGCGTACGTTTGATGTTGCGATCGTCGGCGCGGGCGCTGCGGGTTTGATGGCTGCGATCTGGGCAGGGCGCACCTTTCCCGATCGGCGGATTATTGTGCTGGACGGCGCGCGCAAGCTCGGCGCAAAGATTCTGGTAGCGGGCGGCGGGCGCTGCAACGTGACGCACGATGCGATTGACGTGGCCGCTTACGCCGGATCATCCCGCAACGCGATCAAGAAAGTGCTGCGCCGTTTCGATGTGCCGCAAACGATCGCGTTTTTTGAGTCGATCGGCGTGACGCTTAAACGCGAAGACACGGGCAAACTGTTCCCCACCACGGACAACGCGCATACCGTGCTGGACGCTTTATTGCGCGCCGTCGATCTGCCCAATGTGAGCGTGTGCTACCCGTATCGCATCCAATCGATCGCCAAATATGAGGCGGGTTTTCGGCTCAGCGGCGCTGAATCAGGCCAAGTGTTGAAGACGGCGCGGGTGGTGCTAGCAACGGGCGGTCGCAGCTTGCCCAAAAGTGGCTCAGATGGCGGCGGTTATGCGCTTGCCGAATCGCTCGGCCATACGATCACGGCGCGCGTTTTTCCGGCGTTAGTGCCGCTGACGCTGCCCACTGATCACTTCATTTGCGCGTTGAGCGGGCTGACTGTACCCGCTACTTTTGATCTGCGTTCTAGCTCCGGCAAAAAACTGGTGAGCTTCACCGACTCGACGTTGTGTACGCACTTTGGATTATCCGGGCCAGCGGCGCTCAATATCAGTCGCTATTATACGGACGCTTTGCATGACGATCCGGCAGCCCATCTGACAATCAACTGGCTTCCCGACGATACCCCCGAATCTATCGAAAGCGAACTGATCAGCGCAAGCCCATTAAAAGCGCTTGCTCGACGGCTGCCCGATCGCTTATTGCGGGCGCTGTGTACGCAGGTGGGAGTCGCGCCGCACAGTATCGCCACCCGTGATCAGCGCAAAACGCTGGTGCAAATGATCACCCGTTTGGCGCTGCCCATCACAGGCGATCGCGGTTATACGTATGCCGAAGTGACCGCAGGCGGTGTGCCCTTGACCGACATTCGGCTGGAAACGATGGAGTCCCGACTGTGCGAGGGGTTGTTCCTGTGCGGCGAACTGTGCGACGTGGACGGGCGGATCGGCGGCTATAACTTTCAGTGGGCATGGGCAAGCGGCTATGTGGCGGGCATCAGCATCGGGCTTCAAAACAACGTTCTAATGTAAAAAGCGTCATTAAGGACAGATCGGCGCTGCGTTATCGATATTATAATGACTCCGATCAAGCGCGCTTAAATCACGGAACAAGTGCGCACAAACCACGGAACGCCAGGCTGATGGGCGGCTGTCCCAAATGCGCGCAGTGCCATCGTAACTACCACTGATCACATATTGGCTGTCCGCAAAAAAGCCAACACTGGCTACCAAATCGGTATGCCCAGGCAATTGGCGAATGGGTTGCCATGTTTGCGTATCCCAGATTTGAGCCGTCTTGTCGGCATTGCCCATTGCGAATAATTTGCCGTCCGGCGAAAATGCAATGCTCGATACCGCTGCTGCTGTGAAGCCGGTCAACTGCCGAACGAACTGTCCGGTTGCCGCATCCCACAGGCGCACAGTTTTATCAGCACTGCCCGTCGCGATGGTCGCATTGTCCGACGAAAACGCGACGCTCGACACGGCGGCACTGTGACCGATCAGGATATGCAGTGATTTTCCAGTCAGCGCGTCCCACACCTGCGCCGTATTATCGGCGCTGCCCGTCACGATCAGCTTGCTATTCGGGGAGAAGGCAGCGCTCGTGACGCGATCGGTGTGTCCGTCAAAACTGCGCACGAGTTCGCCCGTTTGCACATCCCACAGGCGCGCCGTTTTGTCCCAACTACCTGTCAACACATAACGGCCATCCGGTGAAATGGCAACCGTCGAAATCGGGTTGCTATGCCCGCTGAACGTTTGCAGCAGTTTGCCTGTTTGGGCATCCCACCAACGTGCTGTTTTATCGTAACTACCTGTCAATATGTGGCGGCTGTCGGGTGAAACGGCCACGCTGGTGACCGTATCAGTATGCCCGCTCAGGGTGAACCGCAGCGCCAAAGTATGCGCATCCCAGACGCGAGCCGTGGTGTCTTCGCTGCCCGTCACGATGATCGTGCCATCCGGCGAAACGGCTGCGCTTCGCACGGGTCCGCTGTGTCCGGTAAGCTGGCGCACGGCGGCTGGCGATCCGGTCGTCCATAAGCGCGCGGTCATGTCTTCGCTGCCTGTGATGATGGTTCGAGCGTCGGGCGAAAAGGCGGCACTGGTCACCCAATTTTCGTGGCCGCTGAACACGCGCTGCAATGCGCCGCTGTGCAGATCCCACAGGCGCGCGGTCTTATCGTGGCTGCCGGTCAGGAGCGTTTGCCCATCCGCAGAGATCGCCACGCTCCATACCCCATCCGCATGACCAACGAACTGTCTGAGAAGCGCGCCGCTGCTGACATCCCAAAGGCGCGCTGTTTTATCGACGCTGCCGGTCACGAGCGTTTTGCCGTTAGGCGCAAATGCCACGCTGGTCACCACGTCGCTGTGCCCGCTGAACGTTTGCAGCAGTTTGCCCGTTTGGGCATCCCAAAGGCGCGCCGTTTTATCGATGCTGCCTGTCGCGATCGCTTTGCCGTCAGGCGCGAACGCCACGCGCGTAATCGCGCCAGTGTGCCCGCTGAAGGTTTGCAGCAAGCTGGCATCCGCGATAGCCCACACGCGCGTGTTCATATCGGCGTACCCAAGCACGATCGTCTGACCGTCGGGCGAAAAAGCCGCGCTGGTCACAACGACTGCCGGGCTTTTGAAGGTTTGCAGCAAATCACCCGTTGCGGCGTCCCACACGCGCGCTGTTTTATCGGCACTACTCGTTAAAATCAATTTGCTGTCACTGGATATGGCGACACTCGTGACGGTATCGCGGTGTCCGCTCAAGGTACGGAGCGTTTGCCCGGTGGCTGGACTCCATAAGCGAGCGGTATTGTCGCCGCTGCCCGTCACGACGAATTGGCCGTTTGACGCATAGGCCACGCTCACCACTCCCCGCGAATGGCCGCTGAGTCGCGTCAGGGTGTACAGGCGCGCGGCGGCTTGCACAGACGCGGAATCAGCCTGGGGTGAGTAAGCGATTTGCAAAGCGCGCACGCTCAGCAAGGCCGCCAGTTCAGCGTTACCCGTCGGGTTTTGCAGCACGCTATCCGCTTCCGAGGCCAGCCGCAAACTTTCCGATTGCGTGTAATTCCATTGTGCAGTGGCCGCATTATTGAGCGCTTGTCCCTGCGAAACTGTTGCCGTTGCCGCATTATTGAGCGCATCGGCGCGACTGCTGAATGCCACAGCGGATAATCCGACGGCAACCATCAAAAATATAGCCAGGCTTCCCGCCAACGCGCGCAGTCGATTAGCCGCAGTGCGTTGTAATGATGTTTCGTGTTCCGCCTGTCGGATGGCTTCAGTGCGGCGCTTTTCTTCAGTATCCAGACTGACGGTCACGTACTCACGCTCGTCCCGGCTGAGCGATACCGCACCTTTATCTAACAGCGTTTTGAACTGCTCCAGCCGTGCGCCGGATGCCAGAAAACTCATATCACGGATGGCAGTTTGCCATTCGATAGTGGCCGCACTCAATCGGTGCTGTACCTGCAAATCATCCCGATTTGCGTCGAGCCATTCTTGCAAACGCGGCCAACTACGAATCAATGCCTCGTGCGCCACCTCGACAGTCGGCGTGCGCGTGATCGGATCGCGATCGAAGGTCAGCAAATAGTGTTGACCATAACGCGCGATCGCCATTTCCATCGGCGCCGGATCGGCTGACAGGCTGAGAAGTTCGGGCTGCGGCACGCGGCGGCGCATCACATCCCGCCCTTCACCAAAGGTTACCAACCGCAAAAATAATTGGCGAACCGCCGCTTGCCCTGCCAGATCGAGCAAGTTGTACAAAATATCGGCGCGCCGAGTTACTGCGCCGAGCGCCCCGCCGCTGGCACGGTACGCCGCCAAGGTGAGCGTCGCTCCTTCCTGCCGATCGTACAACTCGGTGAGTGCGTATTCGAGCAGTGGCAGCACGCCCGGCTGATCGACCAGATCATTGCGGATGGCGTCGGTCAAGCCCGGTTCGAGCGCCAAGCCGACGCGCTTTGCCGGGCTGCTGATCACTTGCTCCAACTCGTCGGGATTCAGTGGCAGCACAATTTCGGTGTGCTGTTGCAGCAAATCGCCAAACGCGGCGTATTGCAGCGGGCGATCGTAATAATCGGCGCGGAGGGTCACGATCAACACGAGCGGACTGTTCGGTTCACGGACGGCGGCCACCAAACTCTTGAGCAAATGGGCGCGCGTTGCTTCATCGTCCACCAGCGTAAACATTTCCTCGAACTGATCGATCACCAGCACAAAGCGATTCGACTCACCTGCTGGCATGACACGCTTGATCGCCCGCAGTAAGCCGCGCTCATCTTCCTGAATTTGCGTGAGCAAGCTGTTGGGTGGATTAATCGCGATGCGCAATAATGCCGCTTCGAGTTCTTCCAGGGGATAGCTGCCCGGTGTGATGACGGTGCCAAACCATTGTGCCGAGCCGGGCAGTGCGCCGCGTCGTAATGCCGGAATCAACCCGGCGCGAACGACGCTCGATTTGCCGCTGCCTGATGGCCCTACCACCGCCAAAAAGCGCGGCGTATTGCGATCGTCGTCCACATTCAATCGATCGAGCAGCCGTCGAATCAGCCGATCGCGCCCGAAAAAATCGACGGCATCGCCTTCCTGAAAAGCACGCAGCCCCTTGTATGGATTCTCGACCATTGGCGGCAGCACGCCCGTGTTTGCAGGCGAAATCGGCGTTAGGATGAGCGGCGCGGTAAGGTTTTTGTCTGTGAGCAGATTTTCCGCCATTGCGGGCGTGACGGTTATATCATCGAGCGTTGACCCCATCGCGCCAAATTCGGTCGGCAGGTGCATTTCGCGTGCCGAGGCGGGCGTCACTAAGGGCGTGTACTCAAAAGAAATGTTAGGGGTAACAACCGGACTATCATGCAAGGGATGGGCGATGACACTTGATTGGCCGCTGCCTAACGCTTCACGAAAGGCAACCGCCATACTCAACGCATCCGGGTAGCGATCATCAGGATTCTTGGCGGTGGCCTTCTGGATAACCCTATCGACCGCTTCCGGTAATTCTGGCCGCCACACGCGTACAAACGGCACTGGCTCATGCAAGTGCTTCATGACCCATTCGGAAGGGCTGGTCGCGCTGAACGCCTGATGACCGATCAGGATTTCAAAGAGCACCAAGCCCAGGCTGTACAAATCGGAGCGCGCGGTGACTGGCTCTGCGCGCAACTGTTCCGGCGATATGACGGTGAGCGTCCCCACGATTTGCCCGGCTTCGGTTTGATCGGCAGCAAAAGTCAGGTCTTTAGCGATGCCGAAATCGGCCAGGTACGCATTCTGATCGCCGTCGAGTAAAATATTGTCGGGCTTCAGATCGCGGTGAATGATGCCGCGCCGGTGAGCCACGGCCAGCGCCGAGGCGATTTGATCTACTAAGCGCACGGTCAGATTGAGCGGCAGCGGCTTACCATGCAACGTGTTGCGCAAGCTGCTTTGTAGCCAGCGCATCACCAGGTACGCACCTGTCGGATCGCGCCAATAATCATAGAGCGGCACGATGTACGGGTGTTCCAGCCGCGCCACAATTTGCGCCTCGGCCTCGAAACGGCGGATGAATTCCAGGTTATTCGCATATTGCGGCAAAATCACCTTGACGACCACATCACGATGCACTGTGGCCTGAAACGCACGGTACACTGCGCCGAAGCCACCCGCGCCAAGTCGCTCCTTGAGTTCGTAGCCTTTGATCGTTTGGCCGGTCAGGTCGTCATGAGTCATGAGATGTACTTTGATCCTACGATGCTTAAGTCACCTATTATAGCTGCAATGATCACGAGTTGTAATTTTCGAGCACTTCGACTACTTGGTTTTAAGCTCAGAGCTGAGTAGAATTATGCTGTTCGGTTTGTAGGTTGCAAATTACTCGCGGGGGTGGACTGTTGCTAAAGTCAAACATCACGGCGCGTTATATTCCGTTTTTCTTATCTGAGCATTTTGTCAGGCCATTTATTACGATAACCATTATCACGCTTGCTATGATCGGCCTCAATTTCGGATTGAGCTATCGCACGGCACGCGCGCTTATGATGTTCACCGTGACCAGCGCGGGCGATACGGGCGCTGCAAATGAACTTCGTTGGGCGATCAACAAGGCGAACGGAAGTGGCGGCGGCATCATCAAATTCAACATCGGCAGCGGATTGCAAACGATTATGCCCAACAGTCCTCTGCCCGATATCACTCAGCAAGTAACGATTGACGGCATGACTCAACCTGGCAGCCCAACCTGCGGGCCGACCTTCAACTTGCTCATTCAAATAACTCCAAGCGCTACCTTCGGTGCCACCGGGGATGGCCTCGTCTTCTCCGGCCCCAACACCAACGGTAGTAAGGTCAGTGGGTTAGTAATCAATGGCTTTCCTTTCAGCGGGATAAGCCTGAACAATGCACGAAACGTTACCGTTAAGTGCAATTTCCTGGGCACTGACACAAACGGCACCGCTCCGGTCGCGAATGGCATTGACGGTGTGGCGATACTTAATGGCGCGCACAATAACCAAATCGGCGGCACGACACCTGCCGAACGCAATATCATTTCCGGTAACCTTAGTGCCGGAGTCAACGTCATAGACGGTGGCGCCGACAACAACACGATCCAGGGCAACTACATCGGCACGGATGTGACAGGCACAGTGGCTTTACCCAATCAGTTCGGGGGGATTGACCTCTTTAGCACGACGCCCCCGAACGGACCGAAAGGCAACACGATCAGCGGCAATGTCATCTCTGGCAATGTCAACCAAGGAATCGCGATACGCGATCCGGGAACAAGCCTCAACATCGTCACTGGTAACTTTATCGGCACGAACGCGACCGGCACTGCTGTGATCCCGAACACTGGGTATGGCGTCGGCATTTTCGCAAAGGCGCATGACAACCGGATCGGCGGGACAACGCCTGCTGAACGCAACATCATTTCTGGGAACGCTAACCAGGGTGTTACCGTGACTGAGCCTGGCGCCGACAACAACACGATCGAGGGCAATTATATCGGAACGGATGTAACGGGCAACTTGGCCTTGCCCAATCTGTACGACGGGATCGCGCTGTTTAGCTCGAACCCGATAAGCGGGCCCCAATATAACACGATCAGCGGCAATCTTGTGTCAGGCAATACAAATACGGGCATCTTATTGGCAAATTTCGGAACGGACTACAACACGATCAGCGGAAACTACGTCGGCACGAACGCCGCCGGAACTGCCGCCCTGGGCAACGGGTTGGACGGGATCAGGCTTGATACCTTAGGGTCGCCTATCGGTCCGCGAAACAACACGATCAGCGGAAACGTCTCGTCCGCAAACACATGGTCGGGCATTGCCCTCAGCGGGATTGGGACGAATAAGAACACGATCAGCGGCAATTACGCTGGCACCGACGCGACCGGAACCGTTGCTCTGGGCAATAAATTTCATGGAATCGTGCTATTTAGCGACCCATCAGATAGCACTGGCCCATCAGATAACACAGTGAAAGGCAACGTGGCTTCTGGTAACGGGACGAGCAATGTTTTCCATGGGATTCTCATTGCTGGCTCTGGAACGAATGGCAATATCGTCATCGGCAATTTTGCTGGCACGAACGCGACCGGCACAGCGGCATTAGGAAATGCTGGTTGCGGCGTCAAAATATCTAACGCGGGTTCTGGGAACATCATTGGTGGCACAACGCCCGCCGAGCGCAACATCCTGTCCGGCAATCTGGGGTGTGGCGTTGGTATTCAAAATGCTTCAGGCAATACAGTAATCGGCAATTATATTGGCCTGAATGCCAGCGGAAACGCTGTGTTGGGCAATCAAACTTCAAACGCTGGCATTTTCGGCGGAGGGACGAACAACAGGATCGGTGGAACGACGCCCGCCGAGCGCAACGTCATTGCCGGGAGCGGCGTCAGCGGCGTTCGTATCTACGGCCTGGGGACATTCGGCAACTTCGTCACGGGCAATTACATCGGCACGGACGCCAATGGGACGAGCATCGCTGGCTTTGGCAACGCCGCCTATGGCATCGATGTTTTTGGTGGCGCCAATCGCAATTTCATTGGTGGAACAGTGGCGGGCGCGGGCAATCTGATTGGCGGCAGCGGCCAAAGTGGAATTCGCGTGAGTGATGTTAATACCAGCGCCAATAGCATATGGGGCAATCTTGTAGGCGTCAACGCCAGCAGTACGCCGCTGCCCAATGCGCAGAACGGCATTCTGATCGATGTCGGCGCGACTGGTAATCTCATCGGTGGGCCCGCCACCGGACAAGGCAATGTCATCGCTTTCAACGCGGGATCGGGCGTGCTGATCAATAGTCTGGGCGGCAACCCGGTACGCGGCAATTCGATCTACAGCAACGGCGCGCTCGGCATCAAATACACGTCCGGCGGTGTCAGCGCACCAGTGTTTACCAGTACAAGCGCCGTTGGCAGCATTTATCAGATCAGCGGCACGTTGAGCGGGACGCCTTCGACCACTTACGCGCTTGACTTTTATGTGAATGCCGTCGGTGACCCATCCGGGCGCGGCCAGGGGCAAACGTACCTTGGCGCAGCGACGATCACGACGGACGCCGCCGGAAACGCCAGCTTCGGACCCGTTATGTTTCCGATCGTGGGCGGGCAAGCAGTGCTCAGCGCGACCGCAACGGATAACAGCGGCCTTGGCGATACCTCCGAATTTGCAACCAACGCCGTCGTGATCCTGCCCAACCCGACCAGCGTACCCCCTGGCAATGGCGGCCCCAGATCGGGCGACTGTGTGACAATCGCCCTGACCGCGCCGCAGCAGACCGTCTTAACGGGCGAACAGATCACACTCAGTGTGAGGCTCAATAATAATTGCGCTCAATCGCTTACCAATGTTGTGATCGTCGTGCAGGTTGGGCACCCTTTGACCATTTTGTCGCCGAACCCGAACTGTCAGCAAGTCACACTTGTGGCGGGGACGATCGGCGCAGGGCAACAATACGTCTCCAGTGTGACAGTCTCAACGGGTAATGCGCAAGTTATCCCGCCGACGGCTGTATCGGCAAGCGCAGGGGATACGACTATTGGACAATTCGCCTCGTTTGTACGCCCCATGAGCGCATCATCCTCTTTATCAGCGGCGCGTGCGCAAACCGTGGTCAATGTGATCCAGGCCAGTTGGGATGATCAGAATGTGCGCACGGCGTCACAAACATTGACTGTATTACCCAACAATCACTTGCCGAATACGGGCGAACATCCTGCCGTGCCTGCCGCGTTTGATTTTGCGACCACATCGGGTTTGTTGGCGCTTGCAGTGTTTGGGCTGATGGGTACAGTGCTCGTCATCTTCGGCTTGCGCCAAAATAATAAAAGGGGGGTTTGATTATGCGGAAGATCGTCAAACGTGTGGGCTTTTCAGGCTTGTTGGGGTTGGCGGTATTCGCACTGATTGCCACAAGCGTTATCCCCAACGGATGCAGTTTGTTATCGCCCGGTGCCGCCAAAGCGCAGGTCACCAAATGTCCCGACCTGGTGCAGCAGGCGCTCGCCCTTTCGCGCGATGCCTGCGTGGGCATTGGCCGCAACAAAGCGTGCTATGGGCATGTATTGGTCAACGCGGAAGCGCAGCCGAACGTCTCGAACTTTACCTTCGCGTCGCAAGGCGCAGTGGCCGATATCGCCGCCATTCGGAGTTTGGCGCTCAATCCGTACGATTCAGCGTCGCACATCTGGGGTATCTCGTATCTGCGCGTGCAAGCCAGCCTGCCGGATACCGCCGCTGGTGAAAATGTGACGGTGCTGCTGTTCGGGCAGACGCAAATCGACGACGCCTCACAAGCCTCGGATGTGCAAACGGCCTATCCCGATTTGGGCAATCTGAAACCGTTTCAGGCATTTTACTTTAGAAGCGATACGCTCAGCAGTGACTTGTGCGAACAAATGCCGAGCAGCGGTGTCATTGTTCAGACGCCGAACGGAATGGGTGCGGTATCGATGGTTGCGAACGGCGTCCGTTTCGATGTGAGCAGCGGAACGGCGTTCATGTCAGCGCGTTCTGATCACGCGATGTCTTTCAGCGTGGTAGAGGGTTCGGCGCAAGTGACGGCGAAGGGCGTTCGGCAAACGGTGCAAGCCGGGTCACAGGTTGCTGTGCCGATGACAATTGACCTGAAACCCGCCGGGCCGCCGGGCCCACCGCAGCCCTATCAGGTGACGCATATGCCGGGCGTTGCTGCCCAATATATGCCAAATCCCATTACCATCGCGCCGCCGTTTCCCGGCGCTCAATGTCAGGCTGCGCAGCCAGCTTCGGGGTAGGCTCACAAAAAGCTCAATGATAAGATGCGCATAGATTTAACTGGTCAGTCCCGCTGATGTGCATCTGTACGGAAGGGGTTTAGGGTGGGGGAAACCTGCATCAATCAACGCTTTCGCCTGACTTTGCACGTGCCCTGGCATTAAACGCAGTATTGTGGCATTTTCCGCGTCAATACGGTATAATTGACCTCTACTTTAGCTGAGTTTTATTGGTAAAAATCTGCTGTGAAACGCGCCTTACCCTTGTCTGGAACCATCTTTCTGGAAGGTCCGGCAGGCTGCGGAAAAACGACCGAAGCCGCCGATTATCTGCGCCGCCTGCTCGACTCGAATATCGCGCCTGAACGGATTTTAGTCGTCGTGCCGCAGCGCACGCTCGGACGCAAGTATCAGGAAGCGGCCTATAAATCGAAACATGTGGGCAGCGTCGTTGAAACGACCACGCTCAGCGGCATTGCGTACCACGCTATCAGCCGCTATTGGCCGCTGCTTGCCACAAGCGCGGGCTTTGCTGATCCGACCCGCGAACCAACCTTTTTAACGATCGAAACGGCGCAATACTATATGGCGCGTTTCGCTGATCCGGCGATCCTGGCGGGCGATTTCAGCGGCGTCAGCATCAGCCCGGCGCGCGTAATCTCGCAAACGTTCGACAACCTGAACAAATCGGCACTGCTCAATCAATCGGTGGCCGATGTCACGGCGCAGTTGATCGGCGCGTGGGGTGTTGAGCGCCATTCGAGTCGTCCGGCGGTGTACGATGCCAGCCGCCACCTTGCCGATCAATTCCGCACCTATTGTCTGGAAAATAACCTGATCGATTTTTCGCTGGCAATGTCGCTGTTCAGCCAGATTTTGATCAAGGATCGCCGTTTCAGCGCTGCTTTCTTTGAACGCTATGCGTACTTGATCGCGGATAACATCGAAGAAGATCACCCGTCAGCGCACGATTTCATCGCATGGGCGCTGCCACACGTTGACGGCGCGCTCGTAATCTACGACGATGACGCGGGTTATCGCGTGTTCCTGGGCGCGGATACGGACAGTGCGTACACGCTTGCTGAGGCGTGCGATCACGTCGAGAAACGCGAAACGCTGTATCAAACCTCCGCGCCGATGTTGGCCTTGATCGATGAATTCAAGCGTCAAATCGGCAGCGATTTTTCCGACACTAACGCACCTGATATTCCCGATACGCCGCCGGATAGCGATGCGACCGTGCTGCCGCCGAAAAAGAGCGCGCGCAAGCCGAAACGTCCAATTACACCGTTGGATGCGTTTGAGGTCAGCGCGCATTCCTATTACCCGCAGATGATCGCGTGGACAGTGGAGAAGGTGATCCATCTGGTCAACGAGAAGAACGTGCCCCCACGCGAAATCGTGATCGTTGCGCCGTACCTGAACGATTCATTGCGCTTTTCGCTGGTGTATCCGCTTGAACAGGCGGGTATCCCTACGCTGACGCATCGACCTTCGCGCGCCTTGCGAGATGAAGCGCCCGTCCGAACGATGCTGACGTTAGCGCGCTTGGCTTATCCATCGCTGACCGATTTACCGCCGCCTGCTGATGTGGCGGACGCGCTCTCACAGGCCATTGCGGAGCTTGATCCGGTACGCGCGCGCTTGCTGACAGGTGCGGCGTATGGTGCGGGGCGCGCCGAACTCACATCATTCGATGCGATCGACGGCGCTTTACAAGCACGGATCGGCTATCGGTTGGGTGCGCGTTATGAGCAGCTCCGCTTGTGGATCGGCGAGCAAACCGATTTGTCTGCGCCGCTCGATCACTTTTGGCAGCGCTTATTTGGCAAAGTGCTGGCGCAACCCGGCTTTGGTTTTCACACCAACGTTGAGGCGGGACGCCTGATCGCGCAGTTGATCGAATCGGCGCGCACTTTTCGCGACACGTTGTATCCGACCGAGACGAGCGAATGGGCTGCCGCGCGTACCGAATATCTGAAACTGACCGAGGAAGGCTTGCTGGCGTCACTGTATGCGCAAAGCTGGCAAGATGAGTCAGTAAACGCCGTGTTCATCTCGCCCGCCTACACATTTTTGCTGCGCAATCGCTTTGTCGAGCATCAATTCTGGCTGGACATTGGCAGCGGCGCGTGGGCTGAGCGACTCGAACAACCGTTGACGCACCCCTATGTCTTGCGGCGCGATTATCCGGCGGGGCAGGTGTGGACGGACGATAACGAGGATGATACGCGGCGCGCTATGCTGTTCAACGTGATCGTTGGATTGGCGCGGCGCTGTCGCAAGCAAATTCACGTGGGCGTGGCTGATTTGGGCGAAGAAGGCTTTGAACAGCGCGGCACTTTGCTCAACATTTTTCAGCGCATTCTACAGCGTCACGCGCCCGCCGATGTGCCTGAAGTGGTAGCACAAACGGATAGCACGCCCACCCCAAAGCGTAAACGTAAATCGAAAAAAGACACACAAACTGATATAACCACTGAATCGCAAGCTGAAACACCTATTGACCCTGAGCATGACGCATGATCAACATACCGAACACGACACTTGATACGCTGTTTCGTCCGGCACAGTATGAGATTTTGAACTACCAGCGCGGCAAAGTGGGCGTGGCTGCCGTACCAGGGAGCGGCAAGACGTTCACGCTGTCACATCTGGCCGCCGCGCTGATCAAAAAGCTGGCCGATCGCAAAGACGCTGATCCCGACGCCGAAGTGTTGATCGTCACTTTTACGAACGTGGCTGTCAACAGTTTCAAGCGCCGCCTATCGGATATTCTGAAGCAGCGGCGCGTGCTGATGCCTTACGTTGGCTATCGGATTCGCACACTGCACGGGTTGGCACACGAGATCGTCCGCGAACGGCCAACGCTGGTTGGGCTGTCCGACGACTTTTTGATCGTGGACGAGCGGATCGCGGCGGCTATTCTGGATGGCGAAGTGCAAGCATGGCTGAGCACGAACGCCGATCAATTCCTGAAAGCGTATCTGGCTGACGACTCGTTTGGCAAGCGTGATGCGATCCGCGCCGAACAGTTGCCCGCCTTTGTTTCGCAGATCGCCAACCGCTTCATTCGCGCCGCCAAAGATCGCGAACTGAGCGCTGAGACGCTGCGCGCCGAACTGAGCAATTATCCCGACTCGGAGCTGCCCTTAGCGCGTTTTGGCGTGGACGTGTACGACGCCTATCAGAAGAAGCTGACTCAACGCGGTGCAGTCGATTTTGACGATCTGGCGCGGTTAGCCTTACAAGCGCTGCAAAGTGACGCGGCTTTTTGCAAACGCTTACAAAAGCGCTGGCCGTACATTCTGGAAGATGAGGCGCAGGATAGCAGCTTGTTGCAACAACGGATGCTGAACCTGCTCAGCGGCGGCAAGAATTGGGTGCGCGTCGGTGATCCGAATCAGGCGATCAACACGACCTTCACAACCGCGAATCCGGCTTCACTGCGCGACTTTTTAGATGATCCGCAGGTGAAAGTGTACGCGCTCAATGAAGCGGGACGTTCCGCACAGCCGATTATTGATCTGGCAAATTATCTGGTACATTGGAGTACAACACAGCCGGACGCGGACGCGCTGCAAACGGCGCTGCTCGATCAGCAGATCGTAGCGACCCCGCCCGGTGATACGCAGCCCAACCCATCCGCTGAGGCGGCACTGATCAACATTCGCTATAAGGCGGGCGCACAGCCGTCGTCGGAAGACGAATTGAAATTCGTGGCTGATTCGCTGACGCGCTGGCTGCCCGATCACCCCGATCAAACGGTGGCCGTACTGGTGCCGGAAAACGCGCGCGGCTTTCGGCTGGTGGAGATGCTGCGCGAACGCCAGATCGATTATGAAGAACTGCTCAGCAGCACGACCAATACGCGCGCGGCTGCTGAACTACTGCACCATGTGCTCGGCTATCTGGCAGCGCCCGTGTCCAGTCGCTATATCACGCTGACGCGCTTGTATCAGGAGGTGTGGTGGCCGCTGCACATCGGGCGGATCGCCAAAGCAAAGGATGATTTGCCCGGCGACGATAGTGCGGATACGGTCGAGTCGATCGATCCCGATACGCTGCGCCAGATCGCCGCCGATGCACTATCCGCTTATACCGATGCCGAGTCGTTCCTGTGGCCGGACGCCGCGCAATCCGCCGATATTGTGCTGCCGGACGCGCTGCCCGCCGCTGAAAATACCGCGCTTCGTGCCGATCTGGAGTCGTTCCGGCAGCATGTCAAGCGCTGGCTGGACGCGGTTATCCTGCCGATCGATCAACTAGTATTGACGATTAATCAGGATTTGTTCAGCAACCCCGCTGATATTGCGCTCGGCTACAAGTTTGCGGCGTTATTGCGCAGTGCGGCGCATCGCTTCCCGGCCTGGCGCTTGCCGGAGTTCGTAGACGAGCTGCGCGTGATCAGCCAGAATGAGCGCAAATTTTTCGGCTTTGATAACGCGGATATTGGTTATCAACCGACGGCGGGACGGGTGACTGTTTCAACTTACCATTCCGCCAAAGGGCTAGAGTGGGATCGCGTGTATCTGACGGGCGTGAGCAATTACGTATTCCCGATGATGCAGCCGTTCGATTCGTACATCGGCGAAAAATGGTTCGTGCGCGATGGGTTGAACCTGGAAGCGGAAGCGCTCGCACAATTAGACGCACTGTATCGCAACACGACGTATCACGAGAAAGACGCCACCGAACAGGCACGCATCGATTACGCCGCCGAACATTTGCGCTTGCTGTACGTCGGCATCACGCGAGCGCGGCGCGATCTATCGATCACCTGGAATACGGGTCGCTTTGCTGCTAAAGGCAAACAAAATCAACCCGCTTTGCCGATGGTCGCGCTGCATCAGTTCATCACCGATCGCGCCAAAGCCGCCGCCCCGGACAATGGAAACTAGAAATCGCTGTTTGCCAGATAATCGGGCGAACGCTGTTTGAGGATCACGCGCCCTAGCCGTTCGTCGCGCTGCTCAATCATCGGGCGAATGACGATGCCTTCTCGCAAGGCTGCCGTGTTCAATAGCGATTTGCCGTTAGAAGCGTCGGTCACTGAACGATCGGCCAACCATGTGCGCAGCGGATCACCGGACGTGAGCACCGGCGCATGTGGCAGCTCAAAATCATGGATAAGCCGCAAATACAGATCGCCGTTGACGGGCTGCCCATCGGCTTCGATCTCGAACACGTACAACTGCAATTTCGGCAGCTTGTAATAATTGCCCTGAATGCCCGGCCCAACAATTTCCCCGCGTACTGTGGCAACTTCGATCGGGTGATCGAGCGACTGTTCGATTGCCGCTTTGAGGTTTGGCAGCTTTGCCAGCAGCCCGGATTGTTCGGCTACTTTGTACCAACCATGCTCCGCGCTGACGCTGTAGCGCCGCCGACATACAACGATTTCGCTATCAGCATAAAGTGATGCCGAAAAGTGGCTGCCTTCTAACTTTTCGCTGATCATGACGGGTTGATCCATCAGGTAATGATCCGCTTCACCGACAAAACGTTCCGCGCCTTCAATATCGTACACGCTGACCAGCGGCGGCATTCGCCCTAATTCACCTTCCGAACCGATCAACAGCGGCGGCTCATACTTGGTGACGCCGAGCAGTTCGGTCACGTCCTGACCTTCAACATAGGCTGCGCCGTCGTTCCAATCGGGCAGCACCACTTGTGGCGAAGCGACTACGCCCTGACTGATCACGCCGCGCAGTTTAATCGTCTTGACGCGATTCTTATCCGATCCCGCCAGCTTCCCGGCCAGATTAAGGGCGGTCACAACGGG
>Ga0209724_1001562_pt1 | contig 20696 bp, 13 predicted proteins | sample grotaG_FD_184143 | JGI IMG/M metagenome (GOLD analysis project Ga0209724, IMG submission 184143) | Glacier valley bacterial and archeal communities from Borup Fiord, Nunavut, Canada, to study Microbial Dark Matter (Phase II) -... | ecosystem: Environmental > Aquatic > Freshwater > Ice > Glacier ...
TACTGTGTAGGGTAGCAGTAATTAAAGTTAGTTCTAGCATCTTTTACTTACAAGGAAAGGAGACAATGTTTAACTGCGTGAGCCTAGCGACCAGCTTGTGCGCCTCAACCGCGACAACGCCGCCGAGGTTGCGTTCCTCTCCCTCGCCACCCTCTACTCCTTCACCATCCCGCTCAAGGGCAGCATCAGCCTGCTTGATATGCTGATCCTGTTCAGCTTCTTTGCTGGCTACCTCTGGCGGCGGTCGAAGATGGCGGTCGAACACCATGAGATCATCGGCCCGGCGGCAAAGCTGGCCGACCTGCCGAAGATGCAGCGGCGGTTGGGGGTGCTGGCTATCGTGGTGATCGCGGCCATCGTCATCCTCAGCGTCGCCAAGCCGTTCGCCGAGGCGTTGGTGGCCGCCGGTAGCGACCTCGGCATTGACAGCTTCCTGCTCGTGCAGTGGCTTGCGCCGCTGGCTAGCGAGGCGGCGGAGTTCGTCGTCTGCGTCATCTTCGCGCTCAAGCTGATGCCGACCGCCGCACTGGGGACGCTGATCAGCAGCAAGATCAACCAGTGGACGCTGCTTGTCGCCATGCTGCCGCTGGTGTTCAGCCTCGGCGCGTCGTTCCAGCAGGGTAGCACGCAGCTATTGTCGCTGCCGCTGGGCGACCGTCAGAACGCGGAGTTCTTCCTGACTGCCGCGCAGTCGTTGTTCTCCACCGCCGTGCTGCTGACCCTCAGCCTCAACCTGCGGAACGCAATGATGCTGTTCAGCCTGTTCGCCACCCAGGTCGCCTTCGGCTTCATCATGCGCGACGACCCTGCTGGCACGACCCTGACCCTCAACATCTTCGCCTGGATTTACCTGTCGCTGGCGGTCAGCATCATCGTGATCAGCCTGCCTGCAGTGCGCGAACTGGTGCGCGTCGGCCTGTTCAACCGCGAGTCGCGGCTGCTTGACCGGCTGGGCGACGACGAGGCTGACGCGCCGGTAGGTGCGACCCAGCCGCACGCCGACGATCTGCCGAAGGCCGAGCCGGTGGCGGTTGCTGCCGAAGAACGGCAGCCGGTCAGAGCCAGACAATCCTTAACCACCCTCTAATTCCACCTTCATGTGCGTTTAATCTTCGTCACGTATCATGTACCCATCAGCGGTGACACACCGCCAACGTAAGGAACGGGAGTAGCCGGGCCACAACCAGTGGCTGTTGAGGTAAGCGTCAGTACGAGGCCAGTCGCCTCCGCCCTCAACTATAGCGGCGAGACGATCCTTGCGCCCGACCCAGACAGTGGTAGGGCGCAAGGATCGGCTTGCCGCTTTGCCATTGCCAGAGCCGAAAGGAGATGTCCCGATGTTCCGTCGTATCCTTGTTCCCCTCGATGGTTCAGCCCTCGCCGAGCGGGCGATCACCCCCGCCCTCAATATCGCCCAGCGTTTCAACGGTCATATCACGCTGGTGCGCGTTGTCGAACAGCGCGGCCTAACCACTGAACCGCCAATCGCCCCACCCGTCAGCCTGCTGGAAGCGCAGAAGCAATCGCGGGGTGAGTTCGCCCTCGCCAACGCCTACCTCAGCGCGGTGGCGACCCGCCTGGAGATGGACGGCTTCACCGCCGTAGACACGCTGACCGTGCATGGCAAGCCCGCCACTGAGCTTGTCGCGCAAGCCAACAACCACGACCTCGTGGTGATGAGTACGAGGGGGCGCGGCGGTCTCAGCCGCATGATCGGCGGCAGCGTGGCCGCGACCGTGATCCGCGAGGCCAACCTGCCCGTCCTGCTGCTGACCGACCGCCAGCCGATGCCGCTGCAACATAGCTTCCAGAGCGTCCTTGTGCCGCTCGACGGCACGATGCCCAGCGAGCAGGCGTTGCCGCTAGCCGCTGCGATGGTCGCGCCGGGTGGGGAACTGCTGATCCTGCACATCAGCAACTCCAGCAGCCCGCTGTCGTCACTGCCGTGGGACGAAGCGTTCGGCTACGACCACGCCGAAGCCAGCGAGGAGGGGCCGACCCACCGCTACATTGACAACCTGCCGACCCACCTCTTGCCAGCCGACCTGCACTGGCGGGCGATCAACGCGACCGGCAAGCCCGCCGAAGCGATCCTCAGCTACACCGAAGCGGTTGATCTCGTGGTAATGACGACCCGCGCCCGCAACGGCATTGACATCTTGCTGGGCGGCAGCGTCACCGAACAGGTAAGCAGCAATTCGCCCGTCCCCGTGCTGGCCCTGCGCCAGCAACCGCTGACAAAGGAGTGGCAGGCCGAGCGCAGCGGGGTCGGCAGCGAGTACGAGCGTGAGTACGAGCGCGAACTGTCCGGCAGGGTCGGTCAAGCCCGCACCACCACCCCGATCAGCCGCGAGTACGAGCGCGACCGCCCAACCACCCGCGAGCGCGAACGTGAGCGCGAACTGATGACCCTTGATTGACCGCTGACTGACCATTTAGCAACCTGCATTGCAAAGCAACGCCCTCGCCTCTGGTGAAGAAGCGGGGGCGTTGCTTTTGTGCAGCATCGAGGTCGCTACAATCAACCAACTTCTTCGCCTATCTGGCGATTGAGACTGTGGGTAGCTCACCGAGGTTGAGTTGCAAGTGGTGGTTGACCAAGCGCGAGGTTGTTTGCTGTATTGCCGCGTGGATCACTTCCTCTGGGTCAACCCAACCGCTGTGTACCTTCAGCACCACCGCTTCCAGGCGGCTGATATCGCGCAGGTAGAGGCTGACTGCATCGGTGCTGCCGCTTTCTGCCGGTTGCCCTGCGTGCAGGTCTAGTCCTGCAAGGACGGCAGCCTCAACGCCTTCTAGTTCTGCCTCGGTTGGTTCGCTCGACATGAGTGGCTGTTCGTCAGACTGCTGCTGGTCAGCCGTAGCTACGGGGTTCTTGCGTGGGCGGCCACGCCGACTGTTGGCTATTGGTTTGGACATCGGCGCGGCCCTCTTTTGCTCGCTGTGGGTGAGGGGGCTTGAGTATAAGAGAGGTTTAGGGGAGGGGAAGCCATAGAGCAAAACAGAAAGCGTGGGTCGATCAGCCATCAGGCTGGTCGTACTCACGCTTTTGGTGTAGCCCACACCTGGGCCTCGGCGTTGCCGCTATCAAACGCTGCAAGACCTGCTGGGGCAGGAACGAGGAGGGGGAGATGGTAATAGATGTGTGTGGTAGAGCAGCGACGCTTGACATCTTGTTTCACGAGGATGATAAAATTAAGCCTACTTACTGGTACCACCTTCCACAAGCAAGCGCAGTTTGTCGCCAGCCTTCCGGGTGGTTGCTGCAACGTAGCTGGCTGTGCTACAATACTGTTGAGTAAGTTAACGGTGCTGATTGTAGCTGCGGCGTGGGGTGGCGGTAGGGAGATCGCAAGCCTGCTTGCAGGCAACTTCATACAGGGGGTTAGTGCTGTGCTGCAAATCAAGCTGTTTTACCAGCCGTCACTCAACCAAGATGGTGTATCGCTGACCATCAGCCCCGCTGCTTGGCGGCTGCTCGCCTACCTCCTGCTCTACAACCAGCCGCACGACCGCCTGCGTCTCGTCGCCGCCATCTACCCTGACGTTGACGAACCAACCGCCCGCGCCCGCCTGCGCCGCACCATCCACAAGCTCAACGCCACCCCGCTTGCCGACTGTCTGCTCGTCACCGCTACCACCGTGCAGATCAACCCCACCGCCGACTACTGGCTTGACGTAGCCGACTTCAAGCGGCTGGCAGGCGACCCCACAACCCTGGCCGAAGCTGCCGCCCTCTATCAAGGTGGACTGCTGCTCAACCTCTACGACGACTGGCTGATCATCGAACGCGAACGATTGCACTACCTGTATGTAGGACTGCTGGAAAACCTGCTACAAACGGCGCGCAGCAACCGTGATTACGCTGCCGCCATCGACTACGCTCGTCGCCTCCTCGCCATTGAGCCGCTGCACGAATTCGCCCTGCGCCAACTTCTAACTGTGCGCTACCTGGCGGGCGACCGAACCGGGGCGTTGAACGAATACACCCGCTTCGCCACCTTCCTGCAAACCAAACTGGGTAGCACCCCTACGCTGGAGACGGTAGCCCTCTACACTGCGATCCAGCGTAACCAACCCCTGCCCGGCACGACGATTAGCCCCAGTAGCATCACCAGCCCCACTAACCCTAAGCTCAACTACAACCTACCCTTGATTGGCCGGGAAACTGAACTGGGGCAACTGACGGCAGCTTGGGAGCAGGCAGCGGCGGGCTGTGGCAGCGTAGTGTTTGTCAGTGGCGAAGCGGGTATCGGCAAGTCGCGCTTGGCGGCAGAGATTAGCACGCAGGTTGAGGCGGCAGGCGGACGGGTCTTGTTCGGGCAGACTGCCGCGCAGGAGACCCAGCCCTATCAAGCGGTTGTGCAGGTCTTGCGGGCGGGGCTGCCGTTGCTGACCGGCACTGGCGTGGACAGCCTGGCCCTACGTGCCTTGTTGCCTTTGCTGCCCGAACTGACCGCACACGGTTTGACCGCGCTGCCCGCCCTTACTCCAACGCAGGAGCAGGCTCGTCTCTACTGGGCGGTAGCAACCACCATGCAGGCGATGGCGAGAGGCCGCCCGCTGCTGGTGGTGCTGGAAGACCTGCACGCCGCTACCGCCGCGACCATCAGCCTGCTGCGGGCGGTGGTTGAGGGCTTGAGCGAACACCCACTGCTGCTGCTAGCGACCTACCGCGAGGAGGAGGTCGAACGCGCTCATCCTTTGCGTGAGTTGCGTGCTGAGCTGGTCGCGGCTGGCTTGGCGCAAGTAGTGGCCTTGTCTCGGTTGGAGCAGACAGCAGTGCAGGTGTTGGTCGCGCAAGTGCCGGGGCTGGAGGCGGTGAGCGCGGAGTTGGCCCTACGCAGCGATGGGCATCCTTTCTTCCTCAGCGAATTGATTGCTAGCTGGTTGGCTGGCAACGAGACCAGCCTACCCGCTGGGGTACAGCAGCTAATCGCGGCGCGAACGGCGCGGCTGAAGCCGAACAGCAGGCTGGCGGCGGAAGTAGCGGTGGTGCTGGGTACGACCTTCAGCGTTGAGACTTTGCGCGAGGTGACGGGCTGGGACGAGCGGCAGGCGCAGAGCGCGATCAGCGAACTGCTGGATCGGCGGCTGGTACGCGAGGAGGGCAGCAGTGGGATTGATTATGCCTTCAGCCACCAACTGATCCAGGAGACGATCTACGCGGGGCTGACCGAGGATGTGCGCCAGCGGCGACACCAGCGGGCCGGGCTGGTGTTGGAGGAGATGCTAGCCGACGCTGCCGACCGCCCCGCAGAACTGGCGCGCCATTTCGACTTGGGTGGGGACGCAGCCCGTGCCGCCCGCCACTACCGCAGGGCAGCCGAGCAGGCGTTGAAGGTCTACGCCGATGACGAAGCGTTGGCGGCTTTGAGCCGTGCGCAGGTGCTGACAAGCGGGGCGCAGGTGGAGTTCGAGCTTAGGGCGATGTGCGAGAGCATCCATGCCCGGCGCGGGGAGCGGGAAGCGCAGGCGGTCGAGCTTGCCGCTATGCAGGAGCTTGCCGAGCAGCTTAGAGACCTGAATCTTAAGCTGGAAGCTAGCCGCCGCCTTGTGGTGATGTACGGGGTGCTGGGTGAACGTGGCGAACAGCAAGCCAGCTTGCAGCAGCTGAGTAGCTATGCTAAAGCAAGCGGCGCGGCTCAGTGGCTGGCCGACAGCCACTATGAATGGGCCGACTACTATCTGGCGATCAACGAGTACAGCCTTAGCATTGAGGAGGCCAATGCTGCGTTGGCTATCTACCGGCAGTTGGGCGACGGTCAGCAGGAGATGACCTGCTACTGCATCGTCGCGCACAATCGGCAACTGCTGGGCGACAACGAGGCAGCCAACGAGATCATGAACCATGTGCTGGCGACCTTCCGCGAAGCCGAGCATAGCGTGCGGGCCTACCAGACGGCAGCGCAGGCGGCCTACGTGGTCGGTGACTACAGTGTGGCAATGGCGCGGGCAGAGAAGATGCTGGCGATTTGCCAGCAGGGTAGGTTGCTGGCTGGGCAAGCGATTGCCTACGCCATTGCCAGCTTTGTGCTTTACAAGCAAGGCCACATCCGGCAGGCCAGCGAACGGCTACAGGCATCAATTGCGCTGGCAACCAAGATCGGCTACCAGAACAATGCAGCCCTCAACACAGGTAATTTGGGCTTGATCTACGCCCTCTATGGGCGGGCTGACGAGGCGATTGCCTTGCTGGAGCAAGCAGCTGTCATGTTCGAGCGCACCAACGCCCGGCTAGCCCTATCCATGACGACCGCCAGCCTGATGATCGCCTTCAACGCTTTGGGCAACTATGAGCGCAGTCAGCAGCTAGGCCAAGCCTGGCTGACCGAACATCCGGTAGCCGAGCCGGAGCGGAGGGGCGGCACGCTAGTGCAGCTTGGTATCGCCGAGCGTGGCTTGGGGAATGCGGCGGCAGCAGTCAGCTACCATCAGACGGCTTTGGCTGCGTACCTGAGTATTGATACCGATGAACAAACCCTCCTGGCCCACAGCGAACTGGCGGTATCCTATCTGGCGGCGGGGCGGCTGGCTGACGCACAGCAGGAAGTCGCCGCCCTGCTTGCCCTCTCCCCGCGATGGGGCAGCGTTCTTGACCATAGCAGCTACCCCTACTGGGTGGCAGCAATTACCTATCACGCTGCCGACGACATGCAAGCCCACAGCTACCTGCATCAGGCGTATGGCTTGCTCCAAGCGCAAATAGAACGTATCGCTGACCCTGATTGGCAAGCCAGCTTCATGACGCTACCCCTCAGCCGTCAGCTTGTCGCCGCCTACGAACGGGATGAGTGGCCCAACTGGGCATCACAAGCCGCTGCACCAATGCCCGCTTGTCCAACCTGCCAACAGGCAGATAGCGTCGAGAGGGCGGGTCGCAACCAGAGTGGCAGCCAACGCCTGCGCTGCACCCGCTGTGCGCGCTATTTTACCGCTACGCCCAAAGCTCAAGGCCACACAGCGGAACTACGAGCGCAAGCGCGGGCGTTGCAGCAGCAAGGCCACAGCCTTCGTGCCATCGCTCGCCAACTCGCCGTCAGCCACGCCACTGTTCGTAGTTGGCTGCAGAGCGACTGAACGATCAACTCATGCCTCTCCAAAAGTCAGCCTGAAGCCCATACCTCTTTGCTACTGACCACATAGCAGTAGCTTAAGTTGCCGCGCCCTCGCTGGAGAGTGCGGCAACAGTGTTTCGCTGCCCCCCACCTCTTTGCTATTGACCACTTTGGCCGCTTGTGGAGGTTCGTTTGTGCTTGCGCGGACGAGGACGTTCACGGGACGCTACTACCTTATAATAGTTATGTAAGATAATTCCAGATGCCGTTGCCGCTGTTGAGTGGGCGTGGGCTGGTTGCGGTGGGTCAGGTGGGTCAAGCTGTGGCCCACCGCCACTATCACCACCAACCTTCGTCCTCTGCCTCGCCCGTGCCAACCAGTTGTTGGCGCAGCAAGGGGCGCGCTTTGAGCCGAACCTCAGCCAGCGGCGCGCCGACATCGGCACCCGCATGAACTGACTCGCTTGGTGTGAGCCACTCAGCCGGAGCAACCAGCAGACAATGAAGGAGATAGTCAGGATGTTTGCTTTCATCAACTATCGTTCTACCCGCCGCCGCTTGGTCGGCCTCAAACGGTAAGGTTTTGGTAAGTTGCAGTAGTATTACACTGCTTGGTACAATACTCATTGCCGCTGGCGAACCTCGCGGCTACGGCTACTACATTCCAAACTGGAAGTGATTGGAGAACCTAATGTCTTATTCGCGTCCTCATCTACGGCTCGTCAGCCTGCTGCTTGTCACCACCTTGCTCGCTACCACCCTCGCGCTGGTTGCCCAGACCACCACCTACGCCAGCAGCCCACCGCGCACGCTGGTTGCCCCCGCCAAAGCCGCTGACCCCGCCCGTGCTGCTGCTGCCTGCACCCCCGATTTCGATGGCAGCACGCTGAACCTCGACGACTTCACCCCCAGACCATACTCCGACATGGTAACGGGCGACTTCAACGGCGACGGCAACCCGGACATCGCCGCCACCGACAGAATCAGCGACCAGATCAGCCTCATCCTTGCCGACGGCTACGGTGGTTTTGGCGTGGCCCGCAACATCACTGGCAGCCGCACTCCGCGCAGTCTGGCAACCGGCGATTTCAACCGCGACGACAAGCTTGACCTCGTTGCTATCTACGACTCCTCGTCGGACCTGACCATCCTGCTCGGCGACGGCAACGGTGGCTTCAACGAAGCCGCCAACCGACCCAGCCTGGGAGGTCAGACCAACTTCGCTACCAGCGCGGACTTCAACCGCGACGGCAACGCTGACCTCGTGGTTACTGTCTTCAGCTACTCCTCCGGCACGCTCCCGGTTTATGTGTTGTTTGGCAACGGGGCAGGCGGCTTCGACCCAGCCCGCGCCTACAACTTTTCCGACGGTGCTGGCTACGAATTGGTGACAGGCGACTTCAACTCCGACGGCAACCTCGACTTTGCCTTCCGCAACCGGGATACGATTCAGGTGGTTCTCGGCACTGGCACTGCTGGTGGCTTCTATGACAATTACAGTTACTCGCCACCAGGGATTGATTACATGACGAACCCGCTGGTCGTTGCCGACTTCAACCGTGATGGCAAGCCCGACCTAGCCACCGCCGGTTGGTTCCAACCCTTTCTGGGTGGGTCTTTCCACGCAGTTAGCGTGCTGCTCAACAGCGGCTCCAACAGCTTCAACCAGACCCGATTTGAGATTACGGACTCACCGCAGCGAGTCATAACCAGCGACTTCAACCGCGACAACAACCCTGACGTTGCCTTTGTGCAGCGCGACACCTCTGGTCAGAACAACAGCGTGGCCCTGCTGCTCGGCAACGGCAGCGGCGGCTTCAGCCAGACTGCCAGCCATCCAACCAGATCATCCAGCCCAGCAGTGGTTGCCGACTTCAACCGTGACGGCAAGCCCGATCTCGCCGACCCCGGTCGGCTCGCCGACCCCAACCCGCTGGAGGTGCTGTTTGGTGACGGCAATGGCGGTTTTGCCGCCACCGTCAGCTACCCCCTCAGCTTCCGCGAACCAGATGCAACCTTGATTGCCGACTTCAACCTTGACGGCAAGCCTGACATTGCCACCGCCAACACCACCAACACGGTCAGCGTGCTGCTCGGCAACGGCTTTGGCAACTTCAACCCGCTGTGGTTGGTCAACCTCAACGCCAAACCGCAGGCAATTGCGGGTGGCGACTTCAACAACGACGGCAAACCCGATCTTGCCACCGCCAATACCAACCCCGATAGCGTCAGCGTGTTGCTCGGCGACGGCAAAGGTAGCTTCAGCACGATTACTAACCGACCGATCAATGGTGCTAATACCCGCTCCATCGCACTCGCCGACTTCAACCGCGACGGTAGGCTCGATATTGTGGTCGCCAATGAAGGCAGCAACACCCTGACGGTGCTGGTTGCCAACGGGAGCGGTGGCTTCGAAGTGTCGGCTAACCCTGACACTGGCAGCAGCCCCCGACAGGTAGCGGTCGGCGACCTCAACGGCGACGGCAACCCTGACCTTGTTAGCGTCAACTCTGGCTCAAATGACCTTACGCTGCTGCTGGGTGACGGCTCCGGCTCCTTCGGCCCAGCGACCAACATCTCCGCCGCAATCACTGCTCCCAGCTATGTTACGGTCGGCGACTTCAACAACGACGGCAACCCTGACCTTGTTGCCAGCGACAACGACTTCCGCATTGCCGTGCTGCTCGGCAACGGTAGCGGTGGCTTTGGTGCAGGAGTCGTTAGTTATGGTCACAGCGGCCCACTAGTAGTCGCCGACTTCAACCGCGACGGCAACCTCGACTTTGCGATGGCCTCCGGTAGCAACATTAGGCTACTGCTGGGCAAGGGCGATGGTAGCTTCGACAGCCAGACCTTCAGCCAACCGGGTGTTGATTTGCGCCAACTGGCGGTCGGCGACCTCAACGGCGACGGCAACCCTGACCTCGTTACCAGCACCAACCAGAACAGCCTGCGCGTGCTGCTCAACGTCGGCTGTCTCAACAACCCCTGCAACGGCACCTTCAGCACGGTGACGGACAGCATCCCGGCAGGCAGTACCCCGGTCGCCGCCGCCACCGCTGACTTCAACCGCGACGGCAAGCCCGACCTCGCCACTGCCAACAGTGGCAGCAACAACCTGAGCGTGCTGCTCGGCAACGGGGTTGGCCGGTTCAACCTCGCGGCCAGCCCCGCCGTCGGCAACAACCCGGTCGCCGTTGCGGTCGGCGACTTCAACCGCGATGGCAAACCCGACCTCGCCGCTGCCAACGCCGGTAGCAATACCGTGAGCGTGCTGCTCGGTAATGGCAGTGGCGGCTTCGGGGCGGCCACCAGCCTCGCGGTCGGCAGCAACCCGCGTGCGCTCGTCGTCGGCGACTTCAACCGCGACGGCAAGCCCGACCTTGCGGTTGCCAACAAGGACAGCAATAGCCTGAGCGTGCTGCCCGGCAACGGCGTGGGCGGCTTCGGCGCGGCCAGCAGCGTGCCGGTCAGCGGTGGCCCCCAAGCGATCACCTCCGGCGACTTCAACCGCGACGGTAAGCTCGACTTGGCGACGGCCAACGCCAACAACACCGTCACCCTGCTGAGCGGCGACGGTAACGGCGGCTTCAGCGCAGCGGGCAACTCGGCGGTCGGCAGCAACCCGCTGGCCGTCGTCGCCGCCGACCTCAACCGCGACGGCAAGCTCGACCTCGCCACCGCCAACGCGGGCAGCGACAACGTGAGCGTGCTGCTCGGCAACAATAGCGGGGGCTTCGCCGCTGCCACTACCATCAGCCTGGGCGCGGGCAGCAACCCGGTCGCCCTGGTAGCCGGTAACTTCAACCGCGACGTTGCGGTTGACCTTGCCGTTGTCAACCAGGGGCGCAACAACGTCACCCTCTTGTTCGGCAACGGTGGCGGTGGCTTCACCCCGGCCCCCACCAACCTGCCGGTCGGCAGCAGCCCCGCCGCCATCGTCGCTGCTGACTTCAATCTCGACAGTCGGCCCGACCTGGCCGTTGCCAACAGTGCCAGCAACACGATCACCGACCTGCTCAGTGGTTGTAGTGCCTGCACGCTTGGCTTCAACGCAACCAGCCCCAACCCCAGCACTGGCCTCAACCCCACCTCGGTCGTCGCTGCTGACTTCAACGGCGACGGCAAGCCCGACTTCGCTACCGCCAACAACGGCAGCAACTCGGTTGGTGTGCAGTTCGGCGACGGCGCGGGCGGCTTCCCCACCCAGTTCGTGGTGGCAACCGGCAATCCGCAGGCTCTCGCCGTCGGCGACTTCAACCGCGACAACCAGCCCGACCTCGTTGTTGCCAATGCGGTCAGCAACACGGTGACGATCCTGCTCAACAATGGCGCAGGTGGCTTCACCCCCCGTGCGAGTAATCTCACCACCGGCAGCAGCCCACGTAGCGTGGCGGTCGGCGACTTCAACAATGACGGCAACCCCGACATGATTACCGCCAACTACAGCAGCAACGACATGACTCTGATGCTGGGCGACGGCGCGGGCAACTTTATCGTCAGCAGCACCTTCTCGGTTGGCAACCGCCCCACCGCCATTGCGGTTGGCGACCTCAACCGCGACGGCAAACTTGACGTGGCGACCGCCGATTATGTTAGCAACTCGTTCAGCATTGCGTTCGGCGACGGCAGCGGCGGTTTTACCTACAGTGCAACCAGACCCGTCAACGCCGTCGGCCCGATTTCGATTGTGATCAAGGACTTTAATCAAGATGGCATCCTTGACCTCGCCACTGCCAACCTCAATGACTCCAGCGTGAGTGTGATCCTTGGCCTGGATGGCACCAACTTCGACATCAATAGGTATGTGGTTGCTGGCCCGCCCCGCGCTCTGGCTAGTGGCGATTTCGACCTTGACGGCAGCCTTGACCTTGCCTACACCGACTACAACAACAACACGGTAAGGCTGCTGCTCGGCAATGGCACTGGCAGCTTCACCCTCGCCCCCGGCAACTCGGTGACGGGCAGCAATCCCATCGCCGCCGCCGCCGCCGACTTCAACCGCGACGGTAAGCTCGACGTAGTTACTGCCAACTTCAGCAGTCAAAACGCAAGCGTGTTGCTCAACAATGGCTGCACCGCCCCCGGAACCGGCACGCCCACCCCCACGCCGACCAACACGCCAACCAAGACCAATACCGCGACCAACACCAATACCGCGACCAACACCAACACGCCAACCAAGACCAATACGCCAACCAGTACCAACACCCCGACCAACACCCCGACCAACACCCCGATCAACACGCCAATTCCCTGTGCTAGCTTCAGCCTCAACCCAGTGGCGGGCAGCCCCTTCGCGGTTGGTAACAACCCCGGCACGGTAGCCGCCGCTGACTTTACGGGCGACGGCAGGCCTGACCTGCTGACCAACAGCACTAGCAACAGCAGCCTGACCGTGCTGCCCGGCAACGGCAATGGCGGCTTCACCAGCCCCGGCATCGTTACCGGGCTGACACATAGTCCCAATGTAATGGTGGTGGACGATTTCGACCGCGACGGCAGGCCCGACGTTGCCCTGCTCAACTTTGCCAACCTCCGCGTAGACATCTGGGTTGGCAACGGCTCCGGCTCTTTCACGGCCCGTAGCAGCTTCACCGTTGGCTCCGGCACTAATCCCCCCCAAGATATGATTGCGACCGACCTTAACAACGACGGTAAGCTCGATCTGGTTGTCACCAGTTTCTTCGTGCCAGAGTTCGGTGGCAGCGGCCTATCGGTGCTGCTAGGTGATGGTAGTGGCAACTTCACCAACAACGGCAATGAGTACGGCGGCTATCTTGGCCGGATCATCGCGGCGGACTTCAACGCTGACAACAAGATTGACCTCGCCACCTACACCAGCGACCTAGACCCGGGCGTTAGCGATCTGTTGGTGATGCAGGGTGACGGCAACGGTCAATTTAGCGGTTCTTGGTTCGCCCCTGCTGACCCGTTTGGTGATCTGACTGCGGGCGACTTCAACCGCGACGGCAAGCCCGACATTGCTGTTGCCTACTCCGCCAGCAACAACGTGGGTATCTGGACGAACAATGGTAACGGCACGTTTACCCGCACCAACAGCGTCAGCGTGGGCAGCGATCCGGGGTTGGCGGTGAGTAATCTGGCAAGCAGCGATCTCAACCGCGACGGGAAGCCCGATCTGGTAGCCACGCTCGGCGGCAGCAGCAACACGGCCAACGTGCTGCTGGGCAACGGTAGCGGCGGCTTCATCAGCCCCAGCCTTAGCTATCCGGTCGGCAGCAACCCCAGCAAACCGGAGGTCAGCGACCTCAACAATGATGCCAAACTTGATGTGGCGGTCGCCAACGAAACCAGCAACAACGTAAGCGTGTTGCTCAACAGTTGCACGCTGGGTGCTGGCCCAACCAACACACCGACCGCAGCAACGACCAGCACCAACACTGCCACTGCGACCAACACCAACACCGCTGTACCAACCAACACTAGCACTGCCGTGCCGACCAGCACCAACACTGCCGCTGCGACGAACACGATTGCTGCGACCAACACCAGCACTGCCATACCTAGCAACACTGCCGCCGCGACCAACACGGTTGCGGCCACGAACACCAGCACCGCTGTGCCAGCCAGCACTGCCACGCGGACGAACACCGCGACCAACACTGCAACCAGCACTGCGACCAACGTGCCTGCCACTAGCACCAACACTGCCAGTGCGACCAACACGGTTGCGGCCACGAACACCAACACTGCTGTGCCAGCCAGCACCAACACCGCTGTGCCTAGCAATACTGCCACGCAGACGAACACCACTGTACCGACCAACACCAACACTGCCGCTGCGACCAACACGGTTGCTGCGACCAGCACCAACACCGCCGTGCCTAGTAACACTGCCACGCAGACGAACACCGCTGTGCCAACCAACACTAGCACTGCCACGCGGACGAACACGGTTGCTGCGACGAACACGGTTGCTGCGACCAGCACCAACACCGCTATGCCGACTAACACTGCCACTAGCACCAACACCGCGACCAACACCGCAACCAGCACTGCGACCAACGTGCCTGCCACTAGCACCAACACTGCCACCGTTGCACCAATCAGTACCGCCACCATCGCGGCAACTGCCACCCCCTGCAACCCCGGCTTCAACCCAGCCGTCAACTACCAGGTCGGCACTGCCCCCCGCTCCGTCGCCGTCGGTGACTTCAACCGCGACAACAACCTTGACCTGGTGGTGACTAATCGCGGCAGCAACAACGTCAGTATCCTGCTCGGTAACGGCACTGGTGGCTTTGCCGCCCCTACCAACATCGCTACTGGCACCTTCCCCCGCTGGGTCGTCATCAGCGACTTCAACCGCGACGGCAACCAAGACCTCGCGGTTGTCAACCAGACCACCAACAACATCTCCGTGCTGCTCGGTGACGGTAGCGGTGGCTTCACTCCGACCCCAACCAACCCCACTACCGGCAACGGCCCCTTTGCCCTGACTGTCGGCGACTTCAACCGCGACAACAACCCTGACCTCGCGGTTGCCAACACCCTTAGCAACACCCTCACTGTGCTGCTCGGCGACGGTAACGGCGGCTTCAGCCCAACTGCCACCCTTGCCGCCGGCAACAACCCTTCCTCGGTCGTGACCGCCGATTTCAACCGCGACGGCAACCCTGACCTTGCCAGCAGTTCGGTTAGCAACACGCTGACCGTGCTGCTGGGCAGTGGTAGCGGTAGTTTCACTTCAACCCTCACCATCCCGGTTACTGGCACTGGCCTGTTCGCCTTGACCACTGCCGACTTCAACCGCGACGGCAACCCTGACCTGGCTGCGCTCAACCAAAACGCACCCTACCTCAACGTGCTGCTCGGCAATGGCAGCGGCGGCTTCAGCGCAAGTGCTACCAACCCCAGCGCAGGTAGCAACCCAATCTTGCTCACCGTCGGCGACTTCAACCGCGATGGCAACCCTGACCTGGTGACGGCCAATGCCGCTGGCAACAACGTCAGCGTGCTGCTGGGAGACGGTGCGGGTAACTTCACCAACATCCTCAACCCGGCGGTCGGCACTACCCCCTTTGGCATAGCGGTGGGCGACTTCAACCGTGACGGCAACCAGGACATCGTGACCGCGAACGGTGGCAGCAACAACCTCAGTGTGCTGCTGGCGGGCTGTGGGCCAGGGACAACCAGCACGCCGACGGCAATTAGCACCGCCACCACTGTGTCGACCAGCACGACTACGCCGCCGAACACCGCCGTGCCGACCAGCACCAACACGGTTGTTGCGACCAGCACCGCCGTGCCAAGCAGCACTGCCACCAGCGTGTCTGCAACCAGTACCACTACGGCGGCAACTAGCACCAGCGTACCAGCAACCCCGACCCGCGTGCCGACCACTGTCCCGGCTAGCGCAACCCCCTGCAATCTCAGCTTCAGCGACGTGCCGAGCGACTACATCTTCTATGGTGACATCCAGTTCCTCGCCTGTCGTGGCATTATCAACGGCTTTGTCGGCGGCACCTTCCAGCCCAATGCCAACACCACGCGCGGCCAGTTCGCCAAGATCGCCATCAACGGCTTTGGCCTGCCCGCCTTCACCCCGACCACGCCCAGCTTCGTTGACGTACCGGCCAACTACGTCTTCTACTCGTTTATCGAGGCGGCCTTCAACGCGGGCGCGATCCTCGGTCTGGACAGCAGCCAGTGCGCCAGCCTCGGCACGCCTGGACGCTGCTTCGGCCCCAACCAGAACATCACCCGCGCCCAAGTAGCGGCTATCGTGCTACGTTCGCGCCAGTACGCGGTCGCCACCCCGGCCAGCGGGCAGACCTTCCAAGACGTGCCGCGCAACTACTTTGCGTTCGCAGCCATCGAGACGCTGGCAAACCGGAGCATCATCCTTGGCAACACCTGCGCCAGCGGGAATGGCCTCTGCTTCCGACCCAACGACAACATCCGGCGCGGCGAACTCTCGGCAGTAACGCGCCGGGCGATCCAGTCGGCCCCTTAACCAGCACCACAATCGCTGCGCCTCAAGCTGACTATCGGCTTGAGGCGCACTGTCATTTCCGCTTTGCTGCCACGTTCACTTCGCCGTCTGCCCAACTTCGGCTCATCTGGTAAGTGGTTTGATACTCTAACACCTCGTCGTGCGCTTCAGCCGTATCAAGTAGTGCCGCACCTCGCTATTACAGCCTTCTATCGTGTGTGTGTCCCGCTCACCAATACTTAGCTGGTGTAGCCCCGGCTACGCGATGGTCTGGTATGCTTTCCACCCATCCGAGTAGTAGCCATCGGCTTTGGGTAAGGCTGTGATTACATCCTACATGTTCCATGTGGGGCACACCAGCACCTACTACCTTGCTATGTGCGTGAGCCACCATCTAGCAAGGATTGTGAAGCTGACCTCGCTAAGGCGACTTAGCTTTAGCTCTCCTCACGCCGATGAGCAGCAAAAAGGAGCGGGCCGACCCATCCGGGCTGGCGACCGCTCCTTTGGTTTGTGGTTACTACGCTGCACGCCGACGGTAGTTGCTCCACACCTCAGCCATCACGCTGGTGTGGCACGCACCGCTGCGGCAGTAGCAACCAAACTGCTGATACCGCTGCATCGCACGCACGAATGCTGCCCTGAAGCCAGCGTCAGCATTCAGCCTGCGCGGCAGGTAGACGCGGTAGCAGGTGAGCGTCGCCCCACCTGTGTAGTGCAACTGCTGGCACTCTGGGCAGAGGTGTTCTGCACCTGCTTCCGCTCTCGTCGGCCTGCGCGTAGCGGCGACCGTCACCCCACCTGCACAACTTCGTTCACCGACGTTGGCAACAGCAGTATCTTCTACAGTGACATCCTGTTCCTTGCCTGTCGCAGCGCGATCAGCGGCTTCCCCAATGGCGACGGCAGCTTCCGCTTCGAGCCAAACAGCAATACCACTCGCGGCCAGTTCGCCAAGACCGCCACGCTCAGCTTCACCCTGCCCGCCTTCACCCCTACCACCCCGACCTTCAGCGACGTGCCAATCAGCAACGTCTTCTATCAGTTCGTGGAGGCTGCCGCTCATGCGGGCGCAATTACCGGCTTCAGCGACGGCACCTTCCGGCCCAATGACAACGTGACGCGGGTGCAGGTCGCCATCATCACCCTGCGGACGCGTGGCTATGTCGCCTCTACCCCGGCCAGCCCGACCTTTGTTGGTGTGCCGACCAGCAACTTTGCCTACACTGCCATCGAGACGCTGGTCGGTCGTCAGACCATCAACGGGGCGGCGTGTTCAAGCGGCAGCGGCCTCTCCTTCCGGCCCGATGACAACTTCCGGCGCGACGAGTTGAGCAAGGTCGTGCGCCGGGCTATCGAGAGCCAGCCATAGTCAGCGATCAAGATGTAGTCAACCAGAGGGGCCAGCGACATAAAGCTGGCCCACTTCGGTTGTGGGGCGACAGGTATACCGCGTGCGCCGTGCGCCCACTCTGCCCTACCAACCGCCGCTGGGCTTGTCAAACGCTGCTTAAAGCTGCTGCTACCTCCTGCTCAACACACCCTCCCTCCTCACCCTCTCGCGCCGCTGCCAGCCTTCGCTCGCGCCGCTCCCGTAGCCGCCTGAGCAGCACCGCACACGCAAAGTCGTTGTCCAGTAGCTCCAGCTCATCCTCCTCGGCCAGCAGTTGCATCGCCCCGATCCGCTCCTCAATCTTGCTTTGATCGCTCACCTGCGTCTCTCCTCCCTTAGTTGCTGCACCATCGCGGCCAGCACCGCCCCACAATCGTTCTCAGCAATGTATAGCCCCGTCAGTTGCCGCACCACCCGCCCACCCTGGTACGCCGTCCAGTGTGCTGCCAGCCGACTAGCTCCCCCTTCGTTCGTCCCTCCACATCCCGCCGGTACACTGGCTGGCTCTCGTGCCGTAGCTGGTAGCTGCGACCACTCACGGTAAGCGGCTGCTCCGGCTGGCAAGTTGTCAAAGCCCTGTTCGTCATCTTGTTACCTCCTCATCTTCCAGGGCCGCCCGCAGCCACCGCTCCCCGCGCAAGCCCACCCGCAACTGCCTTAGCTCCGCCCACGTCGCAGGCTCAAGCTCGCGCCGTAGCTCGGCCACTGCGCTGCGGTCGAGCGGCAATCGCTGGCCCCGGTAGGCGGTCGGCGACTCACCTTCGCTGCAAAGCCGGGCTAGCTCCAATAGCCGCCGCCGCGCCCGCTGATACTCCACCCCTACCTGTGCTCTTGCGGCCTCAGCCCCAGCCACCTCCCGCAGAGCCAGCCCCAGGCTGTAGCGCAGGTCTACCCCGCGCCGCAGCCGCCGGAGGCAGCGGGCCGCCAGCCGTGCCCAAGTCTCGTCGCTGTCAAGCCTACTCATCAGAAGGGGATGTCATCGTCGGGCGGCAGTGGGGTCAGGTAGCAGCGAGCCGCTTGCAACACCCAACTTGCCACCGCCGCCAGGTCACGCTGGTCGGGGGTGGAGAGTTCGTACTCTAGCTCGTTGCAGGCGGCCTCCAACTCGCCCCGCCGCCGAGCGTAGCTGTTCTCGTCGGCTGGCTCCTCACCCTCCTCGTCCGGCAACTCCGTGACCGCAAGCTGGAGGCTGACCCCCGCCCCCAACCCCCGGATCAGCAGCGGCTGCCCCGTGCGTGCCACCTCGCTGAGGTAGCTACCGGGCGCATACAGGAAACTCAGCAGGCTGATCGTCGTTGGCTCACTCATCGTCGTTCTCCTCATTGCTACTTTGTGGTCGGTAGTCCACTATCCGCCTGCCCCTTGCGCGAGTTGCAACTGCGGCAGAGCGGCTGGACATTCTCCACGCCAATGCTGCCTCCCCGCGACAATGGCACTACATGGTCGGTGGTCAGGCGTACCCCGTCCCGCTCCCGCCCGCCGCAGCCCAGGCAGCGGTTGCCGTAGCGCGCCTTGATCTGCTGCCAGACGACAGGCCGCAGGGTCGCCCGCGCCCGCTCCTCCTCACGCAATAGCCTAGCCGTCCCTCGATACGGCGTTGCCGACCACGCCGCAGGCAGTACGCCGAGGCCGTGCGAGGCGGGCAGTGGTGGCGGCGCACATGAGCCGCCCCCGCTGCGTAGTAGCGCGCATCGTCCAATGCTACGTGGCAGTAGTCACAATAGACCAGCAGCAGTGTGCGCTCCTGCCAACTGATAAAACCGCGTGCAGTGAGCTTGTCGAGCAAGGCTTCCACCTGCGGCTTGCTGAGTGCCAGGGCCGGGACCAGGTCGCAGCAGATGTCGTCGCGCTCGGGGATCAGCGCAAGGGGCTGGCTGCGACCTTCCTTGTTGTAGAACAGCCCCACAATGTAGAGCAGAGCCAGAGCTTCAGCCGGAGGGTCTAGTTGCCAGACCCAGTCACGCAGCGAAGCGAGTTGCGCTGCGGGACTACGCGCCGCCATGATGGGGCTGAGGGCTGGCTGGTTAAGCGTCATTTCAAGCCACATGGCTACCTCCTCCGCGCTCAGGCTGGCTGCCGAGCAGGACATCCACCTCGTACAGCAGCCAATCGGCCTGCGCCAGGATCTCGGCCTGGTCGCCAACTTGCAGGGCCGCGTGCAGGTCGCGGCTGGCCGACTTCAGCCAGTCCCACTGGCGGTCGAACAGGTCGGCAGCCAGCACCCGCCCCGCCGCCAGCCCCGCCTCGCGTAGCTCGTCTCTGGTCGGTGGCTCGTCCGCTGGGCGGGCCAGCTTCAGTAGGGCGTAGCAGTCGGCCTCGCGCATGATGGCAACGTCGATCCGGTCAGCTTCCAGCATCCGCACGATCAGCGGGATGCCGCTCTCCGCCACCCGCACCAGGTAGTGGTCGGGGTCATCGTCAAACTCACCGCGCTTGATGTTGCTAAACTCTTGCATGATGATCTCCTCTCGGTTCTATGTAGTAATCAACAAAGGATCGGTCAAGACGATGTAGGGACCGCAGAGTTCGCGCAGCCGTCGGATGATGCGCTCCCCCTCCGCCCCAAAGCGTGGCTCAAGCTCCTCCAAGCCGTAGTTGGAGGTGACAACCACCGCCCGCCCCGCGCTATGCCGCTCGTAGATCAAGGCACTGAGCATAGCCGCCGTCCACTCGGTGGTCTTCTCCAGGCCGAGGTCGTCGAGCAGCAGCAGGTCGCAACTGAGATAGGGAGCCAGCACCTTCGCCTCCGGCTGGCCGCCATTGTAGCCCTCGCGCAGCCGCCGGAGCAGTTGCGGCACCGCCACGAAGCGGGCGCGGAAGCGGGGCTGGCCGCTGATGACCGCCCGGCGCATGATCTCGCGGACGAGGCCAATACCGAGGCCGGTCTTGCCGCTGCCGGTCGGCCCCAGCAGGAGCAGCGAGTGGCCGGGCTGCCAGTTGACGAAGTAGTGCTGGGCCGCTTGCCAGACGAGGCTGCCGCGCTCAAAGGGCCAGGTGGCTAGCTCCCAGCCCGCCCAGGCTGCCGGTACGCCTACCTCGGGCCAGAGCCGCTGGTAGGTTCGCACCCGCTCCCCGTAGCTGGCCCAACTCGCCAGGGCTTGCCGGACGGCGGCACTGCCTGGGCAGTAGGTGCCGATGGGCAGTTCCTGGTCGCCGCAAGTGGAGCAGAGGGGATCAGCCGGATGGGGCGAAGCTGGCGGCGGTGGCGTAGGCAGCGGCGTACTTGCCGGGGGTTGGTCGGCGCGGCTGGGTGCTGGCGGGGTCATGGCGGTACTCCTCTCGGGGG
>Ga0209724_1001567_pt1 | contig 20682 bp, 13 predicted proteins | sample grotaG_FD_184143 | JGI IMG/M metagenome (GOLD analysis project Ga0209724, IMG submission 184143) | Glacier valley bacterial and archeal communities from Borup Fiord, Nunavut, Canada, to study Microbial Dark Matter (Phase II) -... | ecosystem: Environmental > Aquatic > Freshwater > Ice > Glacier ...
ACGGGCTTATTCCAAGTGCTAGTTGGGCTAAAAATGAGAGCGACCTATGAGCGAATAATCGCTAAAGAGAAAGTTGCGGTTAGCGCTTAATTCTTGAGTTGATTTTGACGATCGGGGATGCCACCAGCGTCCCTTTTTTTGTGATTGGATCTCTAAATCAGTCCGATAAGATCTCCTAGCCAATTCAACCGAAGTTAGGGGGTGCTTTGACCTTATAATTGCTTAAGATTTGAATTTAATATTCAGCCTTATCGCTTCAAACTTTCTTCTTTTAACGTCACTAAAAAAGAACAAGTGCCAGAGATCGAAGCGTAAAACTCAATACCAAGCCCGCTGTCGCTACAAACGGCAAAACGAGCGACGACGTTACTCCAAACATCACTGACTCCCTAAAGGAAAAACCATGAGCGCAGACGTTATTGACGTGACCCCCGAAGCCGAGAAAAAAGCCGAGAAAAAGGGAGCGATCGCACTCCACAAACAGCCCAGTCTTTCTGTTTGGAACCGCCCCGTCATGTCCAGCGATATCGAAATCGCAGGCACGATTCAGGACGGGGGCATTCGACCGATCGGAGCCAGTCACCTAGAAATCGTGGGCACTCTGCTGACGAATCGCCCGATTATGGCAAGCCATCTTCGCATTTTTGAAATGGTGGACAAGCGCCCAGTCTTTTGTGATGAGATCAAAATGATTGAAGGCGAAGGTCCTTACGGCAGACCTGTGATGGTCAGCGATCCAGATTTGATGAACGACAACATGGGGTTTGGGCAACGCCCGATCGCCTCTAACAATGTCGATGATGCCCCTGCGTTGATGGGCTTTATTGACTAGAACAGGCTTCAAATTTAATTGGCTCATTGACGGGGTGTTTCTTCTGAGAGGCACCCATTTTTGTATCCTAAAAATTCACTTCATGCCCTAGGCGTATGAACGTTTATCATTGACAAATAAGCGCCCCACCTAGTCCCAACGTTTTCCCAATGACTGCAACGATCGCTAATCTGCCCAGCCACTACGACTCTGCTGCCTCAGAAGCCAAGTGGCAGAAGTTTTGGGAAGAAAACCACGTCTTTAAAGCCGACCCCAATGCCCCCGGCGAACCTTACTGCGTTGTGATTCCGCCTCCCAACGTCACGGGCAGTCTTCATATGGGTCATGCCTTTGAGACGGCGTTGATTGACGCGCTTGTGCGATATCACCGCATGTGTGGCTACAACACACTCTGGCTTCCTGGAACGGATCATGCCAGCATTGCAGTGCAAACTATTCTTGAAAAGCAGCTAAAAGCTGAGGGAAAGACTCGGCAAGAGTTGGGGCGCGAGAAGTTTCTAGAACGCGCTTGGAAATGGAAAGCCGAATCGGGAGGCACGATCGTCAATCAACTTCGACGACTCGGCGTTTCGGTAGACTGGTCGAGAGAGCGCTTTACGATGGATGAAGGGCTGTCAAAAGCCGTGCTAGATGCCTTCATTCAGCTTTATGAAGAGAAGCTGATCTATCGAGGCAACTATCTGGTCAACTGGTGCCCTGCCAGTCAATCTGCTGTGTCTGACTTAGAAGTTGAAAATCAGGAAGTCAACGGGCATTTGTGGCATTTTCGCTATCCGCTGGCGCAGAGTGATGGCTATGTGGAGGTTGCCACGACTCGCCCTGAGACGATGTTGGGAGATACTGCCGTTGCGGTCAATCCGAAGGACGATCGCTATAAGCATCTGATTGGTCAACGGGTGATTTTGCCGCTCGTAGACCGAGAGATTCCGATCATTGGGGATGAGTTTGTCGATCCCTCTTTTGGGACGGGATGCGTCAAGGTGACACCCGCTCACGACCCCAACGACTTTGAGATGGGCAAACGGAATAACCTGAGATTCATCAACATTATGAACAAAGACGGCACTCTGAATGAGAATGCCGGAGAGTTTCAGGGGCAAGACCGCTTTGTGGCGCGTAAAAACGTGGTCAGACGGCTCGAAGAAGAAGGAATGCTGGTCAAAATTGAGGACTATAAACACACCGTTCCCTATAGCGATCGGGGTAAGGTTCCCGTCGAGCCTCTGCTCTCGACGCAATGGTTCGTCAAAATCAAACCCCTGTCAGAGCCTGCTCTAGCGGATCTGGATCAAAAGAATTCGCCTGAGTTTGTGCCCGATCGCTGGACAAAAGTTTATCGCGATTGGCTCGTGAGCTTAAAAGATTGGTGCATCTCTCGCCAACTCTGGTGGGGGCATCAAATTCCTGCCTGGTATGCCATCAGCGAGACGGGCGGCATCATCACCGACACGACCCCATTTATGGTGGCTCGAAGCGAGGCAGAGGCGAGAGAAAAGGCGATCGCTCTGTTCGGCGAAAATGTTCAGCTTGAGCAAGACCCTGACGTGCTCGATACGTGGTTTTCGTCTGGCTTATGGCCCTTCTCAACCTTGGGCTGGTCTGACGAAACGCCGGACTTTAAGCGCTACTATCCGACTGCGACGCTGGTGACGGGGTTTGACATTATCTTCTTTTGGGTTGCCCGGATGACGATGATGGCAAAGCACTTTACGGGAAAAATGCCCTTCAAGACCGTCTATATTCACGGGCTGGTGCGGGATGAAAACAACAAGAAGATGTCTAAGTCGTCTAACAACGGCATCGATCCGCTGATTTTGATTGACAAATATGGTACGGATGCACTGCGCTATGCCCTCGTGCGTGAGGTGACGGGGGCGGGGCAAGACATCCGATTGGAATATAACCGCAAAACAGATGAGTCTGCGTCGGTTGAGGCATCTCGTAATTTCACCAATAAGCTGTGGAACGCTTCTCGGTTTGTGTTGATGAACCTAGATGGCAAGACCCCCGACCAGTTAGGATTGCCCGATCGAGATCAGTTGGACTTGAGCGATCGCTGGATTCTGTCCCGATTCCATCAAGTCACTCAGCAGATTCGCGATCAGATCGATCATTACGGCTTGGGCGAGTCTGCCAAATTGTTATACGAATTCATCTGGGGCGACTTCTGCGACTGGTATATCGAATTAGTGAAATCTCGTTTGCTGGGCAAAGATGCCTCCTCTCGTAAAGCTGCTCAACAGACTCTCGCCTACGTTCTAGAAGGGACTTTGAAGCTACTCCACCCCTTTATGCCCCACATCACCGAAGAAATTTGGCATACGGTGACTCAAACCGATGAAACATTGGGTCAGACACTGGCGTTACAGACCTATCCAGTTCCCGATTCTACGCTGATCAACCCTGACCTAGAGCAGCAGTTTGACCTCCTGATTGACACGATTCGCACGATTCGGAATCTTAGAGCCGAGGCAGACATCAAGCCTGGAGTCAAAATTGAGGCAATCTTGCAAACCGAGAGCGAGAAAGAAGAACACATCCTCAAGTCAGGTCAGCCCTACATTCAGGATTTGGCAAAGGTGCAAACGTTGAGGATTAATCAACCTCAGACTCAGCAAGCGCGTCCAGAAGTCACTGTGGATTCTTCTGAGACGGATTTGGTTGGCTCGATCGCCACATTCTTATCCACTCATCAGCGCGTCTTGCTGACGATCGGCTGCATTCTGCTGACGTTAATCACGCTCAAAATTTGTGCGGGTCTTTTAGAAGCCGTTCACGAAATTCTGCTTCTGTCAACCTTTTTAGAACTCGTGGGGATTGGCTACACCGTCTGGTTTATCAAGCAAAAACTCTGGAAAGTGGGCGATCGCCAGCAGCTATTCAGCCAGATTGAGCAATTCAAAACCGAAGTCGTCGGTGAGCCGCGTCCAGACGCACCCGAACCGATCGTGAATTCGTCATCGCCTAGCGAAGAAGACTCAGCCCAAACGATCGTTGGCGTAGTTGGAACGGTGCGAGTCGCGATTCCTCTGGCAGGATTGATCGATTTAGTCGCTCTCAAGGCAAAAACCGAGAAAGATTTGAAGAAAGTAGAAGCTGAAATTCAAGCCCTCTCAGGACGGTTGAACAACGCTAAATTTGTCGATAAAGCCCCTCCTGATGTGGTTCAAACTGCACGAGATGCGCTGTCAGAATTTGAGACGCAAGCCGAGATTCTCCAGACACGCCTCGATCGCTTGGATTGAGATTCAAGAGGCATTCAGCAAAATTACTGGACTCATTCAGCCATTCCCTCAGTGTTGTTTCCATTCCCGTGCTCCTACGGGCTATCGAACCTGCTTTAGAAACGCTATGTTATTTGTAATAGGGCTAATCTCTTTTAAGATCACTTAGCCCTCAATCAGATAGCCTAACAACTGCTCGCTGTCCGATTGCCAATCCAAAGAGACTGATCCTGACGTGATATTCAGTAGAGACAAATAGAGAGAAACGGTTATGCTGCACTTGGCTCAAGTCCATCAAAAAAGCTATGCAGGTAAAGCAGGATTGCGCCTGCTAGCGACTCAAAAAGCCGAAAACGTTTGGGCAGTCGCTACTGAGGGAGAATTTGTTCTTTCTACTGAAGCCAGTGACTATGGCGAGAGTGCCTTGGTTCTGGTCGAGCTATCCAGTACTCAACAAATTCTTAGCATTCGAGATGCCAAAAGTTGGGTCTTAAAGCTGGTTGAAGACTATTTAGTGAACGGTATTACTCCCGCGTTTCTTGAGCAAGAAACCGAGCGCGCAGAGCAATGGCGGCAATCGCTAACCCTTCAAAATCAAGAACTCGATCGCCGCACGTTAGAACTAGAAGCCCGTCGAGAACAAATTCAAGCCCTTGAAGAAGACCTGAAGCGTGAAAGAAAGCAGTTCGAGTGACGCACGTCTGAGTTTGAGGCGAGAAACCAGGATCTCGATCGTCGCGCCTCAGACCAAAAGCCCGTCACCTGACAAATATTCAAACCATCCCCAACCCTCGTAGAGACGTTTCGGTGAAACGTCTCTCTTCTCCACGGCGTTCTTATCCTCTTGCTGCGGGCAGAGCCGGACGCGCGATCGGATAACCATCCTTCACAATTTGAGGAGAGGGCTGCTCAGTTAACAGAAAATCGCGAAGAAGTCGAACGGCAAACTTTTGCGCTAAACCTCCGACAATTTTTTGACCCATTTTTTGCGTCTCTGGTTTTGCAAGTAGACGCGGCAGCAACGACAGCAGCTTGCCCTGATCAAACCCGCGAGTTTCTTGCAAAATATTCCAGATGCGCTTGACGTGCTCTAGGGTTTGCTGATTCTCCGATAGTGCTACCGGACGCTCAACCGTCCAGCCTACCTGTTCACGAAATCGGTAATTCACGGTTTGCCAAACGCTTTGACTGAGTGAATCTAATCCTTTGATAATCTCATTCACCAGGTTGGCGCGAATAAATTCACCCCGCTCTGAAAACAAGAAATCAACCGCCTGGTCAAGGGCTTGATCGAGATCATAGTCTTGGTTGCTGCGAGCGTTCCGCAACAAATTTTCTAAGCGATTCCATCGAAAGCTGCCGTCTTTGAACAGCAAATCTTTGAGCGATTCTCGAAGCTCAGGAGATTGATCGGTCAGCAATCGCTTTGCAACGTAAGGATACGCCTTGCTCAACACTTTGAATTCAGGATCGACATGGATAGCAATGCCTTCCAGGGTGACGAGCGATCGGATAATCAACGCATAGTAAGCCGGAACCGTAAACGGATAGTCATACATCAACGATGAGAGTTGATCGGTGATGCTTTTGATATTAATTTCGGCAACACTGGCTCCCAACGCATCGTTAAAAACACTCGCAAAGGCAGGAATAATTGGCGTAAGGTCTGTGTCAGGAGTCAGAAACTCTAACTTTACATAGTCGTGTGCCAACCCGTCAAAGTCTCGGTTGACCAGGTGAACGATCGCCTCAATTAATCCATATCTCTGATAAGGTTTGACCTCGCTCATCATGCCAAAGTCTAAATAAGCCAGTCTGCCGTCTGGCATTGCCAACAAATTGCCAGGGTGGGGATCAGCGTGAAAGAAGCCATGCTCTAAAAGCTGCCGCAGCGAACACTGCACGCCCACATCGATCAAGTGAGTTGCGTCGATGCCCTGTTCTCGAATCTTGTCGAGTTCGGTCAGCTTGGTGCCCGTAATCCACTCCATTGTCAAGACGCGTCGCCCTGTGTAGCGCCAATAGATTTTGGGCACATAGATTTCGGGGAGATAGCCATAGAGGGCGGCAAATCGCTCGGCGTTGCGTCCTTCCTGGTTATAGTCTGTCTCTTCAAAAATGCGGGTGGCGAGTTCGTCGGCGATCGCGACCAGATTGCTCCGCACTCGCTTGATGTTGTTCATCGTCCAAGCCGCAATCTTTCGCAGGATATACATATCGAGGGCGATACTTTCAGCCAAGCCAGGACGCTGCACTTTCACCGCCACCTCTTCGCCCGTCTTGAGTTTGCCTCTATAGACCTGACCGAGAGACGCGGCAGCGATCGGCATCGGACTCAGTTCTGCATATACTTCACTCGGTTCAGCACCCAGTTCTTCGCGAATGAACTGGAATGCGATCTCGTTGGGAAAGGGAGGCAACTGATCCTGAAGTTTGGTCAACTCTTCTAGATAAGTCGGGGGCACTAAATCTGGACGGGTAGAGAGCGCTTGTCCAATTTTGATGAAGGCGGGTCCCAATGTGGTCAGCATCTTGCGAAGTTGGATTGCCTGCCCCTTTTGAGCACGATCGCCCCCTCCAGTCACCCGATCCCACCACAGCCGAAACGCGAACCAGACAAACGGCAGGAAGATGCCCAAGGTTCTCGCAAACACCTTCAAGGGTTGTCTCTCATAGCGAGCCGCAATCTCATCGGGGTCGTAGTGAATGCTGGGAGCCGTTTGCTCAGAGGGTACATCGTCCATCAAGATTTCAGATTCATTCGCGATCGTGACGGTTGATAAGTCCGCCATTTCTCGATCGACATCCTCAGTCGTGTACCTCGAGTCAATTGTCGTAACAGAAACAGACTTATCGTTCATGACGCTCATGCAGTGAAACCGGATTGAAACGGTATGTAAAGCATTGTAACAACAAGCTTACAGAGTTCTCCTCTTTTCAGTTAATTATTTCTTTAGAAGCCACAGATCATGGATTAAAGAAGGATTCACGAACTATTTTGTAGGAAACTCTTCTGAGGCAATTGGTTACTTGATTCAAAATAGTTCTATTCGGTCAGGGTGTCGTCAACACAAAGCATGAAAAGTTTTGCTTTTGACCGTTTGACGGCTAAAATAGGACAAATTTACTACCAGAAGCGCGAAAAAGAAACCCTTATCAGTTCCCTGACCGCTAACATTGAATTGGGCACCTTTACGGATGCTTTTTCTACTTTTCAAACCATTCAGCAGACCCAACCCTCTTGTCTGAACTAAACGATCGTCAGACGTTTAGTTCAATCAGCCAGCGTCTCATTCCTCAGCTTGAAATTTGCCCATGTTGCTGTCTCTGCAAATCGAAAACTTTGCCTTAATTGATCGTCTAGAGTTGGATTTTGGCTCAGGCTTACACGTTTTGACGGGTGAAACAGGTGCAGGGAAATCGATTATTTTAGATGCGATCGATGCTGCGCTAGGGGGCAAAGTCACGAGTCGAGCCGTTCGCACAGGGGCAGAGCGCGCCTCGGTCGAGGCGACCTTTCGGATTGATCCCGCCATGAAAAACTGGCTAGACATCGAGCAGATCGATCCCCTAGACGGTTCTCTATTAGTTTGCACCCGCGAAATTGTTGCCAGTGGCAGCGGACAGCGCAATCGATCGCGCGTCAACGGCGTGTTGGTCAACAAACAGCAAATGGAGTCGCTGCGCGATCGTCTCGTCGAGATCACCGCTCAGGGGCAGACCGTGCAATTAGGGCAGCCGAGCCTTCAGCGAGATTGGCTAGACAGCTATGGTGGGGCGACCCTGCTCAAACAACGCGATCGCGTGGGTCAGGCGTTGTCTGTTTACCAGCAAGCGTCTCAGGCACTCGATAAGCGTCGTCACTCTGAGCAACAGCGCCTTCAGCAGCTTGACCTGTTTGAATATCAGCTTCGAGAACTCAATGTCTCTAATCTTAGCGATCCCGACGAGATTGAGCAGCTAGAACAGGAGCGAAAACGCCTCGGTCACAGCGTCGAATTGCAGCAGCAGAGCTACGAGGCATATCAGTCGCTCTACCAGAACGAAAATGGCGATGATGCGTGTTCTGACCTTTTGGGTAAAGCCCAATCGCTTTTGACGGATATGTTGCGCTATGACGAGCAAATTCAGCCGATTTTGGATCTCGTCACGTCAGCCCTCGCGCAGGTCGAAGAAGCGGGACAGGAAATCAACGCCTATGGAGACGGGCTAGAAACCGACCCTCAGCGATTGCAGGAAGTTGAAGAACGCATCATTGAACTTAAGCAGATTTGCCGCAAATACGGTCCGAGTTTGGCAGAGGCAATCGGGCTTCAACAGTCGCTCCAAGCCGAACTTGAAGGACTCACTGGAGCCGGACAGTCTCTCGAAGAACTTGAACAGACCGCCCACGATCGTAAAACTGAATTGACGGACGTGTGTGCAAAATTAACTCACCTGCGTCAGACTGCCGCCAAGGATTTGGAAAATCGGCTCGTGGCAGAGCTAAAACCCCTAGCGATGGAAAAAGTCCAGTTTCAAGTGGGGATCACGCCCGTCTCACCGACCTCTGCGGGAGCCGATCGCATCACTTATTTGTTCAGCCCCAACCCTGGCGAACCGCTACAGTCGCTGACCGAAACTGCCTCTGGTGGCGAGATGAGCCGTTTTCTACTGGCGTTACAGGCTTGCTTTTCGCAGGTCGATTCGGTTGGGACGCTGGTTTTTGACGAAATCGATGTCGGGGTCTCAGGGCGGGTTGCTCAAGCGATCGCTGAAAAACTGCATCATCTCAGCCGTCAGCATCAAGTTCTCTGTGTGACTCACCAGCCGATCGTGGCGGCGATGGCAGATCATCACTTCCATGTCGATAAGCAGGTCATTGACTTCAACGGCAGCGAGCAGGCGACAAAGGGCAAGAAGCGCAAGGCAAAAGATGCATCGGTTGAAGAAAATGGGTCTGCGGTAGACACGCCTGAACTGCGGACGGTGGTGCGGGTGAGTGCGCTCGATCGTCAGCAGCGCCGAGAAGAACTAGCTCAACTTGCGGGGGGGCACTCCAGCGACTCGACCAATGGCTCTGGCGAAGACGCAGCCTCTGCCTTTGCAGAATCTCTTCTCGCTCAGGCAGCAAGCCTCCGAGAAAATGGATCAGTTCAAGTCGATCACTCTGCTTCTGACACCGCTCGAAAACCTCGATCGACCCGGGTAAAAGCAGCGAAAAAGACCTAAGCCGATTCAAGGCTGATAACTCAGATCAGATGCTGCAATGGGTCGCCGAACGGTTGAGCAAAGCGCCTCACAAACCGGGGTGGCAGTAAAGTCATCAGGAACCATTTCAGGAGATATCGCTGAGTGACTCTATTAGAGAGGACGCGAGGATTTAAGCAAATCGCCGTCCATAGCTTTTGACCAACCTTGACCTGCGCGTCACTCTTAACATCAGCTAAAATCAGCCTCGTTAGATTGATAAATGTTGGCTAGATTCTGGTTTCTCAGATGTTGTAGCGTTTAAGGAGCCGATCTAAATCCTCGATTCGGTTACAATTGCGTTATACCTCTTTGTCACGTCAATCTCGGCAGAAAGAGATCTTAAAGAGTAGCGATAGAGAATCTGAGATTTTTGTTATGAGCCGGAATCACCACAGAAATTGTCTGCATAGTGAGTCGTGAAATATCCACAAATCATGAGCGTCAGCAGAACCTGTCTGAGTTTGTGCGCCCATACACAAACTTTATATAAACCTATCTTAATATAGACCTATCAACGTTAACCGCTCATTCGTCGGCGATTTGCATAAGATTCACTGTATTTTATATCTATCTAGAAAAAACTGTGGTTTCCCTTTACTGTCTAAGAAAGCACTCAGCAACTTTCTCACTGTCAAATGTCGATGCAATTCAGCATAAAGACTCTCAAAAGGGGGAACCATGAGAGCAGCCGATCGGCGATTGTAAGAGCACTCAAACTATTCCATAAATAGAAATGGCAAAAATCCTCTGCTTGAAGCGATCGAGTGTGGTGAGCACCTACAAACCCTTGATGGCAGCAAATGATCAACCTCGAAGTGCTCAAGTGACGAGGCAAGGGATGTCAGTCGGTAGAAATTGGTACGTCTAGTCTTTGGTCATCGTGTCAGAATCGTCTTAGATAGAACGTGCTTCATAAACCACGCTCGTCAGTCATGATTCACAGCTCACCATCGCTCCGTTGCTCGTTTAGACAGAACGGATTCCTTTAGTTTCTCACTGAAATCGTTATGACTCCTGCATCTCCCCATCTACCCAACCGAAATTCTAGTGATGTCGTTACAGACGCGGCTATTACAAATAGTCCTGTCTATCTGATTAGCGATCACAATTCTGACTCCTTAACGAGTGAAACCCACTATGGCGACGATGTGGCGATCTGGAGTAATGCGATGATCGTAGAACCCTCTTCGTTTGGTATTGCGACCCATAATTCGTCTGAATCAGGTCTGGCAACGAGTAAGAGTTCGCTGTCGGCACCGAAAGGTAAGTTTGCTTCCTTGCTCGCGCCTCTGACGCAAGACAAGTTTAAGGAAGTCGTTTATGAGGTTGAGCAAAAGCTGAGAATCGTTAATCAAACTCTCTCGATGCTTGATATGCAAGGGTTTGACACCATCTTAGAAGAGATGCTCAACTCGATCACGACTAAAACTGGAGAGTTGCTCAACGCCGATCGCACCACGATTTACTTGCTAGACGAAGAGAAAAACGAACTCTACACGACGGGCACCGATGGTACTGAGGGACGCAGCTTTGAAATTCGATTCCCCGCCGATCAGGGCATTGCCGGAGAAGCCGCTACCTTCAAACGGGGGATCAATATTCACTATGACTTTTTTGATGACCCTCGATCGGGGCAAGCAAAAATTCAGTATCAGAAGCTGGGATATCGGGCTTACACAATGCTGACGTTGCCCCTTCTCAATGACGATGGGGATCTCGTGGCAGTGATCCAACTGATCAACAAGCTCAAGCAAGGGTGCGATCGCTCAACTCCTCTTGATGAGCGAATTGATCTGGGTGGCTTTACCCACTGCGACGAGCAGCTTTTTATCGAATTTGCTCCTTCGATTCGGCTGATTCTAGAGTCGTCTCGATCGTTCTATATTGCAACGCAACGACAGCGGGCAGCCAATGCGCTGATTAAAGCGACTCAATCTCTCAGTCAAAGCAGCTTAGACTTAGATGATACGCTGATGCGAGTCATGGATGAAGCCAAAAAGCTGATGAACGCTGATCGCAGCACCCTTTGGCTGATTGACCGAGAGCGAGACGAGATTTGGACTCGTGTGGTGATGGCAGACGGCAACTTAAAGGAGTTGCGGTTTCCGATCGGGATTGGCTTCGCGGGTCAAGTCGCTGCCTCTGGTGAAGTCATCAATATTCCCTTTGATCTCTACGATCATGAGGGAGCCGAAACCGCCAAAAAAACTGACCAAGAAACAGGCTACCGAACCTGCAGCCTATTGTGTATGCCGATTCGCAACGTCAATGGTGATCTGATTGGGGTGACTCAACTCGTCAACAAAAACAAGCAGGGATACTTTCCCGATTACAATCCCAGCTATTGGCCCGCAGCGCCTGAATTCTGGAAAGCCAGCTTTAATCGCAGCGATCAGGAGTTTATGGCGACCTTTAACATTCAGGCGGGGGTTGCGCTGCAAAATGCCAAAATGTTTGAGACCATTAAACAGCAAGAGCAGATGCAGCGAGACATTCTGCGATCGCTCTCTAATGGCGTGATCTCCACTGATAAAGAAGGTCACATCATCGCTGCCAACGAAAGCGCTAAGAAGCTATTGGGTTTAGACAGCAATGAGTCGCTAGAAGGGCATTCAATCTCAAAGCTGGTGCAAATCGAGAAGGGAGATTTCTCGAAGTGGTTTGGCATGGCGATCGGCGATAAAAACCGCCAGCAATATTATCCTGACCAAACCCTACAGCCCGCAAAAGGAGGAGAACAGCACAGCATTAACTTATCGATCAATACGATCGCCGATGCCAACGACAGCAAAAAAATCTCTGGGGCGCTGGTCGTCATGGATGACATCAGCGATGAAAAGAGACTCAAAAGCACGATGTATCGCTACATGACTCAAGAACTGGCAGAACAGTTGTTGGAAAACCCCGACGCTGCCAAGATGGGAGGAGATCGCAAAGAAGTCTCGGTGTTGTTCTCCGACATTCGTAGCTATACGACTCTCACCGAAACCTTGGCGGCTGAAGAAGTTGTCGAACTGCTCAACCAATATTTTGAATCGATGGTGGATGCCGTGTTCGCCCACAAAGGCATTCTCGACAAATACATCGGCGACGCAATTATGGCGGTTTTTGGCTCGCCATTACCCCTCGACGATCACGAGTGGATGTCGGTGCAAACGGCGGTTGATATGCGTCACCGCCTCACTGACTTCAACGCAAAACGTCGGGCAGAAAATAAGAAGACGATCAAAATCGGCATTGGCATCAACTCCGACACGGTGATCAGTGGCAACATCGGCTGTAGTAAACGCATGGAGTTTACGGCGATCGGCGATGGGGTTAATCTCGGCGCTCGGCTAGAAGGAGCCACCAAGATCTATGGCACCGATATTGTGATCAGTGAGAGCACCTATCGCCCTGTGAGCGATCGCATCTGGACTCGTGAACTTGACTTCATCAAAGTCAAAGGCAAAAACAACCCGGTTGCTGTCTACGAATTGGTGGGGCTACGATCGGAAACCGTTCCTGACCAAAAGCAGCAGGTGATCGAGCACTATGAGAAAGCCCGACAGCACTATTTGAATCGCAAGTTTGCTCTCGCGATCGCTGGATTTGCAACCGTTTTAGAAATTGACAGTCACGACAAAGCGGCGGCGCTGCACATGGAGCGCTGTCAACACTGGCTCACAAATCCTCCGATTGGCGAGTGGGATGGGGCGTGGGCGCTAACCGAAAAATAGAAGTCAGGGGAATGATGAAAGTTTGATGTCCTGAATTGAATCCTTGAGCAGCAGTGTTATCGTTAACTCAAAGCACTCGTTCGATCGGGGAATGTCTCGATTCTTGGCGATCGACTAGGCTATTTAAGTGCAGCTTTCTCAGCCATCTTTAGAACTCACGCCCAGCTAGATCAAAACGATTCACCACTCGTTATATTTTATGTCTGACTCAAATCACCTCACGAATAACATCACCTCAGCAGAACGCGCTGTCCCTGAACAGTCTGAGGGCGTTTTGAATGACGTTCCTACTCTAAGTAGCCTCATTCCCAAAAATCTTAGCCATAACAAAAAAGCAGTTATTGAACGGCTTATTGCGCTTCATCTCTCACAGGCGACCTGAGACTCTTCAAGCATCCTCCGAGACTTAGCTCTGGGGGCTATCAATCTTTGAGCGCATTGCGAAATCCAGTCGCAGTGCTCTGTAGTCCTACCTAATTGCAGTACCTCGTCTCCGCATGGTCTCAGTTAGGTAAAAAGATGATGACCAAAGACAAATCCCTTCAGTTTCTTCGAGAATTGATCGAGCGCGTCGAGACAGCCGATACAGACGATTTCTTTGACTTGGCGCAGATTGCAGGGCTAAATCCGCTCCAAGATTTTTCTGAAGCGAACTTAGGCGCGATCGATTTACGGTCTAAGAATATGTCGGGTGCTGATTTAGTGGGCGCTAATTTGGCGGGTGCTCATTTGATTAACACCAATTTCACCAGCGCTAACCTAATTAGCGCCAACCTCGCCAGCACAGTTTTGATCAACGCTATGCTGACTGAGGCATCGTTGATCGGCGTAGACTTAACCTCTGCAAACTTGATGAAAGCAACGCTAGTCAGCGCCAATCTCACAGGTGCAAATTTGGTCAACGCAAATCTCAGCTATGCCGATGTCCGTCGCAGCACTTTAACCGGAGCTAGACTGACTGGCGCAAATCTGATCGAGGCAAACTTTGGTCACGCCGATCTGCGTCGTGTCAACCTGGTTAATAGCGATCTGAGCGGTGCCAGTCTCTATGGTGTAGACCTGAGCAGCGCTGATTTGCGGGGAGCGATTCTTATCGACACCGATCTAATTGGGGCAAGAGTCGAGAGAACGCGATTTGGGCAAACCGCAGACTTCTCTAGAGATCTGCGGCGCGACTTGAGACAGCGAGGGGCAATTCTGGAAGAGTGAGCGTCAGCAAGCCAGATAAAAGCCCAACAGAGAAAAGATTTCTTCGTTGGGCTTAACAGTACAAAACAGAAGTCAATGTGAGTGACGTTAAAGAGCGATCGTTACCAATCTGAAAACCGTTTTTTACGAGACGGCTCACCCTCGTAAGGCTGAGTTCCTGTCGGGGGATAGGCATCGTCGTTAAGCCCAAAGATGCGAGTCAGGGCACCCGAAACGTAGGCAATCACATCATCAATTAGTTTGGGAAGGCGCATAAAATTCACCTCTAAAATAGGTGGGATTTGTTGAGAGCAAATGATTTGTGTAGCGTGCTTGTAGCGATTTTGCCTCTACAAAAATTATGCTAGATCTCAGTTAGTTTTGCGATCGAAAGACTTAATTGTTTAGACTTTCTCTTAACCTATTTTTAATAGTTATCAGAGCTTCCTGAAACGCTCGTTGCTTTTGGCGATCGCCCTCTCACTCAAGATAGACATTTTTGATAAAAAATACTAAAAATATAACTTCATCAAACTCTAAACGTCAGTAAATTTATGATTTTTTAGAAGATTTGCGTCTGACAGACAAAAAAGACTGATTTCTTGCTTGCCTATTTTTGGTTCTTTTGACTATAATTCAGAAAGTCGTCAACGTGAATGCGACGCTTAACCAATTTAAGGAGAATCGGGTGGAAGACGTAGAACTGACTCTAACACCAGACGACTACAGCCTTCTCACTGACCTCTATCAACTGACGATGGCAGCCTGCTATGTGGGCGAAAATATAGACCAGCGCCGCGCCAGCTTTGAGATTACCGTCCGTCGATTGCCGCCTCGGTGCGGATATTTGATTGCGATGGGGCTTGCTCAAGCTCTGGACTACTTAGAGAAACTTCGATTCAGTTCTGCTCAAGTTGAAGCGCTCCAGTCGATCGGCATTTTTGACCATGCACTCGCCCAGTTTTGGACGCTGCTGCGAGAAGCTCAGTTTAGTGGCGATGTTTGGGCAGTGCCAGAAGGAACCGCCATCTTCGCTAACGAACCCTTGCTGCGGATAGAAGCTCCTCTCTGGCAAGCGCAACTCGTCGAAACTTATCTATTAAACACGCTGAACTATCAAACACTGGTGGCGACTCGATCGGCGCGAATGCGTGACGTAGCGGGAGCAGACGCAACTCTATTAGAGTTTGGCACTCGCAGAGCCTTTAGTCCCCAGGGTGCTTTGTGGGCGGCTCGTGCAGCCCTCGCAGCCGGATTAGATGCCACCTCTAACGTGTTAGCCGCTGTCAAACTAGGACGCAAGCCATCTGGCACGATGGCACATGCGCTCGTGATGGCATTGAGTGCGACAGAAGGCACTGAGGCAGAGGCATTTACGGCATTTCATCGCTATTTTCCCGGTGCGCCGCTGTTGATTGACACCTATGACACGATCGCCGCGGCTCATGCCTTATCCGACCAGATCAAAGCAGGGAATCTTCAGCTATCGGCGGTGCGAATCGATTCGGGTGATTTGGGGTCGCTGTCTCAGCAGGTGCGGGCAATATTGCCAGGAGTCGCCATCATTGCCAGCGGTGACTTGGATGAATGGAAGATTGCTGAACTTAAAGCAGCAGGAGCCTGTATTGATGGGTATGGAATTGGAACGCAGCTTGTGACAGGCTCTCCAGTGAACGGAATCTATAAACTGGTGGAAATTGACGACATTCCGGTGATGAAAGAGTCTCCTGGCAAGATTACCTATCCAGGGCGGAAGCAGATTTTTCGTCGCGTTGAGAACGGAATCGTGCAGCGCGATCGCTTAAGTTTAATCCACGAAACTCCTGATCACGAACAGCCTTTAATGCAGCTTGTTTTCAAGCAGGGGCAGCGAATGCAAGAATCAGACAGTTTGAGTACGATCGCTGAACGCACCCGCGCCTCTGTTGCCAGTTTGCCTCCCTCCGTTCGAGATATCAATCAGCCCGAATCGATTCCGTTAGATCTGTCTGATCATCTGTCTGCTCTGATCGAAAAAACTCGACGAAAAACAGCCGAGTCGTGAACGTTTTGGAACCAAAGATTCTCCTTCACCCATCTAACTTATGTTAAAAGTTGCTTTGTTTGGCACTAGCGCTGACCCCCCTACGAGAGGACATCTTGCCATTTTGTGCTGGCTCTCTCAGCACTTTGATCAGGTCGCGGTGTGGGCATCTGATAACCCATTTAAGTCTCACCAAACGGCGTTAGATCATCGGACTGAGATGTTGCGATTGCTGATTGGTGATTTAGACTTACGCAACATTCAGGTGTATCCAGAGTTGAGCAGTTCTCGCACGGTGATCACGGTTGAACGGGCGCAGGAACGCTGGCAGAATGCAGAATTCACGCTGGTGGTCGGGTCTGATCTGGTGCGTCAATTGCCGAAATGGTTTCGGGCGAGAGACTTGCTTGATCGAGTCAAACTTTTGGTGGTGCCCCGACCCGGATACTCGATCACAGACAGCGAGTTAGACCCGTTGAGACAGATCGGAGCCGATGTGACGATCGCCGATCTCAATGCCCCAAACGTCTCATCTACCGCCTATCGTGAACAGGGAGAAACCGAAGGAGTGACTTCTCCGATTCAGGCTTATATCGATCGGGAGCAACTGTACAGATGTCACGCACGCAGAGAAAAATTGCCCACTTATTAAAAGGAGAGGCGTTAGCAGATTTTAGAGTGGGCGTTGATAACGCAATCTTCTCAGTCGATACAGCGTTGAATCGGCTGCTGGTGCTGCTGGTGATGCGCCAGGAAGAACCCTTCCTAGGACAGTGGAGTTTGCCCGGAACGCTGGTCAGACAAGGCGAATCGTTAGAAAATGCAGCCTATCGAATTTTAGCTGAAAAGATTCGGGTGCGAAACCTCTATCTGGAGCAACTCTACACGTTTGGAGGTCCGAATCGTGACCCGCGTGAGGCAGATGACAACTATGGAGTGCGCTATCTGTCGGTTAGCTATTTTGCGCTGGTGCGCTATGCCGAAGCCGAATTGATTGCCGATGGGGTAAGCGGCATTGCCTGGTATCCCTTAGATCAGTTGCCGCAGTTGGCGTTTGACCACAACACGATTTTGGAATATGGACACTGCCGACTCAAAAACAAGCTGGAATATAGCCCCGTCGCGTTTGATGTGTTGCCCGAAGTGTTTACGCTGAGTGATTTATTCCAGCTTTACACCACAGTGCTGGGAGAAAACTTCTCAGATTATTCAAATTTCCGATCGCGCCTGCTCAAACTCGGCTTTCTCAGAGACACCGGAATCAAAGCCTCACGGGGGGCGGGTCGTCCGGCAAGTCTCTATCGATTTGATGCCGAAGCCTTTGCGCCTCTAAAAGACAAACCCTTGGTATTTATTTGACGGCTCAGGTAAGAAAGGAGGCTGACAGTGAAGATTGCGATCGCTCAACTCAACCCGACGATCGGGGATTTAGACGGAAATGCTCAACGAATCTTAAACGCCGCGCAGCGAGCCGCGAGTGAAGGCGTACGGTTGCTGCTTACGCCAGAGTTGTCGTTGTGCGGATATCCGCCGCGCGATTTGTTGCTTGATCCCAGGTTTGTCGAGACGATGACTCGGACGCTGTTAAAGCTGGCGGAGGATTTGCCGACAGGCGTTGCGGTTTTAGTCGGAACTGTAGAGCCGAATCCTCGATCGCACCAAAATGGCGGCAAGCCTCTATTCAATAGCGTTGCCCTTTTAGAACAGGGAACCATTCGTCAGATCTTTCACAAACGCCTGTTGCCGACTTATGACGTGTTTGACGAAGACCGCTATTTTGAGCCTGGAAACGAGCCAAACCAGTTCACCTTAGAGCATTTGGGGCAGTCGGTTCGGATGGGCGTGACCATTTGCGAAGACCTTTGGAATGATGAAGAGTTTTGGGGCAAACGGACGTATACGCTGAATCCGATCGCCGATCTCGCTCAACAAGGTGTTGATTTCACGATTAATCTGTCGGCATCTCCTTACACGGTCGGTAAGCAACGGTTGCGAGAAGCGATGCTGCAACATGGAGCTGTCCGATTTAATCAGCCGATCGTCTATGCCAATCAAGTGGGCGGCAATGACGATTTGATTTTTGACGGAAACAGTGTTGCCGTCGATCGTCACGGAAATTTAGTGTGTCGGGCGCGTGCCTTTGATGAAGATTGGGTGGCGATCGACTACAACCCCGACACTCAAGATTTTCTGCCTAGCTCGATCGCGCCTGCTCTCGACTGTGACGAAGCCGAGATTTGGGCAGCGCTGGTGATGGGCGTGCGAGACTATGCGCGCAAGTGTGGCTTTTCTAAAGTCGTGTTGGGGTTAAGTGGCGGCATTGATTCGGCGTTGGTTGCCGCGATCGCTGCCTCTGCTCTCGGTGCTGAAAATGTGCTGGGTGTCTTGATGCCGTCACCCTACAGTTCTGATCACTCGGTGGACGATGCGTTAGAACTTGCTAGAAATATTGGGATTAAGACTCAGACGTTGGCGATCGCGAATCTCATGCAACGTTATGACCAAACTTTAGAAGATTTGTTTAGCGGGACAGAGTTTGGCATCGCTGAGGAGAATCTTCAGTCTCGAATTCGGGGCACGTTGTTGATGGCAATCTCCAACAAATTCGGCTATTTGCTCGTCTCTACGGGCAACAAATCTGAGATGGCGGTTGGCTACTGCACACTATACGGCGACATGAACGGGGGGCTTGCCGCGATCGCAGATGTCCCTAAAACCCGCGTCTACTCGATCTGCAAATGGTTAGGTTCTGACATCATCCCTGCCAACATCGTCACCAAAGCACCCAGCGCTGAGTTAAAGCCAGGACAAGTGGATCAAGACTCGCTGCCAGCCTACGAGATTTTGGACGATATTCTCGATCGCCTAATTCATCAACATCAGTCCGCTACCGAAATCGTTGCTGCTGGACATGAGCAAGTTATTGTCGATCGCATCATCAAACTCGTAACCATTGCAGAATTCAAGCGCCGCCAAGCGCCACCGGGACTGAAAATCACCGATCGCGCGTTTGGTACGGGCTGGAGAATGCCGATCGCCACTAAATGGATCTCTCGAACTGCGAGAGCGATCTCGACTGATCTCGCGAAACAAACCTCTCAGCCTGTTTGACTTAGAGACTATTCAAGAATTGCTTCACATCCCAAGAGGTAATCGGCGGCTCCCTAACGCCCAACTTCCTAGAGTTGAATGGTGATTTTGTGGTGCAATTCCTCCCCTTGAATCAGTGAACCGTTACCCCCGACGATGTTGAATTTCGCTAGCGATCATTCAATCTGACATCCCGGCAACACTCGAACGATTTGATATTCAGTCGTCAAGTCGATCGTGCCATCCTACTTGAGCAATGCGAGGTGATTGGACGCAATCTCACTCAGTTGCGAATCAAAGTCTTAATAGCATCGCTAACATTCGGAAGAATTCCAGACGACATAAAGATATAACACTCTTGCAAATCTAAAGTAACACTGACTCGATAACGTTTTTCGGTTGAGCAGCGCAACTCAACGGTGAACAAAATCGAGCCAGGAATCACAGTCCTAACTCTCATAGTTTTTCGTCCTCTCGGCTTTGATCTCGTCGCTAAACCTACTGCTCCGGAGTGTGTTTCTTAGGAGTTATCTTGTTTTTGATCCGATTGCTACGGGAACGCCTAGCATAAGTCCGTTCCTCCTAGCGCTTCAGAGATAGTAGGAAATTATTAGCTCAATTCTGATATGAGCACTGCGTTTCGACTTCGCCAACAGTATCGATTATTCATTGAGACCCATCTCATGCTCAGTAATTTTAGATGCATTCGGCGAGTTCTGTAAGGGTAGCTGAATACGCTTTGAGAATCCCCACACAAACAACACCGCAATCAAACTAACCATCATCCATTCAGGAGGCACTAAATCCGGACTGGCAACCCGGAGCAACAAACGCAGTCCAACCAAGGCAACTGCAAGATAACCCGCATCTTCTAAATGAGTGAATTCTTGTAGCCAGCGAATGAATAATCCTGCTAAAAACCGCAGTGCGATTACTCCAATCGTCCCTCCCAGAATAATCAACCAAAGTTCTTGAGAAATCGCGATCGCAGTCGTCACACTATCCAGAGAAAAAGCCAAATCAGTCAAGGCAATCAACGGACTGATTTGCCAGAGCGATCGCGCTTGAATAGGCTTGCCACTGTCTGCTTCTGCCGTTGTGAAATATTGCCAAACCAACCACAAGAGATAGAGCGCTCCGGCAAGTTCAAATTGCCAGAACTGTACAACCCAGGTTGCACCCACAATCAGCAGTATTCGGAAAACGTAAGCAAGCCCTAACCCAATATTCAAGGCGCGTCGTTCTAGCGTTGGGTGCTGTAAGGTTCGAGTCAATGTTGCCAGTGCGATCGCATTATCTGCGGCGAGTACTGCCTCCATCGCGACCAAGACGATCAGCAAAAACAGCGTTTCAACTCCAACGCTAAAAGGAGAA
>Ga0209724_1001568_pt1 | contig 20681 bp, 12 predicted proteins | sample grotaG_FD_184143 | JGI IMG/M metagenome (GOLD analysis project Ga0209724, IMG submission 184143) | Glacier valley bacterial and archeal communities from Borup Fiord, Nunavut, Canada, to study Microbial Dark Matter (Phase II) -... | ecosystem: Environmental > Aquatic > Freshwater > Ice > Glacier ...
CTGGTCGCCGATCCTCTGAACCGGCGTTCGAGCCCGGCGCCGGCGGTTAGCTTTTCCAACAACCTGCCATCGCCAACACCATCCAAGAAGCGTTTCATGAACGGGACGATAGCCGGAGGCTGCTCGATAGCGATCCCAATCCACCCTCGCGTCTGGACATCGTGGACGGGCGGATGTTACTCAACCGTCACCCGGGGGTTTAGCTCAGTGGGAGAGCATCGGCTTTGCAAGCCGAGGGTCTGGGGTTCGATCCCCCAAACCTCCACGTACTTAGACGATTCGAAGCGCCCTAGGATCCACGTAGGACCCAAAGAGCGTTTGCCAACCACAAGCCGCCGAGAGAAAAAGATCCGGCCCGACGCTGCACCCTCAGAACAGCGTCGACAAAGTTACGTCTGCGGCGGGCGAACCCGCGCCGGAAAAAGGTGCCAAGCGACGATCCTCGAACAGAAAAGAGGTCGTCGAACCCGCGGCCATATGGACCACGAACCGGGTGAATTAGGCCCGCTCGGCAGAAAGGTCTAGAAAGCTCCGCCGCCCGAAAAGACGCCGGCTTTCGTCGCTGGGACGGCAGTACCGGATCGTTGTCCCTGACCGACATCGTTCGCGAAAACAACGGCTGCTCAGCCGTGACGATGATTAGCGCGGTGCGCGCAGTGTCACTGTAACGGTAGCGCCACGAACGAGTCCGAGCGTGAGTTTGGTGCCGGGTGGTGCGGCCATGAGCGTCTCGCCGCGCCGGTGTTTCTCACCTTGAACCTCGATGCCGTCGACCGTGGTTAGAACGTCGCCGACCTTGAGCTCGGTCTTTGCAGCTGCACCGTTCGGATCGATCCAACTGATCTCGAAGCGCTCTTGGTCGACCGGCGTGCCGACGGGTTGTTTTACCCAGTGCAGGCCAAGATCGCCCTCGGTGTCACCGGGTTTGAGGCGGCGCTTCATCACACTGATGTCACCGAGATCGATCGTCCCGCTGCCGTCGACCTTTCGTACGGCCGTTACAGTGTCGTAGTTCGACGAGGAGTCCTTCGCGAACCCAAACAGCCGGATCGTTCCGCTCGGTGCGTTGTGAATAGTGAAGTGGCCTGTCGCGTCGCTGGTGTTGTCGCGGCTGAAGCTGCCGGGGTCGGCCAACGTCTCGCCGGACGCACCCATCGATGCGATCATGAAGATGCCCGGGACCGGCGTTGTCGTTCCGAGCTCGACGACGCGGCCGGTGAGCGTGACAAGCACGTCGAGCTGGATGTCCACGCCCTTCTTGTGCTCGCCGTCCGCGAGGTCGATCGTGATCTGCTTCTTGCCACCGCCGGCAGAGGCTGTGATCGTGAAAATGCCGGCGGGCAGGTCGTGAATCGTGAAAGCACCACCGGTGCGGAAGTACTCTTCATCGCGCATGAGACCTGTCTTGTTGTCGTGCAGCGAAATCTCGAGCTCGTCGGGTGCGCTACCGGCGCCGCGAACGACCCCATCGATCTGTCCGGTCGGCTTGAATACGAGAGAGGTCGAGGTTCCGGAGGCGACATGTTCGGCGATCGCTTCGCCGCCGCCCCTGCGTTCTGCGCGCACCGTGTAAGTGCCGGGCGATAGCTCGCCGAGCTTGAAACTGCCGTCGGTACTCGTCAGCGTTGGTCTGTCGTCCCACGACCATCGCGTCTCGGCAACGCTCGAACGTTGACTGCCGGCGGCATCGGACTCGCGTGCCGCCGAGACATACGCATCGGTTACCGGCTTGCCGTCCGTGTCGACGCACATGCCTTTGATCTCTGCCGATTGCGATTCGACAACGAGACGCACGTTCGCGATATGGCCTGCGGTGACCGCAACGCGCTCGCCTTGCGTCGCGTCGTCGTTGGTACCGGGTGCACGCAATTCGCTGGTCCAGCCGCGATGAGCGAGCACGCGCACAGTGCCAGGACGCAATCCATCGATCACGAAACTTCCGTCCTCACCCGACTTCACCGGGAGAAACCCGAAGAAGACGGGCATCACGTCCGAATCAGATTGCGAGGTGATGCTCACTCCCTCCACCGGTTTGCCGTCGGCGGTGGCCACGACACCGTTGAGCGCGCCGGTCGGCTCGAGGACGAGATCTTTTTCGACCGTCGTGGTTTGGACGTCGATCTTCCAGCCTCCCATCGGAGAGATGCCGTGCTCGCCCTGCGCACTCACCAGGTAGGTGCCTTGCTTCAGCCCCTTGATCTGATAGCTCCCGTCCTTACGCGATGTGGCGCCGCCAAAGGGCTGCAACATGATCTTCGCGCCTTCGACCGGCGAGCCCGACTTCGTCAACACGCGACCGTGCAGCTCTGCGCCGGCGTCGACATTCCACTCGAGCTGTGTGATGTCTTTGTCGGTGATCGTGATTGGTGGGTACGTGCCGCGCCGGATGAATCCACTGCAGGAAGCGGTGACGTCATAGGTACCGGGCAGCACGCCATCAACATGAAGTCCTCCGTCCGCATCCCGCGTTCCCTGCAGGTAGCGTGTCGGTTTCGCCTGGCGCAACTGCAGCCACGACTCCTTGCACGTCGCACGACTACCACCGGGCTCGACCACGCGCCCGGAGATCTGAAATGCCGGATAGAGCTTCACGACAATCGCTGTCACGCGTTGGCCGAGTCCGACCAGCGTCGATCCGTCGGAGTGACCATAGCCGTGCGACGAGCGAGCAAACAGCGTGTAGCGACCGGGCGTGATCCGGGTGACGTTGAAGTGGCCTTGGTCATCCGTCATGTCCGAGCCGCCACCCTCACCACCACCTTCCTGGATGGTGACACCGGCGACCGGCTCGTTGGTCCTCGCGTCGACGACCGTGCCTGAGAGTGACGATTCGGGTGTGAGCAGGATGTTGACCTTTCCGGGCGCGCGACCCAACTCGAATCCCTGCGCGTAGCCATCTGCTGTCGCACCAATCCCCACGTCTCCCGGCGCGACCCAAAGCGAGAACGCGCCGTTATCGTCGGTCTCCACGCTCGGCCATGAACGCTTCTCCGAGATTGCGGTCGCCCGCACCGACGCATGGACGATCGGGCCTCCGCTGATATCAGCCACGATGCCGCGGACCTCGACCCCGCCACGAACGAGCGCGACGTCAACGCCGGTCTTATGCTCGCCGGCGTGGAGCTCGAAGACGGTGAGGTCGTCGTCTGAGTTGGAATGAAAACTTTCTGGAAGATGGTGCGGCGCCATCGCGGCGACGCTGTATTCGGCTGCATACAAATTCGCGATCACGTACGCGCCTTGCGCGTCGCTTGTAGCGCAGATCGGATCGCGGACGAGCTCGTGCGGTAGGTCCGAGGCATCTGCACACACGCGCGCGGCGGCGATCGGTTTGCCGTCTTGGTCGCGAATGGTGCCGGTGACCGAGGCACGATCGAGTGTACGCGCATCGATGTGCTTCCTGGCGAAGTCCGAGCCGACGCCACCACTCGGCTTCTCGATCGCATGATGGCCGCCCGTAACGTGCCAAGCCCACATCGCGAGCAACGCGATCAGCGCAACGGCAGCCACAAGGAATCCGAGCCTTCGTCGGTTCACTTCAGCCTCTCTGCATGAACAGCACCGACGACACACGGTGAGGTCGCCTGAGGAACGAGCTGTGTATTGATACGAGCCGTTGCGACTCGTCGAGAACTTGGCCTTCGAGTCGAAACGTTTGGCTCATTTCACCAACCCCGCGCCGAACATATCCCTAGTTGCAGCGACGCACTACTCGATGTGAACGCGCAGCCGTTGCGGCATCGAGATTTGTGTAAACCCTGCCCGTAATGATCGAAGACCGTGCAGCCGATCCCGATACTTCCGGCAGGATCGCCGACAAGGTAGACCAGGGCGCATGGCGAGGACTCCCAGCCAGAAGAAGCCACGCACGATGACGATCGATCAAGTTCATCGTGATCGCCGTGCGCTACTCGCTGCTGCCAAGAAGGCGGGCGGTGTTGACGTCGTCAACGCGGACGGGTCTTTGCGTTTTCACGTCTCGATTCCACGCGCAGCGCTTCCCGAATCCAGGTAGCACGTGGCTGCGAAGGCCCACCTTCGCCATTGGTTGGCTCATCGCCTGACCGGGTGCGGGTTTGTCGGCGGAATCCGGCGACGTCCACGGCAAGATCGCCGAGCATCAGCAGCTGGTTTCATCAAACCAAGCGAAAGCGCCGAAGGATGCGAGGCCCGCACCTGCGTCCGGTCCGGCAGTGAATCCCGCGCGCGATCGTAATCTGCCGATGCTCGAGATCGACGTCCCCCCACTGGAGGTGGAGCGCCTCATCGAGCCGCATCCCGGTGCCCACCAGCAGGGCTACGATGTTGCGGAGTTTCGGCGTGCACGCGACCGAGGCAGCCAGCACAAACAAAGGAATAACGAGCGAGAGGGCGACAACGAAACTGGGCATCATGCTCTCGCGGGTCCGCTCACAGATGAACGAGGTGCGCGATGCTCGCCCAGGAACCAGATCGAGCGGCTACTGCAGACCAGGCGCTGACTGCTCCTCGAACGCCGTCAAACATGCGTCCGCCGCGGGACGGAAGGCGGCCGCAAAGGCTCTCCATCGCCGGTCTTCCGAACCCCACATCAAGACGGATGCGCCTCGTCTCGAGGAACCAAGAAAGCGGGCCTGTTCATCCGAGACCCATGCGCGTGTCGGGCTACTGCGACCCTGAAACCAGACCAAGCTCATCGAGTTGAATTCGCCACCTATCGTGAAGGTCACGGATGGAGGTTCACCGTGATGGCCCCACAGCGTGGCTTCGAGCATCCTGATCGTCAGGACCTCACCGCTTGAGCTGCTCTGCACCTCGTACTGGTGCTTGGCCTCGGCAAAGTGCCGGTTGCACGTCGAGATGACGTCGCCCCGCGTGTGCGACCTGTTCATCACCGGGTGGGCTGCGTTCCCACTGCACGCAGCGATCAGGATCAGGGTCGTCGGTCCCAAACACATGCGTAGGTCGAGGACACCTGAGCGTAGATCGAGGTTGCACCCGGGCGCGGCGAGTGGCATCCACCGCCGAACCGCCGAACCCAGGGTGGAAGGGGTGCTGTTCGCGAAGCGATCAGCTTCGTGCTCCGTGAATCTTGCCGAGCTCGGCGCGGAGTGCCTCGAACGCGGACCGCGTCGAGCGGATCCAACTCCCAGATCCACGAGTCGGCGACGGCGCAGGTGCCTTCTGGCCAGGTCGTGCTCACGATCCAACCGCCGCGGTGCGGTGAGACTTCCTCTTTGCGACGGCTCGCCGATCGTGATCCCGAAACGAAGACCGAGACGCATGCGCATGCAGTCGCGCCGAAGCGGTTGGCGAACGGGCGCGTTCACGCGTCGCGCTGTTTGCCGGTGGCATCGACTGAGCGCAACGCGATCGGGATCCGTGACACACGTGTCGTGGATCACGTGGAAACGCCAATGTCGCGCAGCTCAAGCGCGCGAGATCACACCTGCGGGTTCGGCGTTGGCGTTGCTGTGGGTGTGGCTATCATGAAGGTCCCGATTGTCGTTCTATTCGGATTGTCCACCACCGCCGCCAATGCGGATCCGAGTAGGGCTCGCGTAGCCGCTCTCGAACCGCCGGCCATGACGCCGGAGATTGTCGACGGGCCTACGGACCCCGCGAAGAGGACGCTCGCCGAGGTCACCGCAGATGACGCGGACGCCGACCGCGGAATGTTCCTCGGCTCGGCGCTCACGGTCCCCGAGCACCGAGTGGAGGCTTCGATCCGTGCGGTTTCGCGCGGTGCGGTGATCGGTATCGATGCTGGGCTGACCGGGCGCATCCAGATCTCAGCGGATGCCGGGAAGCGTTTCGACGATCGAACGTCGACGTATGCGGCCGGGATCAAGATCGCGGTCGTCGCGCGACGGCGCTGGCAACTTGCAGTTCAAGGGAGCTATCGACGCTTGTCGACCGATGGCGGCGACTTCATCGCAGAGATCAATGCGCCATCTGGTAGCGCGATCGGTACCGTGTGTGTAGATGCCGGATGTGCGGTGCGGGCTTCGCTCGGCGGTGGCCTCGTGGTCACCGACCATGCCATCCGTGACAACGGAATCCTGCTACGCACGTCTGCCGTGTTTACAGGCGGGCTCGTGATCGGAACCGGGCGCACCAGGCTGCTCGGAGACGCCATGTGGATCGGTGACGGCGTCGTCGGCGGTTTCGGCGTGCGCGTCGGCACGGCCCGGATCAGCGTCGACGGTGGGATCGGCGTGACGATCAGCCCGCGCGGCGCGGACGTGGCACCCATGGCTGGGCTCGCCACGCGGTTCTGATCGCATCGTCGAGAAACGAAGATTAGAAAGCGTCACGCAGGCGTCGCGAGCGATCGTGCGGGTGTCCGACAGCTCACGCCATGCGAATGGGTGCGTAGCGATCCGACGCGAGGCGGGTCTCAAAAAAATGCGACAGTCTGCGCATGCAGAGCATCCAAGAGCGCCTGTTCCCCGACCTGCCGTGCTTTGGCTGCGGTCACGGCAACGACAAGGGCCTCAAGCTGCGCAGCTACGAGACCGGCGAGGAAGTCACCGCGACGTTCCTGCCGTGGCCCGAGCACGACAACGGCTTGGGGTTCTTGAACGGCGGCATCATCTCGACGCTGCTCGATTGCCACAGCGCGGCCGCGGTCACGCTCGAGGCGGCTCGTCGCGGGTGGCCACCGCTCGGAGCGGCCCCGCTCCCCTACGTGACCGCCGGCCTCGACGTGAAGTTCCTGCGGCCGGCGCCTCTGAAGGAGGAAGTATCGCTCGTCGCGAGCGTGCTCGCGGCCTCCGAAACCGAGATGACCGCGACCGCGTCATTGATCTGGGATGGCAAGCCGCGCGCGACCGCGACCGCGGTGTGGAAGCGCTGGCGCCCGCGTTAGAGCCGCTTGCCCATGCGCACAAACGCCGAGTCGCATCAGCGTCCACGCGAAGTTGTGACGCGAGGCGCTGGAAGTGAATCGTGGCGGCCGTTATCGCGACGCTCGACGACGGCTCGAAGGTGTTCGCGGCGCCGGCAGCGTGACGAAATAAGGCGCGGGGTGCGGGTCTGCGGCACGCCGTGCGCGAACTTCGAGATGCTGTCAATTGCGACGTAGTAACGTCGCTCGATGATTCGCGCGACAGAGCGGTTTGGTGAGCTCACCGGGTTGGAGACGACGTCACCCGCGTCGCAACCGCGGCCGATCCTGTTCGTGCACGGCTGGTGGGGTGGCGCGTGGGTGTGGGATCGATTCATGGAGCGCTTCGCGGCGCGTGGCCATGCGTGTTTCGCGATCGATCTGCGCGGTCAGCACGCTTCGAAGCCGGTACCCGATCGCGGCAAGATCACGTTCGCCGATCATCTCGAGGATGTTCGGACTGCGCTCGCCGTACTCCAGGACCCGGTGCTGGTCACGCACAGCTTCTCGGGCCATCTCGCGTTGAAGCTCGGCGAGACGTTGCCGCTCGCAGCGGTCGTTCACCTGGTGCCTCCGCCGGTCTCCATGATCTCGTTCCACACGCTCGCGGTCATGCTGCCGTGTTTCCCACGGATGCTGCTAGGCAAGCCCTTCATCCTCTCGAAGCGGAGGATGCTCGCGGCGGATCTCGATCACCTGCCACCCGAGGAGGCGGAGGCCGCCTTCGCGAAGATGGGCACCGCGCCGGGTACGCAAGCGCGCCAATCCCTGACGATCGGGGTCTCGGCGAAGCAGCTCTCTGGCCCTCGCTTGATCGTGAGCGGCACGGACGATCGGCTGGTCCCGGCGAAGGTCCATCGCAAGATGGCCACGAAGTTCGGTGCCGATTACCGCGAGTATCCGAACCACGCGCACTACCTGATGCGCGAGCCGGGCTGGGAGACGATCGCTGACGAGACCGCGGCGTGGATCGAGCAGCATTAACGTTCGCGAAGAACGCGTTACAGTGCACGCTCATGGCCAAGCCAACGAAGAAGGCGATCAAGCCGGTCGCAAAGAAGAAGTCTGCGGCCAAGGCCAAGGTGCCCGCGAAGAAGAAGCAGTCCGCTTCGAAAGCGCTTGTGGCGGACGGCGGCATGACGATCCGGCTCGAGAAGCTCGCCATGGACGCCGAGCTCGCCGCGGTCCTCGCGGCCCCCACGCCGCCGAAGCCGGCGGCCGCGCCCACCGCGAACACGCTCAGCGCGACCGACGCTGACAAGCGCGTCGGTGACAAGTGGTTCACGCGCCACACCAACGCGGTCCAGTTGATCGACGGACCTGCGACCGTGACGACGTTCGATGGGGCCTCGCGGGGTGGCGATGCCGAGTACCTGCTCTTCGATCAAGGCCTCACGGTCACCGGTACGCTCGATCTCTCCGAGATCCATCGCTCGATCATCGTCGTGCGCGGCACGCTCAAGGCCAAGCGAATCATCCTCGGCGATGCGGTACTCGTCGTCGAGAGAGCAGTGCACGCCTCGGAGCTGGTGTTCGGCCCGCTAACCGAAGGCGTCTTCGCGCTCGCCGGCATGCAGATCGAGAGTGACCCCGAAGATCTCGCGACCGCGATTGATGCACCGATCGTCGCGCTCTATGATCGCAACCAGCGCGAGTGGCTGCTCCGCAAGAACGGCGTTCCCGCCGAGCTCGCCACGGACTTGGTCGACGGCGGCGATGTCGATGCGAGCGCGCTGCGCCAGCGCCTGCTCGCGGGCACGTCGATCTTCGCTTAGAAATCAGTCGTCGTGGTGCCGAACACGAGCCCGTCACCCGCGACAATCATGTGCGGGTTATTCGAGCCGATATCGAAGCCGAACCCGAGGACCGCCGCGTTCGAGTAGAGCAGCTGGAACGCGGCCCATGGCTGCGGCTTCGCTTGGCTACCTGGCGCGGGATTCGCGATCTTGCTCGTCCACCACGCACCATCACCGAGAGTGGTCGCGGTCGCATCCCAGTGCTGCCAGGTGTCGTTCACGATCGCGGCCTCGCCGCCGCTCTGGTTGTACGGCTCGTACACGAGCGTTGCGAACCCCGTGGGGAGCACGGTCGATCCGGTGATGCTGACGTTGAGCGCGAGGTGAGGTGCCGTGCCGCCGGTCGACGCCGAGGATCGATAGGCCCAGTAGCTGATCGTGTGAATCGCCGAGAGCGCCGTGCCGGTCTGCGTGAAGTTGATCAGCTGCGCCTTATCTTGCAACGGAGTCCCGGTGGCATCGCCGGTCGAGAAGTGGGCCGACGTGCAGCCAAAGCCTGCCGGGACACCGAGCACGTTGTCGATCGCGACCGTGCCGTTCGTACGCGTGTCGTCGGACCACCAACCCGTCGCCGGATACGCGGCCGGATCGGAGCCAGTTTGTCGTCTTTGTCGTCTTTGTCGTCTTTGTCGTCTTTGTCGTCTTTGTCGTATCTCGGCCTCGGTCGACCCGTCGCGATCATCGCGGTCCATTTATGCCAACCAGAGGACGGACCTCGATGCCGTACGAACTTCGATGGGCATCACGATCACCACGTCCGCCGCGACCGGGATCGCGATGTCGGGCCGGTTCTAGCCGCGTATTCGGGGCCTTGCGTGATGTTGCGCGGTTTCGGATCTCCGTATCTAGCAACCTCTGTCGTCGGTGGAATTCGCTTCGTGAACCGCGCGAGGGGCACTAGGTTGCGCGAGTCATGCGGCTCTCACTCGTGTTCACGGTCTTGGTCGGTTGCGGTTCCGCGTCGCACGGGAATCGTGGCGACGACGACACCGACGCCGGCGTTCCTCTCGTGCCGCCTCAGGGTTGCGATGCGCAGGACGACGACGGCGATGGTTGGAGCAATGCGGTCGAAGCGGCGATGGGCACGTCGCCGGCCGATGCGAGCGACAACCCCGATACGAGGAACGAGATCGTGTTCGCAGTGCCGCTGCACGGCGCGCCACGCCCGGCAAATCACGTGATAGAGAGCTCTGCCAAGATCGCGCGCGCGGATGTCGCGATCCTGCTCGACACGACCGGTTCGATGCTCGGCACCGATACTCGGATCCAGACCCAGTTCCAGGCGCTCGTCGCGATGCTCGCGGGCGAGGTCGATGATCTCGCGTTCGGCGCGGCGGGGCTCGGCGACTTTCCGATCAACGATGGCGCGAACTCGCAGTACGACGTGCCGTTCTATCTCGTGCATCGCATGATGACCGCGCGCACCGCAGCGGGAAAGAGCTCGATCCTCGGCGCGCTCGCGTATCACAACATCATCAGCGATGGTCTCGGCCCGTGGTTCGCGGGCATGCGCGGCGGCGACGAGCCGGAGCAGGGCTGGGAAGCGCTGCGCCAGATGTCGCTCGGCACGGGCATCACCTATCCACTTGCCGGCGTGGGCACGGGCTCGGTTCCTGCCTTTTCATCGAGCACGGCGTATCCGACCACGCTGCCCGCCGGCGAAGAACGCGGCACGATCGGCGGCATGGGCTTTCGGGCGGACAGCCTGCCGATCGTCATCATCGTCACCGATACGACGCAGCACACCGAGTCGCTCGTGACGACGAATCCGCACTCGGCGGACTACCCGACCGCTCTGGCCGCGGTGAACCAGATCGGCGCGAAGGTCATCGGCGTGAACACGTATTTCGGGGCGGGACAGGCGGATCTAAAAAAGATCGCGAATGCGACCGGTGCGCATGTCGCGCCCGAGACGTGGGGCACGGGCGCAGCGCGCCCCGCGAATTGTCCGGTCGGTAAGTGCTGCGTGATCGCGAACGATCCGCAGACCTCCGGCAACGCCACGCAACCCTCACCAGTTGTCGGTCAGTGCCCGCTCGTGTTCACGAGCGACCGTTACGATGACAACCTCGCTGCGGTGCTCGAGCAAGCCGTCGTCGGTGTCGCGCGTGGTGCACGCTTCGATGCGAGTGCGGTCATGACCGACGATGCGAGCGATGATGTCGATGCGGTGGCCTCGTTCGTCGACCACCTCGAAGCTGTCACCGATGGATCGTGCGCGAATGGTCACGCCGTCGATCGCGATGGCGATGGGGTAGCAGAGACCTTCGATGCGGTAGTGCCAAGCAGCACGGTGTGCTTCCGGATCACGACAAAGGCCAACACCACCATCGAGCCCAGCACGACCGGCCGAAAATTTCGCGCGGTGTTGCAGCTGACCGGCGATGGGCTCGCAGACCTCACGTCGCGCGAGGTGTGGTTCGTGGTGCCGGCAAGCGACTGCACCGGCATCATCGAATAGCTGAGACCTTGCCGAAGACTGCGCGAATCGCCGCGAATGGTCCGTGCGATGCGGATCGCGATTGTGCGAGCGGAGTGTGCTCGTACGGCGAGTTCTAGAGCAACGCGCAACCCAGCGCGTGCTCGTCGCACTGTGCGGAAGATGGCGATTGCGCCTCGACCACCGGCACCACATGGGTTGCGGCGCCATGGCGACCGGTCATCCTTTGGCCATGCTCCTCCTCGTGTTTGCCGTAGGGCTTTGCGCGATCGCTCTGGTTCGGGCACGATCGCGGTGAATGGCAACGCGGTTCACCGACGAGCCGCTCCACGCCATCATCGCGCACGTCGCTGCGAGCCTCGCGCTCGGTGAACCCGTCGAGCTGATCGTTCCCGACCCCGAGCTCGGTCGTCATGCCTATCCAGGTGCCGCGATCGCAGGCGCGCTTCATCGCCCGTGGCGCGTGTGGACCGAGCTCGCGGATCGCATGAATGCGCGGATCTCGATCCGCACTAGCCCGAATGGTGACGACGTCATGCTGCGGTTCGAGCTGCTCGATCGCGAGCGCACGCCATCGCGCGGTGAGGGCAGCGAAGCGTACGGTGCGGCATCGGGGTTTGCACAGCTCAAAAAGCTCGAGGATCCGGGCTTCGTGATCGATCTGCGCGAGGCGCTCGGGCGCGCGCGTTTGCCGAGCGCGCCGCGCGTGCTCGATCTCGGAGTCAACACGGGGGACGAGCTGGCCCTCGTGTACCAGGCCGCGCCGGATGCGATCGTGACTGGCATCGATCACGCAGAGACCGCGCTCGTCATCGCCCGCGCCCATTGGCCGAGCGCGACGTTCCTGCAAGGCGATGTCGCCCAGCCACTCCCGGTGGGGCGCTTCGATCTGATCATCGCGATCGGCATGATGCAGATCGGCAACCTCGACGACCGCGCGTTGCTCCGGCGCCTCGTCCAGAATCATCTCGCCCTGACCGGCGCGCTGATCCTGGGCGTGCCGAACTGTCGCTATATTGACGGCGAGGTCAGCTTTGGAGCGCGAATGCTGAATTTTTCGCAGCCCGAGCTCGGCCTCGTGATCAAGGACATCGCGTTCTACCGCAAGTATCTGCAGCAGCATCACCTGCAGGTCTTCGTGACCGGGCGCAATTACCTCTTCGTGACCGGCAGCTCGAGCGTGACGTAGCACGCTCGTCCACGCCGGCGCGTCCGCTGCGCTCCGTCCGACCCTGTCGATCGAGGGATCGGTCTGTGTCGCCCGGGTCGCCACGCGGGCCGCTGGTAAACCGCGCGGCTAGACGCTCGAGTGGTGAAGCCGCTCGTGTATCTTCGCGTGGCTGAGGAATGCGCGACGGGGATCGTGCGTTGAGCGGTAGAGGACAGGTTGATCATGAGGGTTCTAGCTTCGTGCGTGCTGGTCGCAGCGGCACTCGTCTCGTGTAAGGGTGGCAAGTCGAAGCTCGATGACAACGTGACGTCACCGGGTTCTGGTTCGACCGGCGGATCGGCCTCCGCGAAATCGGTCGACCTGCCACCGAAGCCCACCGTGGTCACCTCGAAGCGCGCGGATCCACAGATCCACGAGCTCGGCATGGATCACGTCGTGCCGACGGCGATCGTGATCGAGCTCGCGACTCCGATCGTCGATCGCGACCTGATCGGTTCGGTCAGCTCGAAGTCTCAGGTCAAGGTGACGCCGGAGGTTCCAGGTACGCTGAGCTATACCGGCGTCTCCGAGGTCACGTTCACGCCCGCACGTCAGTTCGACTACGCCACGACGTACACGATCAATGTCGAGCGGCTCGAGACCCGCGACGGGCTGATCGAGCCGCCTGCCGGGATCAAGTGGTCCTATACGTTCAAGACCGAGGATTTCAAGTTCCTCAGCTGGGCGCCGAGCGGCCTCGATCTCGCGAACCACAAGGTCACGACCGAGGTCACGTTCTCGGGACCCGTGCTGCCGAACATCGCGAAGGCGATGATGACCTTCACGGTCAACGGTCACGCCGCGACCGGCGTCGCGATGCTACCGACCCACAGCCCGAACATCGTGGTCGTCCAGCTGAGCGATCCGAAGCTCGTCCTGGGCGCGAAGCTGAGCTTCGCGCTCAAGGCGGGCCTGCCATCGCTCCAGTCCGCGAAGGCGGCGGCGGCGACGGCGGAGTACATCGTCGCGACCGACAAGGGCGTCTCGATCAAGAACGCGTACATGGTCGAGGGCTCGAACGGCTTCTACATGGAGGTCGTCTGTAATGACGATGCCGCCGCCAAGGGCCATCGCTATGCCTACGAGGGCGAGGCGTACGACGACCTCTCGGAGCGTTGCCAGCTCACCGACGAAGCGATCAGCCGCATCCACTTCAGCCCGCCGGTGAAGAAGATGTACATCACGAACGGCAAGGCCGGCTTCCGGGTGTTCGGCGAGTTCAAGCGCGGCACGTATGCGGTCAAGGTCGATGGTGGCGCGACCTCCGTCGACGGCGGCATATTGCTCGCGCCGTTCTCGAAGTCGTTCTCGGTTGCGGCGCGCAAACCCACGATCTCGTTTCAGGGCACGGGCCGCTATCTGCCGCGCACCGCGTGGACGAACCTCGGCATCAAGCAGCTCAATGTCGATGCTGTAAATCTGATCGTGCGTGAAGTGCCGCCGGAGAACCTGATCTTCTGGCTGAGCAACGACTACAGCGACGCTCCCGACGAGCGCACCAGCAACGTGATCCTGAAGAAAGAGATCGCGCTCAAGAGCGATCCGGACACCCAATCGACGACGTGGCTAGATGTCGCGTCGCTCCTGCCCGCGACCTCGCGCGGCATCCTCGAGATGCGCCTGGTCGCGACCGGCACCTCCGCGAGAGCGCGGCTGCTCTTGACGAACATGTCGCTCGTCGCGAAGAAGAGCATCACGCCGGGCAAGCCGTGGGACCAGAAGGTGCTCGTGTGGGCGCTCGACATGGACACCGCGAACGCGCTGTCGGATGTCGAGGTCAGCCTGGTGCGCAAGAGCGGCAAGGTCGTCGCGAAGTGCTCGACGCAAGGCAAGACCGGCTGCACGCTATCCACGAACGCGGACAGCGATCCGGATCGGAGCGAGCCGTTCGCGCTGATCGCACGCAAGGGCGATGACCTCACGTACATTCGCTATGCCGACCTCAAGGCCGACGTTGCCGAATCCTCGACGAGCGGCACCCCGTTCGTTGTGGACTCGCCGTATCGCGCTGCGATGTACTCCGACCGTGGCGTGTATCGTCCGGGCGAGACCGCACATGTTACCGCGATCGTGCGCGACGCGAGAGACCAGGCGCCGGCGCAGCCGCTGCCTGTCGACGTCACGGTCGTCGATCCGCGTGCAAAGGTCGTGAAGCGGCTCGTCCTCAAGACCAATGCCGCCGGCATGATCAATCTCGATCAGGCGCTACCCGCGTTCGCTGACACCGGCCACTGGCGCGTCGCGCTCGCGGTCGCGGAGAAGCCGCTCGCCGCGTACGACGTGCAAGTCGAGGAGTTCGTACCCGAGCGCATGAAGGTCACGGCGGCGCCGAAGCAGCCCGACATGTTGATCGGCGACAAGATCGCGATCGACGTCAGCGCGCAGTACCTGTTCGGTGGCACCGCGGCCGATAGCGGCGTCGAACTCGCATGCACGGCGAAGCCGTCGCGGTTCTCGCCGCCCGAGAACGCGGACCTCACCTACGGCGTCGAGCCGAAGGGCAAATCGGTCACGCTCGGTGAGGCGACGAAGGACCAGCTCGATCCCAAGGGCGAGCTTTCGATCAGCTGCCCTGACGATGCCGCCAAGACCACGTTCACGCAGACCAGCGAGGTCATTGCGGTCGCCTCGGTGCTCGAAGCGGGTAGTGGTCGCGCGACGGTGAAGTCGACGACCGTGACGCTACACCCCGAGACATTCTATCTCGGCCTCAAGTCGAAGACCTCGCAGGCCGAGGCCGGTGTGCCGTTCACCGTCGAAGGCGTGGTCGTGGATTGGAAGGGCAAGCCCGTCGCGAATGCCGTCACCAACATCGAGATCGAGCTCGATCATCTCGAGGCCGACTACGGCTACAGCTACGACGAGGACAACGGCGAAGGTCGCTACGATCGCTGGTTACGCAAGGTCCCTGAAGGCAAGAAGACCGCGAGGGTCGCGGGTGGCAAGTTCACGTTCGAGGTCACGCCCGCGGATGCCGATGTCGGCTTTGTCGTGCGCGTGAAGGCGGGCAAGGCCAAGACCGAGCTCGTGCTTCAAGGTTCGTATCCCTACTCGTACTCCTACGGTGGCTACGGCGAGGACCGCGTCGATCAGACACCGCGCCCGGCGAAGCCGACGCAGCTCGCGCTACAGCTCGCGAAAGAGATCGAAGTCGGCAAACCCGTGAGCGTGAAGGTCCTCACCCCGTACAACGGCAAGATCCTGTGGACGGTCGAGACCGATCACGTGATCACCGCCGAGTGGAAGGATGTCACCCGCGGCGAGGCGACCTGGTCGTTCACGCTGAGCGACTTCGCGCCTAACGTTTACGTCAGCGCGTTCGTCGTCAAGGATCCGCACCTCGAAAGCAAGGCTGCGTTCCTGCCGGATCGTGCGTTCGGGCTCAGCTCGGCGCGCGTGCTGCCGACCCTGTTCACGCAGTCCCTCAAGATCGACGTGCCCAAGGACGTCCGCTCGTCGAGCCCGCTGGTCGTCAAGCTCGACGCCGGCACCGTGCAAGGCCCGGCGTTCGCAACGGTCGCGGTCGTCGATGAAGGCGTGTTGTCGCTGACGAGCTTCAAGTCGCCGGATCCGCTGTCGGTGTTGTTCGCGCGCCGCTCGCTCGCGGTCGAGACATTCGAGACGATTGGATGGACGATGCTGCATAACCCCGCCGGCGCATCGTCGCGAACCGGTGGTGGTGATGACGGCATGGCCGATGCGGAGCAGGGCGCTCTCGGTAAGGGTCGCGTCCAGCCCGTGAAGCCGGTCGCGTTGTTCTCGGGCGTCGTCGCGGTCGGTGCGGATGGCAAGATCACGATCCCGTTCCAGATTCCGTCGTATCGCGGACAGGTCCGCGTGATGGCGGTCGTCGCGAGTGCCGGCCGGGTCGGTCGCGCCGAGGCCGAGGTCACGGTCAAAGATCCGGTCGTCATCCAGACCACGTTCCCGCGGTTCCTCACGCAGAACGACGAGATCCAGATTCCGGTGTTCGTGACTAACCTCTCCGGTGGTCCACTCACGATCAACATCAAGCTCGACAGCACGGATCTGCCGATCGTCGGGCTGGTGAAGCCGAAAAATTCGCCGGCGCCGCTGTCGTTTGCCGGCAAGAACACCGGCTCGCTCAAGCTCGAGAACGGCAAGAACGACACCATCGTGTTCCAGGCCAAGGCGATGATTCCGGTCGGTGGCGCGAAGCTCACGGTGACCGCGACCGCAGGCAACCTCACGGTCAAGGACGAGCTCGAGGTACCGTTCTTGCCCGCGGGTCCGAAAGACCATGCGATCCAGAAGCTACGTGTCGATGCCGGCCAGCTCGATCTCTCGAAGCAACCAGTGCTCAAAAACTGGGTGCCGACGAGCGAGAGCACCACATTCTGGCTGACCACGAATCCGTACAGCGATGCGTTCGCTCACCTGAGCTACTTGGTCCACTATCCGTATGGCTGTATCGAGCAGACCGCCTCGGCGACGCGGCCGCTGCTCTACCTCGGCTCGATCGTCGAGGATGTCGATCCCAAGCTCGCCGAGCTCAAGATCGAAGACATGGTGCTCGCGGGCATCACGCGGATCTTCTCGATGGAGACGCCATCGGGCGGCTTCGGCTACTGGCCGGGCTCGGCCGATCCGCTCGAGTGGGCGACCGCGTACGCGACCGACACGCTGCTCGACGCTAAAAAGGCGGGCTACGCCGTGCCCGAGGATCGCCTCAAAGAAGTGATCGGTTGGATCGATGGCCGCGTGACCGCCTACGAGCGTGGCGAGAAGGTCGCGCACGAGAAGTGGAACCACTACGACGAGCAGTCGGAGGCGTACCTCCACTACGTACTCGCCCGTGCCGGTCGCGGCAAGAAGGGCCGGATCCAGGCGCTGATCAACGCGATCCCGAAGAGCCCGAAAGGCGAGCAAGCCGAGGATCTCTACCTCCTCAAGGCCGCGCTGTACCTCGCCGGTGATCGTCGCTACGCCGCCGAGCTCAAGGCCGTCGATGCGACGCCGATCGCACCGGAGCGGATCAATAGCTGGAGCTTCTACTCGGATCGCCGTGCGCGTGGCCTCGAGCTCTCGACATTCTTCGAGCTGTTCGGCGCTGTGCCGGAAGGCGAAGCGCTCGCGAATCGCGTCGCCGAAAGCCTCGCGAGCGAGCCGGGCTGGGGCAACTGGAACACGCAGGAGCTCGTGTGGGGCGTGACCGGCCTCGGCAAGTGGGTCACCGCAACCCGAGGTAAGGGCGTGGCCGCGGGCACCCTCACCGCCGATGGCGCCGTGATCAACCCGCGCGCGAACAAGCACAAGTCGACCGACAAGACGTGGTCGCTCGTGCGTGCGAGCGAGTACAAGAACCTCACGATCGACATCCCGCAGAGTGCGGCGGGCTTGTTCCTGATGATGTCGAGCGATGGCGTGCGACCGGGCCGTGACTACAAGACCGGCGGCAATGGCATGTCGGTGAGCCGCACGTACAAGACGCTGGATTCGACCGAGGTCGATCTCACGAAGGGCACGTTGCACCTCGGTGACCTCGTGTTCGTCGAGGTCGAGATCGAGAACACCAGCGGCGCGACGATCCAGAACATCGCGCTCGTCGATCGGCTGCCCGCGGGCTTCGAGATCGAGAACCCGCGGCTCGGTCGCGCGACCAAGCCCGACTGGGTGAAGGACGCGGAGCAGTGGGGCGCGGACTTCATGAACATGCGTGACGATCGGCTCGAGGCCTTCGGCTCGTTGCCACCACACACCTCGAAGAAGCTCGTCTACACCGTGCGTGCGGTAACCGCCGGCAAGTTCACGATGCCACCGATCGAAGCCGAGGCCATGTATGACGCGACGCTGTGGGCGCGCTCGAAGGGCGGGACCGTCGTGGTAGCCGGACCGTGGACCGGAAAGCTCCTCTGAGCCAACGGCTCTGGCCGTGGGCGCTGCGCGCGATCACCGTGTTGAACGGCGCGATGGTGCTGCTCGTCATGGCCGCATATCTCGTGCCGCTGCCGGATCGCGATACGGGCTGGTCCGCGGTCGTCGAGTACCGCGATGGCCGGCCGGCGTACGTGTTCCTGTCGCCGGATGACAAGTGGCGGTTGCACGTCGAGCTCGAGCGCGTCGATCCGAAGTTTGCCGAAGCGTTGATCGCGCTCGAGGACAAGCGGTTCTGGAGCCATCACGGCGTCGACCCGATAGCGATCGCGCGCGCCGCGTGGTCGGACGTGACGCACGGCCGGCGCGTCTCGGGCGGCTCGACGCTGTCGATGCAGCTCGCGCGGTTGTACGAGCCGCGCACGCGCACGCTGCCGCACAAGGCGATCGACATGTTCCGCGCGATCCAACTCGATCTCCGATTGTCGAAGCAGGACATCCTCGAGGAGTACCTGTCGCGCACGCCATACGGCGAGAACCTCGAGGGCATCGAGAGCGCGGCGTGGAGCTACTTCGGTCATGGACCGCAGCACCTCACGCCGGTCGAGATCGCGACGCTGCTCGCCGTACCGCAAGGCCCGCAGCGCTACGCGCCGAGCCCGGCGAACACGCAACGGTTGCAGACCCGGCGCGACGCGATCCTCGGCAAGCTGATCGCGGGCGGCGTGTTCCGCGGCGTCGATGCGAGCTCGGCGCTCGCGGATGCCGCGATCAATCCTCCCCCCGATCGGTTCAGGCCGATGCCGCGCGCGGCCGCGCACGCCGCGATCTGGTTACGCTCGCACCATCCCCTCGAGCTGCGCATTCGCTCGACGCTCGATGCGGGACAACAGGCGCTCGTCGAGAAGCAGGTCGCGCTCCGGGTCTCGGAGTTTCACTCGAAGAATATCCGTGGCACGTCGGTCGTGGTCGTCGATCACCACAGCCGTGAAGTGATCGCGCTCGTCGGCAACCTCGACTTCATGGACGCGATGCACGGTGGTCAGATCGCGATGTTCGATCGGCCGCGCTCGCCAGGTTCGACGCTCAAGCCGATGCTCTACGCCCTCGCGATCGATCGTGGCCTCGCGCTGCCGCAGTACCTGGTCGCCGACGTGCCCACGCAGTACGGCACGTATCGCCCGCGCAACTTCGATGGCGACTTCGCGGGGCTCGTCACGCTCAAGGATGCGCTGTCGCGGTCGCTGAACCTTCCATTCGTGGACCTCCTCGCCGAGCTCGGCGTCGAAAAGTTCGTCGGCGAGCTCGCGCGGATGGGCGTGGCGAGCGAGCGCGCGGTCCCCGGCCAGTACGGATTGTCGATGGTCGTCGGTGGCATCGAGGTCACGCCGCTCGAGCTCGCAGGGATGTACGCGACGCTCGCCGAGGACGGCATCTATCAGCCGCTCCGGCTCACCACGACCGATCGCACCGGCGTGCCGCAACCGATCTTCGGCAAGGGCGCGGCGTACCTCACGCGCGAAACACTAGCGCAGAAAGATCGACCCGACTTTCCGCATCGTCGCGACGTCAACGGCGTGCCCGCCGAGATTCACTGGAAGACCGGCACGAGCTTTGGCTTTCGCGATGCGTGGGCCGTGGGCTCGGGCCCGGCGTACACCGCGGTCGTGTGGACCGGCAATGTCGATCTGAAACCGAGCTTCGAGCTCGTCGGCTCCGAGGCTGCGGGCCCGCTGCTATTCGACGTACTCGAGGGCGTGGCGCAACGCTCGCAGCGCCATCTCGATGCCGCGCCACCCGAGGATCTCGTCGAGGTCGAGGTCTGCGCGTACTCGGGCCACATCCCGGGTGACTCGTGCGAGCACCGTATCAAGGTGCTCGCTCCGGTCCACGCAGTCCCGACCACGCCGTGCCCGTATCACCAGGCGTTCGATGTCGCTCCGGCGGGTACCGCGGTCGTGCCAGCGTGCAAGCAACCAACCGTCGCGTACCACCGCAAGAGCTTCGTCGTGTTGCCGAGTGCGGTCACCGCGTGGTTGACCGCGCGCAATCGCGAGGTCCCCGAGGCGCCGGCGTTCGGCGAGGGGTGCAATGCGACGGTTGGTGGTGCCGCGCCCGTGATCATCACGCCGGGCGAGGGCCAGATTGTCACGATGATCCCAGGTCTACCGGCTGCCGCGCAGAACCTACCGCTCTCGGCAAGTTCGCGGGCGGGGCAGCTCACGTGGTTCGTCGACGGCGCGCTCGTCGCGACGGCGCCGGCGAGCCAGCGCGTCTACTGGGCCCCCACGGCGGGCAAGCACGAGCTGGTCGTGACCGATGATGCGGGGCGAAAGGCGCGCCGGATCCTCGACGTGAAGTCGGGCCTGGCCGCGAACTAACAGCCTATACTGGTGCGTGGCAGATCCGGTGGAACCGCTGGCTCGGACCGAGCTCCGCGCACCTCGATGCGCCGGCGGTTCCCGGTTATCGGATCGCGCATCCTCGGCGTGGGCGGCATGGGCACCGCGCCGGCAAGTCGCCCCGGTCTGC
>Ga0209724_1001569_pt1 | contig 20669 bp, 21 predicted proteins | sample grotaG_FD_184143 | JGI IMG/M metagenome (GOLD analysis project Ga0209724, IMG submission 184143) | Glacier valley bacterial and archeal communities from Borup Fiord, Nunavut, Canada, to study Microbial Dark Matter (Phase II) -... | ecosystem: Environmental > Aquatic > Freshwater > Ice > Glacier ...
AAAGTGACCCTAGAAAAGAGCGGGGATTATCATGTAAAACGGGCTCTATCGCCCCATAATAGAAGAATCTTATTCCACTCCTTTCCTTCATTGACCTAAATTAAGAGGTCGTGTCTGAACATAGGATTAAGAGGTCGTGTCTGAACATAGGATAATGAGAGGAGTTATGACGAGGCGCTAAAGTTTTATCAAAAAGCAATTGCTATTGGTCCTGATAGTATCGACGGTTATTGGTTCAGAAGCCAATGTTATGCATCATTGAAGAAATATAATAAGGCTATTGCTGATATGACTAAATGCATCGAACTTGAGCCTGGAACTTACAGTAACTATTTCGCGCGGGCTCGGCTTTATGGCTCTGTTAATAATAAAATTGCTGCGATAAAGGATTACGACGAAATAATTAATAGAGAAGACTATAATCACCCTAAATATCCAAGTTTCGCGGCGGTTTTGAACAATAAAGCTTATTTTCTGATGGAACTAGGGAAGCATTATGAAGCTCTGCCGTTATTGAATCGCGCAATTGCTTTGCAGAAAAATGATGACACCTACTATGGCTCTAGAGGAGAGCTGTACTATGCAGTAGGAGATTTTGACAAGTCTTATAACGATTTTAATCGGGCTATAAGAATATTTGAAGGTAACAAAGGCAAGAGTGAATGCGATGACCCTTCATCATACTATTATTATCGTGGCCTCTTGCATTCTCGTTTTGGCCTTGCCGAGGCCGCACGCGTAGATTTGCAAAAAGCAGTGCAAATGGGTTCTGTAAAAGCAGCCGAGCCACTTCACCAAACCGAGCAAATCATTGGTAAATCCCTTCTAGAAAACATATAGTTTCAATATTTAGGGAAGAAAGGCGCAGCCGGTAGAGAAAGTAAATTATCTAACGTACTACCGTTAGACTCCGTACGAATATATCTTCGCTCGTTGGATATAAACTTATTTAAAGGGTGATAAATGAGTCTGGGTTTGGGTGCTGACAAAAGGTAATCTCTGATATATACCTTATTCTCTCGACTATCTACAGAATAGAATTTGACACCCTTGTGTAGCTGTTGAATTACAGTTTCGACTCTTAACCAACCTTCAGTTACGCTAAAAGAGGTGTTCATCCAGTCAGTGACGAATGTAGGTAAAGCTGGCCAGACGTGTTTGGACTCATCTGTGACGAATACGTGAGTGATATGACTGTGAATGTCATGTAAGCCATTGGGCTTATGGGCGTGAAGAATTCTTAATTCCATGAGGTAGAGTGTTGAGGAAGGCTTGCATTATAAGGTACGAACAGTAGGTTTAGTAGCAAAATTTACAAACAGAAACTTTGGAAACTTTCGCTACCCCGGCCGCGGCAGCCACGGCGGCGGGGCGCGGGGGTGAGCGCCGAAGCTACCGTATCTTGTGCCTATCTACGCACGTAGCCAGTTTTATGGAACCCGTTCGCACCAAAGCCGAAGTCATTGCTCGCCTACAAGGGCAGCGCGAGCAGCTGCGGGCGCTGGGCGTGGCGCAGCTGGGCTTGTTTGGCTCGTTTGTGCGCGACGAGGCCGGGCCGGACAGCGACGTGGACTTGCTCGTCGATTTTCAGGAAGGGCGGAAGACGTTTGAGGGTTTTTTCGCGGTGGTTGACTTTTTGGAGGAGTTGCTCGGCCGGGAAGTGGAGTTGCTGACGCGGCCGGGGCTTTCAAAATACATCGGGCCGCACATTTTAAAGACGACGGAATATGTCCTCCCCGCTGCCGCTTGAGCGGCTGATGCACATCCGCGACGAAGTGCTCTTCTTGCAACGCTGCCGGGCCAAGCTGCCCGACCTAGTGGCGCTGGTGGCCGATGAAGTTATGAGCCGGGCCGTTGTCAAGAGTATCGAAATCATTGGCGAAGCCACCAAAAACCTGCCAGTCGAATGGCGGGCGGCGTACCCGGAAATTCAGTGGCGCAACATTGCCCGAATGCGTGATAAACTCACGCACCATTATTTCGACACCGATTTTGAGTTTGTGTGGGTTGTGCTGCAAAAGCTGATTGACCCGTTGGGTGAAACTATCGCAAGGATGTTGGAAGAATTACCGGGAGCAGAGCAGTAATACGCCTGCGAAACTCCCGCTACCGGAGCCGTGGCAGCCACGGCGGCGGGGCGCGGGGCAGCATGGAAACCGGGCGCAAGCGGCCGGCGTTATCTTTACTTAAACCTAATTTCCTACGGCCATGTCCATTACCCTTGAGTTGAGCGACGAAGTGACACAGCAGGCCGAGCAATACGCCCGGCAGCGGGGCCGCAGCTTGGCAGCACTGGTGGAAGAATACCTACGTCAAGTGGTAGCCAAGCCATTTACGGCCCAACCGCTGGCGCCGGCCGTGGCGGAATTGTATGGCATCTTGTCCCTGCCGGCCGATTTTGACTATAAGACGCAACGCGACGAACCGGCTTCGTAATGCGCCATTTCTTTCTGGATACCAACATCGTATTCGACTACCTGGGACGGCGCGAGCCTAATGGTGCGGCGGCGGCGGCCTTGTTTCAGGCCGCCCACGAAGGCCGGGCCACGCTGCATGTGGCGAGCCTGAGTTTCAGCCACGTTTTCTACACCTTGCGCAAGCAATTCGGGGCTCAACTGGCACGGGAGGCGTTGCGCAAGTTGGCGCGTTTGGTGCGCGTGGTGGCCGTGGATGAGGGAGTGGTGCAGGCCGCGCTCGATTCAGAATTTGTCGACGTAGAAGATGCAATGCAATACTTCGCCGCGCTGAGTGTGCCGCACTTGGTCGCTATTGTCACCGGCGACCCGAAAGGATTCAAGGCTAGCGACTTGTTAGTCATCAATCCTGCGGAGGCGCAGCAGTTGTTGACCACCTAACTGTTGCTACCCGCGCCAGCCACGGCGGTGGGGCGGGGGTAGCGGAAGTACACAGTTGTATACCTTCCATTCAAATCATGCGTATTTTTGGTAACTCAGTTACCTTCGCCGCTTATGGACACCGCCGCTATCACCGCCTACATTGAACTGAATCCGCAGGTGCGCTTTGGTAAGCCGGTGGTGAAGGGCACGCGCACGACCGTGGCCGAAGTGCTGGAAATGCTGGCCAACGACATGAGCGCGGCTGCTATTCAGGCGGATTTTCCGGCCATCGGTCCGGCGCAGGTTCGGGCCTGTTTGCTTTATGCGGCCTACAAGGAAAGCGTGGTGTTGCTGGCGGCTGCGTAGTTGGGTATGCGCCTGCTGCTGGACGAGAACATTTCCCAGCGCTTGGCCGCCTACTTGCGGCCGCATTGCGCGGTAGTGCTTCACGTTCGGGATATTCAGCTGGATAATAGCCCCGATACCAGCATCTGGCGCTATGCGAGGCAGCACGGCTACGATGAAATACGAGGACTTTCTGCGGCTGGTGCTGGCCGAAGGCTTTCCGCCCCGCGTGGTGGCGGTACACAATGCGCAGGTGCCGGTGGCGAAGCTGGCCGAGTTTCTGCTGGCGCGGCTGCCGCAGATTGAGTCCTTTCTGGGCGAGCAAACAGAGTTTGGCTTCTTGCAGCTTCGTCTGCCGTGACTCAAAAAACTTCTGCTACCCCCGCCGCGTCACCCCCGGCAGCCGCGGCAGGCTGGAATAATTCCCAGGTTAGCCCCCCAGCTGCTTTTTTGACCTGCCCAGTTCCTGGGTAATCTTCAAAAGGACTTTTTTGCCCTACCTGGGAGCCAGGTGGGGCGCCCACCCGCTTTTGCCGCCTACCCAGGTCCCAGGTAAGCCGCAAAACTGCTTTTCCGGCCTATCTGGGAACTGGGTAAGGCGCCCACCGACGTTGGCGGCCTACCCAGGCGGCACCCCCGTCCGGCGCGGGCGGATTCCAGAAATATTGCTAATTTCACGGCACAATTTCAACCTTTTCCTTTTACCGATGCAACCCACGCCTACCCCGAACGACCCGACGCCCACCCCGGCCATTCCCACCGCCCTGCGCGGCCAGGCCGACCTGGCCCTGCGCCTAAAAGATGCCTGGTCCGATAACCCCCAGCTGGTGTTTATCTGGACCACGGCGGCCGAGTTTGGGCCGAAAGCCGTGGCCTTCGAGGCGGCCGTGACGGCCCGCGAAACGGCCGGCCTGCTGCGCCCCCAGGTGACGGGCGACCTGCGCGCCCTCAACGCCAAGATGGATGACGGGCTGAACTACGTGAAGGGCTACATCGCCGAGAAGTTCACCAAGGCCCGCGCCAAGGAGCACTACGCCCAGTTCGGCATCGAAACCTACCGCGACGCCTACATCCTGCCCGCCAACCAGGGCGAGCGCCTCAAGGCCCTCGACAAGCTGCTGGCCGCCCTGCTGGCCACCGGCCTCGACGGCCGCGACTACGGCACGGCCTTCTGGACGCCCATCCGCGCGGACTACGCCACGGCCACCGGCCAGGCCACGGGCGCGGCCCAGGGCGTGACCAAGGCCATTGCCGACCGCGAGCCGTTGCACGACTACGTGCTGGACGTGCTCCAAGCCATGCTCAGCCTGCTCGACGCGCAGTACCGCGACCCGCAGGAGCGGGCGGCCAAGCGCCGCGAGCTGGGGTATCTGGACGAGTTCAACTAGGACCGGCTGGCTTTCTGTCCCGGCACGAGCCCGACGAATTATGGGAAATCCCCGCTGGCAGCTGCTGGCGGGGATTTTTTCTTTATGTCGCACAGCCAATGCATTGTTTACAGTGGCCCAACGGGCTCAAGTTAGCGCAATTCCACGCACCGTGTAATCAATGGATTTTCCAGGAAGCATAAAAAATGTAGGCGTTTAGCAGCATAAATAGAAAGGATGGCAGCGACAACCAGAAACCGTCCTTTATTTTAATCCGAACACCGAACCCCAGAAGCATCAGCAGGGCGAGCCCGCCGGCTGCAAGGGACAGAATAAACGGGACAAGCAAACCAACCAAAAGACCAGTAGCACCAAGTATTTCCAGGATTGCGGTCATCGGCCCAAATTTCTCCAGCCCGTAGCGTTTGAATTCATCTTTTAGGTTTTGGGAAGTAAAATAACTGATTCCGTAAAACAGGAACGAGAGGGCGGAGAGCCAAACAAGAAATGTCGTCATACCCGGGCTTAAATCATTCCCGCGTGGGCAGCGGCCACGAACAGTGAGAGCAGTAATAGAATAAAGGAAGGCACGTATTTGTGCCAGGGGTTCTTCGCTCGGATGTGCGCAATCTGGGCAGCTACCATTAACAAAGCCATCAACAGGGCCGGAATTAGCACCAACGAGGGATACCAAATACCTGCAACCAACAAGGTTGCCAATGATATTTTGGCGGCCCCAACCATGGTGCGAATTAAATCCGGCAATCCATATTGCTTGAATTCTTTAACAATATTATCAAACCTAAACACCCAGACAAACACAACGGAGAAGGCAATAACGAGCTGAGCAAGTATGACTAATTTATTCATTTTACCTTGGTTTTACGCCTCTGAAAAAGGAGAATTTGCTCGCGTGTACTTAACCTGAAATGCACATTATTTCCTGTCGGACTATTATTACGAATCAGGGGGATTCAGACCGGAAAGTACGTCGACAAAAGCATTGACTGCGTGTCGGCCCGAAGCTATTGCGGTAAACGGAGTTGGGTAAATGGCTTTTAAACCAAATTAGGCGACGCAGCAACTTGTAACTGGCAATGATAAGAACAAGTTTTATGCAGTCCTCTCACTAATGTGAGTGCAGCACTGTGTAACTCCTGGCCAGCTAGGAGGTGGAGGCAATGTCTCCACTGCCGCAGCCAAAAGCCTGTTTGGGGGAGCAAACGCAATTTAAACGCTTGCAGCTGCGGCTGCCGTAAGCCCGAAACGGTGGGTTACGCCCGCCGCACAAGCCCCTCCATCGGGCCGCGCGCGGCGATGGCGCAAGAAAAATACCCGTTCCGAATGCGGAACGGGGCCTTAGTAGGAGGGTGCCCGGCGCTGCACCCTGAGGGGGGAGTGGGCGGGGTGCCGGGCGCGGCTTGGCGCACGTAGCCGCCATAACGGGCGGGGTTGCTGAGGCGGAAGGTGCGTTGGTCTCCGGCTTGCAGCGTGGTGGCTTCGTCGTTGAGGGCGTTGTGCTGGCGCACGCGGGTTTGGGCGGCCCGGTTGCGGGCCAGGGGAGCCGGTTGCCCGTGCTGCCGCAGCGGAATGCCCGCCGCCGCTAGCTTTGCCGCCATGTCCGTTTTTCTGACCTATTTGCAGCTGGGCTTTTTGCACATCTGCACGCCGCGGGCCGCCGACCACCTCACGTTTCTGCTGGCGCTGTGCGCGCCCTACGTCCTGGCCGACTGGCGGCGGGTGCTGGCGTTGGTCACCAGCTTCACGGTGGGGCATTCGCTCACGCTGGCGCTGGCCACGCTGGGCGTGGTGGCGTTCAGGCCGGCGGTTGTCGAGGCGTTGATTCCGGTGACGATTATGGCCACGGCGCTGCTCAACCTGCGGGGCGCGGGGCGCGTGCTGCCGCCCCGCGCCCCGGTGCTGCGCGCCGCGCCCAACGCGCTGGCGCTGGCGTTTGGCTTGGTGCACGGCTTGGGGTTTTCCAATTATTTGCGGGCGCTGCTGGGGCCCACGAGCCGCCCGGTGCAAGAATTGCTGGCCTTTAATGTGGGGGTGGAGGCGGGGCAGGTGCTCATCGTGACCGTTATTTTGCTGGCGGGGGCGGCGCTGCTGCGCGGCCTGCGGGTGGCCCGGCGCGACTGGCTGCTGACGACCAGCGGCGCGGCCCTGGGCGTTGCGGCCGTGCTGCTCTTGCAGCAGCTGTGGCCGTAGGTGCGGGGTTTGCAAGACACCAAAACGCCCTGCTGAGCGGGACCGGAGCCCGGCTGCCGCAACGGCAATTGACGCTTCCCCGGTGGTCGCGCTCCGGCTCCGCCCAGCAGGACGGCCCGTAACGCCCATTGCTCTTCGCAACCCTGGCGTAACTTTAGCGACTTTCCTGACTTTTGCTTCTTTTGAATTTCTCACTTATCTTTTTTCCATGCGTCGTTTTTTAATCGCCGGCGTGGTGCTGACTGTAGCGGGCCTCCGGCCGGCCATGGCCCAAACCACCAATTCGGGCACCGATAAGTTCGCCCAGCTCGAAACCCTGCTGCCCACGCCCAACAGCTACCGCACCGCCAGCGGCGCGCCCGGCCCCGACTACTGGCAGCAGCGCGCCGACTACGACATCAAGGTGACGCTCGACGACAGCAAGCAGGCCATCACCGGTCGCGAAACCATCACCTTCACCAACCTCTCGCCCGACGTGCTGCCCTACCTGTGGGTGCAGCTCGACCAGAACATCCTCGACAAAAACTCGATGACGGCGGCCACCCAGGTAACCCAGCTGCAGGAGAAAGTGCCGTTTCAAACGCTGGAAGCATTGTTGTCAGATTTTGACGGCGGCTTTAAAATTGAGAGCGTGACCGGGAAGGACGGCAAGGCCCTGAAAACGGTGACCAACCACACCATGATGCGCGTGGATTTGCCCGCGCCGCTGCAGCCCCGCCAGTCGGTGTCGTTCAGCGTGAAGTGGCACTACAACATCAACGACCAGCTGAAAATCAACGAGCGCAGCGGCTACGAGTACTTTCCCGAGGACAAGAATTACCTCTACGAAATTGCGCAGTTTTACCCGCGCATGGCCGTGTATTCCGACAACCAGGGCTGGCAGCACAAGCAGTTTCTGGGCAACGGCGAGTTCACCCTGCCTTTCGGCGACTACAAGGTGAGCATCACCGCGCCGGCCGACCACGTGGTGGGCGCCACCGGCACCCTGCTCAACGCCGCCCAGGTGCTCACCGCCGCCCAGCAGAAGCGCCTGGCCCAGGCCCGCGGTGCCAAAAAGCCGGTGCTCATCGTGAGCCCGGACGAGGCCCTGAAGGCCGAAGGCAGCCGCGCTACCGGCACCAAAACCTGGAGCTTCGCCGCTAAAAACGTGCGCGACTTCGCGTGGTGCAGCTCGCGCAAGTTCATCTGGGACGCCATGGGCATCACCCAGAGCGGCAAGCCGGTGCTGTGCATGTCGTATTACCCCAAGGAGGGCAACCCGCTGTGGGGCCAGTACTCGACGCAAGTGGTGGCCCACACCATCCGGACGTATTCCAAGTTCACCATTCCCTACGCGTACCCGGTGGCCATATCGGTGCACGGCCCGGTGGGCGGCATGGAATACCCGATGATTTGCTTCAACGGCGGCCGGCCCGAGAAGGACGGCACCTACTCGGCCGACCGCAAATACGGGATGATTTCGGTGATTATCCACGAGGTGGGCCACAACTTCTTCCCCATGATTATCAACTCCGACGAGCGGCAGTGGACGTGGATGGACGAAGGCCTGAACACCTTTTGCCAGTACCTCACCGAGCAGGAATGGGAGCGCAACTACCCCAGCCGCCGCGGCGAGCCCCGGAACATGGTGCCCTACATGCTCACCGATAAAAGCCTGCAGTCGCCGATTATGATGAATTCGGAGTCGGTGCTGCAGTTCGGCAACAACGCCTACGGCAAGCCCGCCACGGCCCTCAACATCCTGCGCGAGACGGTGATGGGCCGCGAGCTGTTCGACTACGCTTTCAAAACCTACGCCACCCGCTGGGCCTACAAGCACCCGCAGCCGGCCGATTTCTTCCGCACGATGGAGGACGCTTCGGCCGTGGACTTGGACTGGTTCTGGCGCGGTTGGTTCTACACCACCGAGCGCTGCGACCTCGCCCTCGAATCGGTGAAGTCCTACAACGTGAGCACGAAGAACCCGCAGGTGGAAAACGCCCGCCAGCAGCAGCTGCAAGCCGCCGCGTCGTCCATCTCGACCCAGCGCAACGCCACCGACATCAAGCAAACGCTGGTGGAAGAAAAGCCCGAACTGAAGGATTTTTACAACAACTTTGACCCGCTGGCCGTGACCGCCGCCGACCAGGAGAGCTACGCCGCCTACCGCAACAGCCTCACCCCCGAGCAGCAGCAGCGCCTCGGCGACTCGCAGAACTTCTACGAGTTGAGCCTGCGCAACGTGGGCGGCCTCGTGATGCCGGTGATTCTACAACTCACGTACGCCGACAACTCGCAGGAAATCCAAACCATTCCGGCCGAAATATGGCGCAAAAACAACGCCCAGGTGACCAAGGTCATCGTGACCAAAAAGCCCGTCATCAGCTTCGTCATCGACCCCTTTCAGCAAACGGCCGACACGGACCTGAGCAATAACGCCTTTCCGCGCCAGCCCGCGGCCTCGCGTTTCGAGCTGTTTCAGCAGCAGACCGCAGGCAACAACACCGGGCAGGCGCCCAACCCCATGCAAAAGGTCAAAACCAGCCCCATGCAAAAAATGGAAAAGAAGCCCGCCGGCACGGGCAGTAACTAAACCGAAGTACGCAAGGCACTAAAAAAGCGGCTCGCCAGGGCCGCTTTTTTAGTGCCCCGCCGGGAAGCACCGGCTGGGCCGTGGCGGCCCGGGCTTCTGGTCAGTGGTGCCGAAACACCTGGTGGGGAAATACGGTGAAGCTCAGCGTGGTGTAGTAGCGCGGCTGCAGCAGGTAATAGGTTTCCTGGGAATAGTTGGGTGCCCGGTTGTTGTAGCCGTTCGCCACCGAAGCGCCGAAGGCCAGCTGCAGCTGCAGCGGGAAAGTACCGGTGTCGGGGCCGGCGCCCGCCCGGAAGAAAAACATGGGTTCGTGGCGGAGCATCCCCGTCAGGTCCACGGGCTGGCCTTGGTTGGTAAGCGAGCGAAAAGCCACCTGGGTAAGGCGGTAGGAAGCCCCAAAGGAAACCGTGGGGCTGGCCTGGAACAGGACGTAAGCCTCGCCGAACACCTTGTGGTAGCGCACGGCGTAGTCGTAGCGCGGGGGCGGTAGGAATACACCGATGGTGCCGAAGCGGGCCCGCGCCACGGCCTGGCCGTAGCCGGCAATGGCCCCCGCCGTGAGCCCGGGGCTCAACTCCCAGTACGTGCCCAGGCCCAGGTCGTACTGCCGGCTGCGGATGGCGGTGCTGTCGCCGGCGGCGAAGGTGCTGCTGCCCGCGGCCCGCACCAGCACGTGTTGCACCGGCGAGTAGCTGCCGGCCAGTTCCACGCGGTTGTTGAAATACGAGCTGGCGGTGACCTCGCTCTCGCCCCGCGCGTGCAGGTTGGGCGCGGCGCCCTGCATGGGTTGGTACACCACGCAGCCGCCGAGCGCAATGCCCACAAGCAGGGCCAGGAAAAGGCGAGCAGCGCGGGGCATGGCGTCGAAGCGGGTGGCGGGGTGCCCGAATATACGGCCCGCCCGCGCGTTATTGGCCGCCCACCATGCGCGAAATCAGCCCATGGTCCTTGGTGGCTTCGGCCCACACCACGCCCACCACGTGCACCGCGAAAAAGGCCATGATGAGGTACATCGTCACGTTGTGGATTTCCTTGGCCACGTGCTCCATCTGCCCCAAAATGGCCACGTCGTCGGCCCAGGTGAGGATGAGGCCGGTGCCGACCATCACGGTCAGGAACAGGTAAAACAGCGCGTAAGTGCTTTTGGCAAACAGCACCTTGCCGGCCGCGCCCTTGTCGGCGGGCGGGGCCAGGCGGTAGCGGCGGGCCACTTCCAGCAGCCGCGCCGAAAACCGCAGCTCCGATGGCCCGCGCAGCTCCAGCGCCACGCGCAGCAGCCAGAACGCCGCCAGCGTGAGGCCGATGTAGATGTGCCACTGCCAGATGCGGTCGCTGATGATGTGCGCAAACGAATTGGCCTGCTTCACGGTCAGCACCACGTTTTCGCGGCTCAGCCCCCGCAGAAACTCCGGTACCGCCGAGCGCGGGGCCACGATAACCTTCAGGAACAGAATGGTGAGCAGCTGCCCGCTCACGAGCAGGGCGTTGCCCCAGTGCCACACCCGCAGGGGGGCGCGGTAGTCTTTGGTGGGCGCTTCGGTGGCAGGGGCGAGGGTGGGCGTCATGGTGGGGGCGGCAAAAGGCGAGGATTAAGCGGAAAAGACCGTGGCCACTTCTACGGCAGCCGCTGGCAGCGGTTCGGTGCGGCCGGGGTAGGCCAGCAGGGCATGTTCGAGGCAGGTGAGGGCCGCCGCCAGGTCGGCTTGGTTGATGACGTAGGCCAGGCGCACTTCCTGCCGGCCCAGGCCCGGGGTGTGGTAGAAGCCGTTGGCGGGCGACAGCATCAGCGTTTGGTTTTCGTAAGAAAATGATTCCAGCAGCCACTGGCCAAAGGCTTCGGTGTCGTCGACGGGCAAGTGGGCCAGCACGTAAAAAGCCCCGCCGGGCCGCGGGCACACCACGCCGGGCATGGCCCGCAGCCGCGCCACGGTGAGGTCGCGCCGGGCTTGGTACTCGGCCTTGCTCGCGTCGAAGTACGACTCCGGCAGGTCGGCCGCGGCCTCGGCCAGCAGCATGCCCAGGCCGGGCGGGCTCACCCGCATCTGGGCGAAGCGAAACGCCGCCGCGTACACCTGCTTGTTCAGCGTGACCAAGGCCCCGATGCGGGCCCCGCAGGCGCTGTACCGCTTGGAAATGGTGTCCACTACCACCACGTGTTCGGCGGCATCGGCCAGGTGCAGGGCACTCACATAGGGCGCGTCGTAGCAAAACTCGCGGTAAGCTTCGTCCGACAACAAATACAAATCGTGCGCCTGGCACAAGCCCAGGATGCTCGCCAGCTCGGCGCGGCTGTACACGTAGCCCGTTGGGTTGCTGGGGTTGCAGATGAGAATGGCGCGGGTGCGCGGCGTAATCAACCGCTCAAAATCGGCCAGCGGCGGCAGCGCAAAGCCGTCGGCAATGTGCGCCGTCACGGGCACGATGGTCACGCCGGCCGCAATGGCAAACGCCGTATACGTGCCGTAAAACGGCTCGGGAATGATGAGCTCATCGCCCGGATTAAGGCAAGTGAGCAGCGCAAACAAGATGGCCTCGCTGCCGCCGGTGGTCACAATAATGTCCTCGGCCGTCACGGGCATGTGGGCCCGCTGGTAGTAGGCGGCCAGCTTGCGGCGGTAGCTTTCGGTGCCCGCCCCGTGGGTGTAGCCCAGCACGCGCACGTCGGCGGTGCGCACGGCGGCCAGCGCGGCCGGCGGCGTCTCGATGTCGGGCTGCCCGATGTTGAGCGGATACACAATCCGGCCCAGTTGCCGGGCCTTTTCGGCGAAGGGCGCCAGCTTGCGAAACGGCGACACCGGCATGGCCCGGCTCCGTTGTGATATTTCCAACATGCCCCAAAGTTAACGCCAGCCGCCGGCCCCCGGGCAATCCCACGCCGGCCAGTTGCGCGGCGCGCCCCGTTAGCCGCTACAAGTATTTCGGGTAGAGGTTGTACAGAATGCGCGCATCGGTTTCGCTCAGCGGGGTGCCCACGTTTTGCTGGATAAAATGAAGCTTGAAAGCCCGGGTGGCCGCCGGCAAATCGCGGGTGTCGTAGCCGATGATGCGCAACGCTTCGGCGGGGTTGAACGCGGGGAACGGGTTATTCAGGCGCCCCAGCCGGGCGTCCACCGCGGCCGTGTCGCGCGGGCCGCCCCCGCCGGGCACGGCTTCGGGCAGGGGCGTCGCCAGGGCCATAGTGCTGTCCGCCAAGTACGGGCTGGGCAACACCCCCGCGTCGTACCACAGGCCAAAGCCGTGGTCGGCCAGCCGCTTCCAGGGAAAGAAGGCGCTGGGGTCGTTTTTGCGGGCGGGGGCGATGTCGGCGTGGCCGATAAAGTTGGCCGCTGGGATGTCGTACGTCTTTTTGAGGCCCGCCAGCACACGCAGCAAGCTCATGATTTGCGGCTCGGCAAAGGGCTCGGTGCCGTTGTTGTCCAGCTCGATGCCGATGGACGAGGAGTTGATGTCCGTGTTGTTGCCCCACTTGGCCACGCCCGCATGCCAGGCCCGCAGGTAGTCGTTCAGCATATGGTACACCCGCCCGTCGCGCCCGATGACGTAGTGTGCGCTCACCTGGGTGCGGACCAGGGTGAAGGTCTTGAGCGTCTGGGCCGTCGAATCCTGCGCCGTGTGGTGGATGACGACGTAGTTGGGCTTGCGCAGGTTGAAGTTGGTGGTGCCCACCCAGTACTGGCCCAGCAGCAAGCTGTCGGCGCCCGGGGTGGGCGGGGGCGTGGCGCGCAGGGCCCGGGCGTAAGCGCGTACCTGCTGCTGGTAGCTGCGGTTGGTGGCGGCGTAGGGGTTGCGCTGCACGGCACAGGCCGCCAAGGTGCTAGCCAGGGCGGTTAGTAATAGCCCCAAGCTTCGGTTTTGGTTCATCGAACGCGAAGTACGCATCAATGGGCTCCCCCCGCGTAACATTTAGGCATTGCTCAGAGCTGGTAGCAGGGCCAAACTCTTCCCCAAGGGCATTATCGGCCGCCCCAATGCGGATGATAAACTACACCCAGACTTGCATAAAATGCTGGTAATAAGTTACGGTTGGCTTGGTACGCGGCGGCTCCATAGCCGGGGGCGCCCTGATTGTCATTGAGCCGCGGTGTGCTGCTAGCCGACAGCCCCATTGTGGCTTGCGATTCCCAATGCCCGCTAACGCCCACGATGTGCCGGACAAAAAACAAGGCTTCGTGCCGCAGCATGAGCGGCAAGGGCAGTTCACCCAGCTCCGTATCGGTCAGGGATGAAAAGCGTACCTGCGTTAGGCGGTACGTGAATCCTATGTTGTAACGGGCGCCAACCCGGGCAATTCCAACCTGCGCAAAAAACTTGTCATACCGGGCGTGGTATTCGCTGTAAGTTGACCCGAGAATAAAGGCCAGGTCTTTATAGCCACGGTTACTAACCGCCTGACCGTAGCCGCCCAACCCATTCACGAGCCAGGATGAACCCAACGGTACGTAACCGCCCACGCCTAACTCATACTGCCGGGTAACCAAGAAATTAGTAGTCCCCAGTTTAGGGCAAACCGTACCGCCCGCCGTGAGCAGCAGGTGCGAGGCCGGTGAGTAAGCGGCCGTCGCTTCCAGCCGGCCGTTGGGCTGTAGGCTGGCCGCCACTTCTGCTTGTCTTACCGATGCTACTAGCGGCATCGTGGGCTGCATGGGAGCATAAACGGTGCAACTGGCCACCCCCAATAGTATAAATGCCAAGGCCAAGCTGCGACAGCGCGAAATAATAAGGCTCATAGATTTGGCTGTGAACGATGTTTTACAAGCACAAAGCTCGGGGCTGCCAAGGGCCGGCCGCAATGCTGTTTTTACTAATCAAGGACTTTTGATTTCCATCATTCAGAGTAATAATTATACGTTTAAAGACAGAAAAGCAGATTTTCGGACAGAATTATCCGACTTTATAAAAACCGCCCGATACCAAAAGAAGCCCCCGTAACTTTCGTCGCGGGGGCTTCTTTTGGTTTGTTCAGCTAACGAGCTGAACCATGTGCTGCATCAGCTTATTTCGCGTACGCCACGGCGCGCATCTCCCGAATCACGGTGATTTTAATCTGCCCGGGGTACTGCATTTCCTTCTCGATTTTCTGCGAAATCTCGAAGCTCAGCTCCGCGGCGCGCTCGTCGGTCACGTTCTCGGCGTCCACCATCACGCGCAGCTCGCGGCCGGCCTGGATGGCGAAGCACTGGTTCACGCCCTTGAAGCCGTTGGCGGTTTCTTCGAGCTGCTTGAGGCGCTTGATGTAGCTCTCCATCATCTCGCGCCGGGCGCCGGGGCGCGAGCCCGAAATGGCGTCGCAGGCCTGCACGAGCGGCGAAATCATGGCCGTCATCTCAATCTCGTCGTGGTGGGCCCCGATGGCGTTCACCACGTCGGGGTGCTCCTTCCACTTCTTGGCCATCTCCATGCCCAGGATGGCGTGGGGCAGCTCCGGCTCCTCGGTGCTCACCTTGCCGATGTCGTGGAGCAGGCCGGCGCGCTTGGCTTTCTTCACGTCGAGGCCCATTTCGGCGGCCATCGTGGCGCAGAGATTGGCCACTTCGCGCGAGTGCTGCAGCAGGTTCTGGCCGTAGCTGCTGCGGAAGCGCATCCGGCCCACCATCTTAATCAGTTCCGGGTGCAGGCCGTGAATGCCCAAGTCGATGATGGTTTTTTCGCCGATTTCGACGATTTCTTCTTCGATGTTCTTGCGGGTTTTGGCCACAATCTCCTCCACGCGGGCCGGGTGAATGCGGCCGTCCTTCACCAGCAGGTGCAGCGAGAGGCGGGCAATTTCGCGCCGCACCGGGTCGAAGCCCGAGATGATGATGGCCTCGGGTGTGTCGTCCACGATTATTTCCACGCCCGTCGCCGCTTCCAGCGCCCGGATGTTGCGGCCCTCGCGGCCGATGATTTTGCCCTTCACGTCGTCGCTCTCGATGTTGAAAATCGACACGCAGTTCTCAATGGCGTGCTCCGACGCGGTGCGCTGAATGGTTTCGAGCACAATCTTCTTGGCGTCCTTGGTGGCCGTGAGCTTGGCCTGGGCCACGGTGTCCTTGATGTAGGAGCTAGCCTGAATCTGGGCTTCGTTTTTCAACGATTCCACCAACTGCTCGCGGGCCTCGGCGGCGGTCAGGTTGGCGATGGTTTCGAGCTGGCGCTGCACGGTGTGCAACTGCTCGTCGGCTTCTTTCTGCTTGGTTTCCAGTTCGGCCAAGGCCTCTTCGTGGTCCACGCGGCGCTTTTCCGACTGGCTTTCCAACTTGTCGCGCAGCTGCTGGGTGTCGGTTTGAATTTTCTCGCGGGTGCGCTCCAAATCGGCTTCCTTCTTCTGCGATTGCTCCAGTTGGCGCTGGGTGGTTTCGGTGAGCAGCTTGATGCTTTGTTCCTGCTCCACCACGCCCTGGCGGCGTTCGGTCAGCTCCTGGTCGAGGGCCTGCTTGAGGCGCTTGCTTTCCTGGTCGAACTCGTTGCGGATGGTCTTGAACTTGTTTTTCGACTGCTCCAGCCGCTCGTCGGCCTGCCGGATTTTCTCGTCGCGGAGGCGGTTGCCCTTTTCCTCGGCGTCTTGGAGGATTTGCTTGGCGCGGGCCGCGGCCTCGCCTTCGTGGTCGAGCCGGGCTTTGCCGGCCAGCATCCGGCCGGCGCCGAGGCCCGCCACGAGGGCGACCACGGCGGCCAGCAGAATGTACATTATGGTGGGGGTCATATAATTATGGTTTTGGATGGGTGAAAACCATAACTGGGGAACAGACTTGCCCGGACCCGGGCGGCCGCGGCCGATTGCCGCGCCGCCCGGCCGGGCCAACGAGTGTGCGGTGCTGCGCGGGCGTACTAGCCCCGCAGCACCACGCCGGATAGTAGCTCGTCGAAACGAGCCAGCCGCTCGGTTAGCGCCGCATCGGTGCCATCCTTTTCCTTGCTCACTTTCAATTGGTCGGCCATCGTGGCCAGCGCAATCATGGCCAGCAGGTCCTGCTTGTCCTGAATGCCGTAGCCTTCCCGGAATTCGCGCAGCTTGTCGCCCAGCAGCCGTCCGGCCAGGCGCAGCCGTTCCTCGTCCTGCACGTCAACGCGCATGGGATAGTCCCGGTCAGCAATACGAATTTTGATGGCTAGCTCGCTCATAAGGCGGTAGTTACGGCGGTGGGGTGAGGGGTCGGTGGGTTAGTCTCTCAAATAGGCAAGACACTTGTCCAGTTCGCGGATGTATTCGTTGAGGCGCAGTTTAAGTTCGTTGGCGTGGGTGGGTTCCCCAGCTATGGTATGCACAAGTTTAACAATATTTTCCTGGTTTTGGCGGTCTTTGAGTTGCCGGTCCCGCTCGCGCACGTCGCCCCGCAGCTGCTGCACGGTGGTGTTGGCATCGGCCAGCTCCTCGCGCACCTGCTGATAGGCAGCCACTAAGGTGGTAATCTGCCGCTCCAGGCGGTCGAGCTGCGCAAGCTGTTGGGAAGAGGCCACGGGCGGGATTAATTTTTGCGTGAAGATAAAGCGGGGTCCCGAAAGCTACGCTTTACCCGGAACCCGCTCGCGGCTTGTGGCTCAGGGAAGTTTGGCCGCGGCGGAAAAACCCGGACGCCATGCCGGGCCAGCCGAGGCCTCGCGCGTGCGGCCCAAACCCAATCGATGGAGAGGGTTCAGCGCGCGAGGCTTTGGCCGGCCCGGCATGGCGTTCCGGGGGCCGGGGTCCGGGGGTGTTCCGGCGGCTTAGCTACCCTGCTTCGTTTTGGTCTTCATCTTGCCGCCGTCGTCGGTTTTTTTCTTCATTTTTTCGTCGGCCGGCGCGGGCAGGTTCATCGGCGTCGGGGCCGGCAGCGAGGCCTGGGCGGGGGCCGCCGGCACGGGCTTGCCGTCGAGGTCCAGCTCCACCACGGGGTAGCCCAGGGCCTGCAGGGCGGGCAGCTGCTTGTTGTCGCCCACCACCACGATGTACATCTTGTCGGCCGGCAGGTATTTCTGGGCCGAGGCCTGCACGTCTTCCTTCTTCAGGGCCTTGAGGATGTTGCTTTGCTGCTGCACATAGCCGGGCTGCAGATTGTACTCCACCAGGCGGGCCAGGAAGCCGGCTTTCTGCTGGCCGGTTTCGTACTTCAGGGCGTCGCTCTGGCCCACGGAAGATTGCACAAAGGCGAGTTCCTCGTCGGTGATGCCTTTGGGGTAGGTGGTGATTTCGCTCATGAACTCCTTCACCGAAGCGGCCGTGGCGTCGGCGCGCACGCCGGCCTGGGCCGTGAACGGGCCGGCGTAGCGGCTGCTGCCAAAGCCCGAGCGCGCGCCGTAGGTGTAGCCCTTGTTCTCGCGCAGGTTCAGGTTGATGCGCGAATTGAAGGCCCCGCCGAGCAGGTAGTTGGCCAGGGTGGCGCGGTAGTACGGGCCGGTGGCGTCGTACAGCAAGTCGGTGAGGTAGCCCACCCGAATTTCCGACTGCGCGGCTCCGGGCTTGTTCACAAAGTAAATCGTGGTTTTGTCGGGCTGCACGCCGGCCACGTCGGCCGGCAGGGTCACGTCCTTCGTGGCCCAGTTTTTCAGGAAGCCCAACTGCGGGGTCAGGGCGGCCTGGTCCACGTCGCCCACCACCACGAGGTAGCTCACGTTGGGCGCGTAGTTCTTAGCGTAAAACTCCTTCACGTCGTCGAGCGTGAGGCTGCCCACCGAGGCGGCGGTGCCGGCCACGGCGGTGCCGGCAATGTTGGCGGCGCCGTAAAGCAGCTTGTTGTAAGTGAGGTCGGCGATGACGGCGGGTTGGGTGGCGAAGTTGGCAATTTTCTCCAGCTGCTGCTTTTTCACGCGGGCAAAGTCCTGCGCGTCGAAGCGCGGGTGCAGCAGGCGTTGGTCGAGCAAGGCCATCGTGGCGGGCAGTTTGGCCGTCAGGCTCTGCACGTACACCGTGGTTTCGTTGTCGCCGCCGTTCACGAATATCTGCGAACCGAGCTTGTTGAGCGCCGACGAAATCTGTTCGCCGGTGTATTTCTCGGAACCCTCGTTAAGCATGTTGGCCGTGAGCTCGGCAAGGCCCGCCTTGCCCGGCATGGCTTGCTCGAGGCGGTGGCCGCCGCGGATGGTGAGGCGCATGGTGACGGCCGGAATCTCGGTGTTCTTCGTGCCCACCACCTTCAGCCCGTTGGGCAAGGTTTCCTGGTACAGCGCGGGCACTTTCACCACGGGGTTGGCGCCGGAGGCGGGCTGCTTGCTGCGGTCGAACTTGTCGGTTGCCTTCGCGTACTTCAAGCCGGCGTACTCGTCTTTCGGGGCTTGGTAGCCCGCCTTGTCGACGGTGAAGTTGTCGGGCTTGGCGGCGGCCACGCCCCCGGTTTTGGGCAGCACGCTCAGAACAACGGCGTGCTTGCCGCGCAGGTACTTGTCGTAGGCCCGTTGCACGTCGGCCTTGGTCAGGGCTTTCAGCTCCTTGGTTTCGACGGCGATGTAGTTCGGGTTGTTGAAGAAGGTTTGGTTGGCGGCCAGCTGGCTCACCTTGCCCTGCACGCTGGCCAAGCCGTTCACGGTCTGGGCTTCGGTTTGGGCCTTGAAGCGCTGCAAGTCCTCGTCGGTTACGCCCTTTTTCTCAAACTCCGTCAGCGTGTTGCGGACGATGTACTCCGTGCTGTCCAGGGTTTTGCCGGGCAGGGGCAGGGCGATGAACGCAAATAAGCCGCCCAGCTCCGAATTTTGCTGGTAAGCGGTGGCTTGCACGGTTTTCTGGTTCTTCACCAGGTTCTTGTAGAGCAGCGAGGTCTTGCCGCCGCCCAGGATGTCGGCCACGGCGTCGAGGGCCAATTCGTCGGGGTGGCCGTGAGGTACCGTCGGAAACACCATCTGCAGCATCGGGAAGCGCACGTTGTCCTGGTAGCTCACGTAGCGGTCGGTGGCCAGCACGGGCGCGGGCAGGTGGGCCTTGGCCACGGCCGGGCCGCGCTTGATGGGCCCAAAATATTTTTCCACCAGCTTCACGACCTGGGCGGGCTGCACGTCGCCGCCCACGGTGAGGGTGGCGTTGTTGGGGCCGTACCAGCGCAGGAAAAAGTTTTTGAGGTCGTCCACGTTCGAACGGTCCAAATCCTCGAGGTAGCCAATGGTCAGCCAGGAGTAGGGGTGGCCGTAGGGATACATCGTTTTGCTGATATACTCGCTGGCCAGGCCGTAGGGGCGGTTGTCGTAGTTCTGGCCGCGCTCGTTCTTCACGGTCGACCGCTGAATCTCAAACTTCTTCTGGCTCACCGCGTCGAGCAGGAAGCCCATGCGGTCGGCCTCCAGCCACAGGCCCGTTTCGAGCTGGTTGCTGGGCAAGGTTTCGAAGTAGTTGGTGCGGTCCTGGTTGGTGCTGCCGTTCAGGGTGCCGCCGGCGGCGGTCACCAGCTTGAAGTGCTGCTGGTCGCCCACGTGGTCGGAGCCCTGGAACATCATGTGCTCGAAGAAGTGGGCAAAGCCCGACTTCCCAATCTGCTCGCGCGCCGAGCCCACGTGGTAGGTCACGTCCACGTGCACCAGCGGGTCGGAGTGGTCCTCGCTCACGAGGAGCGTGAGGCCGTTGGGCAGCACGTACTTCTCGTAAGGAATCACGAGCTGGCTGGGCTGCTTGGCGACTTTTTCGACGAGCCGGGTGCCGCCGGCCGTGGTAGCGGGGGCGGTTTTGGCGGCGGGCTTGGCCGCGGGTTTCTGCTGCGCCTGGCCGGCCGTGGCGAGCAGGGCCAGGCCCAGGGTAGACAATAAACGAAGGTTCATTCTTTGTGCGGGAATAGGTGAAGAATGGAAAATGGCAATTGATACGGGCTTGCAACTTAGCGACGCGGCCGTTGCCCGGCGCCAAGTCGGCGGCCCCGGCCACCGGCTGAATCGCGGCTTGTCGGGGCAAATTACCGCCCGATAAGCCGTTTCAGCCTAAACAGGCGCCCACCTTTCCGCGCGGAACGGAAAGGGTGGCGCCCAGGTCCGGTTGGAACCTTTCGAAGCCTTACCGCCGGATAACCGCGCCGGCCTGCTTTTCAAACTGCGCCATGAGCCGTTGCATTGCCTGGTCGATGGCCTGCTCGCTCAGCGTCTGGCTGAAATCCTGCAGCGTAAAGCTCACCGAGTACGACTTCTTGCCCGCGCCCAGGTTGTCGCCGGCGTACACGTCGAACACGTTCACGCTTTGCAACAGCTTCTTTTCGGTGCGTTGCGCAATCTGGCGCAGCTGGTCAAACGTCACGTCGCTGTCCACCACCAGGCTTAAATCGCGCCGCACCTCCGGGAACTTGGGCAGCTCGCGGGCCACCAGCGCGGGGCGGTATTTCTTGCTCAGCGCGTCCCAGTCCAGTTCGGCGTACCACACCGGCTGCGTCACATCCAGCCGCTTCAGCACCGAAGCCGCCACCGCGCCGAGCT
>Ga0209724_1001572_pt1 | contig 20660 bp, 14 predicted proteins | sample grotaG_FD_184143 | JGI IMG/M metagenome (GOLD analysis project Ga0209724, IMG submission 184143) | Glacier valley bacterial and archeal communities from Borup Fiord, Nunavut, Canada, to study Microbial Dark Matter (Phase II) -... | ecosystem: Environmental > Aquatic > Freshwater > Ice > Glacier ...
TTCAATCCCTTGGTAGTGCGATCAAGGACTATTTAAAGGAACGAAAATTTGATGGCAAAATTGCCGAAATCGAAGCTGTTAATTTGTGGGAATCAATTATCGGAAAACAAATTGCCAGGGCTACCTCATCGATTTATATTAAAGAAGGAACATTATATGTCCATCTTAAATCCTCTATTGTCCGCAATGAATTGTTTATGATGCGAAATGATATCATTCGTGTAATGAATCAGCGCATTGGAAGTGAAGTTGTGAAAGCAATAATTTTGAAGTGATATTCTTGATGTAAAACGCTAATTACTAACGAATGACAATTGATTTTTCAAAAATACCTACTCCTTGTTATCTCCTCGAAGAAAAATTGTTGCGTAAAAATCTCCGATTGATTCAATCGGTAAGGGAAGAAGCGGGGGTTGATATTATCCTCGCCTTTAAAGGCTTTTCGATGTGGAAAGCTTTTCCGATTGTTCGGGAATACATTTCTGGTGCTGCTGCAAGTGGTGCTTATGAAGCAAAGTTGGCCGTTGATGAAATGAAAACATTGGCCCACACCTATTCTCCGGCATTCCAGCAATCAGATTTTAACGTGGTTCTGGAGAATTCTTCACATATCACTTTTAACTCGCTGTCTCAACTGGAACGATTTATACCGGATGTAAAAAACTTTTCGCGTAAAATATCAGTAGGGATCAGGGTAAATCCGGAATTTTCGGAAGTTGAAACCGAGCTTTACAATCCATGTGCTCCTGGTACCAGGTTAGGTGTTTTGGCAGATCAACTTGGAGATGAATTGCCTGAAGGTGTCGAAGGTTTTCATTTTCACACCCTTTGTGAATCCTCTGCCCTAGACCTTGAAAAAACGCTTGCTGCTTTTGAAGCCAGGTTCGGCAAATACCTGTGCCGGATTAAATGGGTCAATATGGGCGGCGGACATTTGATGACTCGAAAAGGGTATGATACAGAAAAACTGATCAATATTTTAAAGGCTTTTCGCCAACGTTGGAATAATATAGCAGTCATTCTAGAACCGGGGAGTGCTTTTGCCTGGGAAACGGGTGTGTTAGTTGCTCATGTTGTGGATATCGTTGAAAATAGAGGAATAAAAACTGCAATTTTAAATGTCTCATTCACTGCTCATATGCCTGACTGTCTTGAGATGCCTTATAAACCGCGAATTCGAGATGCCTATCACGAACCCGTTGAGGGAAAACCTACTTACAGAATGGGCGGAAATTCATGTCTTGCCGGCGATTTTATGGGTTTTTGGTCATTCGAAGATGAACTTAGCCCTGGTGATCAGATCATTTTTGAGGACATGATCCATTATACAATGGTTAAAAGTTCCATGTTTAATGGCGTTCCACATCCTTCAATCGGAATGTGGTGTGAAAATGGCGAATTTAAACTTTTAAGGGCATTTGATTACAAAGATTATAAAAACCGGATGGCTTGATATTCAGTGAAAGAGTTATAATCATTTCTGAATTTTTTTTTATCTTCCACAATTGACTCGTTAAAAGATATTTATATTATTGTAGGCATAGTCAAACGTATAAACATTGCGATCGACTTTCACTTCAACGTCATTACAAGCACATACTCTGTCGGCATAGTCGATAAGATGAAAAGCAAACTCTTCTAATAGTTTGTAATTTCTGCGGAAATTTGCTCTAGCAAGTGTTGAGTAATAACGTTTAAACCAAGTATGCAATGGTATGATTCAGCCTTGTAAGTATCAAGAGCAACAATCAAAAAAAGCAGACCATCATGTGTCGTGAGTTGTTACACCCATGCATAACATCTGATTTTAATATGTAAAAATATAAATGTGCTTATTATTATTGTATTTTAGTACAATTCGGCATAATACACAGTGAGGTAAAAGCTCACCTATCTGATTAGAAAGTATTTTCATTAGTTAATTTTTGAAATTTAAACCAAAGAAAACCATCTGTAATGGTCATGTAAGAAAATACATTGCAAATAATTGATTATCAAAAAAAGCACAAAAACATTTTAATATTTAAACGAGACTCTTAAAATAGACTTTAATAGTTTAATGATTAGTCTAATATTTCAAAATGAAAAATCAGGATGCACCCAATTGGTACATCCTAATTTCTATTGTTCTATATTATAAATCTAAAATTATTTGCAATTCTTGGAATTTTATTTTAAACTTCAAAAATATTGTTCTTTAACTATAGGGATCTGCAATAACCATAGGTATTGGCATTCCTTTGTTTATTGGCATCAACATATGCAATAGCTTTGGAGTCTGCGTCTGCTTGACTTATTGTGGAAGTATATGTATTTGCTGAGACTACATAATTAATTTTTGATCCTACATAGCCAGCTCCACAATCATTTTTAGTTGCAGTTCCAGTAATCTCTTTGTTGTAATAAATTGTTATATTATTTCCAGTAGTAGTAGTAGTAGTAGTAGTAGTAGTAGTAGTAGTAGGAGTAGTAGTAGTAGTAGTAGTAGTAGTAGTAGTAGGAGGAGGAGTAGTAGTAGGAGGAGGAGGAGGAGTCGTAATTGATGATGAGGATCCATATGCCCCGATATTTGTTGTAATTCTGGTGTTATTCAAAAAATCAGTGGATACGCCTGTATTATAACCAGTAATAGTTGCTGGAGAATTGCTTTGCAAGGAGTAATCATGAGCTGATTCATTTTTAAACATTGGATCAGTGGAATTATAGTTGTTTAATATTGTAACTCCTGAAGCTGTTCCTGTACTAATAATACCATTTCCACCTGAGGTAATATTCTTTGTGATAGTTACATTTGATAAAGCATATGAGCCTTGATAAACTTCGATTGCATATAAAAGATGATCCTTGAATATATTATTTGCGATCAATGAGTTTTTGTAACTTCCCCACAAAATAACATGACCTGCTTTATGATAGGGGTTTCCGTTTTCACAGGTATTATTGATGAAATAAATATTTGACGAAGCAGACCAAGCGCCTGAATATATTTGTAATGAAAATCCGCTTTTTATATTGTAAAATACATTGTTTTGCATCGTCACTTCAGAGGAGCCATCTAAATATATTCCATGATCAAGTTTTTGGTAAAAATTATTTGGTTGACTACATCCGTTTTCGCCTGGCCCATATCTGCCAATATCATGAATTAAGCATCTTTCAATTTTGATGTAACTGCCTGATTTTATGTAAAAAGCACATTGCCCTTCTTCGGATGTATAACATCTTCGACCTATATCATGAATGTTCAGATCCGATATTCCAATATTTGATGCTCCTGGCCTTACCTCAATTCCCATATCGGACATTCCCTTTATCTCAAATCCTGAAATATTGATATATGATCCGGAAACTGAAAATGCTCCTAAGGCACTATTGTATTTACCATCCAATATCGCCATATTCTTATTGCGTGCTTTGTAAGTAATAGGAGCCGAGAAAATCCCGGATCTTGACAACGATGCAACAAAACTTCCGGGAATTCCAGTATATGTTCCGTTTTCAAAAATTATAACATCGCCGGGATTTGCCTTTGAAGCGGCATAATCTGCAGATAGGAAAGGTTGAGATTCTGTCCCTGGATTTTTATTACTGCCAGATGGAGAAACATAATAGGTTGTTCCAATGGTGGCTGCTTTCAGTTTGACAGACATTTGTTGATTCTGATTCAACGGTGATGAGTCTAAAACCGGTTCATTGCAACTAAATGCTAAAAGAATAAATAGGAAGCTGTAATTTAGAATTTTAATTTTCATGATTGGACTTTTTTAAAATTAGTATTTTAATCGGATTTTTGATCTGACAATATAATAGATTCGCAACATTAACATAATTCTTAAATGTGATTTTGTTTAGTCAAAATTTGGCATATAATGCTAGCAGTTGAACTATTTAAACTTCGCTGCTAAATAAATGAGTTTTTGCAATTAATCCAAATTGATAGAAGGAATATTTACAAATTGCATGTAGTTTTATGCACTTTCTATATTTTTTTACATATTTTAATGAATGCAAAAATCGTTTATTTTACAATGACGACTTAATAAATAGAACCCGAAATGTTTTTCTGACACAGCATATATGCCTGACTGGCATGAATAAAATAGAGGATTCGGTTCATTTGTTCCATTTATGAAGTGCCTAAATTAGGTATTTAATTGAAGGTGTTGAAGGCGAAATTTTTTTAACGGCTTAGAGTATCCATTTTTTTATTTGTTGATTATAACTAACCAGATTTTTACCCATAAAAAGATCTGAGTTGTTCCGGCATTGTAAGAGATAGTGCATAAGAAAGTATTCTTTGCGAATTATTTTTTGTTACAACTTTTATTTGCTTAAAATCTGTAGCAAATAGTGCATGTTGCATTGTTTTTCCCAAAATTGTCACTAGTTTATTTTTATTCTACAAAATTAAATGATATCCGATGGCATCAAACAAATAAATGAATTGTTACGTGATATATGGTGCAAAAAAATTGTGAAAAATGAATTTCCAAGTTAGGCTCTCATTTATATACCATCCATTTAAATCACAAAACTTGAAGGTGCAATCCAGGTGATCGACCGAGTGCAATTGTACAATGGATGAAAACGCCATTTCATTAAGGATACGATTGGTTTGCGCCTGTAATTATGCGAGCAGCAAATATGCATTGCAGAAATGACGCCACTGATGTGATTTCCTTATTGAAAGGAATGTTCGGTATGTTATTCAATAAAACCAATTAGTAATAGGGGTCATAATGTTGAACTTATTAAGATGACCAAAACCGTATCTGATTGTAAATTTGAAATCGTTTTATATTCAGACTGTTCAAGCTTATTTGTACTAATACGCTATTAAAGGGTCGATGAATGAAAGTTTTTTTTGTGTGTGGGTTGTATAAGAGTAAGAAAAAGTTTTGAATATGAAATAGATACAAGCAAGGTAAAGAAACAATTTGCACGGATTAAATCTATGCTTAATCGAATCGCAAATAAAATTGTAATAGCTTCTATGCAATTGAGCACAATAAATCAATTAAACAGGATTGTTTTTGAAACTTATTTTTTGATTCTCGTAGACAATAGAGAAAGTTTAAAGAGTTTTAAAATGAAATTAAAAGACAAGAGTCCAATTATCTATTTTCAAAATAACACAGGAAATGCATTTCAAAGCTTAACAAATGTTAATAATGATGCATACTACCAAATCTGGGTATTAGTATACGATCAAATTAATTCTTAAATATTAGTACTATGAATATTCCGATCTTAAAATTATCAAGGACAAGAAATAAATCGAAATATATCGATGAAGTCTTTAAAAATATTTGTTTGTCAACAACATCCGAACAATTAAAATTCGAACAATCATTTGTTCAGTATTTAGATTCTCAATACTCTCATGCAATTAATCCTTGTAATGAAGCTCTACATTATGCGGTTAAAAGCGCTGGAATTGGTTCAGGAGATGAGGTTCTTGTACCAACACATACTTTTACTTCATCTGTAGATGTATTATTGGAAATAGGTGCTGATCCTGTTTTTTTTGATGTTGAATGTAACACTGGACTGGTTACTCCATCGATTCTAATTAAAGTTCTAAAAGATCACCCCAATGTTAAAGCAATCATTCTAGTCGATTTTAAAATGCATTCGGAACAAACGAAAGTCCATGGAAACGAAGGAGTAATAGATTTGTGCAAAAAGTACAATTTGAAAATTATTAAAGAGTCGGAAGACAATTTCCAAAAAATGATTGGAGATCAAATTACGGGGGGCTCATTTGGGGAAACCATTAATCTCATTCTTTAAAGGAGCATATGCTAATTATCTAATGAGGTTGTAAGCGCTTCGTTATATATAGACTCAATGATATTTACTTTCGTAAGAATTTCAAAATAACAATTTATGCACAACAAAATACAAGACATGCAGTGCATCAAAATAATTAAAAATCATTAATTCAGATCGTCATGAAAAACATTTTAAAACTCATGCTAAAGCAATACTTTTTGCCAAAATGGATTGTACTATTGTACGATCTTGCAGTAATGGGTACCGTATTTGGTTTTTCGACCTATCTGGTTGCTAATTTTTCCGCAGAACTGGCCGAACTTCAAAATGCAATACGTCAGGTTATTGCAAGTACTTTTATTTTTCTAATAGTCTATCTTGTTATCAAACCCCATTACAATATTATAAGGCATACGACTTTAAAAGACTTTTCATCAATCGTAATTGCGCTTACAATTGGTTCATCAGGTTTATTAATACTTGCAGTCATTGGAAGGATAAATCCTTTATTTGCTCATTATGCCATTCCATTTCCCGTAATCATTATTCAATTTTTTATCTCTGCCTTTATTCTTCTCACTTCTCGACTTTTCATTAAAGCTATTTACCACTCACTTTTTCTGAAACCAGAATCAGTACAAAATACAATGATATTTGGGGCTGGTCGATTAGGAATGATCGCTCACAATGTTCTTGAACGCGAAAATCAACTAAGCTATAACGTTGTTGGATTTATTGATGACAATCCAAATTTGCATGGCAAAAAGATCAATGGAATCAGAGTATATTCAGCGTTTGAGGCAATCGAATACATTTTGACAAAGAAGAAAGTAAAAGAGGTGATTATTGCTATTGCACCTTGGGAAATATCCCTTGATCGAAAACAGCAGTTTGTTAATGCATGCATCGAAAAGGAATTACAAATCAAGGAAGTTGCAGATGTTTCAGCATGGATTAAAGGATCTTTGGAAAAGGTTAAAATTCAAAATATTAAGATTGAAGATTTATTAGGACGTGAGCCCATTTCAATTGATATCAATAAAATTTCCGCAGGATTAAATGGCAAGAACATATTAGTAACGGGTGCAGCAGGATCAATCGGGTCAGAAATAGTAAGAAAATTATTGCTATTTAATCCAGCGAAGGTAATACTAGTGGATCAAGCTGAATCAGCGCTTTATAATTTCCACAATGAACTTTTAGCATCAATTGGGAATATTAATGTTGAAATTATTGTAGGCAATGTATCTGATTTAAGCCGAATGAGAAGCATTTTTGAAGAGTATCGCCCTGAAATTGTTTTTCATGCATCAGCATATAAGCATGTGCCATTGATGGAGAAACATCCTTACGAAGCTGTTAAAACTAATATTGGGGGAACTAAAGTTATGGCAGATCTGTCAGTTGAGTTTGAAGTCAGGAAATTTGTGATGATTTCTACAGACAAAGCAGTCAATCCAACAAATGTGATGGGAGCTTCTAAGCGAATTTGCGAGATTTATATACAATCTTTGTCGCAATTGAAAGGTATAAAAACTCAATTCGTTACTACCCGTTTCGGCAATGTACTTGGTTCCAACGGGTCAGTAGTACCACTTTTTAAAAGTCAGATTGAAAAGGGAGGGCCCGTAACAATTACACATAAAGATATCACCCGCTATTTTATGACGATACCTGAGGCTTGTCAACTTGTATTAGAGGCAGGTTTTATGGGAAATGGAAGTGAAATCTACGTTTTTGACATGGGATCGCCAGTAAAAATTTATGATCTTGCCGAAAAAATGATTTTTCTTTCAGGGTATATTCCTAACAAAGACATAAAAATCGTAGTAACAGGATTGCGTCCTGGAGAAAAGCTTTATGAAGAACTGCTTTCATCAAAGGAGAATTGTATGCCAACTCACAATGAAAAAATAACAATTGGTAAGATTCGTCAGTATGATTATTACGAAGCCAATTCCAAAATCACTGAAATGCTTGATAATCTTAGCGCTGAAAACGATGAAGTAATTGTTGCGAGAATGAAAGATCTTGTTGAAGAATTTATTTCTCAGAATTCAAAATACGAAAAACTAGATCAAAAAGTCGAAGAATTTTTATATCGAAGAGTTAGTTAATTGCAAATTATCCGACTTATCAATTACTCAATTTTCAATGAGTTTAAAGACAGAAGTATATTAGTGTCGAACATGAAAAATTCTTAATTCTCAAAAAAACATTTTTGAGATATCATTTTGGGGCAAAAATTCTCCAGATAAATTAGGAAAAATATTAAGTGCTTCAGCTTTTAATCGCTGAAGCACTTTCCTTAGATTGAGTCCCGCCGCTGCAAGAAGGGTATTGACCAATTCACCCTGTTCATCCGATGGTCTTGTTTAAGATGTCCTATAATGGGCTCGATACTTGCCCTGGCCCTAAACCTTTTCCGCATCTTCTGTTTTTGATAGTTGTTGGTAGATGCAGGTAGTTTTACAGGGATTATGATCTTAACGCCGTTTATGACTTTTCTCACCCAGTATCCTCTGTCCTCAATCCCTATTTTTGGTTTATGTCCTGTAATCCTTACTGTTTGCGCCAACTGTGGCAAAAGGGTTTCTCCATTATAAACATTTTCTATAAATGCCATTGCCCCAACGATGATTCCTGATTTTTTTGTTTTTACATCGAACTTTTGTTCCCAAATTCATATTTCTTTGCCTCTTTCCCTTTGGCAATGTACTTCACATTTGGCTGGTGTAGCTGTAAATTTTGTTACCGCTATTTTTCTGCTGTGCCAATACTTTATTAAAAATAGAGAACAGGGCTTCGCATTTTTTATACTGACGCTATCTATCTTCCTGTCAATGTCCCTGAAAATCCTGCCGGTGATAACTTTTATCCAGCGTGCAGCTGCCCTCGCTTTCTTTTTGCGCCTTGGATGACTGTGGAAACGCTGGTCTATCATTAATTGTTTTAACTCACGCTTGTAGGTCTGTCTCAGTTCTATCCCCTCTTTGTTACCGATTTTCCTGCATTTCTCAATGATCTTCTTCTGCAATTTCACATCTGTCGTGAAGGTGATGTTCTTTTTCTGCACAGTTGTGTCAAGCAAGACCTCATCTTCTTGTACTTCTTTCCAGGGAAACAATTGAACTGATATTTTAAGCAGTTGCTCTGAACCTTTTTCCCCTATCCGTTTACGGAACTTGATCAATTCTGTCCGGTCAAAGGGTGGTTCGTGCTGAAAGTAAACTTCCCCGCAGAAGTATTGCCAATACGGATTTTCGACCCATCTGTTCCGAATACTTTCGTCGCCTTCATCGAATATTCGCCATGGAAGGACGATTCCTGCGATGGTCCGGATAGGGATGCAAGGCCTTCCATTATCTTCACAGCAATAGATTCCTAAATTGAATTCCAACTGTTCCCAGTTGTTCTTCTTTGACAGCAATACCAGTTCATGATTTTCTTTGATGAAATGTTTGAACGGGACTTTGAACATTTCCGATTGTGGATTCTTTTCAATTTTCCCTATCATTTCAGCTAGATTTTCCTGCAATTTAGTAAAAACCTTGCAATATTAAAGGTCGAAAACTATTGATTTATCAACATTTAATTATTAATATTCAGATTGTTAGAGACCGATTGTTCACTTTATCACATTCGACTAATTAATAAACGCAATTGAAAGTATTGTTTTTTACGAATCTTTATATCCTCTACAACTATCTGAAAAAGCGAGAATATATTCTTTAGTTTACCACAAATCTCGTTCAGCTTGCAATTAGTCAGACTGACAAATCTGTTTTAAGCTGATTGTTTTGATTAGTAATTTTCATTCTATAATCAATAGTCGTTAGATCAATTTTATAAAATAAACCTTAAAAAAAGAGTCGAAATTAAAGTAGATTTATATACTTGGACATCTACGGTTTTTTCGATTGAATTTCAAAAATCAAAATCAAACCACTAGTCCATAAAATAAATGCTCCATTTACTTAAATCTGGTAAAGTATAAAAATATTGGAAATGGCTTATCGGAATCCTGCTATTTTCATGATGTATTTCAGGATTAGAAATGCACACATAACATTAAGTACGCCTAATTTACTATAATTTGGAATCTATTAAAAATATCAACTAAATGTAAAGCCTGATTAAATTTACGAATTATTACTAACTGTCATATCTACAATGTAATATATCGTTTATTTAAGTTTTAATTTTCCTTTTGCAGTCTTCAATTAATTTTTTTATTCCGTGATTATCTATTCTGACATAACAATAGATTAAATAAAGCTACATTTAGTTTATATAAAACTAGTTAAGGTTGCGTTTAGAATAAGTATAAATTACTTACATGAAGTAAAAAAATAGTTTACGCATGTATTTTTTATACAATTGTGAGCTATATTTGCCATCGAAATGGATTTCATTTATTTATTCTGTTAATATTTTTACTATGGCGAATTATCTTATTACACTCTAAAAATTTCGTTTTTATGTTTCAAATATAGCATTGATTACTCCTCAATGTTTTTTCATCTAAATACTCAGTTTTTACACTCATCAAAAAATTTAAGATCATGAAACTCAAAAATTTCTTTTACAGCTTTCTTATTTTCATTTTTGCAGTTAGTTGCAATGAGCAGATTATCGAATCGGAAGCGTTGACACAAGAACAACCCCAAACTAGCAATTTAAAAGCCGGCATAATCGGCACTTTGTTTGTTTCTCCAACTGGAAGTAACAGCAATCCTGGTACAGAATCACAACCGTTCCTTACTTTTGCCTATGCAGCATCAAAAGCAAATCCTGGAGATGTTGTAGTATTTGAAAATGGGATATATAAAGGTACTTCCGGGAATTACATGACTATTTTATCAAAATCAGGAACAAGTTCTGCTTACATTACCTTTAAAGCCAGAAACAAGGGTGGAGCAATTCTAGACGGTCAGAATAATTCTGCGATTTCTGCCTTTCATATAAGCGGTTCCTATATTAATATTTCAGGATTTGAAATACGAGGTTTTTCGGCTTCGGCAATAGATGTTTATGCACCTTCGAAGTATACAGCTTTTTCTGATTTGAATATTCATGATATAGGAAGGTATTGTATTCCTGATGCTGATGATAATGGTCGAGATGCTATTTATATCTCACAAGCTCAAAACCTTACAATTGAAAGATGTTTAATTCATGACATAGGTCGTTTTTCTCCAAGTGAAGGTTGCTCAACATCTACGGTAGGATATCAAGTATTAGATCATGGTATATATGTTAATGGAGTAACAAATATATTGATTAAAAACAATGTATTTTATAATATGCAAAGAGGTTCTTCGGTTCAAACTTATTCAGGAGAAAATAAAACTACTACAGGTTTTACTTTCGTAAATAATACTTGCGAAAATGGGAATCCTTATCAGCAATGGGGACACGTAGTTTTATGGGGAAGTACCACTAATGCTCTAATAGCAAACAATATTTTCAAAGATCACCTTGCATATGCTATCAGGGTTTATAAAGGTAGTTACACTTATTCAAATATTACTATAACTAAAAATATTACCTCAGGAGGTAATGGAAATACTTTATTGACTGATGTTGCTGGTGTTATTAATACAAATAATTATAATTCAACAGATCCTTTATTTACAAGCGAGGCAACCCATGACTATACATTGAAAAGCAATTCCCCCGCAGCTACTGCTGGCTATGCTACAGGATGTTCAACTGATTATTTGAATAATACAAGGACAATAATAAATATCGGGGCATATGGATCCGGATCCTCAACTACTGCACAAACATCACAGACATATTATAATACGCTAACATCAGGAACGGCAATTAAAGATAATTGTGGTAATAGTTATACAGGCTCTGCGGTGATTTACACTGTAACAGCTAATAAATATAGTTCAACTGTAAGTCAATCAGATGCTGATAATAAAGCAGCTTCTGATATAACTACAAATAAACAGTCATATGCCAATGCGAATGGAACCTGTACATTAATACCGTTAACGACTTATTACAATACTCAAATTTCAGGAACTGCAATTAAAAATAGCTGTGGAACTGGCTATATTGGTTCGACTGTTACATATACAATAATAGCTAATAAATATAGTTCTACAATAAGTCAAGCTGATGCAAATGCTAAAGCAACAGCTGACCTTACAGCTAATAAACAAACGTATGCAAATGCGAATGGCACCTGTACAATTGTTCCGACGACAGTTTATTTCAATGTGAAAATTACAAGAACTGCAACAAAAAACAACTGTGGAACAGGATATGTTGGATCAAAAGTTAATTATGCTGTCTCAGCAAATACTTATACCTCCACAATAAGTCAAGCAGACGCAGATGCTAAAGCTATAGCATATGTTGATTCCAATAAACAAAGAAATGCTAATACGTATGGTTATTGTTCTTTAATAAAGTGAAAATAATACTTCTGAATTATTACTGATTAAAAACCATTCATACTTAAATGCTTAAAATGCCTTAAGAAAATAAGGTTTTAGCCGAAGAGGTTAAAACCTTATTTTCTTAAGGCATTTTATTGTTGAGACTATAGGCAGCGGCGGGATTCAATCTAAGAAAAATGCTTCAGCGATTAAATGCTGAATCACTAAATATTTTTGTCCAATTTATCTGGCGAATTTTTGCCCCAATTTGGAATCCAAAATATGCTTTTTGAAAATTAAGGGGTTTTTCACGTTCGACTAATTATTAAAACCGCTTGTATTTTGCGCTTTAAGTACAAATTATATTTACCAACGTTCTTTGGATACTGACTGAGTTTCATCTGATTTGTTGAATGAAACAATGATCTGGAGTTATGACAAACCTTATAAGTTTTTTACTTTCGAAACAGATATAAAACACAATTGTCGATTGAAAATAAACAGTACTAGGACTAAACTCATAATGAATGGTCTGTAAATTGTTAAATAACCATATGGTCTTAACGAGATGTCTATTTTTGGAATAATAGCCAGAAATTTATCGAATACATACTTGGTATCTAATTATATTGAAATGCGCCAACTAGTAATTGCAATAAACTCTCTGTCAGCAAGCGAGCAATTAATTGTTTGAATGCCAAACAAATAAATATTGTATTTTATCAGTTCAATACGCTCTTTGGTAGATGAATTACTAAATTTTGACATTATCCTGAACCATATTGGTAAGGCAACACCTTGTAAACAATAGCGAGAGCAAAACATTAAAGTTAGTTATTCCAAGCTTTTAATTGGATCTAATCAATGTCAGACGATAAGCGGGTCTTAGTTGGAAAAAATGCGAGCACCAAGCAAACTACAACGGTTATATCTGGCAGATATTCAAACCTAAAGAGTAGAGTCCTGGATAAAAAATAATCAACCATAACATCAGCAGTGAAACTGGCAGCCCGTTTTTCAAAGCAGTCAGTTTGAACCATCATAAGAGCACAAATAATTAAACCAAAGAATTTTATTTGAGCTAATTTCATTTTGTTGCCGAATATTAGCGATAATGTTTTGAATAAATGCTATTTTTACTCTAAACCATGAGTTTCTTGTGTCATGGAGTCTTTGTTAGTGGTTTTCTCTTTGGGTGCTAAATGCCGAGAAATTATGTTGATTCTTTTATAATAGTTATAACCAAAATGCTAATATGTTATTGAAAAATAAGCTATTATGTGTTTTTAGTTATGTGCTAAGAAGTTTAAATTAATATCATAAATCATGTACTTTAAAATACTTACCTATTTTTCTCTTTTTTTACTTTTTGAAGTAATAAATGACGTATCGTTGAGCGAACTTGAACCGTTGAAACTGAAGCAAGGTGCCAATTCAGATCGATATACAGGGAAAATCGACACTTTATTTGTTTCTCCATCTGGTAGTAACAGAAACACTGGATCAGAATCAGATCCATATCTGACCTTTGCGTACGCCGCTTCAAAATCAAAACCAGGAGATATGGTAATATTCGAAAACGGGATCTATACCAGCACAATTGGAAATTATCTGGCAACATTATCAAAGTCAGGAACAAGTTCTGCATATATCACCTTTAAAGCTAGAAACAAGGGCAGAGCAATTTTAGACGGTCAGAATAATTCTTCAATATCTGCTTTTTATATCAATGGTTCTTATATAAATATTTCAGGGTTTGAAATAAGAGGTTTTTCGTCTTCGGCAATAGACGTTTATGCACCTTCAAATTATACTTTTTTTTCGGATTTGAATATTCATGACATAGGAAGGTATTGTATTCCTGATGCTGATGATAATGGCAGAGATGCTATTTATATTTCACAAGCTCAGAACCTTACAATTGAAAGATGTTTAATTCATGATATAGGTCGGTTTTCTCCGAGTGAAGGTTGTTTAACCTCCACGGTAGGATATCAAGTTTTGGATCATGGTATATATGTGAATGGTGTAACCAATATAACTATTAAAAACAATCAGTTTTATAATCTGCAAAGAGGTTCTTCGGTTCAAATCTATTCTGGAGAAAATAAAACCACTACGGGTTTTAATTTTATAAACAATACATGTGTAAACGGAAATCCATATCAGCAATGGGGACACATCGTTTTATGGGGAAATACTACCAATGCATTGATCGCAAACAACATTTTTAAAGATCATATGGCATTCGCTATCAGGGTTTATAAAGGTAGTTACACTTATTCGAATATTACTATAACTAAAAATATTACTTCCGGAGGTAATGGTAATACATTATTAACCGATGTAGCAGAAGTAGTTTATGTAGGTAATTATAATTCTACAGATCCTTTGTTTACAAGCGAGGCAACTCATGACTATTCATTGAAAAGCAATTCCCCTGCAGCTGTAGCCGGTTATGCTACGGGATGTTCAACTGATTATTTGAATAATACAAGGACAATAATAAATATCGGGGCATATGGATACAGATCTTCAACTAGTGCAACAGCTTCACAGACATATTATAATACCCTTAAATCAGCAATAGCAACTAAAAATAATTGTGGTGCTGGTTATACAGGTTCAACGGTAACTTACACTGTGGCAGCTAATAAATACAGCTCTTCTGTAAGTCAGGCAGATGCAGATAATAAAGCGATTGCTGATCTTATCGACAACAAACAGTCGTTTGCCAATACTTTTGGATCTTGCAAGCTGATAAATTAAAGTAGGTTTATTCAGAAACACTGCTGTTAATTAGTCAAACGTGAAAAAACCCTTAAACTTCAAAATGTATATTTTGAAATTAAAAAGGTTTTTCACGCTTGACTAGTTCCCAAAAAGAGACCATCTCGTTTTTGCTTTTGAGATGGTCTCTTTCATTTATTAAAATCTTAGATACTGGTTTAATTTACCGCTATTTATCCAGCGTGAGATTAGCTTAAATTCACCTACATAAAGTTGTAGTTCTACGTTCTTTAGCTCAAAAAAAAATATTTGAATGCTGGAACGGATTTAGAATTAATATCAACTGACTATTCTGCATAATAGGCTTTGTTTTGGTTATTATAATAATTACCGGCACCAAAATTCTCTCTAACTGCATCATTTAAAACGAGGGCAAGATTTGGTAGCGTTTTCTTAATTTCATTTTCATTTATAAATTGAAGAGCATTTCTATTGCTGTACCGTAAACGAATCACAAATAGGTTTACATCTGCATTAAGTCCAGTAATAGTCCCATCTGTAACCAAGGAAATAGGTGGGCAGTCGAGGATTATATAATCAAATTTGGATCTTGCTTCTGCCATGAAACGTTCAAAGGACCCATTCTCAAGCAACTCAGCTGGATTTGGTGGCATAGGGCCCGATGAAACATAGCTTAGATTGTTAACCGAGGTCATTTCTACAATATCCTCAAATTTATCTTGATTACTTAGGAAAGTACTAAGTCCTTTTTTATTATCTGATTTCAATGCTTTGTGGAGTTTAGACATACGCATGTCTACACCTACTAGTAAAACTTTAAAGTCGTTTAGAGCTAATATTGACGAAAGATTGAGCGAAATGAATGATTTACCTTCTCCGGCTATTGTTGATTGGACTGCAATAACTTTTTTACGGTCCTCGTTAAGTATGAACTTAAGGTTCGTCCTCAATAACCGAAATGATTCTGTAATATTCGATCGGGGATTCTCGGAGACAACCAAATCATTTTTGCTTTTGTTATGAATGATCATTCCAGCTATAGGTAATTTCGTCATTTCCTGAACTTCTTCTTTTGACTGAAATGTGTTATTGAAAAAATCACGCAATAATATAATTAAAAATGGTATTAAAAATCCCATTATCAATCCAATTAAGAAGTTTACACCTTGCATTGGACTTACAATTTTAGATGTTTCTATCCGCGCTCTGTCTAATACTTTTACATCTGGTTGGTTAGAGGCGTATGTTATAGCACTTTCGGCTCTCATCTTTAGGAGAAATGTATATAATTCATTATTCAGATCAAAGCTTCTCTTTAAAGAACTAAATTGCTGTTCCGTTCTTGGTAAAAGGGATAATTGAGAACTAAATCCCCCGGCACGTCGTAAAAGATTGCCGAGATCTGCTTCAGTTGCGGAAAGTAGAGTATTTATATTTGACGATAGTAAATTATGGGTAAATTGGATCTCTTTGTCGAGTAAAATTAATGAGGGTGCTTTCTCTTGAACTGAAAACGAAAGAACCTCCCGTCTACTGTAAAGGTCACTTAATTTAGTCACTAAATTATTAATAGTTACGTCAGTAATGCCGATTACGGATGGGATTATCGTCTGTTTCATTCGTTGTGCATCATTCATATCCTTGCGAAGATTACGAAGATATTCCAATCGACTTTCTAGAATTGCTCTTTCGGATTCTAAATTTTCCTTCTTTTGCATTACAAGTCCACCCTCCTGATTTAAATCGACACTTTGAGTATTAGTGCGGAAGGTGGCAAATTTGTTCTCAGAAAACGAAAGTGAATCTGTAACACTCTTTAGTTGATTGTCAATAAATTTTATTGTGTTTTCTGCTACAAGGTTCTTTTCTGCAAGGCCAAAATCAACGTAATACTTGGTTAGTTCATTTAAATAATCAACTCCCCTTCGAACATTATTCTCATTTAATATTAATTCTATCAAATCTGGGAGCTTATCATTTGGGATTATCTTAATGTGCTCCTGAAAACGTAAAACTAGGTTGTTAATATTGTTTATCGTAAAGAAGAATGATGATTTTGATGTGTATTGATTTTTAGAGTCTTCTATAATAAAGGCAAAATATTGATTATTAAAAGGTTCACCAAATTTTATTTTTTGTTTAAATAAAACTTTTGTTGATATATTACCTTGCTTATATTGGGCATCTACCATAATCTCACATTCTGTATCAGATAATTTTTTGACATAAATAGGTATTCCGGTAATATTTAATTTATTTGGAATGATATTTACCTTAAACGGTTCATTCCCATATATGTCTTTGTTAAATAGGAGGGCTTCCTGATACCACATGATATTCCATCCTAGATTTTCGAGGACTTTTTGATTCACAACAAAAGACTTTAATCTAACAGCGTGGTTTAAATCTAGTGCTCCACGGCTATTATCATACGAACCCTGAGAAATATTTACTTTTGTTGACCCATTATTATCATTGTCTATTATTATGGATGAATAAATATTGTATTTTATTGGCATATAAATATTGAAAAACAGTGCTATAATAAGTCCTGTAAATATAGATAATGCAAACCAATGCCATTTATTTAAAAAACGATAAAGTGATCTTTTTGAATCGGATGTATTGTTTTGTTCTTTGTAAAAGTCGGATTTTTCCATTTCTAGTCCCATTGGTAATAATTATTTTACAGAATTATTTATATAGCTGAGAATTAATATTGTTGTTGATACAGCAGCGAGCGCTAATGAAAACTTAGTGTTATTTATATTGCTGTTAATGTATTTGTCTGGTTCGATATATATTACATCGTTTGGAAGCAGATAAAAAGCTTCGGAGGCCATCATTTTTTTTTCAGTTAGGTCTAAACGATAACTTTTGTTGCCGTTCGGAGTCGATCTTAAAACCAATACCTTTCGAATACTGGCAAATTCGGTAGTTCCATTGGCCAATCCCAATGCTTCAAGAATTGTAATGCTTTTATTGTAATTGTGATAGACACCAGGGTTTTTCACTTCTCCAAGAATCGTAACTTTGTAAGTTAATATCTTCACCTTGACAGTAGCATCCTTGAAATATTCGTCTACTCTTTTCTGTATTAGATCTTTGGCTCCTTCTTCTGTTACATTGGCGACATTGACTTCTCCTATTACGGGTAAAAGGATCATTCCCTTCTGATTTACTTGATAACCATTCAGGTACTGGCTTGACACTTCTCCAAAATCAGATTGTGTACCCCCACTGTAGCTGGCTGATTTTGTTGGACTGAAAAGTTGACTTACTTCCAGATTCATAGATTGAATATTTACATAGAGGTTGTCGGTAGGTTTAATCAGGTATTCTGGCGCATTCGAAGGTATACCTTGTTTTATCTCGTTATCATACACATCTTGCATGTATTTCATATTTTTTGTTGACCTACAAGAAATAAATGTTATTGAAAACATTGAAATTACAACAACAAAGAAGAAATTTTTCATAAAATTTAATTTAAACTTTTAATATGATTTTGTATACTCAATTTTATTAATTAAAGTTTCAAACATTTTAATATTTTTTTAATTTTGATTATAGATACTAGTGTTAATGTTAATGGTTTGATTTAATTTAAATATATATTTTTGCTATTTCATTGTTAGAAAATATTTTTAGTATCAATTTAAAATAGTATCATATTTTTCAAATGCATTTAAATGAGTCGATTATTAATTGAATCTAAATTTATTTTACCTTTTTTCCCGAGGAAGTTAATTCCAATGAATTTTTAAATACAACATAAGTTGGAACTTTGTAACTTGCAAGTTTTTTGCCACAAAATTGTTTAACTTCTTCAGATGTGATTTTTTCCCCATTTTCATTTACAATTACTGTAACTTTAATCGCTTCACCAAGCAATTCGTCGTAAGTGGCTTCCACATTGCAATCTATTACACCTGACATTGTAACTATTACTTCTTCAATCTCTTTTGGGCTCACTCTCTTTCCTCCAACCTTGATGATCTCTTTTTTCCTCGCAGTTATATAGATATATCCATCTTCGTCAATTGTTGCCAAATCACCCGTATATAACCAACCATTCTTAATTGTATCAGATGTTGATTTTGGATCTTCAAAATACCCCAACATCACATTTTTTCCTCGGGCCAGAATCTCCCCAATCTTACCTGGAGAAATAAAATGGCCAAGTTCATCAACCACCTTTAATTCAACTTCTGGTATTCCTTTTCCTAGAGAACCTAACTTATTTTTTAATAGTGGCGGGGGAAGATAGGAGAGTCTGGCTGTTGCTTCTGTCTGCCCATACATTACGAAAAACTGAATTTCAGGGAAAGCTTCTATGAATTCACTGATAAAGGCATTGTGCAGTTTACCGCCTGCCTGTGTAACATAACGAAGAGCTGGGAATTTTGTTTTTTTAAATTGATCTGACTTTCTTAATATAATTTGGAAATGACTGGGAACACCTGCAAAACCGGTACAACAATACTTATTTAAATCGTTTATTGTGGATGCCAGAAATATAAAGTTGTTATTCAAAACCAATGATCCACCCACCCGAATATGAGTATGAAGCAGTGAGAGACCGTAACAATAAAAAAATGGTAGAACGACCATCATAATATCAGCATCACTTAATCCTAAATACGTGATAATTGAGTTTGTATTTGCTATAATGTTATTGTGAGACAGCATCACTCCTTTTGGTAAGGCTGTGGATCCTGAAGTGAAAATAATTTCGGCAATACGTTCACCATCAAATTCTGGCTCTAAAGCCAATATTTCTCCTTCATTATTAATAATTTTGGAAAAATTAATCTCACTAATACATTCCATGGCAGGTTGAAGTCTGTTTTTGACAACTTCTGAAAAAAAACCAATCCCTGAATTGGTTTTCTCATCAATGAACTTGAAGCTTTCCTTTTCAATATCTGGATTTAAGGGAACACAAATATTACCTGATTTTAGGATCCCCAAATAGGATACAATGAAAAAGGTACTATTATGTGTTACCAATAATATTTTATTTTCTTGACCTAACTTATTCCTTAAGTAGTTGGCCAGTTTGGAGGATTCTTCCGAAATTGATTTAAATGATTTTGACTCTCTGGTACCAAGAACCAAATCTTTTTCAAGGTTGGAAGTATTTTCAAACAGGTAATCGTAGATGTTCATGTTTTACAGCTTAGTAATTTGCTTAAACTGGAATATTATTTATAAATCAAACTTACCTAATTAATTATTCTGGGAAATCATAATCGCGGATTGGTGCCAATCTAAGATATTCAGTTGTTCTCTGTTTCCGTTCAAAATTTTTGAAATTTTTAATGACCAATTCTTCAGAAAATCCCAGAACTTGAGCTACCACTTGAGCATCATATTCATTTTCCCAACCGTACCATAGCAGATCCATCTCCTCAAAGGGCAACTGGTAGAAAAACTCCTCCTGTGTTTGTTCAGCGGAATAGGTGTCAGTTGTTGGGGTTCTGCGGATTATTTCCTCTGGAACCCCAAGATAATGAGCCAATTGATAGACCTGTGTCTTATACAAATCTCCAATCGGCATAACATCAGCACCTCCATCGCCATATTTGACAAAGAATCCTTGTTCCACTTCATGTTTGTTTGGAGTACCTAATACTGCATAGTGAAGTGTTTCAGCATAATAGTAAAGCATGGACATCCGGCAACGTTGCTTGAAGTTTGAGGCAGCTACGATCTGCAAATATTCATTTACTG
>Ga0209724_1001575_pt1 | contig 20644 bp, 24 predicted proteins | sample grotaG_FD_184143 | JGI IMG/M metagenome (GOLD analysis project Ga0209724, IMG submission 184143) | Glacier valley bacterial and archeal communities from Borup Fiord, Nunavut, Canada, to study Microbial Dark Matter (Phase II) -... | ecosystem: Environmental > Aquatic > Freshwater > Ice > Glacier ...
TTTGAGTCCTACCTGAGCATTTCGTCGAAAAGGCCCAGTAGGGGCGGAGCGCGCCTCGCCCGAATCGCCAACACAAACGCCTCGAGTGGACAAAAACAGACGATTTTGACTTCGCCAACAGAGTCCGAGAGGTGCCGCTTTGCCCAAGACAGGTAATACGGCCCACCCCGACCTGCCTTAATGCTCGAGTCACCGCCTCTATCGCCTGTTTGACTTCAGCCCCCTCACTCTTAAAGCCAGACTCGAGCGGACTATACGTGTGGTGGTAGAGCAGCGCCTGCACTCCATCACTCCCGACGCCCACAGCGTTCAAGGTGGGATAGCCGGGAATCAGGTCGCCATCCAGCGCACGCACGGTAGCTAGATACTCGAGGCTAGTGCTGTGCGGTTTTCGTAAATCGGAGCCGTCGAGCAGGACTCGCACCTCGGCTTGACCTGCAAGACGCTTAGCCCCTCGAGCGGTGATATGCGCCTCGAGCGTGTCCAAACTCAGGTCGGCGCGTTGGGGCTGGGCGTGAATCAAACGACGGAAACGGCGCTCACTGTGGGGAGTGCAGCCGGTTTGGGGTGCGGCCCTGGCAATCTGACGCACCCTTGTGCTGCCACTGGAGAGAATGCCACTCAGGGTGGCCTGGAAGCCTTTGAACAGGCGGCGGTCGTGAAAGAGGTCTTGGTAGCCCAGGCTGTACTGCTCGAGGGCGCTCAGAGGTTCGCTCGAGGGGGTCATAGTCTGTATATACAGACTTTTGTCCGCTTGTCAAGTGTATAGAGTTGACGCATAATGTATACGGTGCTACCATTTATTTTATAAGCGCTCGAGAGAGCGCCTTTTTTTATCCTTACAACTCATGAAAAGACCCACCCAACCCCTGCCCAACCGCCCCGGCGGCTACCTTCAGCTCGAGAGTTACAGCAGCCTGCAACGGCTGTATATGCTGCTCGAGGGGGCCGAAAGAGCGGGTCGTAAGGTGAGGCTGCAACGCGGTGACTCCGAAGAAACGTGCAGGCGAGTGATTGAGGGCTACACCCTCGAGCGGGCAGGGGGGCTGCTCGACGAGAAACGGGCGCTCGAGGAAGGCGACATCACCCTACATCCGGCGCTGATTGCGCTGGCTGCCGGAGATTTTGGGCCGCTCAAACACACGCTGACCCTCGAGTACAGCCTCAGTTTCACCTTCGCACTCGGATTTACTCGAGACCGAACCCTGATTTTGAAGCCGTCGGCGGTGTACAAGCCCCAAGCGGTGCAAAAAACTCGAGGGATGGAGGAAGCTCGAACAGTGGAGACCTTCACAGATTTGCAGTCCGAGCCACTCATTCCCGATTCGGTCAAGTTTTATCCGCGCAGGTTCTCGGGCGAGGAGTGGCGGGTTCTGCTCGAGCGGGCCTGTGGGGTACGGGTTTAGAGGGTGGGGGTGGCGAAACCCCCCTACTTTCTTGCGCTACGCTCAAGAAAATCTCCCCCCTGCAAGGTCTTCCGTGTTCACACATCTAGTTTGAACTCATCCCAGACGAAGAAAAAGGATTCAAATTTTTCCAGACCCCTATGCAGCGTCCGTACTCCTGGAGGCCGCTCAGAAGCATAGCCCTTCCAACCTCCCAACCGAGCAATCACCCAGGTTGCCCATGCCATACTTCCTTTTATATACGGACATGGTAGTGGTTATCCCCCGAATGCTCGAGCGAAAATCTCGACTCCTTGCAAGAGAAAAAGCTTTAGGCCAGCATTCGACATTGGCCCACTACCAGATTTTCAAGGTCATACTCGAGGGCCGGGTGCTCGGTTTCGACGGGTTACCGCAGTGGGTGCGTGAACACTTCGTGCCGATTCTGTACCGGGGACCGTTTGAAATTGGGGAGGTGCTCGAGCACAGGGAAGGTCTGGAAACCGTGTCTGGGAAAGGACTACACATCCGCGAAGGGGCCGTGCTCACCCCGCTCGAGCCACGCCCCAACGCCGAGGGTCACGATTTGGCGGTCAAACTCATCTCGAGCGCCTACGTCAAAAAGGAAACCGGCGAGGAGTTGAGCTGATGCCGCCCTCGAGCGCGGACCTGATAAGGGAAGAGGTGTTCGACTTCGTGCAGCGGCGCTACACCTATTCGGCGACCAAAGGCCCCACCCGTCAGCAGGCCTTCGAGCGCATGGCGCGGATGGGCTTTAGGGTGGTGCCGTGGGGTTGGGTTTCGCTCGAGGAGTTTGACCGCTTGAACCTCGAACTCGAGCAGCTTGTGGTGGTTTACACCTCCGAGTACGGCGGACGCGTCGGGGCCGATAAGGAGCGCATGAGCGCGTCCCAGGCGCTCATGCGGTATCCGGGACATCTGTTCTCGGTCTACCTCGAAACCCACGCTACCTCGTTTCGAGTGTTGCGGGCGGGCTACCGCACCGTTTTCGTGCGGATGCGCTCGAGCGACGAATGGCGCAGCAACTGGGGCGGGAGGCTCGAGTTTGCTCACGCGTTGGGCCGAGCGGCCTCTTGCAGGGTCTGGACGATTCGCTCGAGCTGAGAGAGCCGCTGTGGGCGGTGGATTTGCTGCCGCACCAGGGTGAACTCTACGCGGTAGATTTCAACATCTGCCCTGGTTTGCGCTGGGCCGGGGCAGAGTCGAATCTGAAGAATGGCAATCTGCTGGACACCCTGCTCGAGTGGTTCGAGTGGAACGAGGGTTATGTGGACCCCTGGAACTGAGCATTAACCCACCCGTGAAATGCCAAAAATTTTAATCGGACCAAAGTAACACCATCACGTCTATGGCGTCGGAAAGTGAAAGGCCGAGATACTCTCGAATCTGAATAATTAAATCTATTCTTCTTTTCTGCCGAGCCAATTGCTGAAGATGTTCAAGTTGTGCGGGTAAAAGAGTCGAGAAACGCTCCTCGGCTCTACAAGTCGCACATATAGGTTCGACAGTAGAAAGGAGAGTGAGAGTATAGATTCGCTGTGCACCACAGGCTACGCATCTGTCGCTTGTATATTTTTGTTGGCAACTCGCGCAAAAAATACCGTCAACTGCTTCTTGAGCACAAGTCGCACATTTTAAGATTGCTTCATTCGACATCTTTAAACTCTAGCTCTTCCCTCCCCTCACCCCCATGTGCTAGACTCTTTCGGGCCGAAAAATCGGTCAGGCACTCCCTTGGGCGTTCGAGGCGGAGAGTGTCCTCGAGCACTGTTTAAGCACAGTACAAACCCTGGCGGCGTACACAACGTTCAAAATGAACGCTCTCACAACAGGAGAAAGATGTCTTACATCGGAATGAAGCAACTGCTCGAGGCCGGAGTTCACTTCGGACACGAAACCAAGCGCTGGAACCCCAAGTTCAAGCGCTACATCTTTGCCGAGCGCAACGGCATTTTCATCATCGACCTGCAAAAGACGCTCAAGCAGATTGACCGCAGCTTCGACTTCATCAAGGCCACCGCCGAGAAGGGTGGGGTCATCTTGTTCGTGGGCACCAAGAAGCAAGCCCAGGAAATCGTGGAACTCGAGGCCCGCCGCACCGGGATGCCCTTCGTGACCCAGCGCTGGTTGGGTGGAATGCTGACCAACTTCCGCACCATCCGCACCCGCATTGACCGCCTCGCCGCGCTCAACGTGCTGTTCGATTCGGGCGACATCAACTTGCGCCTCAAGGCCGAGCGGGTGGAGCTAGGCAAGGAGCGCGACCGCCTCGAGCGTTTCGTGGGCGGCATTCGCAACATGAGCCGCCTGCCCGACGCGCTGTTCGTGGTGGACCCCACCAAAGAGGACATCGCGGTGACCGAGGCCCGCAAACTGGGCATTCCGGTGGTGGCCTTAGCCGACACCGACTCCGACCCAGACGTGATTGATTACATCGTTCCCGGCAACGACGACGCGATTCGCAGCATCCAGCTCATCACCAGCCGGGTAGGCGACCTCATCATCGAGGCGCGGGGCGGCGGCGAAGTGGTGGCCGCAACCGTGCTCGAGGACGACGCTGAAGGCGACGTGAATCAGGATGAAGTCGAGGCCGTGACCGCCGACTCTGCTCCTGACGTGCAAGACGAGCAAGTTCAAGTCTGAGCAGGCGCTACACAGGTTCTGCTCGAGTCGCAAAATGACTCGAGCGGACCTTTGACCCAGTGCTGACCCTCCTCTGACGGGAAGCGCTTAACACTAAAACTCGCAGGCAAACTCGAGGTGAAACTTATGATGGAATCCATTAAAAAACTGCGCGAGTCCACCGGCGCGGGCATGATGGACGTGAAAAAAGCCCTATCGGACGCGAACGGTAACGAAGAGCAGGCCGTGGCCCTGCTGCGTGAGCGCGGCATCGTCAAGGCGGGCAAGAAGGACGACCGCGAGGCCAAAGAAGGTCTGGTGGCTTTCGTGCTCTCCGACGACAAGAAGCGCGCTGCGATTGTGGAAATCAACAGCGAGACCGACTTTGTGGCCCGCAACTCCGACTTTCAGGCCCTGGTCAAGAGCCTCGCGCAGGCGCTGCTGGACAACCGCTCGAGCGACCTCGAAGCTTTCAAGGCCAGCGCCCACGGCAGCTCGAGCGTAAACGAGGAAGTGCTGGCCGCCTCGGGCCGTATCGGTGAGCGCCTTGTACTCAACCGCGTGGCCTACCTCGAGACCCCTGGTGTGGTCGCCGGTTACGTTCACAGCAACGGCAAAATTGGCGTGCTGGTGGAACTCGACAATGTGTCCGACGCAGAACTGGCGACCAACATCGCCAAGGACGTAGCGCTACACGTCGCCGCCGAGCGTCCCCGCTACCTGCACCGCGATGAAGTCAACACCGACGACCTCGAGAAAGAGCGCGAAATTCTGACCAACAAGGCCATTAACGAGGGCAAGCCTCAGCAACTGGTCGAGAAAATCGTGGCTGGACAACTGGCCAAGTTCTACGAAGACAACGTGCTGCTCGAGCAGCGCTTCGTCAAGGATAACGACAAGAAGGTGCAAGACACGCTGGGCGGTCACTCGGTTGCCAGCTTCGTGCGCTTCGAGGTCGGGGCGTAAGTAGGGATTTAAACTCAGGCGGGCTTCGGCTCGCCTTTTTTTATGGGAAAAGTTTTGAGTTATGAGTAGTGAGTTCAAAGCAAGCTCGAGCACACGCAATCTGCTAACGCTATCATCCACTCAAAACTCACCACTCACCACTCATAACCGCTGTGAAGGAGAATTCATGACCTACAAACGCGTTCTACTCAAACTCTCCGGCGAATTTCTCGCGGCTGAAAACGGCTTCGGCATCGCCCACGAAGCAACCCTGGCGCTAGCACAAGAAGTCAAAGCGGCCAAAGACTCGAGCGGGGTGGAAATGTGCATCGTGGTGGGCGCGGGCAACCTGTGGCGTGGCGCGCGAAATGGCGCGGGCATGGACGCCGCCACTGCCGATTACATGGGCATGATTGCCACGGTGATGAACGCATTAGCGCTTCAGGACGCGCTCGAGCAGTTGGGGCAGCCCACCCGTGTGCAGACCGCCATTGCTATGGCCAGCGTGGCCGAGCCTTATATCCGCCGCAAGGCCATGCGCCACCTCGAGAAGGGCCGCATTGTAATTTTTGCGGCGGGTACCGGCAACCCCTTCTTCACCACCGACACCACCGCCAGCTTAAGGGCGCTCGAGGTGGAAGCCGAGGTGGTGCTGATGGCTAAAAACAAGGTGGACGGCGTGTACGACAGCGACCCACGCACCAACCCGAACGCGGTCAAAATCGAGAGCATCACCCATATGGAAGTGGTCGCCAGGGGACTTCAGGTGATGGACGCCACCGCACTCACGCTGTGCGCCGATAAGAACATGCCGCTGGTGGTGTTCGACATCTTCGAGCCAGAGAACTTGGCGCGACTGTTACGCGGTGAGAAGGTGGGGACGTATATCTCGAGTTGAGGGACTAGCAAAGGATTGAGGGTAAGAGGCGGACAGGCGGTCTGGCCCGATAGGTGCCGTTCAGGCCAAGACGCCCGATAGGTGGATAGGCCCGGTAGATGCCGTTCTATCCAAGACGTACCGCTCTGTCCAAGACGGTAGGTCGGTAGGAGGGTAAGTAACGGCTCGAGTGCGGTCTTTTTCTCCCCATCTCCCCATCTCCCCATCTCCCCATCTCCCCTGCTAGAGAATCCCACCCAACTCGAGCTAAATCTCTCGAGAACCCACCCACACCCCTTCTGCTACAATAATGGGCGCTAATTCCCAGCCCCAAAACCCGGAGGAATGCCTATGAAAGAGATTTTTACCGACGTTAGAGTCCGCATGAATAAAGCGATTGAAGCGCTCGAGAACAGTTTATCGGTGTTGCGGACCGGACGAGCTAACCCCGGAATGCTCAAGAAAATTGTGGTGGATTATTACGGCTCCACCGTGCCGCTCGAGCAGGTGGCCACCATCACCACCCCCGACCCGCGCACCCTGCTGATTACTCCCTGGGACCGCAAAGCGATTGGACCCATCGAGAAGGCCATCCGGGACAGTGATTTGGGCTTTAACCCCAACAACAAGGGCGAGGCGGTGTTCATCAACATCCCCATGCTCAACGAGGAGCGCCGCAAGGAGCTGGTCAAAACTGCCAAAACCTACGGTGAGGACGCCAAAATCGCGGTTCGCAACCTGCGCCGTGAAGCGATAACAGAAGTGGATAAGCAGAAAAAGACCGTGGGCGAGGACGAGGTGAAGCGGGCCGAGACCGAGGTGCAAAAGATGACCGACGAGTTCATCAAAAAAGTGGACGAGACCGTGGCTCGCAAGGAGCAGGAAATCCTCGGGTGAGGTTTTCGGACGTTCTGTGGATTAAACTGAACGCCATGCTCGAGCCTGCGGGATACAACTTGAATACCGCGCTCGAGGGGTTGGAATGAAGGATGTGTGGGTCCGCTTCTGGCCCGCCATGCTTTCGTTTGCCTTGCTGTACGCCATCTTGCGGGTCGGCGTCACCGTGTTCGTTCCGGCCATGATTGTGCTGACCCTGTTCGCGCTGCGCGAATACGTCGAGATGGTCCGCGCCCGCGACATAGACGTTCGCATGGGGTCACAGATGTTCTTCGCGGTAGCCCTGATGCTGGCCTCGGTGCTGCCGCTCGAGGGCCTGAAGTGGTGGAACCCCATTCCGCCGTGGCCCGGTGGCTCGTGGCGCGAGGTGGTGCTGGGCGTTTACGTGATTTACCTGCTCATCGTCGAAATCGTGCAGCCGGGAGAACGTCCGCTCGAGCGCGTCGTGTACAGCGTCTTCGGGATGCTTTATCTGCCGTGGCTACTGGGTTATTTTATTTTGCTGCGCCAGATGCCCAACGAAGCGCAGGGCTTTGGGTATCTGTTGCTGCCGCTGATGGCCAGCTTTGCCACCGACACCGGAGGTTTTTTCTTCGGGCGCTTTTTTGGACGGCGCAAACTGGCCCCCGAGGTCTCGCCGGGTAAAACCGTGGAGGGCGCGTTCGGCGGCTTCGTGCTGAGCTTCATCTTCACCTTCGCGGTGGGTTACTACCTCGAGCAGGAGGGACTGATTCGCGGTCTGACCGTGCTAGACGCGCTGCTGTTCAGTTTGCTGGTCTCGAGCGCGGCGCAACTAGGCGACCTGGCCGAGAGCCTGATTAAACGCTCGCTGGGTACCAAGGATTCGGGGCGTTTCTTGCCGGGACACGGCGGACTGCTCGACAGGCTCGATTCACTGCTGTTCTCAGTGCCGATTACCTACTTTTTTCTGACCCTGGTGATTTTGCGCTAATTCGCTCGAGCATCACGACCCCGCAATGCGTTCAATCAAACCAGCCAGCAACGCCGCCCTTATCGGCAGCTCGGCCACCACCACATGCTCATGGTCGGCGTGCGCCCCGTCGCCCACCGCGCCCAGACCATCTAGGGTCGGTGCAATCGGAGCGGTCAGGTTTCCGTCGCTCATACCGCCAGCCATACCTTCGCCCAGCTCAAAGCCCAACTCGAGGGCCACCGCACGGGCCAACTCGAGCAGGGCCACCGTGCCTGGACCGCGCTCGAGGGGACTGCGCTCGAGGCCGCCGCTGAGCTGCATCTTGGCTCGAGGGTTGACCACGCTGAGCAGCGCCGCCTCACGTTCGACCCGCTCGGCCTCCTCGAGCGTGACCACCCGCAAATCGGCCCACAGTTCGGCCTGCGCTGGAACTACGTTGGTGGGGCCACCCCCGACCATGCGGCCCACACTGAGGGTGGTTCCCTGTTCTGGACGGGCCAACTGGGTGAGGGCAATCGCCTGATGGCTCAGCTCGAGCAGCGCGTTGACGCCTTTTTCCGGCTCGAGGCCCGCGTGTGCTGCCACGCCCTGCACCGTCAAATGGAACTCTCCCCCACCCTTGCGAGCGGTTTTGAGGTCCCCGGTGAGCGGCATAGACGGCTCGACCACCAGAACTGCCTTGGCACCCTGAGCGGTGCGCTCAATCAAGTCTCCAGAGGTGGGGCTACCGATTTCCTCATCGGACGTGACCAGCAGTTCCACCGTGCAGGGCAGAGTCTCGAGCGCTTTCAAGGCCCACAGCGCCTGCACCACGCCTGCCTTCATGTCGTAGATGCCGGGACCGAAAGCTTTGCCGTCTTCGAGCCGGAAGGGAAGTCGCTCGAGTGTGCCCAGCGGCCAAACCGTGTCGGCGTGGGCCAGAATAACGATTCGCTCCTCAGTTGCACCACTCAGGGTAAACAGGCGGTGGTCGCCATTTTCAGAATCAAAGCACTCGACACTCGCACCCTGCTCGAGCATCCAGACCTCGATGTGCTCGAGCACCGCCTCTACCTCGAACTTATGGCGACTAGGAGACTCGAGCCGCACGAGTTGCTCGAGGTCGCGCAGCATTTGTTCGGTATGAAACTTTAAAAAAGCGAGTTGAGAGCGCATTGGGTCAGTATAACGTCGGGGAAGGCCAAAAAAAGCGCCCTCCTGAGAAGGCGCGCAAACGTCGGGATGGGTTCAGGCGACATGGGTTCAGGCGACTAAGCGGTCAGCTTTTTCCGGCTCGAGAATCAGGTTGATGAAGCCTTTGAGGTACAGGTCAAAAGTAGCGGTGCGACCCACCACTTTCTCGAGGCGCTCGAGGGCAATTTCGAATTGCAGACCCTGCTTGAGAATGCGTACTCGGTTGAGCGTGCCGGGAACCCACGAGCACCGGACCGTGTTTTCTAGCTGCATGGCAGACTCCTTAGATGGGTAGAGACGAGCGGCGTTTTTAGAAACGCCATTTCCGAATTGAAGCTTGACGGATGAGACAGTCAGCGGTTGTCGAGTTCGACAAGCAAAGTGTAACAAATGCAGATAAGACCGAATCAGCTTCGGCTCACAAATTGTTACACATTATACTCTAATGAAAGCTGCTCGTGAATTGATTATTTTTCTATAAACATTTATTTTTAGATTGGACCAACTCGAGAACCTAAAAGCTCGGAAAGACGGGACAGACAGCGGCTATATTTCTTTTCGTAGGCTCCAAATCGAAAAGCTAAGTCAAATAGTCTTTCAAGTGGCACTCCGGTCAGGGCCAACTTAAGGTCAAAGTCGTAAACTTTGTCAATAAAATGTACCAAGCGTAAAGCCACGTTTTGGTCCAGTATCGGCTCGAGTCTCTCTAGCAAAATGGTTTCTACACCCTCGAGCAACTTGCCGAACCGCGCCGGGTGAATACGCAGTAAGTGACGGTTGAGCGCGCTGACCTTGAGCCGCGCGTAAGGGCGGGCCTGGATTTGCTCGAGCGAATCGAGTTCTGCCTGGGAACACAGTCTAGGTAAGGTAACTCCGCGCTGGCGATAATCGGGACCGTCTATCGGCAGGGCCTGAAAGCGGTCTGCAATCGCCTGAATCTGGCGCTCGAAGTCTCGAGCGTTGAAGCGACCCTGACCTAGCCCACCAGGCTGGGTGTTGCTGGTGGTGACCACATGGGTTCCGGCGGGCATGAGCTGACCCAGAAAGGTGCTGGCCATGTGGGTATTGCCGGGGTCGTCGAGTTCGAACTCGTCAATGCACAGCAGCGCGTAGCTCGAGAAGGTTTCTATCGCCGCCGTCATGCCCAGCATTCCCAGGGCGTAAAACAGTTCGGAGAAGCTCAAAAAAGCCTTCTGGCCCTCGAAGGCGTGCCAGGTGGCAGCCAGCAGGTGTGTCTTGCCTACTCCAAAGCCCCCGTCGAGGTAATAGCCCACTCCCTCGAGCTTTTTAGCCCCAGAGAGCCGCCCGCCAAACAAACTCTGGGTCTTGCGCGCTCGAGGCGGATTTTCGGCAAAATCTCGCAATCGCTCGAGGGCCTCGCGCTGACTGTCGAACTCGGGGTTGGGCTGATAACTCTCGAAGCTGACCCGCCCAAAACGGGGACTGGGCACAAATCCAGCCCGCATCTCGCCGGGGCTGAGTTCGGGAAAGCGCTGGGTGAGGTCTACACAAAGGGGGTTTGAAGACATGGGGAGGATTTTAGAGCAGGAATGCGGCTTTAGCCGCTTTGCAAACGTTAAACGCGGACAGGCCCGGTAGGCGAGCAGGCCCCACGGGGTGCCGTTCTGCTCAAGACAGTGCCGTTCTGTCCAAGACGTCAAACGCCAAAGACAAACCAAATTGCGGCTTACGCCGCTCTGCAAACGTCAAACGCCAAAGACAAACCGGACGTTCGACGTTTGACGTTTGCTTATTTGACAGAGATATCAGGAATTCAATGGTTCTGGCTCATCACTCTTTACTTGTGTATCTCCAGCTCGAGCTTAAAATTCCCCCGCCTCGTTTCGTTCACCACCCGTTTGAACTCGAGCCGTCCCAGGCCCTCGGCGCTGAGGGTGTCACCTTCCCGAATTTCGCTGCTGGCTTTGGCAAGCTGGCCGTTGAGCCGCACTTTACCGTTCTCGAGGCCACCTTGAAAGTACGAGCGCGACACACCAAAACCTTTGGCCCCCACCGCGTCCACCCGCATGGAAGGCACCACCACTTCACGGGTCTTGACTCGAGCGGTTGCGCCCAGTTCGGCCTTTTCCACGCTCAGCTCGAGGCTTCCCAAATGGGTCAGCTTCTCGAGCGCTTCTCTAGCCTTGCCCGTGACCGCCACCAGATAGCTACCGCGCTCGAAGCGCACATCTCCGGTGAGTTCGGGGTCTATGCCCTCGGATTTGAGCGCCACCTGAACATCTACCGGGTCCCAGACGGGGGGAAACTCGCCGGACAGCTCGAGCACCTCCACCGGGTCGGTTACGGACGGAATATGCGCCGGATAGAGCGTCAACATGGCCCGCTGTGGGGTGGCAAACCCGCCCGAGATGAGGAATTTGATTTCGGCGTTTTGCAGGGGCCTTCGGTCCAGGGTGTTCAGAGCCAAAAAGGGCGTGCGGACCACGCGGCCCCCGGCAGCCTGCGCGACAAGTTTGGTGAGACTGAATTCGGTTGAAGCCATAAGCTCGAGGGTAGCACACGCGGCGAAGACAGACATCAGACGTTTGGCTTAGTTTTCAAGGCAAACGTCGAACGTCGAACGCCACCAACACACCAGACGTTCGACGTTTGCGAACCTCGCAAGAGGTTCTATACTGCCCCCATGCAAATCAGTGAACCCGTCGGTGTCCCCGGTGCGCCCAAAGAAACGCTCGAGGCCCTGGAAAGCGTGCTCGAGCGACTTCCTCACAAGGCCAGAATCTTGCTCATCACCGACATTCAGGGCCACCGAAGCAACGCCCGTTACGCCGCGCTGTTCCTGTTCGGCGGCGAGGGTGTACTCAGCCGCGAAGCCTTCGGTCCCCGTTACGGCCCCGAGGGCATTCTGGCGCTCGATACGCTGGTGAGAACCCTGCTCGAGCGCGGCTTCGAGGACTTCAAAGAGTGCGTGGTGATGCCGAGTGACTTTGGACGATTGATGCAGGAACCCGAGGGCCTGGAACTCGAGCGGCTGCTCTCGAGCGCTAACCCCACCGACCCGAATATCTACCTCACGCAGCATATGAACGATGTTCTGGTGGCTCCAGTGAGCAGTCCGCTCGAGTGAATAAAAGGCCAGTTTTGAGTGGTAAGTTACGGGTTTTGGAGATTAGCTCGAGTTGAGGACATAGATGTAGGGGCGACTGGCAGGTCATACACTCTGACTTATTCAGAAGACCGTCCAGCACTTATAATCTGCTCTCCCCTCGCTAGCGGGGGAGTTGGAGGGGGGTGAATTCCAGGTGAAACGTCGCTCGAGTGGATGGGCACTGAGAGAAGCTTTTGGCTCGAGCTTTAAAACCCCCTCCTAACCTCCCCCATTCACTAGGGAGGAACGGGGACCATGCGCGTTCAATTGTCTGACACGTCGTTTGATTAAGTCGAAGTGTATGCTGGCAGGTCGCCCTGAACTGCTTGTGCGCGAGCTTTCCGCTCTTTCCATGTGCTTCAGCCTTCCCCATCCGGCTCGAGCGCCAGGGTCGCCGCGCTCTCCCCTGCCAGCAACACTCGAGCGGCTCTGAATTCGTGTTTGACACGCAAATTGAACTCGCGGCCCAGCGCCCATTGCTCTTTGGGCTGCACCTTGAATAGGGCGCGAATTTTGACCCCGGTGTTGTCCAGACCCACGATGCCCTCGAGCCGGGGTTCCTCGAGAAAGATGTCCTTCCACTGCGGGTCTTTGTAAAGCGAGTCGGCCACCCGGCGCAGGCACTCGAGCGCCGCGTCAATGTCGGCGTCGTGCGACACCAGCAGGTCGCCCACCAGCCGCGACCAGCCCTTGCTGGACACGCTGACCGAGTTGATTTGTCCGTTGGGAATCAGGTGAACCGAGCCGTCGAGGGCGCGAAGCTGGGTCACTCTGAGCGTGATGCGCTCGACCCCGCCACTCAGGGCCGGGTTGCCGTTGACGGTAATCACGTCGCCCACACCGTACTGGTCCTCGAGCAGAATGATGAAGCCGTTGAGGAAATCGCGGATAAAGCTCTGCGCTCCAAACGAGACCGCCACGCCGATGATGGAGACACCCGCTACCAGCGTGGTCGCCTCGATGCCCAGCGCCTGCAAAATCTGAATTCCGGCCAATACGAACACCACACCGCGCAGGCTCGAGCGCAAAATACTTTTCAGGGTGCGGGTTCGCACGCTGCGGCGGTTAAACTCACTGCCGTACACGATGCGCCCCACCGCAACCTCGACCCCTAACAAGGCCAGGTAAGCCAGCGCCACCGTCGCTACCGAACGCCCGATAGACGCACCGAACCAGGTCGCCACCGATTCACCCTGACTGTAGAGCGGCTCGAGCAAATCCAGGCGCAGCGCGTACACCGCTGCAATCAGCGCCAGATACACCGCCACAGCGCCCCAGAGCAACCGCAGAACTCGAGCGGGCCGCGCATAAGTTCCAGTAGCACCAGCACCCTCGAGCGCTATCAGAGCCAAGCGCACCATCAACCACGCACCCATGACGACACCCAGCGCCAATAGAGCGGCTAGAACCCTTTGCGGGTCGGCCAGTTGAGTTTGCAGTTGCTCGAGCATAGGTTTGGGAGGGTTGGAGGCGGACAGGCCCGGTAGGTGCCGTTTTGTCCAAGACGGTTGGAGGGTTGGAAACAGAGCGCCTCCGGCGGGTTTTTAGTAGTTGGTTATTGGTTGGTCTGTCCTCGAGCGCCCTAAATCAAACCGACCAAGAACCAAGAACCAATGACCCGCGAGCAGGCCCGCTAGGTGCCGTTCTGCTCAAGACAGCCGGAGGCGTAAACCTCATTGCTCATTGCTGACGGCTGACAGCTGACCACTCATCGCCGCACTCACCTTCTCGAGCACCCCCGCCTCGAGCAGGCTTTGAGCGTACAGCAAGCCGTTTTCTACTGCCTTAGCATCGGCGCTGCCGTGCCCGATGAAGCTCAGACCTTTCACACCGAGCAGCAGGGACACGCCGTACTCGCTGGGGTCCATCTTTCTTCGTAAGCCTTTTAAAGAATTGCGAACCAGCAAGCCGCCCAGTTTACTCAGCAGCGTGCTCGAGAGCGCGTCCCGAATCCAGCCGAACAGCACTTTAGCCTCGCCCTCGGCCAGCTTGAGCACGATGTTTCCGGTAAAGCCATCGGTGAGCACGATGTCGGTGGTTCCGGCGAAGATGTCGTTTCCCTCTACATTGCCAAAAAAGTGAATTCCCGGAGTCTGGCGCAGCAGTGCGTGGGCCTCGAGCACAATTTGACTGCCCTTGTGGTCCTCCTCCCCGATGGAGAGCAGACCTACGGTGGGCAAGTTTTTTCCGCCCTGCTCCGGTGACAGCGCCTCGAGATAGGCGGTGGCCAGCCGCGCCCACTGCGGATAGTAGGTCGGTTTGGCGTCGGTGTTGGCCCCCGCATCGAGCAGGTAGGTCACACCTACAGCGCTGGGCAGGCGGTTGAGGATGGCGGGCCGCTCCACACCCTTCAGGCGGCCCAGGGTGAACAGGGCGCTGGCCATAGTCGCCCCGCTGTGGCCCATCGAGACCACCGCGCTGGCCTCGCCATCTCTCACCATGCGGGTGGCCACTTGCACGCTCGAGCGGGGCCGTTTACGCACATCTCCGGCGTGGTCGTCCATGCTGATGACGTCCTCGGCGTGCAAAACAGGCAAGCGTCCACCCTGCTTTGAGAGTTCTAGGTGGAGTTTAGCTTCATCCCCGACCAGCACCACGTTCACGCCGCGCTTTTGGGCCTCGAGCGCTCCGGTCACGGTCACTCGAGGAGCGAAGTCTCCGCCCATAGCGTCAAGCGCGATGGGGAGGTTTGAAGTCTGGGGTGAGGTCATAGAAAATTTCCCTCCAATGGATTCTCACGCTCGAACAAACTAAGCAGGGAAATTCCTCGAGAGCATGAAAGAAGGGCGCACCGCGATGCGCCCCTATCAGCTTTTACTCGAGCCTCAAGCAGAATGTGGCCGTTGTACCCCATCTCAGCGGTCCTGCCACTCCGTACCCGTGGGGGTTTCCTCTTCGGGCTGACCCTCGAAGCCAGGAGTTTGCATGTAGTAAGGCTTGGCCTCACTGCCGCGCATTTCGCTGGGCAGGCGGTATCCCGGACGCTCCACCGCCGCGCGAATGTCCTTGAGGTCCACATACTCGTCGGCAGCGTTGCGAAGCTCATAACTGGTCATCTCGGGAATGCTGGCCACCACGATACGCTTGCCCTTACTGCGTAAAACTTCGGCGGGGCGCTCGAAATCGCCGTCTCCAGTGAGCAAAATGGCGGTGTCGTACAGCTCGATGGTGGAAAGCAAATCCGTGACCAGCTCGATGTCGAGGTTGGCACGGCGGTGGGTTTCGCCGGTCTCGGTATCGGTAAGTTCGCGCAGCGGTTTGGTGCGGACGGTGTAGCCCATATAGGTCAGCGCGTCAATAAAGCGCTTTTGCTTGTCGTCCATCGGGTACGGCACGGCGGTGTAGTAAAAGGCGTTGTACAGCCTTCCTATACTGGCGAAGTGCTCCAGAATCTTGCGATGGTCGAAGTTCCAACCCAGCCGCTTGGCTGCCGCATAAACATTTGCGCCATCAATAAAGAGGGCTACTCGTTCCATAAGATTTCTACTCCTCAAACGTTCATTTACTGTGCGAGTGTGTTCAAAAAATGCCAATAGACCCAACCGCTATGACCCTTCCCTGCTCGAGCATCAGTGGGAAAAGCATACCCCAAGTAGTGCGTCAGGTAAAGCGAAAATGGACAAGCAAACTAAAAACATAGTGCCCACGCCCCATATTCTCGAGAAACCCCGCTGCACTGGGCCAATAATCCATAAGAAATCTTGTCGAGATTTACAGCCAGGGCCTCAAGCCAGGACCTCAAGCCAGGGTTTAGGGATTCCAGCTCGAGGGCTTAACCAGTGCTCGAGGGTTGAACTCGGTGGCTCCCGAGAAGCTCACGTTGGCGCTGCCGCAGTCGTAGCGGGCCTCGGGTTGGCGCACGAAAGGCCACCACACCAGCGAAGCGCGCCCCGCAATGGCCTCGAGCGGAATCGTTCCAATCATCCTCGAGTCCTCGCTGCCGCCTGCCGAGCGGTTGTCCCCCATCACAAAGTACTGCCCTGCTGGCACGGTAAAGCTTTTGGAGATGGGCTGAGAGCCGCTGTAATCGTTGCGGGCGTTGTTGGCGATGCTCGAGGTCTGGTCCCAGCAGTCCTGGGCTTTCCAGAAGTCGGTGATGAAGCTCTGATTGACCTTTTGGGCGTTGACGAAGATCTCACCGCCATCTATGCGAACCGTATCCCCGGCCACCGCCACCACCCGCTTGATGAAATAAGGGCGGTAACTCCACAGTCCATAAAAGCTGCGCTCCACGCCAGGAACCTCGCTCGAGGGCTTGAATACCACGATGTCGCCGCGCTGAAAACTGCCGATGCCCAAGCGGTGCAACCAGGTCTCGTACTTGGGAATGATGATGCGCTCGCCGTTTCGCAGGGTGGGCATCATACTTTTGCCGTCCACGCCGGTAATGGTCACAAAAAAAGTGGTGATGATGAAAAACGGCAGCAGCACGGCTAACCACGAGCGCATCTCGAGCCAGAGATAGCGACCAAACGACCTGCGCGGACCAGGAGCGCTCGAGGGGGGACGTTCTTCGGAAGGGTGGGCTGGGTTTTGGGAAAGGGTGGGGTCGCTCAAAGTAGCGCCAGTTTAGCGGCTTTTGGTGAAGAGGGGATGGAAAGCTCGAGGGTGAGAGGGTGAGAGGGTGAGTGGGTGAGTGGGTGAGAGGGTGAGAGGGTGAGAGGGTAGGAGAGCTGGGGGATGGAAAGAGCGCCTCCGGCTGTCTTGAGCAGAACGGCACCTTCCGGGCCTGCTCGCGGGTCGTTAGTAATTGGTTCTTGGTCGGTTTGATTTAGGGCGCTCGAGGACAGACCAACCAATAACCAAAAACCAAAGACTCGCCGGAGGCGCAACACTCACCACTCACAACCCTCTCGTGACGAAAGACCTGCTCTCGAGCACCCAATAGCGCTATGCTCGAGCCATGACCGCTTTAACCCAGGTGCGAAGTCTGCTCAGCTTTGTCAAGTTCGAGCACACGGTTTTTGCGCTGCCCTTCGCCTACGCCGGAATGCTGTTTGCCTCGCTCGAGAAGTACGGCACGGGCTGGCCCGGATTCTGGACTTTTTTCTGGATTACCGTGGCTATGGGGAGTGCCCGCACCGCCGCGATGGGTGCGAACCGCCTGATAGACGCCGCGATGGACGCCCGTAACCCCCGCACTGCTGGCCGCGAGATTCCGGCGGGGAAAATCAAACCTGCTCGAGCTATCTGGCTGGTGATGGGGTCGCTTGTGGTGCTCACGGTAGCGGCGGCGCAACTGGGGCCGCTGGCACTGGCACTTCTGCCCATCGCTATGGTGTTCCTGATTCTGTACCCGTACACCAAGCGCTTCACCTGGCTATGCCACCTGTGGCTGGGCATTACAGATGGCGCGGCGGCGGCGGGCGGCTGGATTGCGGTCTCGGGCCACTTCACCTGGGGCGCGGTGCTGCTGTGGCTGGTCGTCATCTTCTGGATGGTGGGTTTGGATGTGATTTACGCTACCCAGGATTACGAATTTGACCGACGGAACGGGGTTCAGAGCATTCCAGCTCATTTTGGCATCTCGAGGGCGCTACACATCGCTGCTGTCTCGCACGCGCTCACCTTCGCGCTGCTGCTGGTCAGCGCTTTTGTGATTGGCTCGAGTTGGGCGTTTTATCTGGCTGTGCTGGTGATGGGCGCGATTCTACTTTACGAGCACCTGCTCATCCGGCCCGACTCGAGCGGAACCCTCAATCTGCAAAAAATCAACGTGGCCTTCTTCGACGCCAACGGCTGGCTAGCCCTGACCATGCTCATCGGTGCGGTGATGGACGTCGTTATTAGAGGGTAGGCTCGAGAAGTTATTCGCAGGCTTTGAGCTAAAAACATGCTACACATTTTGCTATGGAAGAAGTCGTCAAACTGCTTAAAATGGCATTCAACTGGCTACCCCTCCCCGACGTGCCCAAGATAATTTTGCTGGTTGTCCTCCTGCTGAGCGCGCTTTACGTTTATCTTCGCAACCGTGGCTCGAGCGGGGAATCCTCGGAATAGCGAAGAAGGGTAGCCACGAGAGCTACCCTTACCAAACCTTTTATAACGTTTCACATGAAACACACCTGACACACTCTACTCTCGGTGGTTGTCAATCAACCCTCGAGTACCCGCGTAGAGCACGTCCAGCACGCCGGGACTCTCGAGGAAGCGCAGTGGGAAACCCAGGTCAATCTTGCTCACCGCATGTAGCTTCTCGAGGTGCTCCGCTTCCAGTTTCCACTCGAGCGCAGCCAAACTTTCCTCGAGCTGCGCGACCTTGCTGGCCCCTACGATGGGAATGGTCAGCACGCCCTGCTGCCGCACCCAGTTGAGCGCCACCTGGCTCGAGGGCTTGCCCAGAGCGTCAGCCACCTCGTCCACCACGCGGGCAATGGCCAGGTTATGCTCGGCCAGACGGCCCTGACCGGGCTTCAAACGTCCCTGAGCGTCGCCTCGGGTATATTTTCCAGTGAGCAGACCCCCGCCCAACGCGGCCCACGGCGTAACCGCCAGCTCGAGCGCGTGGGCCATCGGCAGCAGTTCGCGCTCTACGGTGCGCTCAATCAGGCTGTACTCCACTTGCAGCGCGGTGAACGGTGTCCAACCCCGCTCGTTAGCCAGGGTGTTCATCTGGGCCACCCGCCACGCTGGCGTGTCGGAGATGCCCAGATACAGCGCCTTCCCGGCCCGTACCTGGTCGTCGAGCGAGCGCATGACCTCCTCGGGCGGGGTCAGGTCGTCCCAGGCGTGGACCCACAGCACGTCCACGTACTCGAGCTTCAGACGCTTCAAGCTGGCATCGAGAGATTGCACCAGATTTTTACGGTGGTTGCCCGCCCCGTTGGGGTCGCCGTCCCTGGTCTTGAGGCTGTACTTCGTCGCCACAACGAAGTGGTCCCGGTCGTGTGATACAAACTCGCCCACGTACTTTTCAGAGGTGCCCTCGGTGTAGCGGTTGGCGGTGTCTATGAAGTTGCCACCTGCGTTTGCGTAAGTGTCGAACAGTGCTCTGGAGGTCTCGAGGTTCGCGCCCCAGCCCCACTCTGCGCCGAAGGTCATGGTGCCGAGAGCCAGTTCCGAGACCCGCAATCCGCTTTTGCCTAGCAATTTGTATCTCATAAAACTTCCTTCCACTCGAGAATGGTTACATAAGCCGTAAAACTCAGAAAATCGTAAAACTTTCGCGCTCGAGGATTGGTTTCGAGGACCTCGAGCGTCCAACGCGCATTCAGGAAATTGGACCTTAGCAACTCGAGCGCAACCTTACCCAAGCCCTGTGAACGGTGCTCTCGAGCGATGAAAAGCTGGCGCAGGCAAATCTCCAAATCCTGCGCCACAACGCGAAGGACCGCGTAACCTACGCCTTCACCACCGCGCTCGAGCCGCCAGATTTCCCATTCGCTGCCCTGCATCCAGCCTAGCATCCGGGTCTCAAGTTGGGCCAGGGTCATGGGGTTGCGGCTGCCCTCATCCTCAATGAGCTGTTTGTTCCAGCGGGCCAAACTGGGAACGTCTTCCTGTGTGGCCCGACGCCACTCGAGCGACATACCTCAAACCTGAGCTTCGGCTCGAGCGCTCTGAACCGGGTCCAGCCACTGTGCCACCAGCTTCTCCGAGAGGTTCCACAAGCGCTTTTGCGCGGATTCATCGTAGGCGATGGGGTTGGCTCGCTTCGGTTTCTTAAGGTCAAAAAATTGCCCGGTCACACCCTTCACTTCGCTCGAGCTGGCCAGATAAAGCGTGGTCTCCGCGCCTTTTTCCGGGGTGATGCTACCTACACGCTTGAGCAGGGCCAGAATCGCCTTAACCATTCCGCTCGAGTTATCGCCAAATCCGGTGCTGACGAAACCGGGATGCAGAGAATTGCTGGTCACGCCCGTGCCACTCAGACGGTGGGCCAGCTCGTTGGCGAACAAGATATTCATCAGCTTGCTCTGCGAGTAGGCTCCAAAACCCGAGTAACGGCCCGCGCCCTCGAGGTCGTCCCACACAATTTTGCCGCCGTAATTGGCGCTCGAGGACACGCTGACAATTCTGGCATGGTCCGCTGCTTTCAGGCTCTCGAGCAGCAGGTTGGTGAGCAGAAAGTACGACAGGTGGTTGAAGGCAAAGGTGTACTCGAAGCCGTCCACCGTGGTCTGGCGCTGCATGAACACCCCACCCGCATTGTTGACCAGCAGGTCGAGTTTAGGGTGCTTGGCCCGCACCTCGAGCGCAATACGCCGCACCTCGCTCATGCTCGAGAGGTCGCCCACATACAGTTCGAGCGCGTCACTTCCACTCTGGACTTTGAGTTCCTCGAGGGTTCGCTCACCCTTGCTGCGGTCTCTCGAGGTAAATAGCACCCGGTAGCCCGCTCTGGCCAGTTCGAGCGCCGTCACCTTGCCGATGCCATTGGTCGCACCCGTCACCAACGCCACTTTTCCGTTCGTTTGCATGGTTTTATCCTAGAGCTTAACGGGAGCTTCGACGCGGAGGTTTGCACAATCAGCCCACGGTGCTGACCTCAGCAAGTTCAGCGCGACCCCAAACATTTCAGCGGTCAAGACACTACCTTAAACTGAAAGGGAGCATTGCCAAACACCCCAAATAAACGTAGCCAGATGGGCATCAGCATCTCGGTTCCACGGGCGGTCTCGAGCGAGCCAAGGTCGAGGATGCGGTCCTCGCGCCAACCGAACCAACCCCGCAAATAATTT
>Ga0209724_1001578_pt1 | contig 20622 bp, 18 predicted proteins | sample grotaG_FD_184143 | JGI IMG/M metagenome (GOLD analysis project Ga0209724, IMG submission 184143) | Glacier valley bacterial and archeal communities from Borup Fiord, Nunavut, Canada, to study Microbial Dark Matter (Phase II) -... | ecosystem: Environmental > Aquatic > Freshwater > Ice > Glacier ...
GCTCGCTCGTCATCCGTGACCACCAAATCCGCCTTCGGCCTGCCTCTCGTCATCGCGGTATCTCCGTTCAAAAGATACCGCAAAGGCATGCATTATTTATGCCCGTTATTAACGGGACAGAACACTAGCTTCCGCATGCGAAAAAGATTGCTCATGGTGTTGATCCAGTTGCGACGCGCGAGGTATTTCGACACACCTCGAAGGTCGCCAGGTGGGGGATCACCGATTTCGCTACGGATTCACGCTTGGTTTTCGCTCCGGGCAAGAGCGTTGTATGTCAAGTTCGTGAACCATCTTGACGCGGGTTCGTCGTCGATGTCGCGGCCGCTTAAGACGCGATAGCAACTAGACAGGTCGCCCGATCCGCCCTAAGCGAATCGGATACACCGATTGGACTTGTAAGGCAAGCTATTCGCAACCGGGCTGCGAATTCGTTGCAATACAACAACATTTCAATGCTGAGGCGCACGCATACAGAAGAAATTCTGTCGCCCATTCTGTCACCTGGATTGCAGAAGTGACAAAGGGGTTAGCAGGCCCTAACCTGCTAACCCCCGTCTACTCTGGTCGGGACGGCGGGATTCGAACTCGCGACCCCTTGCACCCCATGCAAGTGCGCTACCAGGCTGCGCTACGCCCCGATTCAACTCGGATTATAGGGTCCAAATCGTGCGGCTTAGAGCGCCAAGAGACCCCTGATCGACAGCAACTCCTGGCGCATCTGCGCGGTCGACAAGCTCAGCGTATTGACTTCGGGATTCGGAAGTTCACCGGGTTGCCCGTCAGGCTCTGGGGAGGTTCCGTTGAGCAACTGGTCAAGGTCGGGGAGGTCGAAGTCAGACTCGAGGCCGGTACTGGCATCGGTGTCGGGTGCCACAGGCATGGCTCGGACCGGGCCCGATTCGGTCAGTCGGTTGCGTGCACCGCTGATAGTGAAACCCTGCTCATAGAGCAGTTCGCGGATGCGGCGGATGAGCAGCACTTCGTGATGCTGGTAATAGCGCCGATTGCCGCGCCGTTTCATTGGCTTGAGCTGCGTGAATTCCTGTTCCCAATACCGCAGCACGTAGGGCTTCACACCGCAAAGGTCACTGACCTCACCGATCGTGAAGTAGCGCTTGGCCGGAATGGATGGAAGCGCTTTCTCCATGAAAATCAATGGGTTTGGTGCAGGGAGCTAAGACTTTACTCGAAGTCCTCCTCTAGCGGTATGTCGCCCTGCACGACACCCTTGAGTTTGTGACTGGCGTGAAAGGTGACCACATTGCGCGCCTTGATCGGAATCGACTCGCCGGTGCGCGGGTTTCGCCCGGGCCGGGGGGCCTTGCGGCGGATGTTGAAGTTGCCGAACCCCGACATCTTGACATCGGCGCCTGCTACCAGCGTGCCGTGGATCAGATCGAAGAAGGCCTCGACCATGTCTTTTGACTCGCGCTTGTTCAGCCCGAGGCGTTCGAACAGCAGTTCGGCCAGTTCAGCCTTGGTGAGCGTCGGAGTCTCTAACGTGGGCAGTTGAACGCGGCTCGCCGCCAGCGCGCGGGCGGCCGCTTGCGCGATGCCTTGTTCGCGACCTGGGTCGTTTGACGGGCCATCGGGCACGTCGGTGGGAGGCATCGAGTCAACCACGCAGGCGCACCCCCAAGCTGTTTCGCAACGCCGTCATCACACCGGCAATGGCTGAGTCGATGCGCTCGTCAGTGAGCATCTGTTCATCGTCCAGCAGTTCCAGGCGCACGCTCAGGCTGCGCTCGCCCGGCTGCATGTCGGCCGTGACGGTGGCAGGCTTGTACACATCGAACAATTTGGCGCTTCGCATAAGCGCAGTGGCGGCGCCGTTGATCGTGGCGATCAAGACATCGTGAGACACGTTTTCACCGGCAATCAATGACAGGTCGCGCCACACCGACTGGTGCCGCTGAATCGGCCGACAAGCAGGCATGTCGCGCTCGCACAGCGCATTGACGTCGATCTCGAACACCACTGCCGTCATCAACAGGTCATAGGCCTGCCGCCACTGCGGGTGTAACTCACCGACATGGCCAATGGCCCGCCCAGCCACTTCGATCCGCGCACTGCGCAGTGGGTGCATGGCCGGGTGCTCGGCGCTGACGAAGCGGGCCACGCGTGGGGCCAGCAAGGCCTCGATGTCGCCTTTTACGTCGAAGAAGTCGACGCCACGCTCCTTGGTGCCCCACTGGCTGGAATCGACGCTTCCATACGCGAGCCCGGCGATGCGCATCGGTTGCCGCACACCGGCCACGCTGACGGGGCCGGCGGCCGCAGTGGCGTCGCGGACAAACACCCGCCCGGCCTCGAACACGCGAACCCGGTTTGCCTTGCGCGCCAGGTTGTGGCGCAGCACGCCCACGAGGCTGCCGAGCAAACTGGACCTCATCACTGCCAGGTGGCTTGCCATCGGGTTGACGAGACGCACGGGCTGCAGGTTGCCGGCGAGTTCGCGCTCCCAGCGCTCATCCACGAAGCCGAAGTTCACTGTCTCCTGGTAGTCGAGCGCCGCCAGTTGGTGGCGCAAGGTGTCGAGTGGCCGGCTGCGCTCGCTGCGTACCTTGGCCATCAGAGACGCCTGTGGCGCCGTGTCGGGCAGCAGGTGGTAACCGTGGACACGAATCACTTCCTCGATCAGGTCTTCCTCGATTTGCAGATCGAAGCGCCAGCTCGGTGGCGTGACGGTCACGAGGCCGGGGCCGCTCTCGAACCGCAGGCCGAGGCGCTGCATCACGGCTTCGCATTGCGTCTGGGCCAACGGCATGCCGATGACCTTGGCCGCGCGCGCCACGCGCAGCGCGACTGGCTGGCGCAGCGGCATGTTCGGCGCCTGGTCGCTCACCGGTCCGGGCTCGCCGCCGCAGATGTCGACGATCAGTTGCGTGATGCGTTCGAGCTGCGAAGCGGTCGCGGCAGGGTCGACTCCGCGCTCGAACCGGTGGCCCGCATCAGTCGTGAAGTTGAAGCGCCGAGAACGGCCCGCCACAGCTTCAGGCCACCAGAACGCAGCTTCGACGTAGACGTTTCGGGTGTCGTCGGAAACCGCCGTGGCATCGCCGCCCATGATGCCGGCGAGCGACTCGACCGCGCTCCGGTCGGCAATGACACCAACATCGGCGTCCACTGCGACGGTGTTGCCGTTGAGCAGCTTGAGCGATTCACCCGCCCTGCCCCAGCGCACTGACAACTCGCCGTCGATCTTGTCCAGGTCGAAGATGTGTGACGGCTGGCCGGCCTCGAACATCACGTAGTTCGAGATGTCGACGAGTGCAGTGACAGATCGCTGGCCGCAGCGCGCGAGGCGGTCCACCATCCAGGCGGGTGTGGCGGCCTTTGTATTGACGTCGCGGATGATGCGGCCCGAGAACCGGCCGCACAGGTCCGGCGCTTCGATTTTCACTGGCAGGGTGTCGGCATGCATCACCGTGGCCACTGCGGGCGAAGGCTTCGTTAGCGGCGCGCCGGTCAGCGCCGAAACCTCCCGCGCGATGCCGTAAACGCTCAGGCAATGCCCGAGGTTCGGCGTGAGCTTGAGCGTGAGCAGCATGTCGTCGAGATGCAGGTGCTCGCGAATGCCTTGACCGATTACCGCGTCGTCGGCCAGCACGAGCAGGCCACCGTGGTCGTCCGAGAGCTTGAGCTCGCGCGCCGAGCAGAGCATGCCCTGGCTTTCGACGCCGCGCAACTTCCCGAGCTTGATGAGGAACGCCGCTCCGCCATCTTCGGCTGCCGGCAACTCGGCGCCGACCAACGCACAGGGCACCTTGATACCCGCGCGCACGTTCGGCGCACCGCAGACGATGTTGAGCAGGTCGCCGGTGCCGGCATCGACCGTGCACACGTTCAGGCGGTCGGCATTCGGGTGGCGCTCGACCGACAGCACATGGGCCACCACCACCTGCGTGAACGGCGACGCGGCTGGGCGCGCGTCTTCGACTTCCATGCCGGACATGGTGAGCAGGTCGATCAGCGCTTCGCTGCTGATCGGTGGGTTGCAGAACTCGCGCAACCAGGATTCGGGGAATTGCATCTCGTGGGCTCGTGGGGTCAGTTGAACTGCGCCAGGAAGCGCAGGTCGCCTTCGAAGAACAGGCGCAGGTCGGTCACGCCATAGCGCAGCATCGCCAGCCGATCGATGCCCGAGCCGAACGCAAAGCCGATATAGCGCTCGGCATCCAGCCCCATGTTTCGCAGCACCTGCGGGTGCACTTGGCCCGAGCCCGAGACTTCGAGCCACTTGCCTTGCAGGGGGCCGCTCTCGAACATGATGTCAATCTCGGCGCTCGGCTCGGTGAACGGAAAGTAGCTCGGCCGAAACCGAAGCTTCACGTCGTCGGTCTCGAAGAATGCGCGGACGAAGTCGAGGTACATCACCTTCAGGTCCTTGAAGCTGACGTTCTCGCCAATCCACAAGCCTTCGACCTGATGAAACATCGGCGAATGCGTTGCGTCGTTGTCGACGCGGTAGGTGCGGCCCGGAACGATCACGCGAATGTCGGGCATGGCCGCCTGGCCAGCATATTTCTTCGCGTGAGCCTGGGCGTAGCGGACCTGCATCGGCGAGGTGTGCGGGCGCAAGTTCAACCACGCGCTGTGCTCGTCTTTCACATCGACGTAGAACGTGTCCTGCATCGAACGCGCGGGGTGGTTCTCGGGGTTGTTCAGGGCGGTGAAGCTGTACCAGTCGGTCTCGATCTCCGGGCCGTCGGCCACATCGAAGCCCATCGACGTGAAGATGGCCTCGATGCGTTCCCGGGTGCGCGAGATCGGGTGCAAGCCGACGCCATGGCCGCGCCTGCGGCCGGGCAGCGTCACATCCAGCGATTCGCTCTTCAGCTGCGCCTGCAGCTCGGTCAACGCGAGGGCATCACGGCGCGCATTCAGCGCCGCCTCGATCTGCTGCTTGGCCTCGTTGATGAGCGCGCCGCGGGCCTTCTTCTGGTCGATGGGCAGCGCCGCCAGCCCCTTGAGCTGGTCGGTGATCCGCCCGGCCTTGCCGAGGTAGCGCGCCTTGGCGTTCTCGAGGTCGGCGGGCGTCGCGGCCTGCGCGAAATCGGCCTGAGCTTCGTGCACCAGCGGTAGAAGATCGGTCATCGGTCTGTTCGTGAATCAACAAAAAAGGCCGAACACGAGGTCGGCCTTGGGAAGCTTGCACCTGGCGCATTGATGCGCTGGGTGCCCGCCGTGCTGCCCGGCGGATGAACGCACCACAGGGTCACGACATTCAAGCGAGCTGGGCCTTCACCTTGTCGACGATGCTGCCGAAGGCAGCAGGGTCGTTCACGGCCATGTCGGCGAGAACCTTGCGGTCGATCTCGATCGACAGCTTCTTCAAGCCTGCCATGAACTTGCTGTAGGTCACGCCATGGCTGCGGCTGCCGGCGTTGATACGCGCGATCCACAGGTGACGGAAGACACGCTTCTTGGTACGGCGGTCACGGTACGCGTATTGCCCGGCACGCATGACTGCTTGCTTGGCAATGCGGAATACATTCTTGCGGCGGCCACGGTAACCCTTGGCGAGCGCGAGAATTTTCTTGTGACGAGCACGGGCGGTTACACCACGTTTGACGCGAGGCATTTGGTTTCTCCTTCGGAAGGTTTAGAGGCCAGCAGTGGGCAACATCTGCTTGATGCGCCCCTTGTCGGTCTCGTGCACGGACACAGAGCCACGCAAATGGCGCTTGTTCTTCGTGGTCTTCTTGGTGAGGATGTGGCGCTTAAACGCCTGGCCCCGCTTGACGGTACCGCCTGGACGAACGCGAAAACGCTTTTTCGCGCCGCTCTTGGTCTTCATTTTGGGCATCACTGCTCCTTCTTTGTTGCTGCTTCAGGCGCCGGCAAAACACTTGCCGTCTTGTGAGCCTGAAGCAGCTTGTGACAGCGCTGCGGTGACCAGACCGTGGCGCTGAACTCTGTGCGCGCTATTTCAGCGCGTTGTCACTTTCGCTTCGGCCCGAGCACCATGATCATCTGGCGCCCTTCGAGCTTCGGCATGTTCTCGACCACCGCCACATCGGCCAGTTCGTCACGGATTCTCTCGAGCAAGCGCATGCCGATGTCCTGGTGCGTGATCTCGCGGCCCCGGTAACGCAACGTGACCTTGCCCTTGTCACCGTCTTCGGCAATGAAACGGCGCAGGTTGCGCATCTTGATCGCGTAGTCGCCCTCGTCGGTACCGGGACGGAACTTGACTTCCTTGATCTCGATGACCTTCTGCTTGCTCTTCGCCTCGGCAGCCTTCTTCTGCTCCTGGTACTTGAACTTGCCGTAGTCCATGAGGCGGCACACCGGGGGGTCGGCCTGGGCGACGATCTCGACCAGATCGACATCCTGCTCGCCGGCCAGGCGCAAGGCCTCGGTGATACTCATGACGCCCAGCGGTTCGTTCTCGGGCCCGTTCAGCCGGACTTCCGGTGCCATGATCTCGCGGTTCAGGCGGTGCTTGCGCTCTGCGTTCGGAGTACGGCGGTCAGCAAAAGTAGCGATGGTTCATACCTTTCAACAGGCCCCAAGGCACAGGGGCCCAACAATCATTCGAAGCGCGCCTGGGTTCAGCCGGCCACCCACGCGGGCAGCTGTTGGTACTTCAGACTTTTTGGGCGATGTCTGCGGCGATCTTCAGTGAGAAGTCTGCCAGAGGCATCACACCGAGGTCTTGGTTGCCCCGGGCGCGCACCGCCACTGTTCCGTTTGCCTTTTCCTTGTCACCCACGACAAGGATGTACGGAACCTTTTGCATTGAATGCTCACGGATTTTATAGTTAATTTTCTCGTTGCGCAAATCAGACGCCACTCTAAGTCCTTGTTTTTGCAGCGTTTTGACGACGTCCCGGGCGTATTCGGCCTGCGCTTCGGTGATGTTGAGCACGCTCATCTGCAGCGGCGCAAGCCAGGCGGGCAGCGCGCCGGCGTGCTGTTCGATCAGGATGCCGATGAAGCGCTCCAGGCTGCCGACGATCGCGCGGTGCAGCATCACCGGCGCACGGCGCTCGCCGCTCTCGGCCACGTACTCGGCACCCAGCCGCTCGGGCATCGAGAAATCGACCTGCATCGTTCCGCACTGCCACTGCCGGCCGAGCGCGTCTTTTAGCGTGTACTCGATCTTCGGGCCGTAGAAGGCGCCATCGCCGGGCGCGATCTCGAAGTCGCAGTTCGAACGCCGCAGGCTTTCGATCAGGGCGTGTTCGGCCTTGTCCCAGCTGTCGTCGGTGCCGATGCGCGCGTCAGGACGTGTTGCCACCTTGTAGATGATCTTGTCGAAGCCGAAGTCGGCATAGACCTTTTGCAGCAGCGTCGTGTAGGCCACGCATTCGCCGAGGATCTGATCTTCGAGGCAGAAGATGTGGCCATCGTCCTGCGTGAAGCCGCGCACCCGCATGATGCCGTGCAGCCCGCCGGTGGGCTCGTTCCGGTGGCACTGGCCGAACTCACCGTAGCGCAACGGCAGGTCGCGATAGCTCTTGATGCCCTGCTTGTAGATCAGGATGTGGCCGGGGCAGTTCATCGGCTTGAGCGCGTAGTCGCGCTTCTCCGATTCGGTCGTGAACATGTTCTCGCGGTACTTGTCCCAGTGGCCTGTCTTCTCCCACAGGCCCTGATCCAACAGCTGCGGGCCCTTCACTTCCTGGTAGCCGTTGTCGCGGTAGACCGCGCGCATGTACTGCTCGACCTGCTGCCACACCGTCCAGCCCTTCGGGTGCCAGAACACCAGGCCGGGTGCATGTTCGTCGATGTGGAACAGGTCGAGTTCACGGCCGAGCTTGCGGTGGTCGCGCTTCTCGGCTTCTTCCAGCATGTGCAGGTACTGGGCCAACTCGTCCTTCGTGGCCCATGCCGTGCCGTAGATGCGTTGCAGCATCTCGTTGCGGTGGTCGCCGCGCCAGTAGGCACCGGCGAGCTTCATCAGCTTGAAGTGCTTGAGCTTGCCGGTGCTCGGCACGTGCGGGCCTCGGCAGAGGTCTTCGAACGCGCCTTCGCGGTAGAGCGACACGTCCTCGTTCGCGGGGATGCTGGCGATGATCTCGGCCTTGTAGTGCTCGCCCAGGCTCTTGAAATACGCCACGGCCTCATCGCGCGGCAAGACACGACGCTCGACCTTTTCGTCCTTGCGCGCCAGCTCGGTCATCTTCGCCTCGATGACCGCCAGGTCGTCGGGCGTGAACGGGCGCTTGTACGAGAAGTCGTAGAAGAAGCCGTTCTCGATCACCGGGCCGATGGTCACCTGCGCATCGGGAAACAGCTCTTTGACCGCATACGCCAGCAGGTGCGCCGTCGAGTGGCGAATCACGTCGAGGCCGGCGGCGTCTTTCTCCGTGACGATGGCGAGTTGCGCATCGTGGTCGATGACGAAGCTGGTGTCGACCACGTGTGCATCAGCGCCCTGCCCGATGCGCCCCGCCAGCGCCGCCTTCGCGAGGCCGGCGCCGATGGAGGCGGCTACGTCGGCCACCGTGACCGGGCCGGGAAACTCGCGTTTCGAACCATCGGGCAGTTGAATCGAGACCATCTTGTTGCTCCAGAAATGACAAAAGCGCGGACTGAGCCGCGCCTTGCTTGAACGATAGGGGAATGAGTTAAGGAAGGTCGATGCGCGCGGCCGACCGAACCTTCAGGCCGAAGGTGGTAGTTCGCGGTGTCATAACCATCATGCCTTTCTCGCCCTTATCGTTTAAAACCTGATTGTAGTGGGGCAGCTCAGATCGGCAACAACGACACGTTCGCGGTGCGTTCGATCAGCCACAACCCGCCCACCACGATCGCTGCGAACGAGCCGCCGCGGATCACCCATGCCGGGTAGCTTCGGCGCTGGCGCAAGCCGAACAGCAATGCTGTCACGCCGCTCACGATCATCAGTTGCCCGAGTTCCAGGCCGATGTTGAATTCGAGCAGCGCCCACACGAACTGCGACGTGGGCAGGTTCAACTCGCTCAGCACGTTGGCAAAGCCGAAGCCGTGGATCAGCCCGAAGAAGAAGGTCACGACCACGCGACGCACCGGGAAGATGGGCCAGACGTTGTCGAGCGCGGCGAGGATGATCGTCACCGCAATCGCCGGCTCGATGAACGCCGGCGACAGCGAGATCACCTTCATTGCGGCGAGCGCCAGCGTGATCGAGTGCGCCACCGTAAAGGCCGAGACGATGCCCACCACGGGCAGCACCGCCTGCGAGAACCGCTCGACCGGGTGCCAGCCTTGGGGTGTGCGCCGCATCACCGATGGCAGCAGCAGGCACAGCAGGAACAGCACGTGGTCATAGCCCGTGACGATGTGGTGGATACCGTCGCGAAGGAACCCCCACGCCGATGCGCTCGGCGCTGGCGGCGCGGCGGCAGCGCCCGCACCCGATGTGGCCAGAGCCCCCGATGCAGCCGCAGCCTGGGTTGGGTCGAGCAGCATCAACACCACCGGTTGCCCGGGCCGTTGCAGCTTCACGATGCCCCGGTGCGTCGGGTCGACTTCTCGCAGCAGCGTGTAGCTGATCGTGGGCACAGCCGGCAGCGCGCAGGCCGACGACAACATCAGCACGGCATATGCGCCGTCGTTGCGCCGTTCGAGCGCGCGCTCGACGGCGCGCAGCGGGCATCCCGCGATGGTCAAGCCGGCCAGCGCGTATTGCTCGATGGCCGGCCACGCCGCCTTGACTTCGCCCCAGGTTAGCTTGCCGTCCTGATCGGTGTCGATGTCGAGTGCCGCCTCCAGGTCACGCAGCGCGATGTCCAGGCGCACGGTCGTGCCTTGCGCGGTGGCGTCGATCTGCAGGTAGGCGTCGCTCGCCTTGTGCGCGCTGGCCAGGTTCGCGCTCAAGAGCAGCATCGCGCACACAAGTGCCTTCCACCAGACGCGGCCAGCCATGGCGTTACAGCAAGGCCTCGACACGCTGGTCGCGCAGGCCCATCTCCCGGGTCAGCTTGCGCACCTCGGCCAGGGCAGCCGGGTCGGCGCTGGCGCGCGCTGCCTGGGCGAACACCAGCAGGTCGAGCGGCTCGCGCTGCTGTGCCACGTTGCCGCGCGCCAGCTCGAGCGCGCGCGCGGTTTGGCCGTCCACTTGCAGCGCGAACATCGACTGCTCGCGGCCATGCGCCACCTTCGCATCCGGCCGTTGGTTGGCCAGGGCGATGCGCTCACGCATCTCGTCGCCATCGGCCCTGGCGGTGGGCGCCTTGGCCTGCACGCCGGCGATGGCCAGGCGCAACAAGACTGCGTCGCTGCGCACCTGGCCCTTGAGCAAGGCCAGCGCCTCGGCCGGCCGCTTCTGTTCGATCAGGAAGTCGGCGTACGCCAGCGTGGCGTACGGGTCGGGCTCCAGCTTCAGCACGGCGTTGAATTCAGCCTCGGCAGCTGCGGCCTTGCCGGCGCGTTGTTCGAGTTCGGCCAAGCTCGTGCGCAACCAGGCCAGGGTGGACGGCGCGGCACTGCGCTGTGTGACGAGCAGGCCGCTGAAGACAGCGCGGGCCCGGTCGACCTCGCCGCGCAGGGCGGCGTTCTCGGCCAGACAGGCGTTCCCGTGCAGCGCGGCGCCTGCGGCCGCCACTTGCTTGCATGCGGCGTCGGAGTCGCCGTAGCGGCCCTGCACGCGCCGCACCGTGGCGAGCGTGAGCCAGGCCTGCGGCCGGGGCGCGGCAGAAGGGCGCGCCAGCAGGCGCTTCAGGCTCGCGGCCGACGCGTCGAAGTCATGCAGGTACTGCTGCAGCACGGCGCGCATCATCAGCACCGCATCGGGCATGGTGGCCTCGTCGGTCCAGCCGGATAGGGCTGCCATCGCCAGGCCCACGAAGCGCGGGTCGCCGAGTTCGTGCGCTTGATCGAGGTAGCCCTGCGCCACGCCGAGTGCAAGTTTGGCGTCACGCGGTTGCTGGGCGAGTTGCTTGCGCAGGCGCCGCTCTTCAGCGCGGCTGCTGGTGACTGCAGGAAGGACCTCGATGACTTCATCGTCACGGGTCGGGGTGATGGGGGTGGCAACAGCGGCGAGGGCCGACATGCATAGCGCCAGGGCGAGCAGTCGCGGGGTTATGGGCGTGGCCATGGTGCCGAGTTATTGCCGTGGTGGTGCCGCGGTGTTGCCGTGGGTGTCGAACAAATGAGCGGGGGCGGGCCCGATTTCACAGGCCCGCCCCCTGGTCGATCTGACGCTCAGTCTACGACGTCGGGCTCTGCCGTCTCCGACGTAGGCGGCATCACGGCGCTCACGTCGACTGGTTCGAACGTGTCCGCTGCCGAGGCGACAAGCTGCTTCAGGTAGTCGATGAAACCACCGGTCGAAGCGCTTGCGCTCGCTGGCACTTCGCTCGTCACCGGCGGGGGCGCGGGCGTGTCGTCACCGCCCCCGCAGGCGCTCAGAACGGCCGCCACGCTCGCGGCGCCCAGGGTCATCAGCCAGGTTTTCTTCATGGTGATCTCCTTACTTCGCGCCGGGCAGCGGCGTGCCCACGTACGGGAAACCGTCCAGCAGCGGGCCTGCCGCCTTGACCTTCGGACCCGCCTGGTCGACACCGTCGTGCAGGTTAAGGGCCGAGGCACCCAAAGGCACGGCACTCGGCTTGCAAGCGGCACCGAACTTGTAGGTGTCGAGGTCGCCGTTGGCCACGCACAGGCCGCCCATCACCGCGACGAGCGAGATGTCGACCACGTCGTCGTTCGGGCGGCGGCCGTTCGGGTAGCCGGCCAGGTCACCGTCGCCCGACAGCAGGCCACCGAGCAGACCCAGTCGGTTCTGGTTGGCATACGCCACCGCCGGAATCGCGGTGTTCAGGCGCAGCATTTCAGAGGCCACGACGGTCGCCGGCTGGTTCACGCCCTTGATGCCGGTCAGGAAGGTCGTGACCAGGTCGTTACGCGGGTAATTGGTCGGCGAAATGTTCGGGGTGGCCAGTGCAATCTCCAGCAGCTTGGGCAACGTCGGGTTCGTCACGTAGACGGCGAACTGGCCATCGTCCTTGGGCTTGGATGCGTTGAACTTGTCCTTGTCGTTGATGCCGATCACCACTTCGTTGACCAGCGGCATGCCCAGGCGCGACACCTGCGTCCATGCGCCACCGCTGATCGCGGCCGTGCCGTAGCCGGGCTTCGGTGCGGCGCTGAACAGGCTGCCCTGGCGTACGCTGGCGGTGGTCCAGCCACCGATCACGGTGTCGGCGGAGCCGGTGGCGAGCAGGCAGCTGGTCGGCACTTCGACGGCCAGGCTGGTCACGTTCTTGTCGGCGAGCGAATCGGTCCCGACGTCCTTGTTGGCGTTGTTCAGCAGGAAGGCTGCGCTCGGCACGTTGATCAGGTCGAAGATCACGCCCAGGTTCACCGCGAATGGGTCTTTGCGCTGGCCCACGAACACTTTGCCCGGCGTGGCGCAGCCTGGAATGTTCACGCTGTAGACGAACTGGCCCGCGTAGTTGGCGTAGTTCGGGATCGTCTTGGTGCCGATGTTGTCGGAGGGCTTGGCGAAGGTCGCGCTGCCGCCACTGGCGTTGGTCACGGCGGCCTTGGTGCCGGTGCGGCGGTCGCCGCGCACCACGTCGAGCGTGAAGCTCTCGGTCACGTTCAGGTTCGCGCCGGTCGGGTCGGTCACGCCGCCGAACTGGGTCAGCGGAATGCCGACGTCCTTGCCATCGATGCTGAGCGTCTTGCCCTTCGAGGTGTTCTTGAAACGGAACTGGAAGGTGATGTGCTCCTTCGCGTCACCGACGTTGTCGATGTGGATCTCGTACAGCGCGTTCGGGTCGAGCTTGAAGTAATTCGGGCCGCCGTACGCGTCCTGCAGCGGCAGGTAGTTCGCGATCAGCGTGACGAAGCCGGTGCGGCCCGCCTCGTAGCTGTTGAACATGTAGAAGTCGGTCGCATCGACCTTCGGCGTGCCGGTGATCGACGGCGCCTCACGGTGGCTTGATGCGTGCGCCGGCAGGGCGGCCAGAGCGCAGAGCGCACAGACGGCCGCTGCCAGCGGGGCCAAGCGGCTGGGGTTCAGACGCGGTGATTTCATGGTGTCATCCTCTCGGGTTGAAGTTGCACCGGCCCCCGGGGTATGCCGGTAGCCGACGGGTCACGACGCGGTTGCGCGTCCGAAGGTCAATACGCGGGGCTTGCGCGAACGGATGCATCTCTGTGTAAAGAGTTGTCACCCGCAGCCTGCGGGAAGCCGCAGCGCACTAAACCAGCGGCTGAACGTCCAGTGCAGGCCCGGCGGCGACCATGGCTGCGAAGGCGTCGCGCAGGCGTTCGCACTCGCGCACGGTGCGCGTCCAGGCGCTGATGCGTGCGGCGGTGTCGTCGCCGTAGCGCATGAAGTCGTCGCGGTCGGGCAGCTTGCCGCCGGGGAGCCGGGCCACCCAAGCCGGGTTTGGCGACAGGACCACCACGTTGGCGAGCATCGCGGTCGCGCGGTGGCGGTGGGGAAAGAACTTGTCGAGCCAGCCGGGAATGATGCTGCGCTGAAAGTGCGGGTACAGCACCAGCCCGTCGGTCATCGAGGCGTAGTTCAAGTGCAGGTGGTAATCGATGATGCCGCCGTCCACGTACGCACCGCGCGGTGCGCCCGGAATGTCGTGCACGGCGTCGAGCCAATACGGGATCGAGCAGCTCGCCAGAATGCTCAAGCCCAGGTTGTTCGGCGCCAGCGGCACATGGCGCGTGCGGTAGTCATGCAGCTTGAAGGGCAGCGGTTCGCGCGCGTCGGAGAACACCACGCGCTCCCAGAAGCCGCTCATCGCACGCCGGCTCACCGCGTTGGCGGCAAAGGCGCCGAGGTGCGCCAGCGGGTTGCTGACGCCGGACAGCGCCCGCCCCTCGCGCCGCAACAGGTGGCGGCCGCGGCTCGTGAACACATGCAGTCGATAGCGCGGGTGCGCCAGCAGTTCGGCCGCGCGCGGGGTCAGGCGCTGCTGCAGGTTGGCGCCGAACACCTCGCTCACGTGGCGCCGCGGCGGCCGCTTGCCGGGCGCGTGCTCGTAGCTCTGGTGGATGTAGTCGTGCGCCATCTGGGCGAACGCCGCAGCCGGATCACTCAGGCAGGCACACGCCATGCGCCACGCGCCGATCGAGACGCCGAGCAGGTGCACCGTGTGGCTTTTACTCGCCAGCCACTCGCCGAAGATGAACTGATCGAGCGGCACCAGCGCCAGGCCCTTGGGCCCGCCCGCCGCAGCGGGAACGAGGCGCACGTCTTCGGGCCGCAAGCCGCGCTCGCGCAGAACGGCCAGCGCGCGCGGGCCGGCGTGAACGAGCAGCGGCGTCACGGCGGCACGCTCAACCCGGCCGAGCCACGGCGTCAACGCCGGGTCTGCAACTTCGAGAACGCATCGGCCATCGCCGATGACACCGGCGCCGCGGCCGGCCGCGCGCCGCCGCCCTGTCGCTCATGGCGCTGCGCCGGCTGGAAGGCATTGCCGGCCGCATCACCGCCCTTCGGCACAGGCTTCGCATCGAGCCTCATCGTGAGCGACACGCGCTTGCGTGCCAGGTCCACTTCGAGCACCTTGACCTTGACGATGTCACCGGTCTTGACCACCTCGCGTGCGTCGGTCACGAACTTGTTCGAGAGCTGGCTCACGTGCACCAGGCCGTCCTGGTGCACGCCGAGGTCGATGAACGCGCCGAATTGCGCCACGTTGCTGACCGTGCCTTCGAGCACCATGCCGGGCTGCAGGTCCTTCAGGTCTTCGACGCCGTCGTTGAAGCGCGCCACCTTGAAGTCGGGGCGCGGGTCGCGGCCCGGCTTCTCGAGCTCCGTCAGGATGTCGCCCACCGTGATGACGCCGAATTTCTCGTCGGCGAACAGCTCGGGGCGGAGCGACCGGATCACGTCGCTTCTGCCCATCACCTCGGCGGCGGGCTTGTTGACGGCCGCGAGCAGGCGCTCGACCACCGGGTAGGTTTCGGGGTGCACGCCCGATTGATCGAGCGGGTTGTCGCCACCGCGAATGCGCAGGAAACCGGCGCTCTGCTCGAAGGTCTTGGCGCCCAGCCCGCTCACGTCGAGCAACTGCTTGCGCGAGCGGAACGCGCCATTCGCGTCACGCCAGCGCACGATGCTCGCCGCCACCGTGCCCGACAAGCCGGACACGCGTGCGAGCAGCGGCGCAGACGCGGTATTCAGGTCCACACCGACCGAGTTCACGCAGTCTTCGATGACCGTGTTCAGGCTCTTCGCCAGGTCGCTCTGGTTCACGTCGTGCTGGTACTGGCCCACGCCGATGCTCTTCGGCTCGATCTTCACCAGCTCGGCCAGCGGGTCTTGCAGGCGCCGAGCAATGCTGACCGCGCCGCGCAGCGTCACGTCGAGCTCGGGCAGTTCCTTGCTCGCGTACTCGCTGGCCGAATACACCGATGCGCCGGCTTCGCTGACCACGACCTTCTCGATGGGCGTGCCGGGCGCGAGCTGTTGAATGCGCTTGATCAGGTCGGCCGCCAGCTTGTCGGTCTCGCGGCTCGCGGTGCCGTTGCCGATGGCGATCAGGTTCACGCCGTGGGTTGCGCACAGGCGCCCGAGCGAATGCAGCGACCCTTCCCAGTCACGGCGCGGCTCGTGCGGGTACACGGTGTCGGTGGCCAGCACCTTGCCGGTCGCATCGACCACCGCCACCTTGCAGCCGGTGCGAATGCCGGGGTCCAGGCCCAGCACCACGCGCGGGCCGGCGGGTGCGGCGAGCAGCAGGTCGCGCAGGTTCTCGGCGAACACCTTGATCGCGACGCGCTCGGCCTCTTCGCGCAGGCGGCTGAACAAGTCGCGCTCCAGGCTCAGGCTCAGCTTGACCTTCCAGGCCCAGGCGATGCACTTGCGGATCAGGTCGTCGGCCGGCCGCGCGCGGTGGCTCCACTTCAGGTGCAGCGCGATGCGGCCTTCGGCGAGGGATATGGCCTTGACACCCCCGGCAGTGGCCGTCGCAGCCGGCGGCTCGTCGAGCACCAGCTTCGCATCCAGCAGTTCCAGCGTGCGGCCGCGGAACACCGCGAGTGCGCGGTGCGACGGCACGCGCGCAATCGGCTCGTCGTACTCGAAGTAGTCGCGAAACTTGGCGTGGTCGGGGTGCTCGGCGTCCTTGCCGGCGAGCAGGCGGCTCTGGAACAGGCCTTCGCTCCACAGCCAGTCGCGCAGTGTGCGCACGAGAATCGGGTCTTCGGCCCAGCGCTCGCTCAAGATGTCGCGTACACCGTCGAGCACGGCGTGTGCATCGGCAAAACCGGCTTCGGCGTTGATGTACGCGGCGGCCTGCGCGAGCGGGGCGAGCGCCGGGCTGGCGAACAGCGCTTCCGCCAAGCGTTCGATGCCCGCCTCGCGCGCAATCATGGCCTTGGTGCGGCGCTTGATCTTGAACGGCAGGTAGACGTCTTCGAGGTCTTGCTTGGTGGCCGCCGCGTCGATGGCGCTGCTGAGCGCAGGCGTGAGCTTGCCTTGCTCGTCGATGCTCTTGCGCACTGCCACGCGGCGGTCTTCCAGCTCGCGAAGGTAGGAAAGGCGAGACTCCAGTTCGCGCATTTGGATGTCGTCGAGGTTGTCGGTCGCCTCCTTGCGGTAGCGGGCGATGAACGGAACCGTGGCACCCCCGTCGAGCAGTTCGACAGCGGCGTTCACCTGGGCTGGACGAACCTTCAGTTCGGCGGCGATCTGCAGAAGAATCTTGTCCAAGGGCAGAGGCCGCGAGCGGCATGAAAAACGGAGCGGCGCAGTGTGCCACACGCCCCTCCGCGCGGCTTGGCCGCCGGCCCCAACAGCAACCCTTGCCGCCCTTGAGCGGCCGGGTGTCCTCAGGCGTGCGACTGGCCCTGTGTCAGCGGGCCGGTGCCGACGCCGCCGGGTCGGCCGGCTTGGTCTCGACCGTCACGGTCTCGCGGAAGATGCCGCCTGCCTCGACGCTGCCACTCGTGGTGCCGGCGCCGCGCATGCGCGCGCGGCAGTCGGCGGCCTCGTCGCCCGTGAGCGCATCGCAGCGCTCGCGGGCGTTGCGCCGGTACTTCGCGTCACCGTCGTTGAGCCGCCCGTGGCGCGCTTCGTCGCGCGCGGCACCGGCTTCCTTCAGGCAGGTGGCACGGTCCTGGTTCGACATGCCGTTCATGCAGACGGCGCGCTCCTTGAGGTACCGCGCCTGTATGTCCGAGGTGTCCGATGCGGGCGCGGCCTTGGCTGCGTTCGCGGCGTGCGCGCCGCCGAGGGCGAGGCCCAGCAAGGCGGTTGCCACGCAGCTGCGCAACAGGCTTTGCGTACTCGTTGGGGAACTGGTGTGCATGGTGGTCTCCTCGAGGATCGGTTGAACGTGCCGACACTCTGCGACGGCGCGCTCGCGCGCCGCGTCGGCCGACACCGCCCACCGCCACCGATTCAGCCGATATCGCTGTAGGACGCCGCCCGCATCACACCGCGCGCCGCCGCTGCGCCGCTGGCGAAGCACGCCGTCAGCAGGTAGCCGCCAGTCGGGGCCTCCCAGTCGAGCATTTCGCCGGCGCAGTGAATGCCTGGCGCGGCGCGCAGCATCAGGCCGTCGTCCATGGCCTCGAAGCGCACGCCGCCGGCACTGCTGATGGCCTCATCGATGGGCCTCGGGGCGGCCAGCGTCAGAGGCAAGGCCTTGATCGCAGCGCCCAACTGCTGCGGGTCGGCAATGGCGGTGCGTGGCAGCAGTTCGTGCAGCAGCGCGGCCTTGACGCCGTCGATGCCGAGCCGGCTCTTCAGGTGCGTGGCCAGCGAGCGCGCACCGCGCGGGCGCACCACTTCGTCGTGCACGAAGTGCGCGCTGCGCCCGGGCAGCAGGTCGATGCAGGCCTGCGCGCGGCCGGTGGCGGCAATCGTGTCGCGTGCGATGACTGACGCGGCATAGATCAGGCTGCCTTCGACGCCGCCTTCGGTGATGACGAACTCGCCTGCCTGGGAGAACGCGCGCCCATCGGCCGCGTCGATCGACAGCGCCACGGTCTTCATCGGGTGGCCGGCGAAGCGGCTGCGAAAGTGCTCGCTCCAGCCCGGCGCGGGTTCGTCATTGGCCGTGAGGCGCACCACATCGAACCCGCAGTTCGACGGCTGCAACGGCGCCACATCGATGCCGCGCTCGGCGAGCCACGGAACCCACGCGCCATCAGAACCGAGGCGCGCCCAGCTGCCGCCGCCCAACGCAAGTACGACAGCGTCGAACGTGCGCGTGGCCTCGCCGGTCGGCGTAGCGAAGCGCAATGCGCCGTTGCTGCTCCAGCCGAGCCAGCGGTACCGCATGTGAAAGCGCACACCCGCCGCGCGCAGGCGGTGCAGCCAGGCGCGCAGCAGCGGTGCGGCCTTCATGTCGGTCGGGAACACGCGGCCCGAGCTTCCGATGAAGGTAGTCACGCCCAAGGCCTGCGCCCACGCCCGCACTTCGGCTGGGCCGAAAGCACGCAGCATCGGTTCCAGTGCCGCATGGCGTTTGCCATAGCGGGCCACGAAGGCGTCGAATGGCTCGCTGTGCGTGAGGTTCAAACCGCCCCGGCCGGCGAGCAGGAACTTGCGGCCCACCGATGGCATGGCATCGAACACGTCGGCCTGCACGCCGCCCGCGGCCAACACCTCGGCCGCCATCAGCCCCGCTGCGCCGCCACCGAGGATGGCCACGCGGCGTGTCGAGGGTGAGGCGGGCGTCATCATGGGGCGCGCAGTGTGGCACAGGCGGTGGCCGTAAGAAGCCAGCGCCGCGGGCGACAGAGCGAGAGAACACACGCCCCGAGGAGCATTCATGTTCACCCAACCGCCAACCCCCATCGCAGCCACGCTTCTGGCCGTTGCCTCGCTCGCCACGGCATCGGCGCAGGCTGCCGGCATGTGCAGCGCACGCAGCGGCGCAAGCATCACGCCGGTGGTCGAGCTCTACACCTCGGAGGGCTGCAACTCGTGCCCGCCGGCCGACCAGTGGTTGTCGCGTGTGAAGGCCGAACCCGGTGTCGTGGCGCTCGCCTTCCATGTCGACTACTGGGACCGCCTGGGCTGGAAAGACCGCTTCGCGAGCCCCGCCTACACGCAGCGCCAGACGCAAACGCAGATGGGCAGCGGCGCGCGCTTCAGCTACACACCGCAGGTGCTGTTCGACGGCGCCGACCGGCCGGACTGGCCGAGCCTGAACGTGGCGGCCGCAGCGAAACGAAGCCGCAGTGCCGCGCCGGTCGACGTGACCCTGACGCGCGACGGCTCGCACTTCAGCGCCAGCATCGCGGCCCTGCCCGGCGCCCCCGCTCGGCTGGCGGCTTACTGGGCCGTGACCGAGCAAGGCCATGTGTCGAACGTGAAGGCCGGCGAGAACAACGGCGTGACGCTGAAGCACGACTACGTGGTGCGCGAGTACCGCCCGGTGGCCGCGTGGCAGACCAAGGCCGACGCACCGGCAGCGCTGCAGTTCGATGCCGCGCTGCCTGCCGACGCCGAGCACCCGCGCGAGGTGAACCTGGTCGTCGTCAACGCCGACACCGGGCGGCCGGTGCAGGCGCTGAAGATCGGCTGCTGAGCCGGCTGCTGAGCCGGCAGTTGACCCGGCTGTAAGGCTGGCCGGTCACTCCGCCCGCAACTGCGCCTTCAACTGCTCGCCCAGCTCGGGCTTGTGCGCGAACGGGTCGGTCGGGTTGCGCTGGGTCATGATGTCTTCCAGCCGCGTTTGCACCGTGGCCAGTGCCTTCGGGTGGCTGTACACGTAGAAGCGCTTCTCGGCGACGGCGTCGAACACGAACTGCGCCACCTGCGCGGCGCTGACCTTGCCGCTGCCCACCGCCTTGTCGCTCATGGCCTGGCCGATGAGCTGGCTGCGCGTGGGTTGGGCACCGTCCTGCAACTCGCCGGGCCGGTTGCGTTGGCTCTTGGTGATGCCGGTGGGCACGAAGAACGGGCACAGCACCGAGGCGCTGATCTGGTTGGTGACGAGCCGCAGGTCTTGGTAGAGCGTTTCGCTCAAGGCCACCACCGCATGCTTGCTGACGTTGTAGACGCCCATGTTCGGCGCGTTCAGCAAGCCGGCCATCGAGGCGGTGTTGGTGATGTGGCCCTCGTAAGCCGGGTCGGCCTTCGCGGCGGCCAGCATCATCGGCGTGAACACGCGCACGCCATGGGCCACGCCCATGATGTTGACGCCGATGACCCACTCCCAGTCCTTGACGGTGTTCTCCCAGATCAGGCCGCCGGCCCCGATACCGGCGTTGTTGAACACGAAGTGCGGCGCACCGAAGCGCGCCAGCACGGCGGCGCCGAGGGCCTCGACTTCGGCGGCCTTCGACACGTCGAGCCGGTAGGCCAGCACGGGCGCGCCGAGCGCGGTGATCTCGGCGGCGGCCGTGTCCAGCGCGTCTTGTTGCACGTCGGCCATCACCACATTCATGCCCAGGCGGGCGGCGATGCGCGAGGTCTCCAGGCCGAAGCCGGACCCTGCGCCGGTGATGACGGCCGTGCGGCCTTGGAAGGTCTTCATGGTGCGTGTGCTTTCGTTGAATCGTGTTGAAGTGCGTTGAACCGCTTGAATCGCTTGAATCGGCAATCAGGCGGGTTGAGTCTTTTTGATCTGAAACGCGAGCCTCGGGAAATGCACATGCACCCGCCCTGCCCGCTCGTCCGTTCGTGCGATCACAGCCTCTTCACGGCTGAGGCCGACGAGTTGGCCGGCGACGGGGTCGTGCGCGTAGTCGGTGGGC
>Ga0209724_1001581_pt1 | contig 20589 bp, 17 predicted proteins | sample grotaG_FD_184143 | JGI IMG/M metagenome (GOLD analysis project Ga0209724, IMG submission 184143) | Glacier valley bacterial and archeal communities from Borup Fiord, Nunavut, Canada, to study Microbial Dark Matter (Phase II) -... | ecosystem: Environmental > Aquatic > Freshwater > Ice > Glacier ...
GATTCGTGCCAGGTGCTGAAGTGCTGGTACTGGTCAAAGCGGATGACCAGGGTGTACTCGAGCGGACCGCCGTGGGTGGGCGGAATCACCCCGTTGCCCAGATAGCCGTCGAAGGTGCGGGCCGCCTGAGAGATGCCGTGAATCCACATCTCGAATTCTGAAACGCGGTCCGGGCGCACCCGGCGCGTCACCGAGAGGGTCACGGGGTCGGAGAAATCCATGTGCTCAGTGTAAGGCAGGAACTCGAGAGGTGCTCGGCTTCGCCTCACGCAAACGTCAAACGTCGAACGTCGAACGTCTGGTGCGTCTCAGACGTTCGACGTTTGCTAGCCGTAAGGCTACTCAGCGCGTCCAAAGGGGCTGATGAGCTGCTCACCCACCTCGAGCTGGTCCAGGGTGCTCGAACCCAGCGCGGACAGACTGTAGGGGTCGGCGGCGTTCAAATCCACCTGATAGCCCAAATCGGCAAACGAGGCGATGCTGACCTTACTCAGTGGGTTGACGCCACTATTGAGGAATCCGGTCATCAGCTCGTTTTTGAGGATGCTCTCGCGCCAGTGACCGTCGCGGGTACCCGCGCCTCCGGTGTTTTCCACCGGAACCTGACCCGCGCCGCCCAACGCATTCCACTCGCGCACCGCGTTAGTGCCCGTGAAGCGGGGGTCGCTGCCACCCGCGCCCCTGAGCAAGCCCTTGTACTGCCATAGCGTTCCCAGTCCCAGGCTGTGCCCCAGTTCGTGGGTGGCGATATTGGCCAGTTGGCTCGAGAACTGAGCCACGTCGGCGCTGTCGAAAATCAGCACGGCGGCGTAGGTGAGTCCACTGCTCGAGCGGATATAGCACGGCCCCGACTGGGCCAGAACCTTACCCGGTCCGTCTATGGCTTTGGTTCCGGCAAACACCAAAAGGTCGTCAATGGTGCCCGTGAAGGTGGCGTTGCCGCCGCAAGCCCCGGCCCGGATGGTGCCGTTCACGCTGGGCAGACCCTGCTTGACCACGCCTTCCCAGCGGCGTGCGGCGGTGTTCATGGCGTCTTGCACACTCTGGGGCGTGCCAGGAATGAAGTTCAGGGTGATGTTGTACGGCTCGGTGGCCTGGTTGCCCAGAGCTGCCGGAGATTCCTGCACTTCCGGCATCACCGGCAGGGTCTCGATGGCTCCACCTACCGGGGTCACGGCCTGAGAGCTGGGAGGATTGCTGGTACAGGCGGCGAGCAGTGCAGCAAGGGTCAGAGCCAGGGCAAATGTTTTCACAATGAAACCTCCAGAACGCCGAAACGCCAGATTCCTGGTCAGGAATTCAGGCTAGTGCAACGATGTTGCTGAAGCTTAACTGAATGGGGGATGAAGCTCTATAAAAAAGTTGTGTTTGTCCGCTCACGGGGTTGGCTCGAGAGTATCCAACACACGCTGAACTATGAGAATGTACACTTTGCTGCTCGGTCAAAAGTTAATCTCGAACTCGAGGGCCTCGAACATAAACCCAATATCCTCTCTCCTCGAGCCAGATTTCCCTTCTCAACCCTTGACAGGCTCCAATTTACCCAGTATTTTGAATGGGCGTTCATTCAATTGAATTAGTGTTCAAGGAGAAGCGATGGCCCGAACCCCCAACCCCGACCTTCAGGAAAAACTGGCCGCCGTCAAGCGCGACGCTATTCTCGACGCCGCTCGAGCGACTTTTGCCGAAAAAGACTTTCACCGCGCCACGGTCAAAGACGTAGCCGCTCGAGCCGGGGTGGCCGACGGCACCATCTACAACTACTTCGAGAACAAGGACGCGCTGCTGCTGGGCATCTTTGACCGCGTAGCCCAGGCCGCACAACAAAGCGTGGACCCCGCTGCGCTGCTGGCGCTGGATTTGCGCGGCTTCGTAATGGCCTTCCTCGAGCGCCCACTGACCCTGTTTCAGGCCGATAATTTCGAGCTGTTCCGGGTCATCGTGTCCGAGATTCTGGTCAACCGCGCGCTGGGAGAGCGCTTTTACGCCCAGATGCTCGCGCCCATGCTGACCGGGGCCGAGGCGTTTTTGCGGATGTGGGGCCAGCACAACGGTGTGGAGTTTGCCGACCTCGAGCTAAAAATACGCGCCCTCTCGAGCCTGATGCTGGGCCTGATTGTGCAGCGCGTGCTGGGCGACGAGGTGCTGACCTCGCGCTGGAACGAGCTGCCCGAGGTGCTGACCGACCTGCTGCTCGAGGGCCTGACCCCAGGAAAGCCCATGTGACGCGGCCCTAAATAGAGTTCGAGCTTGACCCAACCTGCCCAATCCAGACCGCTCGAGCGCAGCCTCGAGCGGGGTCTAAAGTCATACTTTTTTCACGCTACAAAGGAAGTTTTGAAATGAAAATCGCCATTCTCGCACTAGGAACTCAAGGAGATGTTCAGCCCTACATTGCGCTGGGAAGCGCTTTATTGCGTGCTGGGCACGCGGTACGCCTCATCTCGCACACCAACTTTGGGCCGCAGGTGCGTGCTCACGGCCTCGAGTTCTGGCCCGTGCAGGGAGACGTACAGGCGTTTATGGCCACCCCAGAGATGCGGGCGCTGCTCGAGAAGGGCAATTTTCTGGCCATCTCGGCGCACACCGCCAAGCAATCACAGCTCGCGGCGGTGGAGTGGGCCAGAGAGGGCCTGGTCGCCGCTCAGGGCGTAGATTTGCTCATCACCGGGGTGGGGGGCCTCTTCGTGGGCCTCGCGCTGGCCGAAAAGCTGAACCTTGCGCTGCTGCAAGCCTACGTGTTCCCGTTTACCCCGACCCGCGAGTTTCCAGGGGTGATGTTTCCTGCTTCGCTCTCGAGGTTTGGGGGAACGGTGAACCGCCTGTCACACAGCTTTTTGCGCCAAATGATGTGGCAAAGCTCTCGCCAAGCCGACGCGCTGGCGCGAACCCAGGTGCTCGAGCTGCCCACTTCACCGTTTCTGGGTCCATACCAGGCGACGCGGTTGAACCAGAACCCGGTGCTGTACGGCTTCAGCCCCTCGGTTATCGCGCCGCCTGCTGACTGGCCCCGTGCCGAGGTTACGGGCTACTGGTTTCTCGAGCCTGCTCCCGACTGGACCCCGCCCCCGGCCCTGAGCGCCTTTCTCGAGGCCGGACCACCCCCGGTGTACGTGGGTTTCGGCAGCATGGGCAACCGCAACCCGCAGGCAACCGCTGCTCTGGTGCTCGAGGTGCTGCAAAAAACGGGTCAGCGCGCGGTCATGCTCTCGGGCTGGAGCGGCATGAGCGGTGAGAACCTGCCCGAGGCGGTGCATCTGGTAGATGACGTACCGCACGCATGGCTGTTTCCGCGCATGGCGGCGGTGGTGCATCACGGTGGGGCGGGCACCACCGCCGCTGGACTGCGGGCAGGCATCCCCAACATCGTGATTCCCTTTTTTGGGGACCAGGGTTTCTGGGGTGGGCGGGTGCTGGATTTGGGGGTGGGTCCTGCGCCTATTGCGCGCAAGCAGCTCACCGCTCAAAATCTGGCTCGAGCGCTCGAGCAGGCCGTTTCCGACCCTGTTATGCGGCAAAGTGCCAGCGCACTGGGGGCCAAAATTCGGGCCGAAGACGGGCTGGCTCGAGCGGTGGCGGTGATTGAGGCCCTCGAGCTGAAACCAGTGAAGTAGCTCCAAAACCCAGAATCTGCTCGAGACCATCCCGTTATTTAGAACCGCTTAAGACTTCCGACCACCGCTCGAGCGACGCATAGTTATCCCCAGAATTTCCTGCTACAGTCGCGGTGGAGGCGTTTATGACTCAAAAATTGATTGGAAAAGTCGCGCTAATCACCGGTGCGAGTGCAGGAATTGGCAAGGCGTGCGCTCTAGCGCTGGTCGCTGAGGGCGCAAAAGTGGTGCTGGTGGCACGTCGCCAGGACCGTCTGAACGAGCTGGTGGCGCATATTCAGGCGGCGGGCGGCGAGGCGCTGGCGGTGGTGGGCGACGCTCGAGACGAGCAGACCGCCCTCAGTGTGGTGAAATCGGCCACCGATGCTTACGGTGGCATTGACATTCTCATCAACAATGCAGGCGTAGGGAACTACAAAAATCTGGTGGACACCAGCGCCGACGAGTTCGACGAGATGATGGATTCCAACGTGCGCTCCACCTTTCTGTTTTCGCGCCACGTCGTTCCTGGCATGATTGAGCGCAAATCGGGCACCGTGCTGATGATTTCGAGCATGGCCGGAATCTACGGCTTCGGCGGGGAAGCGGTGTACTGCGCCACCAAATTTGCCCAGGTGGGCTTTGCCCAGGCGCTGGACAAGGAACTGCGTCCACACGGCATTAAAGTGGGCGTGATTTGCCCCGGTGGGGTCAAAACCGAATTCGCGCTGGGCAAGGGCCGCACCGAGCAGAGCGTGGCAGAGTCTGGGATGCTCGAGCCGGAGGACGTGGCGAACGCGACCGTGCTGGCCTGCACCCAGAGCAGCAACTCGAGAATCATCGAAATTCAGATGCGAACCATGGACGAAGCCCTGACCTGATAAGCATTTCAGACTCGAGCGCCTGGAGCGAATTTCAGGCGCTCGAGTCTGTTTGTAAGGCTAAAAAATCGGGTAAACCAAAGCGCTCGAGCACAGATTTCCCCAATCATTTCATACGGGATTAAGCTGATTTCCAGCTATGTTCCGCTACGCTTCACAGAGCTTCCAATCTGCCTAATCCCGATGTCTAAGTCACTCGCGTCCGCTCGCAAATGATTCACCAAAAGCGTGCGAATCATTTTACTTCCGTATCAGACATAAACCAAGCAGCCTTTCCTCTCGAGCACCTGTAAACTTTCTGGAAAAGTCTCGAAACGATTCCATCTCAAATCCAGCTTCTCGAGGCGAGTTAAGCGCTCGAGGCCATCTGGAAGTGTGCTGAGACGGTTGGCACGCAAATCCACGAACCGCAACCGCTCGAGCGACGAGAACGAAGCGGGCAGCGACTCGAGCGCGTTGAAGCGCAGGTTGAGGTCGGTCAACTGGGTCAGCCCTCCGATGGACTCTGGCAAACGCTCGAGCGCGTTGGCTTGCAGGTCCAGCATCCGAAGCGCTTTCAAATACCCCAAATTTTCGGGCAGCGAGACCAATCTGTTTTTCATAGCGTGCAACTCGCGCAAGACGTTATTTTCAGCTTCAATCTCTGACAAGCGCTCGAGGGCATTGTTGTAAAGCCGCAACTCGGTCAGGTGCTCGAGGTCCCAGAGCCAAGCGGGCAAGGCGGTGAAGCGGTTATCGGTGAGGTTGAGGTAGCGCAGGCTCGAGAGTCCACGCAGGCTCTCCGGTACGCGCTCGAGCCTATTGTTGCTGGCATACAGCACCTCGAGCGCACCCAAACGGCCCAGCGAATCAGGCAGCCGCTCGAGCCGATTGTGTCCCAAATCCAGCATCTTGAGCCGCTCGAGCTGACCGATATTTTCAGAAATTTTGGTCAGATGGTTAGCTGAAAGGTTGAGTGTGGTGAGACTGTTGAGCTTCCAGAGGGCTTCGGGCAGACGCTCGAGGGCATTGTCGTAAACGCTGAAGGTGTGAAGGTGCGGAAGTTGCGTGACTCTAGGCGGGAGTTCGGTGAGGTGGCAGCCGTCCAGCAGGGCGTACTCGAGGCTCGAGAGGTCGGCCCCTGCCTCGAGTTGAGCCAACAGGACGTGCTTTTGCGGCACTCGAGCGGGTTTTTGGTGCATGGGATTCATTCTAGCCTCGAGCCAGCGTCCCAAGCACGCTTATAAAAATACCGCCGGACTGACCTTGAATACTTTAGCCAAAGTTCGCACTTGCTCGAGCGTGAGACTGCGCTCTCCTCTCAAAATCTTGCTGAGGTTGCTTTGATGAATATTGCTGGCTGCGGCAAGCTGAGTCTGGGTCATCGCATTTTCACTCATCAGATAAGCCAGGATGCGCTCAGGCGAACTCTCGGGAATGGGGTAAGCTCGCTCTTCAAAAGCAGCAATACGCCCGGTCAAAAGCTCGAGCAGGGGAAACAGCGGGTGTGTGGTCTCACCGTCGGGAACTTCTAGCCAAAGCTGTTCCAGCAACTCGAGCGCGCGTTCATTCTGCTCTTCATTGGTAATAGGGGCAAGGTAATCGTGGGCTACAGCGTCAAACTGACGCCAACTTTCAAAGATGGGGGCAGTATTCATAGTTACTCCTCCACCAAGACTCTAAACCTCAGCGCTTCAAAGCACACTCCATTGACCCCTCGAGCGCACCTAAAACACCCTTCCTCAACCTCGAGCCAACAGTAGGCTTAGCAGCGCTTCAACAGATTCACGCTCACGCAAAGCCTCGAGCCAGCGTTCCAAGCACGCTCGAGGGCAGCCTAGCAGAGACCGCCGCTCAAGCTCGAGCAGCGGCGTTTGGGGGAAAGGTTGGTGGTCGAGTCGGGGGGTGGGAGGAGCGCGCTCGAGTCGGGCGTGCAACATCCAAAGCATCACAGCGCTTCAGAAAGGGATTTCCATAGCCGCTGTTTTTGTGCCCGTTGTACGCGGCCCAGCCCTCCGAAGGGCGTGTGAGGCACGGCGAGCACCCACCCTTCTTGTTCCGCCTGTTCGAGCACCTGCTGTCGAGTTTGGGCCGCTTGTCCGGGGTCTGAGTCCCAAAGGCTGGACCACTCAGGGTAAGTAACCTGAATCGGCAAGTGCAGGGTGTCGCCCAACACCACGGCGGTTTGACCTCCATCGTCGAGGCGCAGGCTCGAAGCTCCCGAGCGGTGTCCGGGTGTGGCCATTACCGTGATGCCCGGCAGAAGCTCGGTTCCCGCCTGCACAAGTTCCAAAACACCGTGTGCCTCGAGCGGCGCGAGGCTGCTCTGAAAAGTTGTCGCCCGCTCTACGTCGGTTTGAGCAGCGTGGTGCTCATCTTGTGCCATCAGGTAGCGGGCATGAGGGTAGAGCGGTACACCGTCGGCGTCCACCGTGCCCCCCACATGGTCCTCGTCCCGGTGGGTCAGGAACACCACGTCTACATCGGTAGGCTGTAGGTTCAGTGCGCCCAGGCCCCACTGAACCACCGCGCCGCCCCGCTGCACGGGCTGGCCCGTGTCTATCAGCACGGTTTGTCCCCTTCCGCGCAACACAAAGACGTGCAGGGACAGCTCGAGCATAAACGCGTCGTTTCCAAAAAAATTGGGTTGAAGTGCGCGAGCCTCCTCAAGGTTGGGAAGGTCCACCACGGTCAACACTTCCGGCGCAGGAAGCTGCTGCATCGGCCAAATTTGGATGGACACGAGGTCAAACTGCCCAATTCTGGTGTGGTAAATCACCTCGATACTCTACTATGCCCTGCTGGGTGGGGTGGGCTACACTAGGCCAGTAACCCTGCCCGCTGCCCCGACTAAGCCCCCACAAAAGCCCAAATTTCCGCGCGGCGGTTTCAGGGAGCTGGCTCCGAGCGAACTCGAGGACGAATCGAGCTATCGAGGGCGCGCCCTGGAAGGTCTGGCAGCAGTTCCAAGACGTTTGGAAAGCGTCGCCTTCGAGGGCTGCGTGTTTCGGGAGGTGGACTTCAGCGGCGTGGTGTGGACCCGAGTGCGCTGTGCGGACGTGCGCTTCGAGCAGTGCAACTTCACCGGCGCGGTGTGGCGAGAAGTGAGCTTAGACAGGGTAGAGTTCGTGGGCGACCAGCTCTTGGGGCTACAGGCTCCAGAGGTGCGGCTGCGGCATGTGCGCTTCTCTCGAGTCCGCGCCTTGCTGTCGCTGTGGTTTCAAGCGGACGCCAAGCAGGTCTGGGTGGAGGACAGCGACTTCAGCGAGGCGATGTTCCGTGAAGCCCGTTTGCCCGGCGTGGTGTTTCGGGCGTGTCGGTTGGCTAAAGCGGACTTTACCGAGGCGGACCTGAGCGAGGCGGACCTGCGAGGGTCGGAGCTGAACGCCGTCCGTCTGACGCTGCGTGAACTGGCGGGAGTGACCGTAACCGCCGTTCAACTGTTAGACCTCGCGCACCTGCTGAACGTCCGAATCGCCGAGTTACCGTGACACTGCCTCCACGGTTTTCCTCGCGCTCGAGCCGGAATTCACCTCCTGGCGCGAATCTCCTCTTTGACGTAAAATCCAGTCTCAAAATTCTCGAGCTGAACGCGGTAAACTTTCGTTCCATACGCTCGAGCGAATACCCCGTTCTCGAGCAGGACCGCCCCGGTTTCGTCCAGCCCCCAGCCCGTGCTCAAGCGCAGTTCGCCCAGCGCGTCTACCAATCTCCCCTCAAGCGCGTCCTTGGTAAAGTGCGGCATCACCAACCAACCCTCAAGCAGACCTAACCCCTCGAGCGTGTTGGGTAAGTCTGGCTCGAGTTCGTCGCCATATACGGCAATGTGTTCCGCCATCAACATGGCTTCAGCCGAGATTCCTGCGAACGGAACCCCTCGAGCGTAGCTCTCGCGCAAAACCTGACCCAGCGGACTTTGCACAAAGAGGCGTTGATAAGCCCGCACCGGACCGCCGCCGATGACGATTCCGGTACTGTGCTCGAAAGTATCCACCGCTCGAGGGAGGTCTAAAACACCGTGCTCGTCGGGTACAACCACTTTCACTTCAACACCTAGAATATCCTGATAGGTGGGTAGATATTCACGCCATCTACCTCCAAAGCTGAGTAGGGCAATTTTTGCGCTGGGTTCTCCTGCGCTCGAGAGAAAGTCAGCCGCTACAGCCTCGAGTGCCCGAGTGTCGCCCAACAGGAACAGCTTTCTAGCCTCGAGCACGAATTTCCTCGAGCGTGTCCTTCACCAGAACTTCCCCGTTTCTATAAACCACGCGCAGCAAACTGTCCGGCGCATACTGCCCAAACACCTCGCCGCGCAAAGTCTGATAGCGCCCACCCCGGAAAACTAAATCCAGCACGCCGTCTTTGCTGCGCTTGCCGGGGTCCGTCACCGGGTCCTTGTACACCCCCTGATACCGCCCCGCAATCTGAGCCGCACTGGTTTTATACGCGAACCTCTGCGTGTCGCGGTCCAGCTTTTGCAGCAGCGCCCCGCCCATACCAAAAGCCACGTTCTCGGCGCTGAACCCGTCGTTCAGCACCCCGTTAATCACCTCCTGAATGCTTTCCTCGTCCACCCCATCGCCCTGAATAACCCGCACATGCTCGAGCACTTTGTAGCCCTTAGAGTTGAGTTTGAAACCAAACTTTCGCTCGAGCGCTCCCAGGCTCAGGCGCACCATCGCGGCGGGGTCGCCACTGTCGGGGCGCACCACCAGGGTTGCGCCGCTCGAGACGACCTCATCGTGTAAAGTCACGCCCCAGTGCTGGTTGATGGCGTACTTGAGGTCGTAGGAATCCGAGACCACCGCAAAAATTGCGCCCGGTTTGCCGAACTGCCGCACCATGTTGCGGTAGGCGTCCACCTCGTGCTCTTTGCCCCAACTGGTGATGGTGCTGTGCTCGGCGGCGGGGATGCTGAATCCGGGCATGTCCGCGCCGTAATATTTGCGCCCGACCACAATGGCCTCGAGCGTGTCGGTCCCCAAAAAGTTGGTCAGGTGCGCGAGGCCCCCGATGCCCGCGCTTTCCCGGCTCGAGACCCCGCGTGAGCCGAAGTCGTGCAGTTTGAAGGGCAGCTCGGCCTCGGCGTGGTCGCTGGACTTCTCGAGCGCCGCTTTCAGATGCCCCTTGATGGCGTGCGATTGGGTGGCCACCGTGGTTGGATACCACACCCGCATCAGCATGGTTTCAAACCAGCCGACCACCCACGGCACTTTAGGGTCGGTGTTGACCACGCTCATCAAAATATTTCGGGTCGGAATCAGCGACCCCTCGGGCACCGCCCTAATCTCGAGCGGCAATTTCCCGTTCAGCTCGGTAGCGATGTAAGTCCAACCCTCGAGCGGAAACGGTTCGCCGTGCGCGGTGATGAGTTCGTTCGCCTCGAGCACCATCTCTAGGGTGATTTTCTGGGTCAGGTAGCGCTCGAGCAGGTATTGCAGCCCGAAAAAGCGGGTGTAGGCGTAACGGCCCCCGCGTGACTCGAGGTAGGCGTGCAGGTATTCGGTTTGGGGTGGGTATTGGAGGAAGTGGCTTGATTTGTAGGAATCAACGTCTAGGATGAGGTTTTCGCTTAGCATGGCTGCGCCTCCGGCGGGTTTTTGGTAATTGGTTCTTGGTTGGCGAGTTAATTCAATCTAAAGTTGGGGGTTTTAGGTTGGGTTTATCTAGCTGCTTGTTTAGGGTTTGGACGAAGGTGTGGAGCATTCGGCGCAAGGAGCGCAGTTCGTCGTGCAGTGTGTCATATTGGGTCATCTCGAGATATTCGAGGTCCTTTGCGAGCAGGAGCTGATAATCCAACTCGCTGGCCGAACCACTGGCTATCAGGGCAAAACGGCGCAACTCGGCGCTCGAGCCGCGCCCGCAGCCTTCGGCTAAGTTGGTAGGAATAGAACTCGAGGAATTCCGCATTTGACTCGATAGCCCGTACATCTCATCTCGAGGAAACAACCGCACAACCCCATAAACCTTGAGTGTGAGCGCATGTCCCCGCCGCCAAACCTCCAAATTACGATAATCCTGCACAGAACCTCCCAATCCAACCCACTCCGCGCCCAAAATCAAACCGACCAAGAACCAAGAACCAAAAACCCGCGTCCTGGCCCGCTAGGTGCCGTTCAGAACAAGCGGCCCAGCCCGTGAGGTGCTGAAGTTGGGCCAAGACAGACAGCCGGAGGCGCAACACCTCGCTATTTGCGAAGCAAAAAGTGCTCGACAATCGAGTAGTGGTCCTCAAAGAACCACTCCGGGTGCGCCAACACATCACTCAGCGGCATCCACAGCGCTTCGGCGGCGTCATCATCGGCCTGTACTCGAGGGAGCTGACCCAAGCCCAAATCGAAGTAAAACGCGTGCGTGATGGTTCGGCCCCGTTGTGAGCGCCCCGGATAGTCGAACACATGAACCGCTTTCACGGCGTCCTCGAGCAGATTCACCGATAACCCTATTCCAGTTTCCTCGCGCAGCTCGCGCAGGCAGCCCTCGAGCAGGGTTTCAGACTGCTCGAGGAACCCCCCCGGCATGGCCAGCTTGCCACGCCCCGGATTACCGCCGCGCTTTATGAGCAGCACATAGCCCGAGCGCACCACCACCGCGTCAACCGTCACAAAAACAGGCGGATAAGGCGCACTGGCCCACTGTTTTTTGTACTCGAGCAGGTAGTCGAATTCCTCTTTGAGGTCCTTGTACTCAGCCCTCGAGCGGAATTTTTGTAGAAACGCGTGAATGGCGGGAGGCACGGACTCGAGCGCAATCTCTTTTTCGGCAAAGTACAGTGTGCGAATCTCGGTGGCGTTGAGCGGGGAAATCACGTCGGTAGGCAGGTATTCCCAATCCGGGAACGAGCGCAGGTAGTAGCTCGAGTCGTCCTTGAGATGCCCAATGAGCGCGATGTCGTCGTTGCCCTTGGTCAGCGCACTCACCGCGCTCTGCACCTCGGCCAGCCACAGGTTCTCGTTATAAAAGTAGTCTCGCACGGTGCCGAAGAAAATTTTGTTGCGGTTGGCCCCGGCCTCGAGCAGCATCTCGAGAATCAGCTCTTGCCGTTCTTCCACGGTGAAGGGATTTTTGACGCTGCGGGCGCTCCGGGCGCTGCCCAGCACGATAATCAGCTTGTCCACGCGCAAAAGAGCCTCGAGCATCACCGCCAGATGCGCCGAGTGCGGCGGCTGAAAGCGCCCGATATAAACCCCAAAAGTGTGTTTGCGAACCGCTCGAGCAGGTTTGTTCATTCCCTATCTCCTGTACTCATAATATAAAATTCTATTGTGAGTACAGTGAGTCTAAGGTCAAGATTTGCGCTCGAGGGATGTAAAAAACACCCGGCCTTCGGTCTCTAAACAACGTGAGACGGGCTGGCCAGAGCCAACACCAGAAGTTGACGGTCCGGCGCTTCCACCATCCCGAGGCGACGGTACACCGTCTGGGCGGGTGTATTGCCGTATGCCACCTCCACGGTGATGGCCCGAATGCCCACGCTTTTGCAGAACTCAGCAATGTGCTGTAAGGCCCGCGTACTGAGTCCCCGGTTGCGGCTCTGAGGAACCACATAAAGGTCGTCCAGGCAGGCCATCATGCCGCCGTACTCCATGCCGAACCGCAGGGTCAGCACCACATATCCGGCGTCACGCCCCTCGTCTTCTAGCAGCCAAACGTAACCCAGACGCTCGTCGGCCAGCAGGGTAGAGAAGGCTTTCTCAGCAAAGGGAACATCCAGGGTGTAGTCCGCTCCGGCATAAGCCTCGGCCATGAACCTCACCAGTATCGCAATACTTTCAGGACCGGCTCGTTTCATGGCTTACTCTACCTCGCCTATCTTGGTTTGGACGGCACTATCTTGGGCAAGACGGCACTGTCTTGGCGAAAACGGCACCTAGCGGGCCTCGCCGCCCCGTGGGGCCTGCTCGCCTTCCGGGCCTGTCCGCCTCACCCCTCGAGCAGCGGCAACTCAAAGTAAAACAAAGTCCCCACCTCGAGCGGCTCGAAGCCAATTTGACCGCCGTGCCGCTCCACGATGGCCCTCGAGATGGCCAGTCCCAGCCCGGTGCCACCCTTTGAACGGGTGCTCGAGGCGTCGGCCTGGGCAAATTTACCGAAGATTTGACCCCGGAAGGCTTTGGGAATACCCGTTCCCCGGTCCTCGACTTCCACCCGCACCGTGTTTGCGCGCTCGAGCGTCCGTACATTTACGTTCCCTCCGGCGCTCGAGAACTTACAGGCGTTGGAGAGCAGGTTGGTCACCACCTGAGCCAGCCGTCCGAAGTCGCCGCGCACGTTCTGCGGGGTGTTGCCCAGCTCGAGAACCAGGGACACGCCCAGGTTGTGGGCGTAAGGGGCCATCTCGGCAGCAGCCTGCTCGAGCACGGCGCGCAGCTCGAGCGGCTTCAGGCTCAGGCTCAGACCCTCGCCTTCCATCTTCTGCATGTCGAGCAGGTCGCCCACCAGGGCAATCAGGCGCTCGGCGTTTTGATGCGCGATGTCGAGCATGGGGCGCTGCTCCTCGCTGACATCGCCCAGCACCCCCGCCACCAGCAAACCCAGCGCGCCACTAATCGAGGTCAGCGGGGTCCGCAATTCGTGGCTCACCGTGGCCACGAACTCGTCCTTGAGCCGCTCGATGCGCCTGCGTTCACTGATGTCGGTGGCCACCATCACGCTGCCCAGCACCTGCCCCGAACTACCCCGGATGCGGTTGCCCCGCATCAGTACCGGAATGCTGCGGCCCTCGAGATGCTGCACCTCGCCTTCACCAAAGTAAACGTCGGTCTCGGTCAAGGTGCGGATGATTTGCAGGCCCAATTCGCTCGAGCTGAGCCGACCTAGCGCGCCCGCCTTGAGGGCTTCGATGCCGTATCCGGTCTGGGCTTTTGAGGCTGGATTGATGAACAGCGGTCTGAACTCCTCGTCGGTAATGAGAATGGCGTCCGAGGAACTCTCAAAGGCCATGCGAATGAGACGCAACTCGTCCTCCATGCGCTTGCGCTCGGTGATGTCCGTCACCACCGCCACCACCCCAATCTCCTCGCCCTGCGCCCCTCGCATCTGGTCCAGGCGCATCAGCACCTGAATTTCAACCCCTCTTGCGCCCAGCACCGTGGTTTCACCCTGAAACGGTTCGTTCTGGGCGAAGGCCCGCCGAACATGGGGAATGATTTCAGGCGGAATCAACTCAGTGCCATTTTTGGTGTGCTGCATGAGGTGCTCGAGGGTGTAGCCAAAATGGCGCTGGGCCGCTGCATTCAGATAAATCACCTCACCGTGCGCGTTGCTAATCGAGATGCTGTCCGACGAGGCTTCCACCGCCCGCTCGATGAACGAGAGCCGCTCGGTGTTGCGCCTCATTTCGGTGATGTCGGTGGAGATGCCCAGCACCTGTACCGTGCCGTCCTCGCGCAGCAGCGGGGCTTTCACGGTGGAGTAGACAATCACCTGACCGTCAGTACGGGTGAACTTCTCCTCGAAGGTCATGGCCTCGCCCTGGGCCAGCATGATGCGGTCGTTCTCGAGCCACTGGGCGAATTCGGCAGCGTTGTCAGGATGGCGGGAACCGATGCCCGCCCAGAAATCGGCGGCGCTGGTGTTGCTGACCTGAAGCAATTTGGCGTTGACCAGCACCAGTTGGCCTGAAGTGTCGCGCACGAAGATGGGGTTGGGCGAAGCCTCGAACACCTGCTCGAGCAGGCGTTTTTCACCCTCGAGCTGGGTCTCGGCCAGCTTGCGGGCGGTGATGTCCTGAATAAATCCCTGATAGTAGAGCGTGCGCCCGGATTCGTCGCGCACCGCCCAGGCACTCTCGGAGACCCAGCGCCGCTCGCTGCTGTGGTGCGGAATGACCTCAGATTCCAGCGCGTCCACCCTGCCGTATCGGGCCAGCGCAGTGTCAAACGCTTCGCGCTGACCCGGCAGGACGTACCACTCTTCACGGCGCAAACGCACCTCTTTTAGAAACTCCGTCTCGCTGTGGCCATTGTTAGCGCGGACCAGCGCTGGATTGGCCCGGACCATCACGCCGTCAGGTCCGGTTTGATAGATTCCCTCGGTGGCGTTCTCAAAGAGGCTACGGTACATGGTAAGCGCTTCTTCGCGCTCGAGTTCGGCCAGCTTGCGGGCGGTGATGTCTTGAATGGTGCCCTCGATGTAGAGCCTCTGACCCGCAGCGTCGCGCACCGACCTAGCACTCTCGGTAATCCAGCGGCGTTCCCCGCTCAAGGTGAGCTGGACCTCCGACTCAAAACCCACCACCCCCAAGTCGGTCTCGAGCAGACCCATGAACTCGGCAAAACGCTCGGGCTGGACGTACCAGCTTCCCGGATTTTCACCCATAGACTCGCGCAGTTGAGCTTCGCTCGAGCAGCCGTTGAAGCGCAGCAGCGCCGGATTGGCCCACAGCAATTGGCCCGCTGCGTCCAGTCGGTAGATGCCCTCGGTGGCGTGCTCGAACAGGCCCTTGAACAGCAACAGCGCTTCCTCGCGCTCGAGCTGAGCACGGCGCTGCTGGGTAAGGTCGAGCGAGTACCCGATAAACATCTCGATTTCGTTCCGCGCAGACAACACCGGTTGAAGGCAATGCAAAAAATGGCGTTTACCCTTCCGCGTCTCCACCGTTTCCTCGCCCTCGACCCGCACCCTGGTTTGGCGAACCCGCTTGATGCGTTTTCGCCAGTCCTCGAGCACGACTTCGCTTAGCCCCACCGCGCGCGACACCTTTTCCCAGTGAACGCCCTGAAAACTGCGGCGCAGCTTGAGGTCGGGAACCACCGTAGGGTTGAGGTACATCACCCGTTCGTTTCCGTCGAGCAAAATCAACTGAAGCGGCAGATGGTCCAGAACCTCGGCGTACAGGCGGCGCAGGGTTTCGCGCTCCCCCGAGTCCTCGAGCGAAGCCAGCAAATCGTCGGCGCAGAACACCACGCCCCGCAGCCGCTGGGCAGCGTCGAGCAGCGGGGCCAGCGAAAAGCGCAGCAGCGCCACCGTGCCATCCGAGCGAAAGCAGGGCAGCTCGAGCGGACGCACTTCGGCCCCGCTGCACGCCTGCGAAAAGGCCACGTCCAGCCGGGGGCTGCTCAGCGCCGGAATGCGCTCGAAGAGCTGACCCACCACCTCCTCGGCACTGAGCCGAAACAGGGCCAGCGCCGCCGGATTGAAGCACCGCACCCGGCCCTCGAGGTCGGTGGAAAACGAGGGCTGTGGAGAGTGCTCGAGGGTACCGATACTCCACAGACACGCCTGTTGCTGGGCCAGCACCTCGGTGAGCAAGGCGCGAAGCTCGAGAATCTCAGCCTCATTTAAATGGGGCACATTTACATTGGGCACATTAAAATGGGGCAGGTCAGAAACGGGCAGTAGGTCGTTTGAGAGTCCCAGTTCACCCAATTTGCCCCAGTCTGGGTGCTCGAGCGGGTAAAGCTTGCCGAACTCTGGCCCCCCCACTGGCAACTCGAGCGGACGCGCTCCGGCCAGCACCTCTCCGGTGGGGCCACACAGCCACAGCCACGACAGCTTGAGCGCACGGCGCGCCAGCCCCACAATTCGCTCGAGGGTGGCGTCCGTTTGCACAGGGTGAAGGTGAGCACCAGGGTTCACAACTTCTTTATCTTGGGGCTTTTGGGGTCAGGTGTCTATGAGAGAATCGGGGGGGTTGGAGGGTGAGGGTTGGCTAGTCTGCTCGAGGTCAGGACTCTGGCGGGGTTGATACCGTTTCGTTGGCAGGATTACCGGGGTTGGTGAGGGTTGGCTCGAGGGTGGATTGAATACGCTCGAGGTTCGCTCGAGCCATAGCTACATCTTCTTCAAAAGCTTCAGGATACTCTCGAGCTAGGGATTCATAAAGCGCAATGGATTCTTGGATGGCCTCAAGCGCGTCTTTGTGCTGACCAAGTGTATTGTGACGACTTGAGAGATTATTAAGACTCTGGGCTAGGTCCGGTATAAAAGCTTGGTGCACATCACGGACTAGGACACGCTGAAGAGCTACGGCTTCCTGAATGGCCTCGAGTGCAGCTTCTCGATATTCCAATGTATTCAAACGGTTTGAGAGGTTATTCAGACTATTGGCTAAGTCGGGTGTGAAAGCTTGGGGATTATCTATTACAAGCACACGTCGAAGAGTTACGGCTTCCCGGATGGTCTCAAGTGCAGCCTCTTCGTGATTTAAGTTGTGAAGGTGGTTTGAGAGGTTGTGAAGACTCATTGCTAAATCTGGAGTGAAAATCTCGGGTCTATCCTCCGCAAGCTTTCGATAGAGTTTCACAGACTCTTGGATGGTTTTAAAGGCATTTTCGTAGTGTCCTAGTTTGCTCAAATAGTTAGAAAGATTGTTGAGACTCATAGCCAAAGGAATGAGGACTTGAGGGTCGTCTTGCGAAAGTATCCGTTGTAGCTTCACAGCTTCTTGAACAGCCTCTAGTGCCTCTTCGTGTTGTCCAACCTCATCCAAACGGTTTGAGAGGTTATTGAGACTAGTGGCTAAGTTGAGGCTAAAAAGATTAGGATTACCCTTTGCAAGAGCACGTCGAAGGCTTACTGCTTCCTGGATGGTCTTAAGTGCTAATTCTCGCTTTCCCAAACTTTTAAGGTGGTTTGAAAGGTTGTTAAGGCTTATCGCTAGTTGAGGTGTGAATACATCAGGGTTATTTTGGGCCAATATTCTGAATAGGTTTACACTGTTTTGGCTTTCCTCGAAAGTCCGTTTAGGTTCGCCAAGCTGTCTAGAGATATTAGCCATCCGGCCATAGAGTTCAGCCACATAAGCAGTGTCTGGCTCTTCCTTCGCCAGCTCTTCCTGCAATGTCTCGCGCTCGAGTGCGTACAAACGCTCGAGCCGTTCCACATTCCACTCTGGCTCGAGGGTGTGTGGTTCGTCGCGCTCGAGAGCAGGTAAATCAAATTGAACTTCTTCGGGCTGAACATTCGGGGCGTATCCCGAAAAATCGAATAGTCCGCCGCTGTGCCATGCCCAGAAATTGGGGGCTAGCTCCACAAAGCGCTCAAAAAACTCGCTGGGAAGCCAAAATAACATGGCGTGGTTTTGCCGCTCGAGCAAATCGCGTTGATAGTTGGCGTAACCTGCCATGTCCTCGAGAAACTTGGGTCCGGCAAAATAGCGCACCGAAACGGTTAAACGCGGCTCAGGCGGCAGCGCCAGCCACGCACGGATAAAACTCAGGTTGTCTGGATTAATCTCGAGCGGAGTGGTGGGGCGCTCGAGCTGTTTTTCTACCGCCTCAATGTCTGTTCTGCTCGAGTACAGACACACCAGCAAAATGCTGCTCTGGGTGTGGGCTAAATAAACCTTGAGCTTGGATAGTAAACGGGTATGGTCTAGATTGGACATTAGGGAATAGCAGGAGGGAGGAATTTGACCACAACGGGATTTACATCGAACCAAGCTTCACCGTTTTCATATTCAAAAACACTCAAGCCATGAAGTAGCCTTGCATACTCTTCCCCTACATCCATCGTTTTAGTGTCATAAATATCTCTGAGCAATCGCAATTGCGCTTTGCTCAGAAAACGCTGAAACGATTTGCGTTCTTCGTTGATGGCCCTGTCCACATCGGCTTGACGGACTACGGTTAAACCGTCTACCAGAGCTTCGTTACACGCATCTCGAGCCAGTTGAAGTAATATACGTGGAATTCCACCACTGGCTAAAATCAAACTTTTTTGAGCATCGGGTTCAATGAGGTGGCTCTCGAGCCGCTTCTCGAGAAGGTCCATCATTTGTGCAACACCAGGGCCTTCGGCTCCATTTCTATCTCGAACTTTAAGGTTAGCCAACGTAACACAATCGCCAAAGTTTTGCTCTATTTGCCGCATGTGTTCGCTCGAGTGCAAAGCGATAGGAAAAGTATAAATAATCGAGAGCGGAATTTGAGACATACTGAAGCCATGCTCGTAAAAGATTTCTTTTCCAACGCTCAAATCAGCTTTATCAATGTCCTCGACGATAACCAGAACCCGTTTTCCGTCAAGCTGAGACTCAATGTCGCGCACAATTTCAGAAAGCAGGTTAAATAATTCACTCAAATGTGGCTCGATTTTTTCGCGTACCTTCTTGCGGGTCACAGCTTCTTTAGACAGTCGGCCCTCGAGAGAAAACAAACCAAGTAAGGATTCCTTAAGCCCCACCTTCACTTCTACCGATGTAAGCTCTGTACTTGTCTTTTCAATCTCCACTTCGGCTTGCAGCAACTTTGCCCTCTCGAGGGTATTTTTGCTGAGTCGCAGTGTAGAACTCTTCTCTATTTTTAACAAAATTTGCAGAAGAATAGTCAAAAAAAGGTCCAGGTGTTTTAAGTCATTCAAATCGAGCTTGTCGTAGACTGAAAATCTCACCGTCCAAAACCCATCTAAATCCTTTTGCAACCGCGCTAACTCGGTAGATTTACCTGTCCCTCGATGTCCGGTGAATAGAATTTTTACAGGAGGTGCTTGTTTGAGCAAGTTCTCAATTTTTTTGAGTGAACGGCTATCTCGGCTGACGTAAAACTCATTTAGCGTTTCCCCATCCAGACTCTTCTGGGGGTCAAGCACGCGAATCGCTTCTTCCAGATTGGTCGCTCGAGCCATAGTAAAACTACTCTAGCACAGCCTTCACAACCCAAATGGCAAAAAGGCCGCTCGAGGCGACCTTTTCACAAGTTCAAACTGGAGTGCTCGAGCGACTAACCTACTTCAAAAACCCGTTGGCCTTGAGCCAATCCCCCGCCACCTTAGCCGCGCTCTCGCCGCTCACCGAAATCTTGCCGTTCAGGCTCGAGAGAGTTTTAGCGTTGAGCTTGGCAAACACCGGCTCGAGGATGGTCTTGAGTTCGGGGTACTTGGCAAACGTCGCGCCACGCACCGTAATGGCCGGTTGGTACACCGCCACGCCGCCTTTGGGGTCAGTGAGGGCCACCAGACCCAGCGCCGAAATTGCGCCGTCGGTGCCGTAAGCCATCGCCGCGTTCACGCCGCTGGTACCCTGCGCGGCGGCAGTCTCGGTCTGGGTGGTGTTGCCACCGGGTAAAATGACCAGTTGGTCGGGCTTGACGGTGAAGCCATACGCCTTCTCGAAGCCCTTGAGACCGTCGTCGCGGTCCGAGAACTCCTGGCTGGCCGCCATTTTGAAGGTCTTACCCGCGTTGATGTACTTGGCCAGGTCGCTGAGGCTCTTGAGCTTCTCGGCGGTGGCCAGTTTCTGCGGAATGGCGATGGCCCAGGTGTTGTTGGCGTTGGCGGGTTTGAGCCAGACGATGTTGTTGACCTTCTTGTCCAGGGTGCGGGCAGTCGAGTACACTTTGGCGGCATTCAGGGCCACGCTGGGGTCAATCTTCTGGTCAGGCAGCAGGTACACGATGTTTCCGGTGTACTCGGGGTAGAGGTCAATCTCGCCCTCGAGCAGCGCTTTACGCACGATGGGGGTGGTGCCTGTGGAGCAGCGGTCCTTGACGGTGAATCCGGCCTGCTCGAGCAGCAATTTGCTCATTCCGCACAGCAGTGCGCCCTCGGTGTCGATTTTGGAACCGACGGTGATGGGGCCTTTGGTCTGGGCCAGCGCGGCCCCCAGTGTGAGCACGATAACGCTTAGAACGACTTTTTTCATGATTTAATCCTCCGGTAGCCCAATTTCTGGTGGCAAAGTTTCGGGTAGCCCAATTTCGGGCAGAATTGTAGCTGCACAGAGCTTAGCAGGTGAAAGCGAGGCGATAAATCGCTCGAGTTGCATTTGGCCCCCCTCGCCGCCCTCAAAATCTGGCTCGAGCGACTCATGGGCGGCCTCATCGAGCAGGGCCACCACCTTCTCGAGTCGCACCCCAAGCGGGTTTCCCCGTAGCGCCACCGCACGGCGCGCAATGAGCAGCTCGAGGGTGAGCGCCGCGTGGCCCACCCTTAACAAATCCCATAAGCGGTCTAAGGAAAGCGGGGCCATGCTGGCGTAATCATCGGACCCCTCGGTCACTTGCGGGGTATAGCTCAGGCTGGCGGGTGAGGCGTAGGTGTAGGCTTTGGCACTCAGCGCGGCCATGGTACGGTTGACCATATTGTGAAACATGCCGCGCCGCGCCTCAGAAGGCATGGCCAGAGCGGTGGGCAGGCCGCTGAATTCGGCCCACAGTTGCTTGGTCACACGCTGTGCCGACAGGGTAATCAGGCGT
>Ga0209724_1001583_pt1 | contig 20573 bp, 18 predicted proteins | sample grotaG_FD_184143 | JGI IMG/M metagenome (GOLD analysis project Ga0209724, IMG submission 184143) | Glacier valley bacterial and archeal communities from Borup Fiord, Nunavut, Canada, to study Microbial Dark Matter (Phase II) -... | ecosystem: Environmental > Aquatic > Freshwater > Ice > Glacier ...
TTCCAGATGCCCCGTGTTGTTGATCAGTCCGGTGGTGGAGCTGGGAGTGGCGAGCGACCGCGACCGCCTCGGTTAGTAGTAGGTCGGCGGCGGCTGCTGCTGGGGCTGCTGGGGCTGCTGGGGCTGCTGGGGCTGTTGCTGTTGCGGGTTCGGATAGTACGGACGCTGCTGCTGCTGCGGCGGCTGCGGCTGCGGCTGTTGCTGCGGATACTGCTGTTGCGGATATTGCTGCGGCTGTTGCGGGTATTGCTGCGGTTGTTGCGGGTACGGCTGTTGTTGCGGGTACGGCTGCTGTTGCGGGTACGGCTGCTGTTGCGGGTACGGCTGCTGTTGCGGGCGTGGATAACCGTACTGTTGACCGCCGTACTGGCCGTTCTGTCCGTCGGGCTGCTGGCCGTACTGCGGCTGACCACCGGCCGCGTTGCGCCAGCCGTTCCAATCGCCGACGCGATCGCGCTTGTCGCTCCACCACCTGCCGGCATACTGGCGACCCGTTTGTTCGAACACCAGATAGCCCTCGCCGGTGAGCGGCGGATTCGCGGGCTCTTGCCAGTGGAACCGCAGGACGTTGCCGCGAAGCGTGCCGTAGAAGTATCCGACGACGTCTTGGCCCTGGCGCTGGTACTGCCACACACCTTGGAGGGCGCCCGATTGCAGTCCGCCGTGTGCGATGTCGGCTTCGATCTTCACCGCGCCGAACGTCGACTTCCACAAGCCGATCGAGCGGCCCGCATCCATGTCTTGCGCGGGCGGCGGATTCATCTGTGCGCCTTGCGGCTGTTGTGGTTGGTTCTGCGAGCTCGACGATGCCGAGCCGACCGCTGCCACACATGCCGCGACCACGGTCGCCATCCGAGCCAGATTGCCAAGCTTCATCTCCCGCCAGTATACCGCCGCTGCATGCGACCGCAGGGGACATGTTGCCGCGACGGTTGTCGTTTTCTGTCAACCTGATAGTGTCTCGTCGCGTTACGTGCGGCTCACCACAACGTGTGGCAACCAATCGTCGCGGGCCCATAGCTCAGTTGGTTAGAGCGGCCGGCTCATAACCGGTGGGTCCCTGGTTCAAACCCAGGTGGGCCCACCGCCCCTGAAATCTAGAATTGCAGAAGAAAGGCACTCCTTTGCGCGAACAGCTTTTAGACCTCCTCCAGCTCCAGACGCTCGATACCAGGGTGAAAGAGCTCCAAGCTGCCGCGACGAATCTCCCCGCGAAGCTTGATCCGCTTCGCCGTGATCTCACGAAGCTCCAGGGCATGCTCGACGCCGAGAAGACCAAGCTTGCCGAGACCGAGAACTGGCGCAAAGGCCATCAGGACATGATCGACCAGGATCGCATGTCGATGAAGATGGCGCAGGGGAAGCTCCAGGCGAGCAAGAACACCAAAGAGTTCAGCGCTGCGAGCCGCGAGGTCGAGAACAAGAAGAAGTCGATCGGCGATCGCGAAGCTGAGCTCAAGAAGGTTTCGGACAGCGTGACCGCCTCGACCACGCAGCTGACCTCGCGTGATGCCGATGTCCAGAAGTTGCGTGACGAGCTCGCCGAGAGCGAAGGCGCGATGGGCGGCCAGATCGTCGAGCTCGATGCGCAGCTCGCCGCGGCGAAGGCCGCGCGCGATGCGGCGCGGGGCTCGGTCGAGAAGAGCCTGTTGAAGACCTACGACTCGCTCGTCGGCAAGCGCGGCTATGCGGTCGCGCCCGTCGTGAAGGGCACGTGTCAGGGCTGCCACATGGCACTACCGCCGCAGCTCAACAACATCCTCGCTCGCATGACCGGCATCGAGACGTGCCCGCGGTGTGGCCGGCTGATCTATCGCAAGGAGCTGCTCGAGGAGCCGGTCGTCGCGCCCGAGGCACCGAAGGCCGCCGAGCCTGCCGAGCCTGCCGAGTAAGCTACCGTTAATTTTGCTCGAGCCTGTCGGCGAGCAGCCGCAACCGATCGCGGCGCGTGTCCATGATGTGCGCCGCCGCGCGACAGATCGCCGCGACGGGACGAGCGGGCTGGCTCGACAAGAACCCGTTCGCATCGCTCGCGCCAGCCCACCAGCGCTTCGCGCGGTCGACACCCGCCATCATCGTCGCTTCGCCGATGCTCGAGTGCAGGTACGCACCGACCGGCGACGGCCGCGTATCGAAGCTCGACTCCGACGCTCGACCTTCTTGTAGCAAGCGATGGAGGGGCGGATCGAGCGAGCTCACCGAGCCTAAGTGCGGCAAGAATTGCTCGATCCGCTTCGCCTTCGCGTGCCCCGCTCGGGCCGGATCGATCTTGGCGCCACCCATGAAGAAATCCAGCGGCACGTCACCACCGGTGAGCTCCGCGATCGCCTCGACGAGCGCGATCGAATACAGCTTCGCGCGAAGGTAGCGCACCGCGAGCTCGAGGTTACCGGTCGTCCGCGCGACGCGACGCGCGTGCACGCCCGCGCTCGGCTCGTCGCCCCACGCGTGAAACACGCGATCGGCGGGCAACGCCGCGAGGAAGTGCTCCATCTTCAGTAGCGCGCGCCGGTAATCACCGACGGTGTAGACGTGCGGCAGGTGGAGCGCCGGGTTCGATTCCGGCAGCAGCTTCCACGTGTTGTCGAGGAACCGCGCGGCGTCGTTATCCGCGAAGTTCTCGACGTCGCGATTGCCGAGCCGCAACGCGCGCGTGACCGCACGCTCGAGCTCCACGCCGGCGAGGCCGAGCGCGGCGAGGCGATCGCGCAACACCGGCACCGGATCCGGGCGGAACGGAATCGTCTGCTCGATGCACGCGGCGACCGCGAGCCGGCAGTTGCGATCGAGCGTGGTCGCGAGCTGGATCGATGCGACCAGCGCAGACGCGAGCTCGTTGAGCCCGTTCGTCGGCGTGACGAAGTCACCGATCTGGCGACCAAAGATCGCGAGCACGTCCGAGGTCACCTGGTTCGCGGCGGCTTCGGGCTTGAGCTTCCAACCTTCTTTGACCGGATCGAGCACGGTCGCGAGCTCGGCGCGCATCAGGTCGGGGATGTCCTTGTCGACCTGGATATAGACCGCGTCGTGATAGAGCGCGGCAATCACTTCGAGTGGCTCGCAATCGCGCGTCAGCGAGATCACGTGAGCGTGGTTGTGGTACTCGCGCCCGGGCGCCGAGATGGCGCCATGAATCGAGAAGCCCCACCGCTCGACGTCATCCGTCGCGGGTTGGACGCCCAAGTCGTGCAACGCCTTCCACAGCACGCTCACGATCTCGTGGACCGGTGATTGCTGATCCATACCCGACCGAAACCGTACCACGGTCTCTTTCGGGGAAAGTGCTCACGCGCCGGAGAGGGCAATAAGCCGAGTTCTGTACGTAGCGACCATTCATCTAGGCCCACCATTGCTGATGGGCTCGAGCGACCAACCCGGAGTCATCGTGCGGGCAGCACGACCCCTGTCTGGTCTTGCTTCGGGTGGGGTTTACCTAGCCCTCGGTGTCACCACCGAGGCGGTGCGCTCTTACCGCACCGTTTCACCCTTACCGGCTCGCGCCGGCGGTTTATTTTCTGTTGCACTGTCCTGCGAGTTACCTCGACTGGCCGTTAACCAGCACCCTGCCCTATGAAGCTCGGACTTTCCTCCCGCGCCGACGTGTTGCCACGCCGTCGCCAGCGGTCACTTCGCCCTCTCCGACGAATGAGCACCGCGACCCTATAACTTCATGCGGCGGCCCGCAAGGCTGGCGCCGCCAGCGCGGGCGGCGGCAGGCTGAGGTTATAGACGCCGCGGCGCAGATTCTTGCGAATCGTCAGGGCCTCGCGCACGACATTCACCATGTCGCGAACCGGGTTGACGCGCGAACGACCGTCGTCGGCCCACTCGACGCCGACCTCGGCGATCGTGTAGGCGCGGCGACGAGCGAGCGCCAGGATCTCGAGATCGAACGCCCAGCCATCGATCCGGCCGAGCCGGAACAGGTCGCGCGCCGCATCGGCGGTGAATGCTTTGAAGCCACACTGGGTGTCGCGCACGCCCGGCACGAGCGAACGCTGGATCACGCGGTTCGCGAGCCGGCTCCACAGCACGCGATAGAACGGCTGCTTGACGTCGGTCTTCGCACCTTCGGCGTAGCGCGAGCCGATCGAGATCTCCGCTTTACACGCGATGATAGGAGCGAGCAGGCGCGGCAACTGGTCGGGCGGCATCGAGCCGTCGGCATCACACATCACGCGGATCTGGCCGCGCGCTTCGAGCATGCCCAGACGCACCGCTGCGCCTTTGCCGCGATTCGGAACCTGCCGCACGAGCCGTAGATTTGCGATCGTCGCCTGATGCGCGAGCACGACCTCACAGGTCTGGTCCTTCGAGCCGTCGTCGACGACGACGATCTCGTAGCGCAGTGGTTGTTGCGACAGGAACGCGTGCAGGCGCTCGAGCGTCGGCGGGATGCGTAGCGCTTCGTTGTACGCGGGAACGACGATGGACAGATCGATGAAGCCAGAGGTGTCAGAGGTGTCAGTGGTGCCAGTGGTGCCAGTGGTGTCAGACATGTTGGGTGCTCCTGAACGAACGCGAGAACACGAGGCGACGTTGCGCTGGATAGGTCCAGCCGATGAAGATGAGGGCCGAGCAGACGACCTTTGCGAGCACGTACGGGACGCGGAGCTTCACGGCGACGAGCTCCATCGCGAACGCCATGAGCAGGGCGGTCGCCACGGCGACGATGCCGAAACGACCTAGCTGCGCAGCGGTGACCGCCGAGTGGTCACGAAACGCGACGTACTTGTTGAACGTGAAGCCGACGCACGCACCGAGCGTCGCGGAGATGAACGCGGCAAGTGGCACCGGCGTGCCGTGCCGGACCTGAAGGACCAGCGCACCGACATCGACGGCGGTGGCAGCGACGCCGCCCATGCCCGACGTGAGGAGTTGCCGCTTCTGCATACGAACCGATAAAGCAGCTCTGATGCCAGCCGCGCCAAGTGGTTGAACCAATCCCTAAGTAGTTAGACTTGCAGGTGTCGCAAGCCGTATACACAGGTAGAAGCTGTCAGTTTTCGGACCCGTCTTCATCGGGTTCGAACAGCACGTTCGGCACCGGTTCGTCAGGCTGGACTGGCTCGCAGCGCGGTGCGAACCGCGGCGCGACCAGCTTCGTCGCCCCCACGAGCGGCTGGCCTGGGCCGCCCGCGAGATCTCTGAGGACCACACCGTCATCGCCCGCGATCGCGACATTGCGATCGCCGGCCCAATCGATCGCGAGCCCGTGGCTCGCACGCGCGAGCTCGGTCGCGGCACCGGTCGCAGTGTCGACGACGAACGCCGCGACGGTCTGGGTAGACGCGTCGCAGTGATCGGCGATTTGCGCGACGAACACCGCGTGCGCGTGATCGGGCGACCACGCGATCGTGTCGCCCGCGATCTGGCCAGGCACCGTGACCACGCGATTCGAGCTCGCGATCCGGATCGCGCTCGCGAGTCCTTGGTCATCCCAGTCCGCGCTGATGCCGAGGGGCGTGCGATGAACGTGCGTGCCCCCGCTCGCGTAGATCTCGAGCCACGCACCTTTTGGACGTGTGCCGGTGGTCGCCAGCAACAGGCCTTGACGACCATCGGCGGCGAGCGAGAGCACGCGCGGCTTGCTACCCGGTTGCGAGATCCAGAAGCCGTTGTTCGAATACGCGAGCTGCGCGCTCGTCGAGCGCAACGCTTGCGGCCGGGTGGTCAACCCCGTCGACAGATCGACGCTGCCGACCTCCAGCTTGTGGCTGGTCTTGCCGTGCGTGAGGTACGCGATGTGATGACCATCGGCGCTGAACGCTGCAACCACCGCACCGAACGTGCGAGTCAGCCGATACCAGCGTTGGTCGGCGTATCCAAACAAGTCGCCTTTCGCGGTCACGATGATCGAACGCGCGAGTGCGGCGGCGAACAGCGCGCGATCCGCTTCGACGCGCGCCTTCCACGCGAGCCCGATCGGGGTCGCGAGATACGTTTGCAACGCGGGCTGTTCGATCGAGGCGATCGCCCACTTCGCAAAATCGCCCGTGCCGGCGAGTACGAGTGGTTGCGTGATCGCATCTAGCTTGCCGAGCTTTGCGTTCGCGACGGCGAGTAACCACGCCGCTTCGAGGTTGCTCGGATCGGCCGCGAGCGCTCGCGTGCATGCGTTCGCGGCGCCGGCCCAATCGTTCTTGGCCTCGGCCGCGCGCGCGAGCTTGAACGCGGGATGCCCCGCGCGAGTCCGCCACTGCCACCCAGCCAGGTCGGCCAGCCCCAGCGGTCGGCTCGGCCCCGGCGGGCGGCTCGGCACGACCTGTGGAACGGCCGGACTCACGCCGTGCGGGGGAGGCGGGGTGGCATCTCCGCCCCCACAGGCCCCCAACAACAGTGCGACTACCCACGGGATCCTCAAGCCGACCCGGGCGTAACACGGCGCGGCGTAGATCGCGAATCGCGACCTTGCTGGATACCCCCGGGCGGGTTATAGAGCCGCGCCTCCGTGTCCCTACGATGCCTCTTGCTGGTGCCGCTTTCGAGCGGCTGTCAGGCGAAAGCCGACCTGCCAGCACCCGCGTCGCCGACGTTGATCGAAGTGCACGATCTGCACGACGGTGGTGACAAGGTCGTCGCGACCGTGCGCCCTGGCAAGCCGTGCCGCGCGACGATCGGTCCGATGGAGATGATCGTCGGCGGGCCGCCGCTGATCTCGCAAGTCGGCGAGACGCGCTGGTCCGGTCACGATGGCTCGAACGGCACCACGCTCGAGCGCGATGGCGATCGCGTGGCGCGGATCTTCCCGATTCGAGGCACCACGATCGGCGTGTTCGATCTGCAAGGCGTCCCCGTGATCCACGTCCAACCGAGCGCCGAAGGCGCGACGGTGAGCGATGCTTCCATGCGTGCGCTTCGCACGTTGACCCGCACCGGGACGAACATCGTCTCGGACCACCCGCCGTTTCGGGTGTCGGGCACAAACGATCTCGTTCTCGCGTCGGTGCTGAGTGCTATCGAGCTCCAGCCCGAGGTCCGCATGCTCGCGGCTTGCGAACGGGTCCTGGTTACGGAAAAGAAGGAGTTGTAGATGCCCGAAATTCGCAACGTCGCGATCATTGCGCACGTCGATCACGGCAAGACCACGCTCGTCGATGGTCTGCTCAAGCAAGCCGGTACGTTTCGCACGGGTGAAGTGGTAGCCGAGCGCGCCATGGACTCGAATGATCTCGAGCGCGAGCGCGGCATCACGATCCTCTCGAAGTGCACCGCGGTCACCTGGAAGGGCGTCCGCATCAACATCGTCGATACGCCGGGCCACGCGGACTTCGGCGGTGAAGTCGAGCGCGTGCTCGGCATGGTCGATTCCGTGCTCCTGCTCGTCGATGCCTACGAAGGCGCGATGCCGCAGACCCGGTTCGTGACCCAGAAGGCATTCGAGATGGGCCTGTCACCCATCGTCGTCGTCAACAAGATCGATCGTCCGAGCGTCGACCCGCACGAAGTGATGGACCAGGTGTTCGCGCTGTTCGATTCGCTCGGCGCGACCGACAAGCAGCTCGACTTCCCGGTGATCTTCGCCTCGGGACGTCAGGGCTACGCGATCCGCCAGCTCACCGACGAGCCGAAGGATCTGTCGCCGCTGCTCGATCTCATCATCGAGAAGGTGCCGCCCGCCGGCGGCGATCCGGATGCACCGCTGCTCATGCAGGTCGCGACGCTCGATTACGACGACTTCCTGGGTTACCTCGCGATCGGTCGTATGCGCGCGGGCCGGAGCAAGGTCGGCGATCGCGTGTTGCTCGCGCACCGCGATGGCAAGAAGGAAGAGTTCCGCGTCCAGAAGGTGCTCGGCTTCCAGGGCCTCAAGCGCTTCGAGCTCGCCGAGGCCATTGCCGGTGACATCGTCGCGTTCACCGGCATGTCGGAGCTCAACGTCGGCGAGACGATCACCTCGATCCAGCACCCGACGATCCTCCCGCTGCTCAAGGTCGATGCGCCGACCATCACGATGAACTTCCGCGTCAACGACTCGCCATTCGCAGGCCGCGAAGGCAAGTGGGTGACGTCGCGTAACTTGAAGGAGCGGCTCGACCGCGAGATCAAGTCGAACGTCGCGCTCAAGGTCGAAGAGACCGACACGGCCGGCGTGTTCAAGGTGTCGGGTCGCGGCGAGCTCCACCTCACGGTGCTCATCGAGACGATGCGCCGCGAAGGCTACGAGCTGTGCGTGTCGCAGCCGCAGGTCATCCTCACCACCGATGCGAAGGGCAAGACGCTCGAGCCGTACGAGGATGCCGTCATCGATCTCGACGAGAACTACGTCGGCCCGGTCGTCGCCGAGCTCAACCGCCGCCTCGGCGTGATGAGCGAGATGCGTCCCTCCGCGACCGGTCGCACGCGCCTCGAGTACCGGATCCCGGCACGTGGCCTCATCGGCTATCGCTCGCAGTTCATGACCGCGACGCGCGGCACGGGCGTCCTCTACACGCAGTTCGCCGAGTACGGTCCGCAGGGGGCGGACTTCCGCACCCGCCAGAACGGCGTCCTGATCTCGTCCGAAGAAGGCGTTACGAACGCGTACGGCCTGTTCTATCTCCAGGAACGCGGTCAGATGTTCGTGGGTCCGAACGTCAAGAACTACAGCGGCATGATCATCGGTATCCACGCTCGCGAGAACGACCTCGTCGTCAACGCGAACAAGGTCAAAAAGCTGACAAACATCCGGACGACGGCCGCGGACGAGAAGCTCGTCCTCGCGCCGCCGAAGGAGCTCACGCTCGAGTACGCGCTCGAGTTCATCAACGATGACGAGCTCGCTGAAGTGACGCCGCAATCGATCCGCCTGCGCAAGATGGTCCTCGACCACAGCCTGCGCAAGCGCACCGAGAAGCGCCCGTCCGAGACCGACTAAGTCCGGCTCGTCGAACCATCGATCGCCACGCTCCGAAAGGAACGTGGCGTTTGTCGTTTCGGAGCGTTGCAGCTGCGGCTCAGAAGCGGCTCACGGAGTGACGGGCGCAGGCGAGTTGGCGCCGCTCATCACCTCGGTCATGCGGCGCGCGAGATCGGACGTCTGATCCATCGTGAGCAGCGACTGGCACTGCGCGAGCGCGGTGTGGTCGAAGGTGTCGGAGAAACAGCGCAGGGCCTCGGGCGACCACTTGGACTCCTCGCAGGAGGCGATGGCGACGTCGTGGATCGTGTTGGCGAAGTCCGGCATGTTCGCGAGCTCGTCGTGAAGGACGTCGGTCAGGTGCTCGACGGTGCGCGCGCACGGCGATTGCCGGGACCTCGGCCGATGTGCGACGACGATCGGGGCTGGTTGCGCGGGCTCGACGACCTGCGGCGGGGTCGAGGTCCAGCAACCTGCGAGACCTACCAACAGCAGGGTGAACGCGAGCTTCACGGCTTGCGCTTCACCTTCGACGCTGGCTTGCCGTCGATGATATAGACGTTGAACACCACGAAGCCGCCTTCAAGCTCGAGGCCGACGCGGCACTGGGTCGAGCCCGCCTTGACGCCGGTGATCACGAAGAAGTTCGCATCACCACGCGTGACGATATCGCCGGCGAGCAGCGACGGGTCGTCACACATCCACCCGCCACGCCGGATGCCGACGTCGTGCTCGACGGTCTTGCCAACTGCGACGCTGACTTTCGGGTAGTCGCCTTCGACCAGGATGCCATCCGCGAACGAAGTGGAAGTCGCGGTGGAAGTCACGAGTAGCGCGACGACGATGCGGAGCACACCCCGAGTCTAGCGGGTACGGCGAGCTTCCACCACGGCCGCGATCGTCTCGGATGCGATCGGCGTAGCGCGCTTGTCGTCGAGGGCGTCGGCCCAGCCGATGACGCGGCGCTGCCAGTTGGGGCGTTCGTGAGTGGTGCCCGGGACATTGTGCGGTACCGGCTCGAGCGCCAGATCGTCGAGGGCGACCAGGACAACCTCGGCTTGCCCTGCCGCGAGCTCGGTCGTGACCCCGAGCATCGCGCGCTCGACATCGGGCAGCGTACCGGCCGGTGCGAGGGCAAGCACGGCTGCCTTCACGGAGGCGCGCTCGACGCGCTCGCGCTTTGCCTCGGCCTCGTCGACGAGCTTCAAGTCGAGCTTGTCGGTGATGTCGCTTCCGCTCCACCAGCCAGCGAACGTCGGGGTATCGTGGGTATTGAGGCTCGCGATCGCACCGGCCGGCGACGCGTCGGAGGGTTTGCCCGGACGGGTCGGGAAGCTCCACTGCCCGACGTGCAACCGGTACAAGCCATGGCGCTCCATCGCGGGGCGCACGGTCGGCGGCACGGTACCGAGATCCTCGCCCGCCACGGCGCAGCTCGCGCGGCGCGACTCGAGCGTGATGATCGCGAGCAGATCCTCGGCGGGATAGCGGAGGTAGACACCGTCCGTCGCGGGCCGGCCTTCCGGAACGCAGTAGAGCCGGAACATGCCCATCACGTGATCGATGCGGAGCATGCCCGCGACGCGCATGTGATGGCGCACGCAATCGATGAAGTACTTGTATCGACCGCGGCGCAGAGCGATCGGCGACATCGGTGGTAGGCCCCAGTTTTGACCACCAAGGAACAGCGCGTCGGGCGGTGCCCCCGCGGCGAGCGACGTGAGGAACAAACGCCGCCAGCGCCAGACCTCGTACGCATCCATGCTCACGCCGACCGGCAGATCGAGATACAGCGAGACCGGGCCACCTTGCAGGCCCTGCAGCTGGTGCTGCATCGCCCACTGCGAGAACACGTGCGTATCGATGCGATCGGGCTCGGCGCCTAAGGTGATCGCTTCGTCGCGCGTGCGCACGCGGGTCGTGCCGTCGCGAAGCGCGGCTGGCCACTGGCTCCAGCCCTTCTTCTGCACTTCCCCGATCGCGCGGAACGCGGCGTAGTCGAACACGCCGTGCTTCGTCGCCCACTCGGCACCACCGGCTGCGCGCGAAGGCTCGCGAAAGAATTCTCGCGCGAGCCGATCGATCACCGGGCGGCGCCATGCGTACTGCGCTTTGAAGTCGATGTAACCGAGCGATGGCGGCGGAGCCTCGGGGACCGCGACGCCGAGCGCCTGGCCGAACTGATGGAGATCGAGATACAGCTCGTTCCAGAATAACCGGCTCGCCGGCGAGTACGGCGAGTACGCGCAAGGCTCCTGGAGGAAGGCCGCGAGCAGCGGTAGCGTCGCGACGTATGCACCTCCACGCCGCGCCACCGCGCCGAACAGAGAGCGGAGCGTACCGAGGTCACCAGCGTCACCGCTCTCGCTCGAGGCCAAGCCATACACCGGCGCGAACACGCCCCAGCGCTTGCCGAACGTGCCCGGCGAGCCCCACGCGCGCGTCGGCGCCGCGATGATCATCGCCGTGCCGCGCTGATCGCCGCAGGACCATTCGAGCTCGTGATAGCCGAGTGCACCTTCGAGCGTCAGCTTCGCGTGACGGATGCAGTGCACGTTGCCGCCGAGCGCGACCGGATACGCATGGTGATCGGCCTCGAGCTTGAACAGTGTCCCGCTCGTGACGAACACGTCACCTTCCTCGGTCTTGACCGAGAGCTCCCAGACGCCATCGACATCGGCGCGCACGCGGAATGGCACATCGAGCTCGCCATCCCACGCGCGAACCACGGGCGGCACGCACTCGGACCACTGCACTCCCTCGAGCACGCGGATCGCCGCGTCCGGGTCCAGCGAGAGGACATCGACCCCGAGGTCCGGTGCCATCGCGGCGAGTGCAGCGCGCACGCTCGCGTCGCTCGCCGAGGTCGGCTCTTGCCGCCAACTCGCGTAATCGGGATCGAGGCCTGCGGCGCGTGCAAGCGCGCGGAGATTCACTGCCACGCGCGCACTATACGAAAGCTGCGCCGCAAATGAGCATTGCGTGGATCAGTTCGCAGCGCTGCAGTGACCGGTCATCTGCGCCTTCACCGACGCCGCCTGATCCGAGCAGCTCGCCTTGACCTGGTCGAGATCCGACTGCTGGGCGTTCGTCAGCCCTTGCCACGACTTGTTGTCGGCATCGTACTTCGCCGCGACCTTATCGCGGACGTCCTGGCCGATGTCGGCGCAAGCTGCGAGCTTGACGACATTCGTGTGATAACCCTTGCAGCTCGCGGGCGCCCACGACGGCAACGTCGGATCGATATCCGGGTCGGTCGCAGCTTCTGCATTCGAGCCCGTCGTCGGCGTCGCCGGCTGAGCGCCGTGGTGGCTGCAAGCGGCGCCCGAGACGAGAACGGCGAACAAAAGGGAGGCGATGAGAGTCTTCATGACGGCTCCCCGAGCAGGGAACGTGCCGAGCACATTCGCAGCAATTTCATGCGCCTGCAGAACGTCTACGAGGAGTTGTGGCGTGCGTACACGCTCGCCGTCGTCGAGCCGCCCACGTCGCCGCATGCTAGCTGAGCAGGCTCATCCACCAGCCCGGCATGATGCCAAGCTCGAGGATGAGAAGCGGAACGATCGCGATCACGAACATCAGGCCCGGCGAACGCGTGACGGTGAACGGCTGGGTCGGCTCGCGGAAGTACATCGCGGTGACGACACGCAGATAGTAGTAGATGCTGATCGCGGAGTTCACGACGCCGAGGACGACGACCCAGAGGAGCTGGCCGTTCCAGACATCCATCGCCGACTTGAACAGGAAGAACTTGGCGAAGAAGCCACCGGTCGGAGGAATGCCACCGAACGAGAGCAGGCAGATCGTCATCGCGAGTGCGGCGCCCGGATGCTGCGTCGCGAGACCAGCCCAGTCGTCGATCAAGAGCCGCTCGCGGCCCTTCGAGCCGATGTATGACACGATGGTGAACGCGCCCATCGTCGCGACCGAGTACGAGATCAGGTAATAGACCAGCGAGCTCTGCGCCGAGGTCGAACCGAGACCCATCGCACACAGGCCGACGAGCAGGACGCCGGCGTGCGAGATCGACGAGTACGCGAGCATCCGCTTGATGTTGTCCTGGCGAACCGCGGAGACATTGCCGATCGTGATCGTGATGCCGGCGACGACGACGAGCGGGCTCGCCCAACCGAGGGTGCCGAACGGCAGGATATCGCCTCCGAGCGCCATGCCGAACAGACGGATCATCGCTGCGATCGCCGCGGACTTGACCGCCGCAGCCATGAACGCGGTGACCGGAGTTGGCGCGCCTTCGTACGCATCGGGCGCCCACATGTGGAACGGGACCGCGGCGATCTTGAAGCCGAAGGCAACGATCAAGAGGAAGGTGCCCGCGATCACGAGGCCCGGGTTCGCCGAGTGGGCGAGCGCCGCCTGCATGTTGAGGATCGACAGGGTGCCCGAAGCGCCGTAGAGCAGCGCCAGGCCGTACGTGAGGAAGCCCGTCGCGAACGCGCCGATGATGAAGTACTTCATCGCGGCTTCGTTCGAGCGACGCGACGTGCGGCGCATCGCGCACATCACGTAGACGCCGATCGACATGGTCTCGATGCCGAGAAAGATCGTGATGAGGTTCGCGGCCTGCGCGAGGATCACCATGCCCGAGGCGGAGAGCAGGAGGATGCCGAAGAACTCACCGATCTGCCAACCGTGCTCGCGCTGGTGCGCGGGCGTGATCAGTGCGGTGACCGCAGCGGTCAACGCGAACAGGACGATGAGCACGCAGCCGAAGCGATCGGCAACGAGCATCGCGCCCGACTTCGCATCGCTGAAGATCGGGTGGAGCTCGCCCGGCGCGAGCTGACGGTAGATCATGATCGCGGCGACCGCAGCCGCGAGCGAGCCCGCGACCGCGAGGCCCGTGAGGGTGGTGTGGTCTTTGCCTTTGAAGAACGCCTCGGCGAGGACCAGCAACATGCCGGTGACCGCGAGGATGAGGAAGGGCGAGATCCAGGCGAGGTCGCTTGCGTTGAAGTTGAAGCTCACGGTGCACCTCTTTCAGCAGCAGCAGCTGGCATAGGGGTGGCAGCTGGCGCAGGCGCAGGCGCAGGCGCAGCTGGCGTCACCACTGCATTGCAGAGGTAGGTGTGCGGAGCGCAGTCCGGCTCGTCGACATGCTTGTTGAACTCGGAGATGAAGTGATTCACCGAAGGCTCCATCGTCTTCAGGAGCGTGCGCGGGAACAGACCGCCCGCCATGATCGCGAGGACGAGCGGGATGAACGTCGCGAGCTCGTGAGCCTGGAGGTCTTTTAGGCCGCCATTGCGCGCCGGGTCGAGCTTGCCGAAGAACACCTTGTGGAACATGTAGAGCAGATAGATCGCGCCGAAGATCACGCCGGTCGTCGAGACCGCCGCGAGCACGCGCACCGCGGGCAAGAAGCTCGGGTGGTTTACGGGGAACGTGTCGCCCGCGAGGAACGTGCCGAACAGCGTGAGGAATTCGCCGATGAAGCCCGAGAGAGCCGGCAGACCCGCCGCACCCATCGTGATGATGAGGAAGATGCCCGCGAAGATCGGCATCTGCTTCCAGATGCCGCCGTACTCCGCCATGCGCCGCGTGTGGCGGCGCTCGTAGAGGACGCCGATGCCGAGGAACAGGCCACCGGTGGTGAGACCGTGCGACAGCATCGCGTAGATCGAGCCTTCGATGCCCATCGTGTTCATCGCGACCACGCCGAGCATACAGAACCCGAGGTGCGAGACCGAGGAGTACGCGACGAGCTTCTTGACGTCGTCTTGCGCGAACGCGGTGAACGCGCCGTAGATGATGCCGATCACGGCGAGGATGCCGAGCGCCGGCGCCCACACCATGCCGCCGTGCGGAAACAGCGGGAACGCGTAGCGCAGAAACCCATAGATGCCGAACTTGAGGAGGACACCGGCGAGGATGACCGAGCCGGCGGTCGGCGCTTCGACGTGTGCATCGGGCAACCACGTGTGGAGCGGGAACAACGGGACCTTGATCGCGAACGCGAGCGCGAAGGCGGCGAAGCACCAGACCTGCGCGTTGTGCGGCAAGGAGACCGTGAGCAGCGTCTCGAGATCGGTCGTGTAGTGACCGAGGGCCTGGCCCGCCTTGACGTAGAGATAGAGGATCGCGACGAGCATCAGCAGCGAGCCGACCATCGTGTAGATCACGAACTTGATCGACGCGTAGAGCCGGCGCTGACCGCCCCAGATGCCGATCAACAGGTACATCGGGATCAGCATCACTTCCCACGACACGTAGAACAGGAAGACGTCGGTCGCGAAGAACGCGCCGAGCATGCCGACCTCGAGCACGAGCATCGCGGCGATGAACTCGCGCGTGTGCTTCTCGATCGTGTTCTTCGTGCCGAGCAGCGTGAGCGGCATGAGGAATGTCGTGAGGATCACGAGGAAGACGTTGATGCCATCGATGCCCATCTTGAAGTGGGTGCCGAGCCCCGGGATCCAGTTGGCGTCGAAGACGAGCTGGAAGCCGGCCTGCTTCGCATCGAAGTATTTGAACACCGCGAGCGACACGAAGAACGTGACCGCCGAGAAGAACAGGCCGATACCGCGGTGAAGCGGACCTTCCGTCTTTGGCGTGCACATCACGAAGATCGCGCCGAGCAGCGGAATGCCGAGAATGAGCGGCAGCAAGAAGCTACCTGCGGTGAGGGCGTTCATGGCGTCTCCTCCGTCGGCACGCGAACCGTGACGGGAGTCATCGTGTGCGAGATCGCGTCGTCGATACAGAGCGCGATCGACGAGCCGGTTGCATCGCCGCGACGGATGTCGCGGTCGGCAGGCTCGCCAGGGAGGGTCTTGTCGCCATCACACGCCGGTACGCCGTCGAGATGCCAGTGCAGCTTCGCGTTCGAACCGACGATGCCCGCACCGGGTTCGGCGTGGAGGTGGAGCTGATCGTTCTTGAGCGTCACCGTCACCGCCGGATGGCGATGGCAATCGGTGACGAAGAACACCGCGGCCGCGCCGACGACAACGCCGACCAGATAGCGCTGGACCTGCCCGTTCTGAAACCAGCGAGCGAGCCGGCCGAACAGGCTGACCACGAACGCTGCACCGTTGACTGCGATCGTGTCGATCACGAAGCGATCGACGATCTCGAACAAGCCCTTGCACGCGGCCTTGAACGGGCGAATGATCGTGGCGTCGTAGAATTCGTCGACCCAGAGCTTGTTCTTCGAGGCAACCCACGCACCGTGGAGCGGACCCTCGACGAGCTTGGCGACTGTCGGCGACGGACCGCGACCGTAGAGCATCCACGCGAGGCCGATGCCGAGCGAACCGATGCCGAGCGCGACCACCATCAGGACGATCGAGACGACATCGGAAGGCTCGTGACCCATCTCCGGCTTGATGCCAGCATCGACCCACCACACGTGGGTGATCGAAGGCGCGAGCCAGGTCTCGAGCGCGTGGAACGCGTGTGGAATCTTGTGCAGCGCCTCGAGTTCCGGCACGCCGAGGAAGCCAATCACCACCGCGAAGAAGGCGAGGACGACGAGCGCCGAGAGCATCGATGGCGGCGATTCGTGCGCGTGCTTGGCTTCTTCCGAGCGCTCGTTACCCGAGAACACGAGGAAGTAGAGCCGCCACATATAGAAAGCAGTGCCGAGGGCGGCCACGAGCAGCCCACCCCACAAGAGGTAGCCGTAGAACGGTGGCCAGCCCGGAGGCGCGCCCGCACCAGCGACCGACCACGCGCCGCCGAGGATCGCGTCCTTCGAGAAGAAGCCGGCGAACGGGAAGATGCCCGCGATCGCGAGGCACGAGATCATGAAGGTCGCGCGGGTGACCGGCATGTGCTTCTTCAGTCCGCCCATCGTCGTGATGTCCCCCGGGGTCTTGGACCCGCCGTGCTCCATGCCATGCATGACCGAGCCCGCGCCGAGGAACAAGCAGGCCTTGAAGAACGCGTGCGTACCGAGATGGAACACCGCGGCCGCATAGTGACCGGTGCCCGCTGCGACGAACATGAACCCGAGCTGCGAGACCGTGGAATACGCGAGGACCTTTTTCAGATCGGTCTGAGCGAAGGCGATGAAGGCGGCGACGAGCGCCGTCAGCAGGCCCACCGTCGAGATCACGATCATCGCAGTCGTCGAGACCGAGTACAGGAATGACAATCGGCACACCATGTAGATGCCGGCCGTGACCATGGTCGCGGCGTGGATGAGTGCCGAGACCGGCGTCGGTCCCGCCATCGCGTCCGGCAGCCAGATGTACAGAGGAAGCTGCGCGCTCTTGCCGCAGGCGCCGATAAACAAGCAGATGCCAGCGGCGGCAGCGAGGCGCTCGTGGCCCCAGACCTGTGAACCGTTCGGGCCCCAGGCGGTCGTGGCGTACTTCGCGCCGTTGGCGAGCGACTTGATGTCCTGGAAGTCGAGCGACTTCACGGCCCAGAACAAGAGGAACGTACCGAGCAGGAACGCGAAGTCGCCGATCCGGTTGACGACGAATGCCTTGCGACCGGCGTACGCGTACGCGTCGTTCTCGTACCAGAACCCGATCAACAGGAACGAGCACAGGCCGACACCTTCCCAACCGATGAACATCACCGGGAGACTCGCCGCGAGGACGAGGATCAACATCGCGCCGGTGAACAGATTGAGGTAGCCGAAATAGCGCGAGTAGCCCTTGTCTTGGGCCATGTAGCCGACCGAGTAGATGTGAATCCACGTGCCGACGAACGTGATGATGAGGATCATCACGGCAGAGAGCGAGTCGAGATGAAACGCGAGGTCGGCCTTGAAGCTACCGACTTCGATCCACTTCCACGCGACCTGGGTGATGCCTTCACCTTCCCAGAGCGCCTTCGGCGACATGTTGCCGGTCGCATCGACGCCATGCTGGAACAAGCCCCAAAACACCATGACGCCGGAGAGCACGCACGCCGCGGCGACGGTGCCGACCGCGATGAACGTGACCGTGCTCTTCGAGAGCCGCTTGCCGAGCAGCAGGTTGATGGTCGCGCCGCAGAGCGGCAGGACTGCGATCCAGGCGAGTGCCGGGAGCCCTAGGAACGATAGTGTTTGCGGGTCCATCGTCGAGTCCCTTAGTGCCTGAGCGCGTTGAGTTTGTCGACATCGACGCTGCGTCGACCGCGGAATACCGCGACGACGATCGCGAGGCCGACGGCGGCCTCGGCAGCAGCAACACCGATGACGATGAGCGCGAAGGTGTGAGCCGACAGCGCGCCAACATCACCCCACATACGGGAGAACGTCAGCAGCGTCATGTTCGCGGCGTTGAGCATGAGCTCGACGCTCATCAGAATGATCATCGCGTTGCGGCGCAGGAGTACGCCGACCATGCCGATGAGGAACAGGACCGCGGCCAGCACCAAGAAGTGGCCGTAGCCGACATTGAACAACACGTCGTTCATGGATGCGTCCCCGGATCGGCATCGGTGCCATCATGCGGGTGGAGCGGACGGGCGATCGCGATCGCGCCGACCACGGCCACCAAGAGCAGGATCGAGATCGCTTCGAACGGGAACATACCCGCTCCGAACAGGTCCATACCGACCGCTTTCACGGTGCCCCACGGGACCGATTCCGCAGGCGTGGTGCCGTACGGTGCGAGCGTGAGCGCTCTCGGCGCGCCCATGCCGACCGCGCCGCTCGTCGGAACGACGACATTCATCAGGATGCCGGCGAGCCGACCGACCAGATAGATGATCGCGATGCCACCGACGACTTGCCCCGCGCGACCGGTCGGAGCGACGGGTTCGTCCTCGGGCCGGTTGAGGATCATGATGACGAAGACGAACAGCACCATGATGGCGCCGGCGTAGACCAACATCTGCAGCACCGCGAGGAACTGCGCGTAGAGCATCATGTAGATGGCGGCGATACCGATGAAGCTGCCGACCATGCCCATGACGGCCGCGATCAAGTTGCGACGGGTGATGACGAACAGCGCGCCACCGATGCAAGCCGCGGCGAAGATCCAGAACAGGAGCGCCATGCCCGTACCGTGCGACTCGACGACGTCATCGTGCGGGTGAGCAACCGACGGGAGATCGGCCTGTGGTTTTGCGCTGGGAGCAGCTTGTGCCGCGGGCACAGGTTGAGCGTGGACGATGGCCGGCGTCGCGACGCCAAGGACCATGCCCAACGCTAGCAACAACGCAAAGGTCTTCATGCCGCTCTCCGAATCTTGGCTTCGAACTCCGGCCAGAACTTCGTGAGAAAGCCCATCGCCGGCCACGCTGCGGCATCGCCGAGCGCACAGATCGAATTGCCCGCGATGCCGTGAGCGATCGTGCCGAGCAGCTCGAGGTCGCCCGGCTTACCCGAACCATCCGCGATCCGGCGCGAGACCTTCTCGAGCCAGCCGGTCCCCTCGCGACACGGCGTGCATTGACCGCACGACTCGTGAGAAAAGAACTTCAGGATCCGCCACAGCGCTTTCGGGATGTCGGTCTGATCATCCATCACGACCACGCCGCCCGAGCCCGCCATCGTGCGGAGCGGCTTGCCACCCCCGAGATCGAACTGCTTGTTGGGCAGGTAGTTGACCGGCTTGATCCGCTCGTCGGTCTGGAGCGCGTCGAACTCGATCGGCACGTCGAGCTCGCTCGGATCGAGTGGCGGCATCGAGACGCCACCGGGGATCACGGCCTTGACCTGACGGCCTTTCCACACCCCGCCGCAGACTTCGTTGATCAGCTCGTTGAACGTGATGCCGATCGGCAGCTCGAACACGCCAGGCTTGTTGACGTGACCTGACACGCACACGATGCGCGTGCCGCCGGAGCGGCCCATGCCGAGGTCGGCAAACCACTTGCCGCCCTTCTCGATGATCGCCGGGACGTTCATCAGCGTCTCGACGTTGTTGACGATCGTGGGGTTCCCGAACAGGCCCTTGACCGCCGGAAACGGCGGCTTCAAGCGCGGCTGCCCACGCTTACCTTCGAGGCTGTTGAGGAGAGCGGTCTCCTCGCCGCAGATATACGCGCCCGCGCCGCGATGCACGGTGAGCTGCATTTCGACGCCGGTGCCGAGGATATTCTTGCCCAGGTAGCCGCGTGCATACGCTTCCTCGACGGCCTTCACGAGCACCGTGTACTCGCGCATCATCTCGCCGCGGATGTAGATGTAGTTGTGGACCGAGCGCAGCGCGTGTGCCGCGATCGCCATGCCCTCGATGAGAAGGTGCGGATCCCAGTACATCAGCTCGCGGTCTTTACAGGTGCCCGGCTCGGATTCGTCCGCGTTGCAGACCAGATGAACCATCGGGCTGCCCGGTGGGACGAACCCCCACTTCACGCCGGTCGCAAAGCCTGCACCGCCGCGACCGCGGAGGTTCGAGGCCTTCACTTCGGCCGTGACATCCTCGGGGCGCATCGCGAACGCTTTGCGCAGCGCCTGATAGCCACCGGTCTTCTCGTAACCAGCGAGCGTCTTTGCAGACTCGTCGCCGAACCGCGCCGTGACCACTTTCGTATCGCGACCTGTAGGCATTACACCACCTCCGATTCGGGGCGAGGATTCGCGGCGAGCTCGGCGAGAATTCCCTCGACGTCCTCGGGCTTGATATCGAGCAAGTACTTCGTGCCGACGATCGCGCATGGCGCGTTCGCACATGCCGCGATGCACTCTTCTTCGACGAGATGGAACTGCTTGTTCGACATGCCCTTCGTGAAGCCGAGCTTCTGCTCGAACGCGTCGAGCACCTCATAGCCGCCGCGCAGCATGCACGAGATGTTCGTGCACACGCGGATGGTCGTGGTGCCGGCG
>Ga0209724_1001584_pt1 | contig 20571 bp, 14 predicted proteins | sample grotaG_FD_184143 | JGI IMG/M metagenome (GOLD analysis project Ga0209724, IMG submission 184143) | Glacier valley bacterial and archeal communities from Borup Fiord, Nunavut, Canada, to study Microbial Dark Matter (Phase II) -... | ecosystem: Environmental > Aquatic > Freshwater > Ice > Glacier ...
GACGAGACGTCTCGCGCGGTCGCGGCGCAACTGCAGCAGTTCCTGAAAAACTTGCCCCCGCTGGAAACCGAGCGGCATCGCCTCAAGCGCGAGCTCGTGCCGGTGCTCGAAGGGCAGGGGAGGGCGGTGACGCCGGCAGAACCCCAACAACCCTCCAGAGATCGCGATCCGGACGAACCGCAGCGGGTACGTTGAAGGCTTGATTGAGGAGGTCCGTTATGACATTCGGTCCAACGCAAGAGAGTGGCGCGCGAGCAAGGAGAGTCGACGTCGCGACGGAAGACATGGCGGTCGACGTGCATCTGCAGGTGCTCGCCGGGTTCTACACCGTCCTTTTGGGAGGCATCCAGACGGCGGCGGAGTCGCTCGGTTATCACTTCGTAGAGGCTTCTGCGGGAGAGGGCGAGCAGCCACTGCCAGAGGCGCTCGAGAGGATGATGGCTTGGGGCCTTGCAGATGCCAGGCGCCAATATCTCTACGACCAAGCGACCATCGAGCAGGTCGACGACGACGTCGAGTCAGGCTATGCGACTCGTTTCGTGCGCAACATCTTGGAGGCCCTTCGCGTTCGAGGGCTGATTCTTCTAGCCGAGCCTGGGGCTGCGGAGAAGTTGAAAGCTCCGGAGCGGATCACTCCTGAAGAGATGCTCCGCCTGACTGATGCATTCTTCGAAGCGATTGAGCTACCCGGCTCGTCCCCGTCTAGTCGCAGATGAACTTGCGCCATGGCACTCGAGCCGATCAAGCGCCTCGTGTTCTCGGACCCCGACAAGATGCGGGTCCAGAGCGAGGCGATCGCGTCGGCGGAGACATGGACAGAGCGGCACCTGAGCCGCTACCGCGGCCTGGACGGAGCATTCGGCGGCAGGTACATCGCGGCCGACCTGTTCAAGGAGACGTTTGCGGACTACGCGGCCAGCCGGGAGGGGAGGGCGAAGTACAACGTCGCCGTCCACAACGCCTCGGCCGTGCTGTCGGCGGAGCAGTTTCGGCGTGTTCTCGGCGAGGACGACGGCCGCACCCGGGCAATGTTTCTGACCGGCATCCCCGGGGCAGGCAAGACCACCAGCGTGCTCGTCCAGGGCGGTCTGGCACTGGACACCCGGCTCGTCTTCGAGGGGCAGATGTGGCGACCGGAGAGCACGTTTCCGAAGCTGCAGCAGGCGCTCGACGCCGGGCTCGAGCCGGTGCTAGTCGTTGTCCATCCCAAGCCCGAGTACGCCCTTCGGAACACGTTCAAGCGCTTCAGCGAGCTGGGGCGCGGCGCCAGCATCGACGTCATGGCCAACATCCAGGGCGGGCTACCGGACGGCCTGGCTGCGGTTCACGAGCGCTTTGGCGGTGCCGTTCAACTCGTTGTGCAGGATGCCCGGGAGCCGGACTCCCGGGCCATGCTCTTCGGGTGGCAAAATCTCCCCCTAGTGAGATCGGAAGGCAATCGTGAGCGAATCCACCAACGTCTTGCCGCGGAGCTCGAGCGCGCCGAGCGCGAAGGCGCCATCGGAGTCGCACACCGACAACAAGCCCTCGGCCACACCCCAGACCCTGGAGCAGTGGCTCCAGGACTCGGTGCCGAAGCTCGAGGAGCTGGGCCACAACGAGACTCTCAGGCGCGAGATCGCGCGCAAGCTTTCCTGACGCTGAAGCCGGAGGAGGACGTCAAGGCCTTCCCGGATCTGGCCAACGCCTACGCCGCCATGCGCGCGGCTGAGCTTCTCGCAGAGAAGATCTCCCGTCCAGCCGACCAAGTTGTCTTCGTTCAACGAGTTCGGCATCAGCTCGGGCAGCGGATCGAGGCCGGGGAGCGGATACCCGACCCGCGGCGGCTCAAAGAAGAGCCAGGCAGGGAGCGTGGTGACTAAGCCGACCCAGCATCGATACCGGGCTGTGACGTCGCCCAAGGACATCGAGCTGGATCGTTAGCGCGGGGCGTCATCCGGCGAAGAAACGTGGGTCCTGGAGGCTTGGTGGATGAGCGCGGCTGCTCGGACGTACATCGCCTTGGCGTGGGCCAGGCGAACTCGAGTGATGATCGTGCTGTGCAGCCGATCGGCCGCCTCAGCCGTCTTCACCAGTTGCCTGATGCTTGCAAGCAGTCGATCGTCGGAATCCTTGCCCATTGCCGAGATCGGCAACGCGCAAGCCGACTCACGCGGTCGGGCGTCAACTTGTACCGGGAAAGAAGGCGGCGACGCCGAGCGGCGAGCTCATGGAGCGGAAACGGCTCGGACAGGATTCATGGGCCGCGAGTAGAGCGCAGCGCAGGTCACGGAGTCAAACCGGGCGCGTGCATCGCGCGAATGCCGGGCGTGAGACTTAAGAAACGCTCAAGAGCAGAAAAATCGACTGCTTTAACCGCGCGATTCTGAACGGATGATAATAAACATAATCATCCATCACTTCTTGCTCTGATGCATAGGCGGCCCATAGCTTTGCAAGCCAGCTAACTGAACAAGATCAAGCTTGGTTTGCGCAGGCCTGTCGCTGGCTGGACGGAGCTGGACAGCGGCTGACCCTACTTCGGGCTGCTGCTAATTGGCGGTTGTCGGCCGCCTTCCACCATCCAAAAAACCGACGGGCGGTATGCACCGTTGAAAAGTATTGGGACATAATGGGTCCTACTTTGTCCCACCGGAGCAGACATGGATTCGCAGCAAACCCGTCCTCTCGAACACCTTCACCTCTTGGCCGGGACATGTCCGCTGTGCGATCAAGTCATTCCGAATGACAGGCTAGCCGGTGTTAAGGCACGCCATGCTGAGCATGAACGTGAGCTGCAGGTCCGATTTGTCAAGGCAGCCAAGGATGAACAGGAACGCCTGACGCTTCAGTTCGAAGTCGAAAAAGCGTCGGCGCTTGCCAAATTTGAGGTGGATACGGTCGCTCGTGAGACTGCGGCGCGAGACGCGGAGCGCAAGGCCACCTTGGCGCAGGTCGAAGGAAAGCTGGCCGAGTCGGCCAAGGCTGCGGACGCAGCTCAACAGCAAGCTACCGAGTTGCAGCAAAAAATCGAGGCAAGCGCCCTCGAGGCAGCGGCCAAGCTGATCCGTGCGCGGGAAGAGGCAATCCTGACAGTACAAGCCGAGTTCCAGCCGAAACTCGTCGCTGCGCAGACGGCGGTCAAAGCTGCCGAGGACGATAAGGCGGCCGCGGTCGCAACGCTTGAGGCAAGCGCGATCGCCGCCGCAGCGGCGCTGACGAGTGCACGCGACGAGGCGGCGCGACAAGCGCGTGCCGAGCTACAGCCGCAACTTGCAGCGGCAGAAGCGACGGTCAAGATGGCCAGTGATGAGAAGGCGGCAGCGCTGGCGGCCAAAACGGCGGCTGAAGCCGAACTCGTCGCAGTAAAGGACAGCCAGGAAAAAGTGATCGCCGAACGTGCTCAAGAGGTTCGAACGGCGTTCGAGAAGGCGAACCGCGATGCGCTCAACGCCGCCGAGTCTAAGCACTTTGAAGAATCGCAGAAGTTCAAGACTCAGCTGACCGAGATGACCCGCCAGCTCGAGAATAAAACCGCCCAAGAGCTTGGCGAAGGCGCCGAGGTCGACCTGTTCGACTCACTCCGGGCCGCCTACCCTGGCGACGACATTACTCGTGTCGTCAAGGGAGCCGCCGGTGCCGACGTACGGCATCGGGTCGTGCACAACGGGCAAGTCTGCGGGCTCATTCTGTACGACTCGAAGAATCACAAGGCGTGGCGCAACGACTTTGTGACCAAGCTGCGCGACGATCAGCTCAACGACAAAGCAGACCACGCGATCCTCTCGACGATTGCCTTCCCGCAGGGCGCACGCCAGCTTCATGTCCAGGACGGAGTTGTTCTGGTCAACCCAGCGCGGGCTGTCGTCGTCGCCGGACTCATTCGCGGCCACATCGTGCGTTCGCACGCGCTGCGCTTGAGCAGTGAAGACCGGCAAGAGAAAGCCGTGGAGATCTACGACTACATCACGTCGGAGCGTTTCTTGGGACAGTTGGCCAAGATCCAAACCTCCGTGGAAGATCTCCTCGAACTGGATATCAAGGAGCAAACCGTGCATAAGCTGACGTGGGCGAAGCGCGGGTTGCTCACCCACGCGGTGGCCAAGGCGGAAGCAGATCTTCGCGTGTCGGTTGAAGCCGTCGTTGGCACCGCCGAGAGTCTTGATGCGGCGCTCGCTGAGGCTCACAAGGTGGACGGCGAATCGACGGCGAACTGACGGTGTCCACCTCCAACGCCGCCGCGAACGTCTTCCAGCTGCAAGAGCGCCGGGTCGGGCGGGTGCCGCTGCGCACCTATCGAACCAAGATGGACATCGACAACGTCGTGGTTGACGAGCGATCCATCCGGTCGGAAGCAGGCAATGCACAAATGCAACTCGATATCGAGGCCAATGAAGGGCTGCTCGAGCCCATCCTGGTCGAGCCTCATCCCGACCAGCCGAACAAGTTTCGGGTTATCGACGGTGGCCGTCGTTTGGCAAGCACCCGCGGTCTGGTCGAGAGTGGCCGTGAAAAGTACCGCGATGTCCCGGTCGAGGTTGTCGATCGCACGCTCACCGAGGACGAGCGCCTGAGGGTCTGGGTTCATCTGCAGCGCCGTCAGCGCGACTGGGAGGCTCGCGAGAAGGAGGCGGTTGCGGTGCAATTGGTGAAGCAGATCGGGATCGCCGGCGCCGCCAGCATCCTCGAGACAACGACCAAGGAGATCGAGAAGCTGATCGCGATTTATGACTTGTCACGCAGGTTCATAGGACTCAGGGATCCCGGCGCCGCAATCGTTTGGGCGCGGGAGCTGATGGGGATTAGCAAAAAGCTTCTGACCGAGAGCGTCATTGCGGCAGTCGTCAAGAAGGCCAACCAACGCCGGATCACGAACTCGAAGGACCTGCGCAAGCTGCGACAGATCCTGCCAGATCCGGTGGCGCGAGAGAACTTCCTTGGTGATACGGGAGATCTCGAGACAGCTTTTCTGCGGCTGCCTTTTGTTGAAAAGCAGCCGCCTTCTGGCACGTTTCCGGACAAGCTAGCGGCCGCGATCGATGCGATGCGCACACTTCCGTGGCCATCGCTCGCCGCGCTAATGGACGATAAGAAGATCGTGCAACAGCTCCAAGAGCTTGAGCAACTGGCGCACTCGCTGCGCGAGCGTCTTGAAGCCTAGAGCTCAGGGCGCGGCAACCAAAACAACGGACGCGCCTCGGCGCTCGCAAGTGCACGCCTGCCGGAGATAAATGTGGAAATCGAAAGACACTATGACGAGGCGACCGGTCGTCTGGAGATGTATGCCTATGAATGGGACTTGACGCAGTCTCCTGCCAAGAAGGTGAATCGGAGTTTTCTCGGGTATGAGCAGCCGGTTCAAACTGCTCAGCAACACGCCGCAGTCGTGCGCGAAGCGATCTGCTGGTCCTACGGCCGTACGCTAGGCAACATCACCGTCAGCAACGAGGATTTGCTCGGTCGATTCCCGGCGCAGGAGGGCAATGACGCCGTACTCGACTGCGACATCGTCGCAGCAGGCAAGATGCGCAACGGCCGCGAGCGCTGGTGGTGCCGGACTCATCAGTGTCATTGGGGCGCGAAGGCCGATATCGAGGACTCGGCGAAGCATGGACTTGTCCGCTGTTCTGGTCATGCACAGCCCATGTCTTACGTGATTGAGCCCCAACACATCGAAATCCAAAACTTCGCTGAAGTGGGAATCTGGTGCTCGATGCCGCCTGCACTCACGCACAAGGGGGTCCCACCACCGCGACGCCCGAAGATTCACGTGCATGTGCGCGAGCAGCCCGGCGCCGATAAGGTGATCGACCGAGACTTCCAAGCCCTGTCCTTGCACCATAACGCCGCTGACAGCCTGTTCGGCAGCGACGAGATCACCAAGGTCCATCTCACACCGCCGTCGGCCTTGGAGTTCGTCTTGGCGCTGGAATCAGGAAAGCCGATGGGCTGCATCAACTGCCGGGACTGTGGCTACCCGCACCTGGACCTGGGCGATTTCGCGCGCAAGGCGCACCGCAAGCACTTGTGTGGGAACTGTGGTCGCGACAACACATGGAGCCCGGAGCCCATCGGGTCGACACCGCTGAAGCCGTTGCACGATCAGTTCAGCCGAGCAAATCAGTATCTCGACGTCACGACGGTCATTGATCTTGATGACTATGCCGGCTTGGACTTTCAAATATGGGCCTCGACCCCAGCAGTCCTCTGGACCGCCGAGAGGCCGCAGGAGCGCGGCATCCATGTGCACATTTATAAGGACGGCGACTACCTGATCGACGACACCTTCGGAGCTGTGCAGTACCAGGGGAAGCTACTTGATCGGTCCGAGCTTCTGAGCACGATGGTGGCTCGAACGATTAACTAGTTGAGTTCACGGTCTGAAATCTGGTCTCCTCATGGACGCTCGGGCATGAAGCCGATTCGCAAGCTCTCGTCTGGCCACTTTGCGTTCATGCGCGCGGTCGTTCAGGGCATCGACCTGCGTTCGAGCTGGGACCGCTATCTTCGTGTCGAGGGCGACCACGACGATCTTCGTCGGGTCAAGACGACCATCGCCCGGATCCGGGTGGAGTTCGCCGCCGCCGCTAGACGCCACGCCAAGCCCGGCACCGCTCGACTGGTCCTGATCGACACCCGCGATGTTGCAGAGGCGTCGGCTTTGCCCAGCCTGCAAGCCTTCGCAGAAGAGCGCGGCCTGCAGGATTTCTCGGAGGCTGAGCAGCAGGAAGCGTTCATCGAGGCCTACGGTCCCGGCACGGAGGACGAACGCCAATCCAGGCGCAGCCGCCTGATCCGCCGCCAGCTCGAGGCGCTGCAGTGGCTCGAGCGACTTGTTGCGCAGGATCCCGGCCCCAACGACGGCGTCGCCGCCTGGTTCCAGCCGTCGATCGCCAGCCGCCTCGACAAGGCGCGCCTGCACACCCTCGCCGACCTGGTCGCCCGCATCAACGGCGTCGGTGCCCGCTGGTGGACGTCGGTTCCCGGCGTCGGAGAGCTCAAGGCCGCCCGCATCCTGGAGTGGCTCCGCCTCTACGAGCCGTCGATTGGCCTCTGCATCGGCAGCCACGTCGCCGTGCCGCGCATGCAGCTGCAGCCAGCCCAACTCGAACAGGTGGTCAGCCAGGCCACAGCCGTCGTCCCGTTCGAGAAATTCCTGCTCCCGGTCGAGCTCAACGGCAGCGACGGGCGCTTTCGGGCGCCGCCGCACCAGTGCCTGCTCGAGGCCAGGAACGACTACGAGGCGATCGCCGCCTGGCTGGCCACCAAGCACGACCCGAGCGGCACCGGCCAGACGGCGACGCACCGTGCCTACCGCAAGGAGGCCGAGCGCCTGCTGCTCTGGGCGATCCTGGAACACGGCAAGGCGCTCTCCTCGCTCACCGTCGAGGACGTCAACGCCTTCAAGTGGTTTCTGGCGGCACCGCCGGCGCGGTGGTGCGGTCCGCGCCATCACCAACGCTGGTCGCCGCTCTGGCGGCCGGTCGAGGGACCCCTCAGCTCGGCGGCGCTGCGCCAGTCGATCGTCATCCTGCGGAGTCTGTTCACCTTCCTGGTCAGCCAGAACTACCTGATCGGCAACGCCTTTGCGGGCGTTGCCCTGCCGCGGGAGCAAGGACGCGTCCTCGGCTCGAAAAGGACCCTCACCTTCGGCCAGTGGGATGCGCTCGAGGAGCGGCTCGACGAGATCGCCGGTGAGCCGCTCGGGCGGCGACGGGCACGGGCGATTCGCTGGCTGTACGCGACGGGGCTTCGCTTGGCGGAAATGGCCAACGCCCATTGCGGGGATCTGCAGCAGGTCAGCTACCGGCTCCCGGACGGGACCGAGGAGAACGGCTGGATGCTGAGCGTGCTCGGCAAAGGCAACAAGCTCCGCCAGGTACCGGTGCCGGACCGTTTGGTGCAGGAGCTACAGCTGGAGCTGGAGCAGAACGGCCTGGAGGCAGCCGTCGGTCACGAGTCGAACGTCGACGTCGCGATCCTGACGAGGTTCGAGGGCGGCGTGGCGACTCCGTGGTCGGCGTCAGGCCTGGCCAAGGGGATCAAGGGCGTGCTGGAGTGGTGCGCGTCGACGATGGATGTCGAGGACGCCAAGCAGCTGAAGAAGGCCAGCACGCACTGGTTCAGGCATACACATGGGTCGCATGCGTTGAACGGGCGACCTGGTGGGGGCAAGACGGTACCGATTCAGGTGGTGCAGAACAACCTAGGACACGCATCGATTGGGACGACCTCCGGCTATCTCACGACGGAGAGGGATGCGAGGCTGGTGGCGATGAAGGGCTTTGGCGAGAAGGCGCCTTAGGCAAGCGAAATCGCTGCGGTGGAGTCGGTCAGCGACTCCGATGACGCTCCAGATCGATCCAGTCTCTAGCAGGCTGTTGAAAAACCAATGATTGAACGTTTGAACGAGTCATGGTTGCCACGACCGAACGATTCATACAGTGCCCTGATAGCGGAATCGGTGATCGACATGGGCAGTGAAATCGACATTGCTTGCTTGCACTGCGGCGATCGAGGCGTTTTGCGCTCTTGCCTCATCCTTTATGCACCCAGAGCCGCAAGATTGCGCAACCGGGTGAGGTTGTAGGCGGCCATCGTCAGGGTAAACGCATGGTTCACCTTATCCAGTCCTCGCAGCATCACCTGCCTCATCGGCCCGACCGTCTTGGCCCAGCCGAAGCACTGCTCGATGCGCTTTCTTTTGCGCTGACTGATCTCGTAGCCGTCGTGCCGAGTGGTCCGGCCATCGATGGCGCTGCCTCCGCTGCGGGTGACGTTCTGTGCCACATGCGGCGTGACATCGATGTCGCGGCACGCACGCACAAAACCTCGGGTGTCGTAGGCCTTGTCCGCGCCGACGGTGATGTACTTCCCTCGAACCTCGATCTCCCCGAGCATCGCGGCGGCCGCGTCGCGCTCGGCGGTCCCTGTGGCCTTGGTGGTCTGCACGTTGACCACCAGTCCGTGGCGGTTGTCTGTGGCGATGTGCCCGAGGAAGCTGGGCAGCGCGGGTGCCGCGTTGCTCTTGCGGTAGAGCTGCGAATCGGGATCGGTCCCGGATTCGTGGGTCTCGTTGCTGCGCCGCTCGCCCCGCCAGTCCTCGGGGTCGCGGTCGTCGTCACTGCCGTCCTTGCGACGCACGCTCTTGTGGCCGGCCCAGGCCTTGATCTGCGTGCCGTCGACGCTGAAGTGTTCGCCAGACAACAGGTCCTTGGCCTTGGCCATGTCCACCGTGGCGTTGAACAGCTCGATGACGACATCGTGCTCGATCATTCGGTCGCGGTTCTTGCTGAACACCGAGTGGTTCCAGACGGCATCCTCGATCGACAGGCCGACGAACCAGCGGAACAGCAAGTTGTAGTTGATCTGCTCGACGAGTTGCCGCTCGCTGCGAACGCTGTAGAGCACCTGCAGCAGCATCGCTCGCACGAGCTTCTCGGGTGCGATGCTCGGGCGGCCTCCCTTGACGTCGGCTTCGTACATCGCCGAGAACCGCTCGTCCATCTTGGCAAGCGCTTCGTTCATCCACGTGCGGATCGGCCGCAGCGGGTGGCTCGACAGGACAAAGTCTTCCAGCCTCACCGTCGAGAACAGACTCTCGTTGTAGCCGTCACTGCCTCGCATGCTCGTCCCTCGATCTGCTCAATATCGCAATTGTCGAGAAGATCTCGAGGTTCTTCAACAGCCTGTTAGGTCATTCACCATGCCTTTCCTCGCTGCTAGGGCGGCGAAGGCAAGGGACGGAAGTCGTTGGGGTCGCTACGTGCCTCGAGCGTCGGACATTCGCTCTTTTGGATGCCGGTTCCAACGTTGATGGCCCGCTGAGGGACTAGCAGTGCACGGACAATCACGACGCAACGTATCGGCAGCACGCCCGGTGCCGCTGCTTTGGCACTCGTGGATCGGCTAGCGAGTGGCCCAAGTGTTGAGCATGTTTACGCCAAGACCGCCAACGAGAAACGGAATGATTAAGTTCCATCTGGCTATCGCTGACTTGGCCAGATCCTCTTCGCCGAGACCTATGCCGCTAACGCTTTTCAATCCGGCAACAGCCGTTTCCATGCTCGCAGAAAAAAAGACATGCGCTACCGCAACGCAAATAAGTACCAGCGATCCCACAAGCAAAGCTCGGGAACTCCCTTTGCTGGACTTCACCCACACCAAGACCGCCAAGAATGCAATCAGCGCGCCGATGCTTTGGTAGTTGACTATGTCGTGCAAGGTTTAGCTCGGAAGTTGTTGAGAAGGCAGTCTAGTTCAGACGTCCGTGACGTCGTGTGGCTAGGCACAGGTGGCGCTTGACGTGGTTCGGGAGCCTGGTCGGATCGTTGTGCAGTAGAGACGACTGACGCAAGCTGTTATGGCCTCGGCCATCGCCACCAAGAAGCTATTGGGTGCCCGGCGACCGAGCTCGGTCACAACCTTTGGAGAAATCGCCGACATGCTCAAGTCGATGGAGGACTTGGCGGATTTGCGGGGACTTCGGGATCGTTGGTGGGCCCTTGCCCGGCGCATGCTTGTCCTCCGGGCCCGGGTCAACGGGAGACACATGGACGGGGGCTTTGCGGAAGCGATCGACGACCTCTGTATGGATTACGACGCCTTTGTGACCTCCGTGCTGCCAAACCCAGAACCGCCCTAGTCCGCAGAGTGCGCGTCGCGCTTCACCCGGCGGCCGATCCCTCAGGCCGCCATCGCCTTCAGCGACTCCAGGCGCTCCGCGACTTGCCGCGTGCCGAGAACCCGAAGGTTGGCAATCGCTGGAAGGTGCTTCACCGGCGGGCGAACCTTACCCTCTTCCCAGTTGTAGATGGCGCAGACCTGCCGCTAGCGCTGCGCCGCTACTTCGACGGCGTCAGTCCGTGATTAAAGGTGTCGTCGACCCAGGCGTCGCCACGCTTGAGCTCGCGACGGCCGCCGCTGCCGTCGTTGCGAATCACGTAGCGAAAGATTCGCAGTCGGTCATGGGCTGCTGCGGCACGATGATCGTCGTCGTCTCGGTCCTGGTGACCAGGGCGGGCACCTCGCCGCGCAGGCACGCATCGACGCCGCCCGCGATCATGCGAAAGGTGGCCCGGCCGTCGGTCTCTTCCAGCTTGATGGTGCCGGTCGTGAGCCGTTCCTGTCCCATTGGCCCCGGCCGTCCCGCTTGTACGACTTGTAGTCCCAGGATTGAGCGAGCGCCGAAGTCGAGAGCATGCCGAGGAGCAACAACAAGGAGAGCGTCGCCAGACTGCGTGGCGGGGATGGGCCAAGCTGCATTCGATGGCTCCTGAAACACCGTGCACGCATGCGGGACGCGGCACTCCAAACCAATTGCCCGTAAAGAATGCCGCAGCAAAACAGTTTTGGCAACAGCGGCGGTTTCCGAGCGTCGGTGTTGTCGGCGTCACACCGCTTACACGTACGCGCCATCGTCAAGTTGGTGGATAGAGTGCCGTCGGGCGCGACGTAGCATGAGTCGGCCGGCCAGGAGCATCACTGTCCAGATTGGCCGAGCCCACATCGAGCTCGAGGAGTAGACCATGTGCGATTCCACCTCCGTCAAGAACTGGATCATCGGCTGCGCGGTGGCGATATTCGCGGCCGCCGCGATCGTGATCGGCGCGGCCATCGCGAACGCTTCTTGGTGGTACACCTACCTGTCGCCGATCGGCATGTTGGTCGCGGCCGGGGCGACCGGTGCGGCGATGCTCTGCTGCAGCCAGGCGCTCTCTGCTCTCGACGTTTATTGCGCCTGTATCGGCCATCGTTGCAATGGCGCTTGCGACAACCTGCGCTCCACGCTGCGCGCCGCCATGACGGTGCTCGGCATCCAAGCGACTGCGTGCCTGACAGTGGCGGCCTACGCCTGGATTCCCGGCGCTGCGAACCCGGCGCAGTGGGTCATCATCGGCTCGCTGTTCATCGAAGCCGCCCTCTTGATCGCGGCGATCCCGTTCTACAACGCGCTCGTGACCTGCGGGTCGGCAGGCACCGCGCCACCGAGGCCGCCTACCGGCACGCCACCGCCCATCGGCGCGGCACCACGCTGACGGTCGAGTCCAGCGACGCTTGTTGACGGATCGTTGACCTGTCGAGCTTCCGCAGCGCTCGCCGACAAGAGGAACCGAGATGCCTGGATCATTGATTCACATCAGTGTCATGAGGGCAGTGGCGAAACAACTGGCCGCCGACGGCTACACGCCGGAGAAGAGCGATCGGATCGACCCCGCCTGGACCGGCGACGATGTCAAGCGTCTGGGCCAGATCATGATGGAGCGCAGCAACTTCGCCGCGCTCGGAGCAATCGGTCCGGACCTGTTCTTCTTCCTGCCCGACTTTCGCGACACGAAGGTCGGGCCGATCGACGTGCCGCTGTCCAGCGTCCTTGCGAACTTCGTGCACTACCTGCTGAAGCTGTACGACGCCGTCGATCCTTACGTCAGCAAGTGGGAGAAGTACCTCGGCCCGATCAGCGAGGACACCCAGGAAGAGATCAGCCGGCTGACCGGGGGCCTGTCCGAGGTGGTCGGTGACGTCGCAGGCGAACTCAGCAGCATCCTGATCACGGCTCTCGAAGATCTGGCAACGCAGAACTGGGATCTGTTCACCTTCTTCTCGATGGGGCACAACAAGGGTTGGAACGAACAGGCCTTCCTGTGGTCCGACATGCTGCACTATCGACGCACAGGCCAGTTCGGGCGCGCGCTGTGGCGGTCGGCAAGCTCGATCGGCGACGCCGAGCAACGCGAGAAGGCGCAAGCCTATGCGTTGGGCTACATGACCCACGTCGGCGCCGACGTGACCGGCCATGCCTTCGTCAACGCGATCGCCGGCGGCCCGTTTCGCCTCCACTGGCAGCGTCACCACCTGGTCGAGAACCACATGGATGCGTTCTGGTACCTGCGCGATCCGAATCGGCCCGGCTCCTCGACGCAGTACCCCCAGTTCACCGAGTCGGCGCTCTATTACGACATCGCCTTCGCAGAAGCCGACGGCAGCGTCGTCTCGCGTCCCGGATACCCGACCGGAAACACGCTGCGCGAGAACTGGGAACGGCGCCGCCTGCTCGACATCGATTCGACCCTGGCCGAGCCGATCGCCACGCTGCTGCACGACGCCATCAAGGACGTCTTCTACAGCAGCGGCGTGCACCCTCGCATCTTGCGCGAGGAGGACGGCCGCCCCACCGTCGCGCTGATCGAAGAAACCTACCGGCTGTTGTTCGCATTCCTGAAGCTGACGACGGTCGACGGCTTCGCCCACGAGCCGCCCGCTCCACCCGACGTCTTTCCCAACCTGCAGTTTCCAACGCCAAGCGGGCCGCAGGATGCGGCGCCCGGAAGCGACAGCGGCGACTCGAACTGGTTCGACGACCTGCTCGACCTGCTGTTGTCGATCGTCAACGTCATCGCGTACATCCTCGAGGTCGCGATCTACCTGGCAACGCTTCCCTGGGCCGTCCTTGCCGACCTGGCGACGTATCCCATTCGCATCGGCCTCTACTACGCGCTGGAACTTCCGCTCTACCACCTGCTCAAGACCTTCCGTTCGGCCCTCGTCATGACCGGCTACTTCATGCCGATGGACGACGAGATCAGTCTCGGTCTCGTCACCATCGGCTTGCCCGACGCCGCGGTCTTTCAGAAGGTGATGGCCGATCTGGGCGACGTGTTCCCGGCCGGCGCTGAGGATGGCGACGACAAGAATCCGTTCGCCGACCGGCTGTACCCGCATCTGTTCGCCACCGAAAGTGACGGCCGCACGCCGGCCGAGTTCCACAGTCCGTGGGCCTACCCCACGGGGCAACCGACCGAGAACGAGCCAACGTTCGCGGGCCCGTACCCGCGCCGATCGGACCCGAACGTCCTCTTCCGAGCCGTCCCTACCGATGGCACTGTCCGAGACAAGCTGGAGACGTCGCCATCGCCGCAATGGGTCGATCAGAACGCCCGGGCATTGCTGCGCGCAGACACGCATCTCGGCGATGCGACCAGCTTCTCTGCCTATCAGATCTGGCTGCACACGCGCACGAGCCCGCAACCGGACACCGACAGGGAAGTGCCCTACGTCGACTGGAACCTGGACGCCGATCGCGGCTACGGCTACAAGTCCTGGGACTGGAATCGCGGCCGCGATGGCTCGACACATAGGGATCCCAATGGCCACCCGTATCCGCCGCCTTGCACATGGCCGCCGCAGGTGCTTGCGGAAGACGGCAGCTACGACCGCAACAAGCCGCTGAAGCTGCACTGGGTCGGCTTCGGTCTCGAAGATCCGGGCTGCGAAGAAGCGCCTCCACCGATCGGTTAGCGCCATGACCATGCACGCCAAGGGGCAAGACAGCAGCACCATGAGGTGCGCACAGTGCGGTCGACCGCTTGTTCCCGACGGGGCCGGGGAAGGCACGAAGCCGGGTGCCTGCTGCCCTGGCCATGCTCGCCATCGAGGCTGCGAGCCTCCGCCGCGCTGCCCCGACCCGGGCACCGCTGACGTTCCGCAGGACCGGCCGTCCCCGAAGGTGAAGATCACGTCGACGAGGCCAGGGCGGGACGGGCAGCGGCCACCCCGCAACACGCCGGCCGACCAGCGTTGGTTCCGCGATCAAGTGCGCTCGACGCTGACCGACGGGCCGCGCTTCGGGCCACGCAAGGACGAGTACCTGCCGTTCCTGCTGGTGCGCAGTTCGGCGGGCGACTCCGGAGCCAGGCCCTTCAGCGGCGTGTTCTGGGAATCGCCCGACATCTTCGTGGTCCCCGGCATCGATGCGGCAGCCGCGCCCCTCCTTCCCTCGACCTTCGGCGGCGTCGCCAAAGCTGGCGTGCCGAACACGCTCTACGCGCAGATCTGGAACCTGGGCAAGGCGCCTGCCTTTCGCGCGCGCGTCGAGTTCTTCTGGTTTAACCCCAGCCTGGGCATCTCGCGCGCCGACGCGCAGTTCATCGGTGCCACGTGGGTCGACCTGGGCAATCGCTTCACGCGCAGCGCCTCGTGGACCGAGGCACGCAGCGCCGGATTGCCGTACGTCACGATGGGATCGCACGCCATCGTGCGGTGCCCCGTGAGCTGGGTGCCCGAGTTCGTCAACAACGGCCATGAGTGCCTGGTTGTGCGCGTCTCCGAGCCGATGCTCGATGCCGCACCGCCCGAACAGTTCAGCGCTGCTGCCGATCGTCACATCGCGCAGAGGAACATCGCGGTCGTGACATCGAGTTCCCCTGCCAACATTGACCTGACCCTCGATCTCGGCTTCATGCCGGAAACGGGGCCAGCCGAGATAGAAGTGGTCGAGGCCGACGCCAATGGAACTGATTGGCTGAAGCTCCACATGAATTCGCGAAGCGCGCGCTTTGCAGCGCCCGCGCAGAAGGGTGTGTGGGGCTTGCTGCCAGCACAGCCCGCGGGAAGCCGGCAGTTGCCGGTGTCCGATTTGCAGCTGGACCAACGGGCGCCCCTCTTGCGCCCTCATGAAACGGTCCAGCGAGGCTGCGATCCCTTGGCCGTTCAATTCCACGCCGGGATCGGCGACATGCAACCAGGCGAGGCGCAAGTGCTTCGAATCGTCCAGCGCATGGGCGGCCTGCCTGTCGGTGGATACACGGTGGTGCTGCTCGGCAAATAGCCGAGGTGGGCTCCAGGGAAGAACGGCCTCGGTGAACGCGGCGGTAAAGAAAGAAAAGAATGCAACGTCGTACAGGGATGTTCAAGTGCCACCGATCGCTTCGCCTGGCCGGCTGGACACTTGCCTTTCTCTCTGCCCTTGCGGCGTCTCAAGGCGCGAGCGCCTGCGACGCCCAGACAGACCGTTGGGTGAGCGGCGCGACCAGCTATTGGCACGGCGCGCTTGGCCAGGCGAACTACTGCAACAACGCATCCGTGGGACCCGATCGGGACAAGGCACGTACCTGCGCCTGGAACAGCACCATCGCCAAGTTCGGGCCGCCATCAGATGCTGCCTGCGCCAAAGCCTCCATCGAGACGTCGACGGCCGGCACGGCCGATCTCGACAATTTCGTTAAGGTATGGAAGATCGCGACCGGGGCCGATTGTTCCGCGACGGCGCTCGCTTCTTTCTACCCTTACTGGGGTCCCTTTGTTTTCAGTGTCAAAAGTGACGGTTCGGGCGCGAGCACTGGCGCGGGTCCTGACGAGTCGACACTTGCAAGTGCCTGTCACGTCTTGAGTTTCTGTTGGTCTCCTAAACGGCCGGGAAGGGCCTGTTAGCGTGGCCGATTTCAGGCGCTGGCACGTGTTTTCGCTGCCGTTTGTGACGGCATGAGCTGCCCGGCGTAGCGCTCGACGGGGAATCGGAAGACACCGCGCAGGTTGATACCCTCGAGCCGCGTCGGTGCAATGCGTCCGAGCAACTCCGGCGGCACGATCTGACGCCGGTTCGCCCAGCGATCCAGCACGGCCTGCATCTGCGCGGTGTTCCATGCCATCACGATGTTGGCCAGCAAGCTCAGCGCGTCGGCCACCGCTTGCATCTCGTCGGCCCGCCGAGCTTGCGTCGGTGCCACCCGGCCGGTGTAGATCGCACGCTTGAGTGCATTGACCGCCTCGCCGCGGTTGAGCACGCGGCGCAGTTCCCGGCGGAAGCTGGCGTTGACGAAGTAGTCGGCCAGGAAGGCTGTTCTGAGCAGCTTGCCGAGTTGCACGCCGGCGTCGTAGATTGGATCTCCTCGTGCTGCAGAACCGAACCTGGCCAGGGCTGCCACCGCGCTGGCGTGACCCCACCGCACCGAGGCGGCAAGGTGCACCAGGCTGTCCCAATGGGCTTCGATCAACGCTGTGTCGATGCTGGCCTGGCAGACGGCGCTGATCTCCCCCGGCACCTTCATTCCCCGCGGCACAAAGAGATGTCGTTGCTTGAGCTCGCGCAGCCGCGGGCACAGATCGAAGCCCAACAGTCGTGACAGACACATCGCGAAGTCGGTATAGCCGTGGGTGTCAACGGCAAGCTGGGAGGTCTCGATCCGCTCTTGCCGTACGACCCCTTCGATGGCCGCGCCGGCCTGGCGTTCGTTGAGCACGATCGGCTGGGCGTGGAAGATGCCCCAGCGGTCGCGCACGTGGCTGTAGATGCCGATGGAGGCGGTCTGCCGACGCGGGTCCTGCCGCGCCTGCCAGACGCGCCGGCTGGTCTCCAGGCTCATCATGTCCGAAGAGGCCAGATCGGCGCGGCCCCAGGTCGCTGCGATGGCATGGCGCTGCATGTATTCCAGCACTGCCTGGCAGGCCAAGGCTAAACGCCGTTCGTCACCAGCCCAACGCATGGCCTGACGGATGCTCGGGGCCGACAGCTGCGGGATCATGCGCGCGCACTCGGCTGCGGTAAGGCTGGTGCCGTGGGCAAGAACGCCCGCGTAAGCCATCAGCAGTTCCTCACCGGATCGGGGCTCGCGTCCGAGCATGATCCAGCTGAAACGCACTTGGGCGTCCACCGCCAGGATGACCTCTGGCAGTTGAACCTCTCCGATGCGTTGATCGAGCCGGGCGCGCAGCTTGACCACTTCGGGGTCTTCCTCGTCAGCCGCCAACGCAGCCAGGTGCAGCTCGTCATCCACACGCAGCGTGCCCATTCGTGCGGCCGCGGCCACGGCGTCAACGCCGGCGCGCACGCGAGCGAGCAGCGGCGCGAGGAAGTCGCCGCCCTTGGCCGGCAGCTGCAGTCTGGCGTAGTGTCGGCGCGCCTCGATCTTCCAGCGATCATCCGGCAGGAACAGCCGCTCGCGGCCGCGAAAGCTCAAGGAGTGTTCGATCCAGACCGAACCGTTGCGCATAGCGCGACGCAGGGCAAACAGGGTGGCCACCTCCAGCGCTCTGAAGGCGCGCTCTCGGTCGGCATCGGCGATGACCTCACGCCAGGCCGGACCCAGGCGTGGTGCAGCGACGTCGGCAGGCAAGCTCTTGGTGCCGGCCCTGTACTGCGCTCGCAGCTTGTCCAAGGCATCCAATACCGGATGCTCGCCGCTGGCCTGCCAAGGCAACTTGCTGATGGCCACCAGCAGGGAACGCACCGGCGCGATGGCATCGATCAGCCGCAGCCGAATAACCGATGCCCGGCTCGGCGCACGCTGCTGGCGCTTGGCCGCGATGAGCTCGGCCAAGCGCGCCCGCAGTTCAGCGTCGGCAACCCCTTCCTTCGTCGCAATATCGGTCAGCTCCTGCAGCAACTGCTGGTACTGCTGCGCCCAGTCGACGCTGGCGGTTACGCCATCGGCACATTGCCGCCACAGATCGGCTACGCGGCGCTGGAACATGAGGATCAGCTGATCGGTGGCGCACAGCATGCTGTAGCGCAGGAAGCAGGCGAGCTCGACCGTGCGCGCCGGCTCCTTGATGCGTGCGTTGACTGATGGCGAGCGCGCGGCCAGGCGCCGCGCATAGCGGCGCACCAGCACGTTGTTGATCTCGCCCAGAGATCGATCGATCCCCAGCTCTGTCAGATACGCAATGCGTTCGAGCACTTCGGTGATCTGGCGCGTGGAATGCTTGGCCGGGGTGCTCCACAGCCAAGACTGGCATGGCTGGCCGTCGGGCCGCGATGCGTTCAGCGCCGAGGTCCAGCGCCTGAGCGTTGATGCTGGCACCGTTGCACGGATGGAGGCGGCCGTCTCGCGCTCGAGATCGGTCAAGGCAGCCGCTGCCAGGGCGCGGATGTCTCGATCTCGTAGCATGAGCAGCTTGTGGTCGTACAACCACTGCCGGGCGTGCGTGAGTAAACGCTCCCGGTCGGCGCACTGCGCGACGTCGTCGCGGAGCACGCGCACCAAGGCGCGACGTTGGTGCTCCGTCATCCAACGAAAGCCAAGGCACTCGCAGGCCTGCTGTTGGTGGTCGAACAGAGTGCGCCCGCGGGCATACAGCGCGCGCACCGAGGCCAGGTCAGGCGCAGCGATGCTCAATTCGCGGCCGAGATGCGCCAGCAAAACAGTCGGCACAGCGCGCACGTTGTTCAGTGGCCGCCCGCTCATGCGCACGAAACCGATGTGCAGCGCGAAGCCCAACTTGAGGCTGTCGCCGCGCCGGCGCGCGATCAGTTCGTGCTCGACGGCACTGAAGCTGAAGAAGGCCTGCAGCTCAAACTGGCTGAGCTCGCGCGGGATCTCGCGCTGGCCCAGGTAGGGCGTCTGCCAGCCTTGCATCGCCGCTGCTCCTCTTCAGCTCAGGGCCAGACACGATACGCCCCGAAAAACCGAACAGCAATGCTCGTGAAATCAACAGCTTACTGAACAGACCCCGCGTCGTTGCTGGCTCGGCGTACCGTCACTTTTGGCACCGAAAACAATGGGACCCCGAGTACCTCGAGATGTCGATGCCCTTGGGCATGTACTGCCTGAGCAGGCCGTTCGTGTTCTCGTTGCTGCCACGTTGCCAAGGACTGCGTGGATCACAGAAGTAGACCTGGATGTCGGTGGCCAGCGTGAACCGCTTGTGCCCGGCCATCTCCTTGCCTCGATCCCAGGTGAGCGACTTGTACAGCTCCTGAGTCAGCTTCCGTGCGTTCTTGATAAGCGCATTGACGACCGTCTCGGTGTCTTTGCCCGCCACCTTGACGAGCATGACGTACCGCGTTTGGCGCTCGACCAGCGTGGCGATCTGACTGTTCTGAGAGCCGAACATCAGATCACCTTCCCAGTGACCGGGCACAGCGCGATCCTCGACTGACGCGGGGCGCTCGCTGATCGACACGGCGTTGACAATCTTCCCGTGAACGTCAGTCTTCTGCGTGTAATGCCGAGACCGCCGCATGCCGCGGGTGCGCCTCAAGTGCTGGACGAGCTCCTTCTTCAGGGCGCCGCGCGCCTGGATGAAGAGGCTGCGGTAGATGGTCTCGTGTGACACGCGATGGCTCTCGTCGCGCGGGTAAGTATGCTTGAGCCATCCAGCGATTTGCTCTGGTGACCACAGCAGCCGAAGCTTGTCGGCGACGATGCGCGCCAGAGCTTTGTCCTCGGCGAGTTTGCAGATCTTGGGACGAAGCGCACGAGCCCAGGTAGCGTTGTCTGCTTCGGTGGCTCGATAGTCCGCTCGACCACCATTGCGTCTGATCTCACGGCTGACTGTTGATGGCGCCCGCCCGAGCCGTGCGGCGATCGAGCGAATCGATTGGCCTTCTGCCACCGCGCGCGAGATCTCCTCCCGCTCAGCCAACGTCAAGGCGATCTTGGAGCGGCTCCGTTGCGGCGGTCGAAAGCCGCCGGTCCGAGCCAGAATGCCTTGAACCGAGGTATGAGCGCGGTTGAACAGCTGGGCGATCTGGTGAAGCGTCCACCCTTGCTTCCATCGCTCCCACATCAAGGCCTTCTGGGCGTCCGTGTAGTAGGTGCGTGTGCGGTACTTCATCTGCAACACTCCTCCTGCTTACGCAGTGAATCAGTGTGTTGCATCGACCGGTTGAATCCGCCGCCGAAACGCGCCATTTCATTGCCGCTCGACGGTGTGCAGCTAGACCGGGGCCTCGAGCTCGCCGTAGTCGTGTACGTACTCAAACGGTGTGAATGACCCGATCCGCTGGGTGATCGTGTGAACAGGCCATAGATAGTCGACCGTCAACTCGAGGGGCCGATACACGGCGCTGTAGACCGTAGGCGATCGTGCGTT
>Ga0209724_1001588_pt1 | contig 20509 bp, 16 predicted proteins | sample grotaG_FD_184143 | JGI IMG/M metagenome (GOLD analysis project Ga0209724, IMG submission 184143) | Glacier valley bacterial and archeal communities from Borup Fiord, Nunavut, Canada, to study Microbial Dark Matter (Phase II) -... | ecosystem: Environmental > Aquatic > Freshwater > Ice > Glacier ...
AATATTAATTGATTAAACAACACTAATTAAAGTATTAAATCATGACAAACACATTATTAAATCAATTTGAAGTCTGGTTTGTAACAGGAGCACAGCTGCTGTACGGAGGTGATGCGGTCGTAAAAGTTGACGCACACTCAAACGAAATGGTAAAAGGATTGAATGAATCAGGCAATTTACCTGTAAAAATTGTCTATAAAGGGACTGCTAATTCGTCGTCTGAAATTGCAGAAATTATGCGTGCTGCCAACGGAGATACAAAATGTATTGGCTTAATTACCTGGATGCATACTTTCTCTCCTGCTAAAATGTGGATTCACGGTTTGATGGATTATAAAAAACCATTAATGCACCTTCATACACAGTTCAACGAGCAAATTCCCTGGTCAGAAATCGACATGGATTTTATGAACCTGAATCAATCCGCTCACGGTGACCGTGAATTTGGATTTATTACCAGCCGTTTACGCAAACCCCGTAAAGTGGTAGTTGGTTACTGGAAAGACAAATCAACTCACGATAAAATTTCAGGTTGGATGCGCGTATGTGCTGGTTGGGCCGATGCTCAAAACATGCAAATCATCCGTTTTGGTGACAATATGAACAACGTGGCTGTAACCGATGGTGACAAGGTTGAGGCTGAAATTCGTTTGGGTTACCACGTTGATAATGCGCCTATTGCTAAGCTTGTGCCTTATGTTGCGGCTGTTACAGCAGCTGAGATTGATGTGTTAATTGCGGAATACGAGAAACTATACGATTTTGCTGATGACTGTAAGAAGGGCGCTGAAAAACATATATCTGTACGTCAGGCTGCTGCTCAGGAAATTGGGTTACGCCGTTTCTTACAAGATAATAATGCGACTGCATTCACTACCAGCTTCAACGAATTGGAAGGAATGTCCCAGTTGATGGGCTTCGCTTCGCAACGATTGATGACCGAAGGTTTTGGTTTTGGTGCTGAAGGCGACTGGAAAACAGCTTCTCTTACCCGTACTATGTGGGTTATGGCTGAAGGTTTACCAGGCGGATGTTCATTCCTTGAGGATTATGTATTGAATTTCGACGGAGCAAACAGTTCAATTCTTCAATCGCACATGTTGGAAATCAACCCTGAAATTGCAGCAAATAAACCACGCATCGAAGTTCATTTCTTGGGAATTGGCGATGCAGGTGTTTGTGCCCGGTTAATATTTCAGGCTCACGAAGGCGATGGTATTGCTGCGACTATTGTCGATATGGGTAACCGTTTCCGCATGATTGTTAATGAAGTAGAAGTGATAAAACCGGAAGCATTGCCTAAATTGCCTGTTGCCTGTGCTTTGTGGAAACCAATGCCAAACCTTGAGATAGGTGCTGGGGCCTGGATTACTGCAGGTGGCACTCACCATTCGAGCTTCTCGTTCTCTATCACGACTGAAATGATGGAAGATTACGCCGAAATTGCTGACATCGAAATGTTGATTATCGATAAAGACACCAACATCAGAGAATTCAAACAAATCATACGTAATAACGAAATGTATTACCTATTGAATAAGGCACTTAGATAATTCACAATGTTTTGGGCGTTTTTAACTTCGATGTTTGCCGCTGTAGCAGATGGTGTTTACATTGAAGTGGAAGACTTACATAAAGCAATCTTATATCAAAACAACCCAACAAAAAATTATGAATTGGAACTCAAATGAATTTATTTGGCTCGATTGGACGGTTATGGCGGTCGGGATTTTGGCTGTAGCATGGGCTGTATGGCGTTCGGTACAAAAAGATAAACGTTTACAGAAGGGTGCCAATAGCGAAGACTACCTGTTTGGCAAAGGCGAGCCATGGTATATCATTGGTGCAGCTATTTTTGCTGCGAATATCGGCTCGGAACACCTTGTTGGACTTGCCGGAACAGGAGCAAATGCCGGTGTAGGTATGGCGCACTGGGAGATGCAAGGCTGGATGATACTTATCCTGGGCTGGCTCTTTGTGCCGTTCTATCAATTGATGAACATTAAGTTGGGGAAAATCATCACAATGCCCGACTTCCTTAAAAATCGCTACACACCTGCTACAGGTTCGTGGCTGTCTATCATCACACTTATTGCATACATTCTTACCAAAGTGAGTGTAACAGCGTTTACCGGTGGTATCTTCATGGAGAGTCTTCTTGGCTTGCCTTTCTGGTACGGAGCTATTGGCTTGATCGTCTTAACGGGTATCTTTACCGTTTTTGGAGGTATGAAGGGTGTAATGACACTGTCGGCAATTCAAACACCTATACTTATCATTGGTTCATTCCTTGTGCTATTCCTGGGATTGTCAGCGCTCGGAGACGGCAATATCGCTGACGGTTGGACTGCAATGATTGCCTATTCTAAAACGCTAAACGTAGGAGCAGACGGCGTTGCATACGGTACAAACCACATGTTCCATCTTGAGACGGGTGATCCGTTTTATGATGAGTATCCTGGGTTTTGGGTATTTCTCGGAGCGACAATTATCGGCTTTTGGTATTGGGCTACCGACCAACACATCGTTCAACGTGTTCTCGGACAACGAAAAGGCGAGTCCAGCGAGGTTGTGATGATGCGTGCGCGCAGAGGGACTATTGCTGCGGGTTATTTCAAATTGTTGCCTGTATTTATGTTCCTGATTCCCGGTATGGTAGCAGCTGCATTGGCGGCACGCCCCGGCAGCGGTTTCTCGTTAGAAAACCCGGATACAGCTTTTGGCTCAATGGTTAAGTTTGTATTGCCTGCCGGTGTGAAAGGTATTGTTACCATCGGCTTTATATCCGCTTTGGTTGCTTCTTTGGCGGCCTTCTTCAACTCTTGTGCTACGCTGTATACAGAAGACTTTTATAAGCCAATGTTCAAAAATAAAAGCGAGGCAACATACGTGCGGACAGGTCGTCTTGCAACTGTTGTGGTTGTGTTACTTGGGATTGCATGGATACCTGTCATGATGAGTCTCGGTAGCCTATACTCTTATCTGCAAGGCATTCAATCGCTGCTCGCTCCTGCAATGGTCGCGGTATTCGTAATGGGTATATTTTCCAAAAGAATTACGCCCAAGGCAGGTGAAGCAGGTATGATAGTAGGCTTTTTTTTAGGTATGGTGCGCTTGCTGACCAACATCTTTACTAATACAGGTAAAGATGTAATGACTGGCTGGTACTGGGAATCCACAGGTTGGTTTTGGCATACCAACTGGCTAATCTTTGAGATCTGGTTGCTCGTCTTCATCATGTTGATGATGGTTGTAGTATCGTTATTCACTCCGAAACCTACCGCTAAACAGATTGAGTTTATCACCTTCACAGGTGACTATAAAACCCTTATCAGGAATAGTTGGAACAAGTGGGATGTAATCGCTTCGTTAGGTGTTGTTATATTATGCGCTGCTTTCTACATGTATTTCTGGTAATTAAAACTATAGGATTAACGCCCTTGTTCTGAAGGGTGTTAATCCTTTCTTAAAGACAAATATTTATATATTCTGCTATGCTATCCGATTTAAAAGAACTGGTTTTCAAGGCAAATCTCGATCTGGTAAAACACAATCTGGTGCTTTTTACCTGGGGAAATGCAAGTGGAATTGATCGTGAAAAAGGGCTGGTAGTGATTAAACCGAGCGGAGTCGATTACGATATGATGACTGCTGATCAAATGGTAGTTGTCGATCTGGACGGGAACATCGTTGAAGGTGAATTAAAACCTTCTTCAGATACACCGACTCATTTGGCACTATATAAAGCCTTTGATCATATTGGAGGAATTGTTCATACACATTCAACATATGCTACCTCCTGGGCGCAAGCCGGAATTTCAATTCCTATTATTGGAACTACACACGCTGATTATTTTGCCGATGATATCCCATGTACCCGTGACATGAATACGGAAGAAGTGATGGGTGATTATGAGAAAGAAACAGGGTCTGTAATCATAAAAAGATTTGCAAATCTAAATGCAAGGCATATTCAGGGAGTTTTAGTGAAAAACCATGGCCCTTTTACCTGGGGGAAAAACCCGAATGAAGCTGTTCACAACAGCGTCGTTCTGGAAGAGATTGCGAAGATGGCATTTATTGCACATTCGGTCAATCCAAATCTAAAGATGAACCATTTACTGACAAAGAAGCATTTCGAGCGGAAACATGGTGCGAATGCTTATTATGGTCAAAAATAAATCATTAAATAATAATAAACCATGAAAAAATATGTGATTGGTATTGATTACGGTACTGACTCAGCAAGAGCGGTCATTGTGAATGCATCGAATGGTGATGAAGTTGCTTCATCCGTTATCGTTTACCCGCGATGGGCAGCTGGAAAGTACTGCGATCCGGCAAAAGATCAATATCGCCAACATCCGCTTGATTATATCGAAGCAATGGAACTTTCAGTTAAAGATGCACTTTCGAAAGCCGGTGCTGAAGTGGCAAAAAATATTGCCGGGATCTCTTTCGACACTACAGGAAGTACTCCGATATTGGTGAATGAAGCTGGTATTCCACTTGCCTTAACCACCGAATTTGCTGAAAACCCCAATGCAATGTTTGTTTTGTGGAAAGACCATACTGCCGTTAAAGAGGCGGCCGAAATTAATAAACTTTGCAAAAGCTGGAAAACAGACTACGCCCAATACGAAGGTGGAATCTATTCATCAGAATGGGTTTGGGCGAAAATGCTACACGTACTTCGTGCCGATGCGAAGGTGCGCAAGGCGGCTTACTCATGGATTGAACATTGCGACTGGATGCCCGCACTGATTACCGGAGTTATTTTACCGGAAGAAGCTTACCGAAGCCGTTGTGCTGCCGGACATAAATCAATGTGGTTCGAAGGTTGGGACGGTTTGCCATCTGAAGAATTTCTTACGGCACTCGACCCTTGTTTGCGTGGCTATCGGGCAAAACTTTACAGCAAAACCTTTACCAGCGATGTGAAAATCGGAAATCTAACGGCTGAATGGGCTGCAAGGTTGGGGTTATCTGCTGACGTAGCTGTTGGAGTTGGAGGTTTTGATTGTCACTTTGGTGCGGTTGGAGGTGAAGTTACACCAAATGTGTTGGCGCGTGCAATTGGGACATCCACCTGCGATATCATGGTTGCTTCTTACGATCAGATTGGTGATAAATTGATTGCCGGAATATGTGGACAAGTTGACGGATCGGTTATTCCGGGTTACATTGGTCTTGAGGCGGGACAGTCGGCTTTCGGCGATATTTATGCATGGTTTAAAAAGGTTGTTGCATGGCCATTGGAAAATATTCTTGCCAAATCAACAATTATTGATGCTTCTACACGGGATAAATTAATCGCTGAAACCATGGATCATATTATCCCGGAATTATCAGCAGAAGCAATGTTAGTTCCGATTGAAGAATCGACAATTATTGCGGTAGACTGGATGAATGGCAGGAGGACACCGGATGCAACACAGGAGGTAACAGGTTCCATAACCGGCTTAAAATTAGGGTCAACTACGCCAAAAATATTCCGTGCACTTGTTGAAGCAACGGCTTTTGGGTCGAAAGCAATCGTTGACAGGTTTGAACGGGAAGGAGTTGAGATTAAGGAAATTATTGGATTAGGCGGAGTGGCAAAAAAATCACCATTTGTAATGCAGACACTTGCCGATGTATTGAATATGCCAATAAAAGTTGCCAGAACTGAACAGACTTGTGCCTTTGGAGCTGCAATGTTTGCATCAGTTGTTGCAGGAATCTATCCTAAAGTCGAAGATGCACAGAAAGCAATGGGTAAAGGTTTCGAAAAAGAATATTTTCCCAATCCTGAAAACGTTGTAAAGTATGCTGAGATCTACCATAAATATTTGAAGATCGGAGCATTTACTGAAAAAGAGCTTTAGATTCCTTGTGTCTGGAAGCATTTCCGGTAAACTTGTTATTTGCAATGAGAATGATTATAATATCTTTAATTATAATCATTCTCATTTTTTTTTATTCCCGCAAACCTTTTATCCCTTATTTCGCCTACTTTAGCCAAACGAAAAAACGAAAATACAGAATTTGTATTTCTTTTTTTGATCAGTTTGATACCAGTACTAATTAGGTTTAAAACATTCGATGCTTTAAGCTGTTAAATTACACAATCGGATTAATATGGTTATTCCTGAAAATATTAATATTTTAATAGTCGATGATAATGCGTTGGTTCTTAAAGCCTACGAAAATATATTGTCTCAACGGGGATATCATGTTTTAACTGCAGGAAACGGCAACGATGCGCTACAAATTATTTATCAGAAAAAGATTTCACTGATTCTTCTTGATGTTGTATTACCCGACCTTTCGGGTTTGGAAATCCTGAGATTAATTAAATCAAATCCGAAAACGGAGCATATTTTCGTTGTCCTTATTTCCTCAATGGCGACCTCATCCGGAAACCAGATTGAAGGAATGGAATTAGGGGCAGACGGATACCTGGTAAAGCCGATGCCAGTTTGGGAATTAGTAGTGAGGATAAATGGTTTCTTAAAACACATGCTCACCATCGATCTTTTAAAGAAGAGTGAGGAGCGATATCGCAGGATTTCTGAAAAGGTCAAAGAAGAATTGAATGAATCAAATTCCTATTTGAAGGCAATTCTTGAGAACAACAGCAATATCTTTGTGGCAATGGACAAAGATTGTAAGGTTCAGTTTGCAAATAAACCTGCCATCGAAACATCCAGAATAATTTATGGGAATGAGCTTGAGCTTGGAAAGTCGCTTCTGGATATTATTAGTGCCGATCAACTTGTACAATTTAAGAAAGACATCAAATTAGCTTTAAGTGGAAGTCCGGTATATGTTGAAAGACCATATATTAAAAATGCTCATGTGAAAACCTGGTTTGGTATTCAATATTCGCCTTCTACCGACAATTTAAGTAATGTAATTGGTCTGTTTATAATTATTTCAGATATTACCCAGCGCAAGGAAGCTGAAGCATTAATTATGAATTATCAGACAGAACTTGAGCAAACAGTTAAAAAGCGCACGTCCGAACTCGTCAGCTTAAATGAGGGTTTGATCCAGGAAATCAATGAACGTAAACGGGCAGAACAAGAACTACTAAAACTTTCGAGTGTTGTTGAACAAGCAGCAGACCATGTACTAATTACGGATAAAAACGGAATTATTGAATATGTAAATCCTGCATTTGAGGTTGCTACCGGATATTCGAAAAAAGAAGCAATCGGGTTATCTCCGAATTTTCTTAAATCGGAAAAAAGTGATCCTGAATTATCTAAAGAATTATGGGAGACTGTCTTGCAAGGCAAGACTTATAGGGGAATAACGATCAATAAGAAAAAGGATGGTTCACTTTACTACGAATCAATGACTGTGACACCGCTTTTAGATTCGAATAATAATATTACCCATTTGGTCTCTGTAGCGAGTGACATTACCGAGCGACAACAATCTGAAAACGATAAGATTGCACGAGAGGCTGCCGACCAGGCAAATAAAGCCAAAAGCATGTTCCTTGCGAATATGAGTCACGAAATCAGAACTCCAATGAACGCCATTATCGGATTTTCTGATTTGCTTTATTCAAGTATAAAAGACGAGCGGCAACGTTCGCAGATTGATGCGATTCGCAGCAGCGGTAAAAACCTTTTGCGAATTATCAACGATATCCTTGATCTGTCGAAGATAGAAGCCGGTAAAATGGTAATTCAAAATGAAGCCATTAACATCCATAGTATTATAAAAGAGGTTGAAACAATTTTTACGCATATCACAAAGGAAAAGGGAATCAGGTTCGTTGTTGATGAAGTAGAAGAAATTCCTTCAGCGTTGATGCTTGACGAAACCCGGATTCGGCAGATTCTTTTCAACCTTATCGGCAACGCCATCAAATTTACGGAATCAGGTGAAGTGACACTTTCTGTGATGGAAAAGATCAAAGAGAAAGACAAAATTGATTTGATAATCTCGGTTAAAGATACGGGAATTGGAATTCCAGTCAGTCAGCAGAACCTGATATTTGAAGCTTTTAATCAGCAGGAAGGACAACGTACGGTTCAATATGGCGGAACCGGATTGGGTCTTACGATTACCAAGCGCCTTGTCGAGATGATGGGTGGAGATATCAAGTTAAGCAGTGAGCCTGGCAAAGGAAGCGTATTTACGATCATACTTCCTGATATCAGCGTAAAAGAGGATGAAAAGGAAGTTTCCGAAATTAACTTGTCAGATGCTTCAACGCTGTTTTTTGAAAAAGGATCTGTTCTGATAGCCGATGATAATCAGGAGAACAGGAAGTATTTAGTCGATCTGTTGAGTCATTTTCCTTTGAAATTGTATGAAGCGGAAAATGGAGTCGAAGCGATAGAAAAAGCGGTGCAAATTCTGCCGCAGGTTATATTGATGGATTTTAAAATGCCGGTGATGAGTGGTGGTGAGGCCATCGAAATACTTAAAAAGCACGATGCTACCAAAGCAATTCCCATTATTGCATTATCTGCTTCATCACGGGAAGTTATTGAGGAACAAAGCGGTGCAGCTTTTGACGATTTTATATTGAAACCAATCAATTCATCAGAATTGCTTGAACATTTAAAGAAGTACCTTAAGTTTCATGTACTTGCTGAAACTGTTCGTACTGAACCTGAAATCGATTCGGATCACATTTCCAATCTCACGAATACAAATAAAGATCAGTTGCCGGAATTGATTGAACTTCTTGAAAACGATTATATCCCGATTTTTACAAATGTTGCAAAGAAACAAGTGATCGGACAAATAAAAACTTTTGGAGAGCAACTTATCTCACTGGGAATCGATCGTTCAAATACGATCATTGCCGAATTTGGAAGAGAGCTTTCTACTTATGCCAACAATTTTGAAATTAGCAAGATGATGAAAAAATTGATGACATTTCCTGAGTTAATAAACAGATTAAAAAACCTAATGGAGGAATAATTTATGAATGAGGTCCTAAAAGATTTTAAAGTTTTGGCAGTTGATGATAACCCGAAAAATATCCAGGTTATCGGAAGTATCCTGATGGAGGCAAATTATGAGGTGGGATTTGCAATGGATGGAAAACAAGCGCTCGAACTGCTTTCGGAATCAAAAGACTATGATCTGGTTTTGCTCGATGTAAATATGCCGGTCATGAATGGGTTCGAAACTTGCAAAGCAATGCGTCACAGCGAATTTCTGCGTGAAATCCCCGTTATCTTTTTGACAGCGCTGAATGAACCGGAAAATATTCTTACCGGATTCGATGTAGGCGGACAAGACTATGTCTCTAAGCCATTCAACTCCAAAGAATTGCTTTCGAGGGTGAAAACCCATCTTGATTTAAAGCGGAGCAAAGATCAGCTGAAAATGGTCAATCAATGGCTTGAGATCAAAGTTAAAGAACGGACCCAGGAGTTGCAGAAATCAAATGCGGATCTCGAAATTGCCAATAACGAGTTAATATACCTTGACAAGGCAAAGGGTGATTTTCTTGAGAAATTAAGTCACGAAATTCGTGCACCGTTAGCCGGAATTATGGGCTTTATCAGCGTACTTCAAAATGAGATAAATCCGACAGAATTGATGGATTTGCTCAAATACCTTGATGTTTCTGCTGCCCGGCTCGAAAGATTCACAACAATAAGTATGCTAATCACCGAATTAAGGACCAAAACTACTTCAATAAACAGGGAAGATGTGAAGGTGGATGATCTGATTGAATTTATCATGCAGCGGCAATCGGAACAGATTGAACTCAGAAATATGTCCGTTGTGGTTGATGGGGCAATCGATACCATAACTATCAATGGTGAACGAAATCTTTTGGAAATTTGTTTCGAAAGTCTACTCGATAATGCGCTGAAATATTCCCCCAACGGAAGTAAAATGACGATCAGCATCAAATCGATCGAGGGGCAGGTTGTTTGTTCTTTTATTGATCAGGGACGTAAATTTAACACGGAAACCTTGACTAAAATTTACGATTTTCTTTCGTTGAAAGATAAACAATTTGAAGATAATGAGGCGCTTGATATTGCTTTGGTCAATTTGATTATGGATGCACATCGCGGCAAAATGGAAGTGACAAACAATGACAATGGAGGCGCTACCATTCGTTTGATTTTTCCTGATTTTAGCCGAATTAACAATAATTAACTTAAAATGTTTTGCCATTAATTTAAAATTATCCATAGTACCAATGATCAGTTGATTACCAATTTAATACAAACATTTATACTTCGAATATTTTAATCAGAAAGTCATAATAATTCATTTAACGGTATCAGTTTGTCCAATGAATCAGAACAGTTAGAGGATGCAACGCCACAGATTCCTTTGAGCTATTTTTTTTAACAAAAAATTATTTTATATTTGGCCATTGCCTGATTGTGCATTTCCGATGTAAATAAATTCAGCGGGAACAGCATAATCTATTACTAATAGCTCCGTTAAAAGCAAATTATTTTGGCTTTTTAGGGAGTTTTAACAAATAGAAGAGAAACAAAATCGGCGAATTGCCGTTACTCTGGGCAAGGAACAATGTTTAATAAATTTTTTAAATATGGGAAGACCACCAACAAGAGCGAAAGAATATAGAGATGGTTTTTATATTGAAGTTCGCAACAAAGGATCCTTAACTGGAATAAAGATTATTCGAAAGAGCAAAGAGGAGATGATGCTGGCTATTAGTGAATATGGCAAATCGAAAGAAGTTGTCGTATTGGGTGAATCAAAAGGGGGCAAATGGACCAATAAACCAGAGATTTACCAAAAAGTAGACAGTGTTGAGCGTGATTAGCTTTAGATACTGATATAATTGTTACATTGAACCCGTTTTTAAAGCCACTCAATGAAGAATTCGCAATTATTCAGTACGAAACCTTTTCATCAATTGATGCATCATGCCAACGAAGATAATGGCATGAAAAGAGCGCTTAGCGCTACAAACCTTACCACGCTTGGTATTGGTGCTGTTATTGGAGCCGGTATCTTTGTTTTAACCGGACAAGCGGCTGCACAATATGCCGGACCGGGAATCGTGATATCATTTCTGATTTCCGGTCTGGCATGTTTGTTTGCGGGATTGTGTTACGCCGAATTTGCTTCGATGATTCCGATTTCAGGAAGCGCTTATACTTATGCATATGCCACCCTTGGCGAATTTATTGCATGGATCATCGGATGGGATCTCATTCTTGAATATTTATTTGCGGCATCCACTGTTTCAGTCGGATGGTCGGGATATGTCGTTAGTTTTCTGAAAGATTTTGGAATTTTTATTCCTCCCCAGTTTACAGCCGCATGGAGTACTGTTCTTGTCGATATTCCAAACCTTGGTTGGAAACCTCTTACCAGCCAGATTACCGAAAGCCTGATGGCTTCAGGAATCGCTGTTGATACACTTCCTCATATTACAGCCGTGTTAAATCTCCCAGCAATGTTTATTATTGCAGCTATTACTGTCTTGCTGATTATTGGAATTAAAGAATCAGCCAGCTTTAATAATATCATGGTAATTATAAAGGTGTTTGTAATTCTTTTATTTATCGGTATCGGGTTTTTCTTTGTGAATAAAGCAAACTGGCACCCGTTTATTCCGGAGAATACAGGTGTCTGGGGTCATTTCGGGTGGAGTGGCATACTTCGGGGTTCTGCAGTCATCTTTTTCGCTTATATAGGGTTTGATGCTGTTTCCACGGCAGCCCAGGAAGCTAAAAATCCGCAACGCGATATGCCGATAGGGATTTTGGGATCGCTGGGTATTTCAACCGTATTATATATCCTGGTCGCAATTGTCTTAACAGGTATTGTTAGTTATACATTTTTGAATGTGGCCGATCCGATTGCTGTTGGTGTTGATGCAATGGGGAAGGGGCTGTTTTGGTTACGACCCATCATTAAAATTGCGGCAATTGCAGGTTTAAGCTCCGTCATTCTGGTAATGATGCTTGGTCAGCCGCGAATTTTTTATGCAATGGCTAAAGACGGATTACTGCCACCACGTTTTGCAAAAATACATCCCCGTTTTAAAACACCCTATTTCAGTACAATTATCACCGGAGTTGTCGCATGTATTCTTGCAGGTATCTTGCCAATCAATATTCTTGGCGAATTGGTTTCGATCGGAACATTACTTGCCTTTGCAATTGTTTGCATTGGTATCCTCTTTTTGAGATATAAGCGCCCTGAACTTAAACGACCTTTCAGAACACCCTGGGTTCCGCTTATTCCTATACTCGGAGCGTCTATCTGCCTGCTTCAAATGTATTCCTTACCTTTCGACACATGGCTCCGTTTAATCGTCTGGATGGCGATTGGGATGGTCATCTATTTTACTTATAGCATTCACCACAGTGAGATAAGGAAAGGAAAAGCTGAAAGCAAGGAAAAGAATTAGAACAATCAGAAATGCTGGTGCAGTTTTAAATAGCTTCTATATATGAACCCGTTTGCATTAATCAACACAAATCGCTGGAACCGTTTTAGGTACACGCTTTATGCGCCGGGTTATGATATTGCAGGCCGGATATTCTCGAAATCAAGAAACAAATCAATCAACGAACTTGGAATCAATCCGGATGACGAAGTATTGATTGTTGGGGCAGGTACAGGTCTCGATCTTGAGTTTATCGCCGACAATTGCCACATCATTGCGACTGATATTACGCCGGCAATGATTGCACAAACCATCAAAAAGAACACACTTTTAAAACTTAATCTGACAGCAGTTGTAATGGATGGGCAGGACCTGAACTTTACCGACAATTCAGTTGATAAAATAATTCTCCATTTAATACTTGCTGTTATTCCCGATCCTGTACTTTGTTTAAAAGAGTGCGAAAGGGTGCTGAAGCCAGGCGGAAGAATCACCATCTTCGATAAGTTTGTTCCCAAAGGTCGCGCACTGTCGTTTTGGAGGAAATTCTTCAATCCACTCACCAATTTATTATTCAGTAATATAAACCGACGGTTCGAAAGCATCGTCTCCGAAACCAGTTTAGTGACAGAATCGGATATCCCCGCCGATTTTAATGGCAATTTCAGAATAATCAGGTTAATAAAATAATGTAATGACGCATGTGTCGGGTAGAGACGCACGGCCGTGCGTCTCTACATGCTGCCATTAACCATTGAAACGGTTTTTAAATCAAAATTGATTTAATTTGCATTTTATAACGTTAAAATCTGTCGAATGTCTTTGATCCAAAAAATCAGAAAAAGCAAATATCACTTACTCTTCTCCGTCCTTCCGATTGTTCTTCTGGCAGGGGTAATAAAAATCGTTTTCCATTTAGTAGGATGGGAAGTAATTCCCAAAGAACTGACCACTTTTTTTCCAAGTATCCTTACCGGGATTATTTTTATTCTCGGTTTTTTATTGGCTGGCGTTGTTACCGATTACAAAGAGAGTGAGCGGATCCCAAATGACATGGTTTGTTCCCTGTTTGCCATTTGGCAAGAGGCCGATTACATCAAAAATGTTCAGAATTGTCCTTCAGCTCAGGGCATGATATCGCGGTTGAAATTATTTATTCCGACTTTAAAGACTGAATTCTTTTTGAAACAAAACGACCAGATAGATAAGCTGCTGGATGCACTCTCCGATGATGTAATTCTTTTAGGAAAGGAGGGCGCAACACCCAATTACCTGTTCAGGATGAAGGTAGAAATCACCAATCTGAAAAAACTAGTAAACAGGATTTCCGTGATTAAAACCACCGATTTTATTCCTTCTGTGTTTATTTGTATCCAAGCTATAACAATCACCTTTTTATTCGTTTATTGCCTGTTGGCAGTCGATCCATGGTGGGGAGGATTAATTCTCGTTTGTATTTTCACATTCGTGATATTTTCTATACTAACGTTGATAAAAGATATGGAAGATCCTTTCGAATACGATGGTACCGGTCATTCAAAATCAGACGAAGTAAGTCTCGATGTACTCGATAACTTCCAGAAAGAGTTAGAAGGAAAATTATAATTGTTCACGGTTGTAGAGACGGACGGCCGTCCATCTCTACCTCGCCCCAATAATCTACTAATGTGGTTCAATAATAATCCATTTGGTGTCCAATCAAATTGAATACAGTCCAAATGAACACATTTGGTGTCCGCTCAAATAGAATAAAACACGAACAAAATCCATTTGGGCTTTCAGAAAAATTTCCGAAAGCCCAAATGAACTGTTTTGATACCTCGGAAAAATTTCCGACAGTCCAAATGAACTGTTTTGGAGTCTCGGAAAAACTTCCGACAGTCCAAATGAACTGTTTTGGTGTCTCGGAAAAATTTCCGACAGTCCAAATGAACTGGTTTGGTGTTTCGGAAAAATTTCCGACAGTCCAAATGAACTGGTTTGGTGTTTCAGAAAAATTTCCGACAGTCCTTCACAGAAATAGTGGGTTTATTCCCGGAATTAAGTAAGCTGATTTCAAAAAGAGCACTAAGTTTTACCGATCAATTTTGAACAATTACTGTCAATATTGAATTAAACCTGTCCATAAAAGCGCCAAAAGCGGGCCGCATTTATAAATAGTTGCATCCAGACTTTTTAAAAAACATAAATAATTCCTTCCTTGATATATTGGTTTAGACAATCTGTATATTCGACTATTCATTGCCACGATTTTTTCTTCCAGCCACATCTGTAATTTGGATAATTGCGACAGTTTTTTGGACAATTTTTCTTTTTTTGTTTAAGATAAAAGATTATCCCGGAATACTTTCAATTCGAAAATACGCTGTTGGTCTCATACTTATTTTTTTGATTGGGTTTTCGATTCCTTTCATTGTAAAGCCTGACAATACTTTTGTCGCGCTGCAAATATTGTGCATCATATGTTAAATTTCATATATTTTTACCATCGATTTTGCAATAAAATTACAATTAAAGGAATAAAACACGCTAACGGTAACCAAAAATTGGATTTCGGTACTTCATTGTGTTGGACTTCTGAATATAATTTTTCAACTTTACAAAAATATCGGGTTTTTAATCTAACGGCTATGATAAGGTTTGTTTTATTATTCCTGTCCCTCAATTTTTATCTTATTGCTTACACCCAGGTTATCAAAGGAACAATTCTTGATCAGGTTACGCATGAAAAAATTCCGGGGGCTTATATCTATTATAACGGAACATTTGTTGGGACCAGCACCGATCAAAACGGATATTTTGAGCTGGATATTTCTAAAAACATTTCAATGCCATTAACCGTCAGCGCGATTGGATATTATTCGGTTACACTTACTGGTTTGTCAGCTGCAACCCCGGTGGTGGTTCCTATGAAACCGAAGGTATACGAAGTGAATGACGTTGTTGTAAGTAGTAAGTCTCTTGTAAAAAGGAGAAAAGTCAATTTAAGTATCTTCCGGTATGCATTTCTTGGATCAACTCCCAATGCGAGGAATTGCGAAATAACGAATGAAAGCGATATCACATTTAACTATGATACCGACAGTGATACATTGAAGGTATATGCTTCGAAGCCAATTGTAATTAATAACAAGGCATTGGGTTACAAAGTCACCTACTTTCTCGATCAGTTTGAATTGTACAGAAGAGAAAACAATTCTTACTATTTTACCGGAAATATTATTTTCAACGAGGACTTAACAACTGACATCACAAAAAAACAGTTCTATGAGTCAAATCGGGAAACATCTTATTTTGGATCGCGAATGCATTTTTTCAGGATACTATGGAAAGGCAATTTAGATTTTAGTGCATTTAAGATCAAAGATCAGAATAATACAAATCTCATTTACAAGGATATTGTATTTAAGGAAAACAGCATTTCAAAATATCTTAAATACCCTACGAAACTGGGCATCTGTTATGACGAACCTAAACCTTCAAGCTATATTTCCTTTCCTGAAGGAGAGATTTACTTTGAAGAAAATGGTTACTTTGATCCGCTGCTTGTTGAATGGGAAGGGCTGATGGCACAAAAACGAATTGCCGACTGGCTGCCATACGAATATTCAATCAAACAATAACAGCTTCTAACAATCATCATTCATTTATATATGACACTATTCAACCTGATCGTTGTGCTGGCCGCATTTGGTCATCCTAAAGCTGATAGTATCGTGAGGCCTGAATCAACCCCATCCGTCGACTCCGTGCAGGTGATGGAGAAAGTATATATTCATACCGACAGGAATTGTTATTACCCGGGGAATGATCTGTGGTTCAAAGCTTATCTTATACAAGGTTCGGACAGGAAGCTTTCCGGTCAAAGCAACAACCTGCATGTCGAGCTGATTTCTCCCGATTCAAAAATCATGATGAACCATGTAATACGACTTGAGGGAGGACTGGGGCATGGCGATTTTAAATTGCCGGATGAACTTCAACCGGGCAGGTACAGGTTACGCGCATACACAAATTATATGCGGAATTTTGGTGATCAGTTGTTTTTCAATAAGGAAATTGTTGTTATAAATTCAAAGGACGTCAGCGATAAAATTCCGGATGAAAAAACTGTTGTAAAAAATAAGCTTGATATCAGTTTCTTCCCGGAAGGGGGTTCTTTAGTTGATAATATATCCTCCGTGGTCGCTTTTAAAGCGGTCAATGCGTTGGGAAAAGGTTGTGACGTTTCCGGAAAGATTTTTACATCGGCAGGCGAGTTAGTTACGATATTTAAATCGGCTCACCTTGGAATGGGTTCGTTTAATTTCAGACCAATTTCCGGATTAAGTTACTATTCAATTGTGAAAGATTCGACAGGTGTAGAAGTTCGGACTGCGATACCAAAAAGTTTATCGGCCGGAGTAACTTTAAGTGCTTCCATCCAAAATAACCAATTGTTGATTATATCTAAAACAAATCCTCAAACATTGCCGCTTGTTCAGGATCGCAATCTGGTACTCTCTTTTTCAGCAAGAAAAGTAGCTTTAAAGTCATTCAGTTTTAAAATGAAGTCGTATAACAATACTTTTTCTCTTCCGGTTGATAGCATGCCAGATGGTATTATACTGATGACACTATCCGCACCAGGTGATCTCCCGCTTTCCGAACGATTGATTTTTATTCAAAAAGAAAACGATTTCGAAGTGACCATTGAACCACGCAAGCCGGTTTACAAACAACGTGATTCAGTTGAAATCAGGATTGCCTTTTCTACTGGTTCTGATATCAGACCGGAAGCATTTCTTTCGTTATCAGCGGCTGAAAAAAGTTTTACCGATAATAATGCCAGGTATCCTACATCAATATCTTCGTGGTTTCTTCTTGAATCAGATGTTCGCGGACCCATCGAAGAACCGTCTTACTATTTCGATCCATCGAATCGTAACAGGTTACCCGATCTTGACTTGCTACTGCTGACACAGGGATGGCGCGACTTTGAATGGAAATATAACAAGGGATATTTTCCTCACGAGTCGGGGTTTTCCGTTTCCGGGAGATTACAAAAATACAACGCTGACAAGCAATCGGAAGCAGAAAAGGTTAATATTGCGATCGTTGATGACAAGCATAGTCTTACAACAACTGCTTCGGTTGATGCTGTTGGGAGATTCCGTTTGGATGGAATTGATTTAACCGGAGAAGCCAGTTTAATTGTAAGTGCTGTTGGGAAGAAAGGATTTCCGCAGGGTTTGGTCGTTTTAGATACGCTTCAATATACACCCGAAGAAATAACGGGCAACTTGTCCCCGCAGATGGTGCTTTCGGAAGCGGTAGTAACGGAATTTAAACAAGCGTATGAAACAAACGAAACGATCCGAAAAAAATATAAATTGTCAGATACGATCAGCCTTGGTGAAATAAATGTAACCGCTGCAAAGCGCAAGGATTTTCAGACAACCAGGATTGAAAACAGTCGCAGCCTTTATAATAAACCGGATGCTGAAGTAATAGTTACTTCAAAGTATGCTGGTTATAAAAATGTATTTGAAATTCTAAGAGGAAGGGTCGCGGGAGTGATAGTTAATGAGGCTAATGGTGGTTATGATATCAAGATTCGTGGACAGAATTCTATTAGTCTTACTCCCATGCCGCTTTTTTTAATTGATGGAATTCAGAAGTCCTATGATGATATGGTTACATTACCTGTCGGCATTGTTGACAGAATTGATGTATTAAAGTCTGCCGGGGAAACTGCCGGTTTTGGAGTTCGGGGAGCAAACGGTGTGATAGCGATTATAACAAGAACGGGGGATAATTTACCGCCCGATCAACCAGACAATCATTCTGCAAACAGGAAGATTTCAGGTTACGATGCTGCCCGGGTTTTTTATTCTCCCAAACATTTATCGGTCTCCGATAATGAACCCGATTTGAGGACAACTCTTTTCTGGGATCCGAATATTATGCTGCAATCAAACCAAACGCAATTCCTTCATTACTTTAATGCAGATGATTCTTCAACCATAAGGATTATTGTTGAGGGGATTACATCCAACGGAATTCCATTAACCTCCAGTGCTGAATACGAAGTCAGGTAATTTGGCTTAATGCCTGGTTCTCTGATTTTCGTTTGCTTGGATCGGATTGTATAAATCTTTTGGGTGTATTGGATTTGAGATTATCGACCGGACATCCAAAAACAGACCATTGGTGAGGTATTATATCGATAAAAAGTAATAAAGAATAATCAGATGCTAAAATTTAAAAATTCGTTGATCATCGTTGCGGTCGTTCTCATCTTCTCTCAGGTATCAATTGCACAAGATATTTCAAAAAAGATAACCATTAATAACGATCTTGAAATCGTTCAGCTTACGACAAATGTTTATCAGCATATTTCGTATGCCGAATTTACCGGATTTGGTCGTGTTGAATGCAACGGGATGATTCTGACGAATGGTGATAAAGCTTTTCTGTTTGATACCCCGCCAACAGAACAATTGACAAAACTAATGGTGGAATGGATCACGCAAACATTGAAACTTAAAGTTGTTGGATTTGTTCCAAACCATTGGCATCGCGACTGCATAGGTGGACTTGCATACCTTCAAAGCATCGGTGTCGAATCGTATGCCAACCAAATGACCATTGATATTGCAAAAGCCAAAAACCTTCCTATTCCCGCACATGGATTTAAAGATTCTCTTAACCTTCAACTCGGAAACACAGCCATTAATTGTTACTACCTTGGGGCTGGTCATTCGATGGACAATATTGTCGTATGGATTCCTTCGGAGAAAGTGTTGTTCCCAGGATGCCTTGTGAAGGAGATGAATGCGAAAGGATTAGGAAATACTGTTGATGGAGATCTGAAAGCCTATCCCCAAACAATTGAGAGAGTCCTGCAAAAATTTCAGAATGCTAAAATAGTTATTCCTGGACACGGAGAGGTCGGCGGGATCGAATTAGTCAGGCATACCAAGGCACTGTTGAAAATGTGACAATTAGATAATTTACGAATTGTCGGATTAACTTTTATCCTTCTCTGTTTGTTATTACTTTTGAGCGTTGCAAAACGACAAACTCAAACTCTTAACACAATGCAAACAATTTTAGGTGCTGGTGGATCAATCAGTATTGAACTAGCCAAATCGTTGAAATATTTCACAGATGATATCCGGTTAGTTGGTCGTAATCCCAAGAAAGTAAATGAGACGGATCAATTGTTTCCTGCTGATCTAACAGACGCGGAACAAGTTTATAAAGCAGTTGCAGGTTCCGAAATCGTTTACCTGACCGTTGGATTCGAATACAGTACAAAGGTTTGGCAGAAACTATGGCCCCCGCTGATGCAAAATGTAATTGATGCCTGTATTGCGAGCAATGCGAAGCTGGTCTTCTTTGACAATGTATATTCAATCGGAGGTGATTTTGTCAAGCACATTACCGAAGAAACGCCCATCTATCCGACAAGTAAAAAAGGGGAAGTCAGGGCGCAGGTTGACCTTTTGCTGCTCGATAAGATGAAAGCAGGAAAGATTAAAGCCATTATTGCCCGTGCACCCGACTTCTATGGTGTCGATATTGACAAAAGCATTTTGATGTCTTTAATTTACAAAAATCTTGCTACCGGGAAAAAGGCGCAATGGATGTTTAATGCGAAGGTTAAACACTCGTATATTTACACACGCGATGCCGGATCAGCTACCGCATTATTGGGAAATACCCCCGATGCCTATAACCAGATCTGGAATCTTCCGACTGATCGCCGATCGCTGAATGCCGAACAATGGATTGACCTCTTTTCGAAAGAAATGGGGAAGCGAAATGATTACAAATTGATTTCGGGATGGATGGTGCGGTTGTTGGGAATTTTCATCCCTTTTTTGAAAGAACTATTCGAAATGCGGTACCAGTTCGACCGCGATTATTTTTTCGACAGCATCAAGTTTGAGAAGTATTTTAAATACCAGCCAACCAAATACGAAGCCGGCGTAAAAGAAATTGTACAGAAACTCGCTACAAAGAAATCAAAGCTCTAAATGACTATTTTACCTCGTAATAAAACGATTGTCGTATTCCTGATCTTATCCGGTCTCATCTTTCTTTCGTATTGTTTTTTCGAATCGCGGTGGATAAAAATCACTGAAATCGAAATCAAATCAGCAGATGTTC
>Ga0209724_1001592_pt1 | contig 20478 bp, 25 predicted proteins | sample grotaG_FD_184143 | JGI IMG/M metagenome (GOLD analysis project Ga0209724, IMG submission 184143) | Glacier valley bacterial and archeal communities from Borup Fiord, Nunavut, Canada, to study Microbial Dark Matter (Phase II) -... | ecosystem: Environmental > Aquatic > Freshwater > Ice > Glacier ...
CTGTGGCGCTTTGGGATCATTCAGAACTTTGGCAAGATCAGCCGGCGCTAACAATTGTTGCGGTGTCCAGGGATCGTTCTGTCCCTGAGAAGAATACTGACAAGATGCAAACACAGAAGTTGCAATCAATAGAAATAAGAAAATCAAGAGTTTTGTTTTCATAATATCACTTTTAAAAGAATAAGAATTGGATAACTAATATTGACCGAAAATTTATCCCAGTTTATTGTTCAGACTTTGCCAACTGCCACCATTATGTACATTGATAAAACCATTTGATTTCAGGATTCCCTTTGCAGAATAACTTCTCATTCCTGATGCACAGCAGGTAATTACGGGACGTTTTTTGTCTTTTAACTTGTTCAGATTCTTATGCAGTTGCTCAACCGGAATATTAATTGAACCCCTGATATGTCCGGATCCATATTCACCTTTGGTGCGAACATCTAAAATAATTGCACCTTCTTTTACTAATTGAGAAAGATCAACTTTGGGTCCAATGCCCAGCATTTTTTTGATTATTGATAACATTATTATTTCGATTTAAATGATTTATTCTATTACGTATTTTGTGGACCATTATGCAAACTGCTTTATGCAATAGACTACTGGTAACTGGTTATTGGCAACTGGCATGATAATGCTAACTATTTAATACTAATCCGCTATAGGATAATACATACGAGATTTTCTAGTAAGCGAGTCTGCCGGTTACAAGTGGCTAATCGCCAGTAGCAATAAGTGCAAATTATCGCTGCCTCATCATCTGCATGATACCGCCACCGTTCTTTGTGTTTGTATAACCCAGTTGTTGCAACACTCTTTGTCCATAAGCAGAACGAGCTCCGGAAGCGCAGTAAAGCGTTATTTCGCGTGATTTACCGCCCAGTTCGTTGATCCTTATTTGCAGGTCATCCAACGGAATATTGATAGCGCCTGGAAATGCGCCTCCTGCAAATTCCTGGGGTGTACGAACATCAATGATGATTGGTTCTGCAGACAAATTTGCAGCAGCAGGTTTTGCTTTCCGGCTTGCCATCATCGCGGCAATTCCACCCCCATTTTTCACATTGGTATAACCAATCTGCATCAACACGCGCTGTGCGTAAGCCGATCGGGCCCCGGAAGCACAATAAAGCGTTATTTCCCGTGACTTACTGCCCAATAGTTTGATGCGTAATTGTATTTCATCCAACGGAATATTGATTGCATCGGGATAAGCACCTTCCTGAAATTCTTCAGGAGTACGTACATCTACAACTATCGGAGCATTCAAATTCTGGGCTTTCTCTGCTGTTTTTTCTTCTGTCTTAGCAGTTTCTTCTCCGACCGATTTCAACTCAACAGGTAAAAGATCTATTTTTAGATATTTAAAACCAGTGGTTCGGGCTTGTCGCTGCAGTGAAGTATGTCCGCCCGAAATATTGGTGACATCTTTAAATCCTGCGCCCAATAAGGTGCGAAGTGCCTGATGTCCTTTTTTACCTGTTTCATCATAAACAATCACAGGACGATTACCGGGAATGGATTTCATTTGTTGCTGCAATAATTCCAACGGCAGGTGAACAGCTCCTTTCACATGGCTTTTTTCGAATGCAAAAACATCGCGAACATCTACAAAAACAGGATTTTTCCCCTCGATGAATGCATCGAGTTCTGTAACTGTAACCGATGGACTGAATCCTGAAACTCTGTTCTCTGCTGTATATGCCGCCATATTAATGGCATCGTTGGCGGTTCCGATGGGTGGTGAATAGGCAAAATCAATATCCGCAATATCGCTGATCGTCAGTTTTGCAGCTGTCGCGGTGGCAATCACATCCAGCCTTTTATCAGCCCCTTTGTATCCTGCCGCTTGTCCACCCAGAATAATTCCCGTGTTACGGTCGTAAATCAACATCGTTGTTACTGTTTCGGCACCCGGATAATAGGAAGTATGATGTTCTTTGTGAACTACAACTGCATCCGCATCAATCCCGGCAGCACGCGCCTGTTTCAGCGAGAAACCTGTTATTCCGGCAACCGCTTCGAAAACACGAACCACCGATGTTCCGATCGAACCTTTGTAACTATGGTTTCCACCCAATGCATTTTCAGCAGCAATTCTGCCCTGACGATTGGCGGGACCGGCCAAAGGAATTCGGACTTTTTTACCATTTACGCGATGTTCAATCTCAACCATATCGCCAGCGGCATAAATATCAGGATCGGAAGTCTGCAGTTGTGAATTAACCAGTAATCCGCCTGCTTCACCAATTTCGAGACCTGCCTCTTTTGCCAGTTGTAAAGTTGGACGAACGCCAATTGACAGTAAAACCATGTCGGCATCAAGAACTTTCCCATTGTCGAGTTTCACCGAACGCGGCATAATTTCGGTAACACCAGCACCCGTGTAAATGCCAACGCCATACGAAAGCAATTCATTCTCAATAAATCCGGCCGTTTCGGCTTCCATTATGGCCATCACGTATGGCATCATTTCCACCACATTCACTTTCAATCCCCTTTTTACAAGGGCCTCCACCATTTCGAGACCGATAAATCCTCCACCTACAACAACCGCATTTTTGGGTTTCTTCTCTGTCAGGTGATGTGAAATCTTATCCATGTCTTCGAGGGTCCATAACGTGAACACATGACTGTAATCAGCACCGGGGAGTGTCGGAGTGATGGGACGACCGCCTTGTGCCAGAATTAATTTTGTGTATTCAAATGTATTCTGCTCACCGCTTCGGGTATCCAACGTTTTAACCTTATGCGCCATTCGATCGATCGACGAAACAATCGTATTTACATGCACTTCAACCCCATATTGTTCATTAAAACTCTCGGGACTTTGAAGAATCAGTTTCGACCTGCTTTTTATATCACCTCCAATAAAGTACGGTAATCCGCAATTGGCAAATGAAATGTCAGGTCCTGCTTCAAGCATTACGATTTCAGCAGTCGGCGAAATCCGGCGAACTTTGGCAGCAGCTGTTGCGCCTGCCGCAACTCCTCCTATAATCAATATCTTTTCCATGTACTTTTTGTTTCTATTTGAAATTTCTGATATCATTTGCTTCGTGTCATTAAATGACTTCTTAATGACAATTAATGACCTTTTAATGACTATATAATGACTATATAACGACTTCTTAGTGAGAATTATATCGACATGCTAACTCACTTTCGCCATCTCTTTGAGTAAAAAATCTTTTGATTTAATTCCAACAAAGCGGTTTATTTCTGTTCCGTTTTTAAACAGTATTAAGGTGGGTATGCTCCTGACCTTGAATTTTTGGGCGAGGGTCTGATGTTCTTCGATATTTATTTTCCCTACCAGTGAGTTTCCTGTCAATTCAGACGCCACATCGTTTAATACAGGGGCCATCATCCGACAGGGAGCGCACCATGTTGCCCAGAAGTCGACTAATACCACCTTGTTCTTTGTTTGCTGCTGAAAGTTCTTATCCGTAAGTGTGAGTACTTTCACATGGTCAGCAACCATCGGCGTGTTTTTCATTTTTGCCATCGTGACAGAACGTAAAATAATGAATGTGATGATTATAACTCCAATTACTATCAATGTTGTTTGCATATTCCGTTGTTATTAAGTTTTTATTTTTTGTCTTTGTTAATGGATTAAGCGTTGACGGTTGCAGCAAATTCTTTATCCAAAATAGCTGTTACCTCTGCTTTTGATTGAATGCCAGATGTAGCCTTCACCACTTTCCCGTTTTTATAATAAATTGTAAAAGGGATTCCGGTAAAACCATCAACTTCGGACAACGTGCGAATAATATGCGATTCCGGGTTGTCAAATTCCATGTCGAAGAATTTAACATGTTTGTATTCGTTTTCCAATTCTTCGGCAATCCTGTAAACGGGGACGCACATTGGCCCCATCCGTCCACAGATAACCATTACATCACCGTTATTGTTGATCATTTCAGCATGCGCCGCAGCGCTTTCGATGTGTTTTAAATTGGTATACAACATGACTTTTCGTTTTTAAATTTTATGATACAAAGTTACAGGACCGATTCCTATGATTAAAGGTTTTCCCTTTAAAGCACAACAGCTCCTGAATTGAATTAGGACAACTTTTTAATTGATCTAAAACTGCTTCATTTATTTTGAACAGTTAAAACTGCTTCGCAAATAATTGTCATTCAAGTATATGATTTGTATATATATTACTAATGTACACTTATGTGCATTAGTAATATAAATTAATGTCTTTTAGTAATGTACACTGTTGTATTTTTCAAATATAAATTAGTACATTTGTAATTCAAATAAAAATGATGGTACTTTTTTCTGAAATCGAATTGGCCTATAATGCTCAACATGAGTCCTTATTAGCAAATAATATGGGGATGATAGAAAGGTATTTGCATAACAAACCCGGTCTAACAGGGCATATTGATATTATTACGGGCATAAGGCGCTGCGGCAAGAGCACTTACATGCACCAACTTTCTACTTCGATAAAGGGTGATCTTTCTTTTTTTACATTTGAAGATTCACGTGTATTTGGTTTCGATGCAGGTGACTTTCCTAAATTGCTTCAGGTAATGGGAACCAATAAAAGTGCTTATTTTTTTGACGAGATACAGAACGTCGAAGGTTGGGAGGTCTTTATACGAAATCTGCACGATCAAGGGAAAAAGGTTTTTATAACCGGTTCGAATGCATCGCTTCTCAGCTTCGAGTTAGGTACCCGTCTTACCGGCAGGCACCTCCGTTTTGAGCTTTTCCCATTCTCTTACAAGGAGTTCCTTAATTTTTTCAATATTACACCTTCCGCTTTAACATTTCAGCATTTTTTGGAAAAAGGTGGGTTTCCTGAATATTTGAAATTTGGATCTATTGAAACATTGCAGCAATTATTCAGAGACATTCTTTATCGGGATATCGCCGTTCGATACGGAGTTAGGAATGTTAAGACGTTAATAGATATAGCTTTATTTTTAATATCCAATGTCGGAAAGGATTACACACTTAACAAGCTAAAAAACAGCTTTAACCTGGGATCGGCCAATTCGGTAAGCGAGTATGTCAGCTGGTTCGAAGATAGTTATCTTATTTTCTCAGTACCTCAATTTAGTTGGTCGGCAAAAAGTATGGCAATAAATCCCAAAAAGGTTTATACGATTGACACTGGTTTTGCTATGGCCAATTCATTAAGCTATACGAACGATCGCGGGCGATTGCTAGAAAATGCTGTTTTTTTGGAATTTAAACGCAATGGTCTTATAATTAATTACTTCAGGAAGAAGCATGAATGTGATTTTGTTGTTTTCAAATCGAAACAAATTGAAGGAGCTTATCAGGTTTGTTCTGAATTGAACCTGGATAACAAAAGCCGTGAGATAGACGGGTTAATAGAAGCGCTGGAATTTTTCGACCTGCAATCCGGAACAATTCTCACCCTGGATCAGGAGGATAATTTCAATATTTCCGGAAAAGAAATTAAAGTATTTCCGGTTTGGAAATGGTTGCTACCATAATATTATAATAGAATGAAGACTATACTCGAAACTGATCAGGATTTTATTTGCGACATTCAGGCGCCATGTTTTCAAATGCTCATGCCTGAAGAAGTTGTGCTTGTGAGGGGAAGTAAAACACAGGTACTGTTCCGTAAAGGCGATAATCTGACCAAACAAGGGGCTTTTGCATCGTATGTATTATTTATAATCAGTGGTTTAGCCAAACAATACATTGAGGGGGACAATTCAAGAAATTATAACTTAAGGATTATCAAGCCTGGCGAATTTGTTGGACTTTCAGCCGTATTCACAAAAAGCACGTTTAACTATTCCTCTGTTGCGATCACCGATTGCCAGGTATTCCTGGTCGAAAAGGATGCCATCGCGAAGGTCATAAAACAAAACGGTTTGTTTGGTTTTACAATGATAACAAGGTACTTCGAACAGAATGCAAACCTTTTCGATACGCTGCGAACTGTTATCTATAAACAAATGAACGGGCGCATTGCAGAAACATTGTTATATATTGATGGATTTAAGAATGAGAATCCATCTGTTTTTCAATTACTCTCGCGTAAAGACATTGCAGACTTTGCCGGGATTTCGACTGAGAGTGCTGTGAAATTATTGAAGAGCTTTGAGAAAGACGGACTGATTGAATTGAATGAGAAAGATATTCAGGTTGTTAACCACAATGGATTGCTCGAAGTAAGCAAGAAAGGATAAATTTAGTTAACTTATTGAAACTGGCATATTGACCGATAGTGAAATCATACGGCAAATAGTCCAAGGTGACAGGAATCTGTACCGGAAACTCGTAGAGCAATACCAGCCGATAGTATTTCGCACCTGCATCGGATTTTTGCATCATAAGGATGATGCAGACGATCTTACGCAGGATGTTTTCATTCAGGCCTATCAAACGCTATCAGCTTTTAAGGGCGATGCCTCCTTTTCGACATGGATTTACCGAATTGCCGTAAATGCTTCACTTAATAAAATACGAAAGTCATCAAGAAACCAGTTTCTGCAGCGACTTGAAACGGTGTTCGGAGGCGAAAAAAACAAAGAATATTCCTTTCCGATTTCTGATAATGAGAACCCTGAAAATATTTTAATCCTAAATGAATACAAGGAATGGGTGCAGAAGGCGCTAAATAGTCTGCCCGAAAATCAGCGCACAGCAATCGTACTTAGTAAATATGATGATTTACCCCAGAAAGAAATTGCAGAGATCATGAATACAACTGAAGGAGCCGTTGAAGCGCTGATACAAAGGGCAAAAGCGAATCTTCGTGAAAAATTATCATCGCTAAAGAAAAAAAGTAAAAAATAACCGTAGGAAAAATAGAAGTTTTGTTTCTAACCATTAAAGTCAATTAAAATGAACTGTCAATTATGCCAAAAAGAGTTAGATGCTTACCAGGAGGGCACATTGCCCGAAGGTATCCGGATACAGGTCGAAACCCACCTGGGAGAATGTAAGGCTTGTGCTGAAAGTTTTCAACTTGTAAGTCTTGCGAACAAAGTAATCGACGCAGAAAAGGAACTTAAATCGAACCCATTTCTTGTGACACGGATTATGTCGGGTATCGAAGAACTGGAACAGAATCGCGAAAGTCACCAACGTATCCCTGGCTATCAACGCATTTTAAGACCTGCATTGATAAGTGTTTCGATTGCAGCAGCTATATTTATTGGAGTTTTGGTTGGCAATATTTATTTACCAACACAATCGATCAATAAACTGCCTGTTGAAATGACATACATGAACGATGCGGCTCTTGAATCAGTAGACTTGTTTTCTCAATTATAATTTTTAAAGATGAAAACAGAAAACAAATATTCGCTGATGATTTGGGCAATTGTGATACTTGCAGTTTTGAACATCTCGACGCTCATGACTATTTTATATCACAAGTATCAATCGGATAGGACAGAACTCGTTTCCACATCAGATCCGAAAGAATTAGAAACTGATTCAGAGAAATTTAGTGGGCGCTACTTTCGCGACCAGTTGGACCTTAGCAATGAACAATTAGAAAAATTCAAGAAGATGAATCCTGTTTTCAGGCCAAAAGCAAGGTATATTACAATTGAATTAGCCGAAAGACGGAAACAAATGCTGGTTGAAATGTCTGCAGCAAACAGTGATACTACAAAGTTAAATGCTTTGTCCGATTCAATCGGTGAACTGCATAGCGACTTAAAGAAGATCACTTACAAGTATTATCTGGAAATCAAAGGCATTTGCAACCATGAACAGCAAAGAAAACTCGAACAATTGTTCGGTGAAATGTTTACAAACGATTCGCAGCTTGGAAACCCGGGCAATGGTGGACCAAGAGGTGGAGGACAAGGCAGACGACGGTTTAATAATTGATTGACTATTAATTATTTTAATTTTTAAAGACATGAAGACAAAACTTTTTTTAACAGGATTAGCCTTAATGGCAGTAACTGTATTTGCAAATGGCCAGGAGCCGGTTGCAAAGCAAGGACAGGGAAATGGTCAGCGCAATGGTCAGTGTTGTGGCAGGTGCAATGGAACAGGTAGAGGCGCTGCCTTTGTGGATAAAAACAACGACGGAGTTTGTGATAACAACCAAAACGGCAATGCAAATGCAGCCGTCAAAAGCGGAAAAGGTAATGGGATCTGCGATGGTACTGGTAAAGGACAAGGGCAGGGCAGGGGAAAAGGCAGGAACTTTGTTGATGCCAATAAAAACGGGATCTGCGACACTTACGAAGCCCAAAAGAAATAGTTCTACCTTTCTTTTAATGTACATTTTAAGTACAGATTCATAGAATCAATAATATTTTATTGCATTAAATAACAGTGGTTTAGACAATTTATAAATCGCTGAATGCAATACCTATGTTCAATTTTACAATAATTAAAACAAAAAAGAATGAAAATAATCGTTAAAACAATCGTTTTAAGCAGTTTTATGGCTGCTTCGTTACTATTTATTTCTTGTCAGAAAGACATGAATAGCGCTAACAATGTACAGTATGCAAGCCTTCTAAGTGTTTCAGGTGATGGTACAACCTCAATGATTACGGCCAATGTGAAATCCGCCTTCGTTGAAACATCTGCGTTATTTGAAAGTGAATTAGCCTCCTTACTAAAAATGAAAGAAGAGGAAAAACTGGCACGCGATGTTTATTCGGTTCTTTATCAGAAATGGGGAAGTCAGATTTTCTCAAATATAACAGCAGCAGAGAGTAATCACCTGAATGCGATCATTCTACTTCTGACTAACTATGGTGCAACCGACACTTCATTGGGTGAGGCAGGTGTATTTACCGATAGCGAGGTTCAGAGGTTGTATAATGAATTGATTGCCAATGCCACATTGTCAATTGAAGCGGCCTACAAAACGGGGGCATTAATTGAAGAGATGGATATTAAAGACCTTAATGCTGCGCTTAGCGGTACCACAAATGAAAATATCATCATGGTATTCGACAACCTGCTCAAAGGATCAAGAAATCATCTAAGGGCATTTAATCTTCAGCTAACAACACTCGGAGTAGTGTATTCTCCTGTCTTTATCAACCAGGCAGATTATGATCTGATCGTAAATTCTTCGATGGAAAAAGGAAAACAGTACCGAATGAATGGCCAGGGAAATGGTCAGGGAAAAGGTCAAAAAGGACAAGGGAATCGGGGTAACGGAAGTTGCAGTAATTAAATGATTCCGAATAAAAGTTAGTTACAGCACCCTTCGAGCGGTCGAAGACCCTCGAAGGGTGCTGTTCTAAAATGTAACTGTTTTGTCAGCCCAAACAACCATATTTACGCAATCAACCATTGTTGAAACCGGGCAAGCTTCGGTGCTGTCCAACTGACGTGATTTCAAACAAGTGCCACAGGCAAGTATTTCACCGCCAGCCTTCACGAAATTTTTAAGTTGTACATCAACATTGAATTTTTCATGAGTTAAGTCCTCGCATTCAACAGCTTCTCCCATTAAAAACACTTTTACTTCGTGACCCTGCTTTTTAGCAGTCACAGCGAAGCGAAAGGCATTCCATGCTTTTTCGTACTCTTTAGTTTCGAGAATAATTCCGATTTTCATAAGCTTGTTTGTTAAAAAGTTGTTACGACTTTGTTTTTACGGATCAGTTCTTACAGATCGGCGAGGGAAGAAAACTTGCAAACTTGTGGTTCATTATTATTCCGGCTTCGCAAACAAGTTCCGCAACCCAAAATTGTACCACCATTCTCCAAAAATTTATCAGCTTGCTCTTTAACATCCTTATCCGTTTTTACCAGGTTGTCAAGTTCAACACCTTTGCCAAGAAGGAAAATGCTCACCGTGTCGCCCTGATTTTTGGAATAATTTGCCAGACGTAAGGCATTCCAAACAGTTTCGGTGTCGTTTGAATAAATCACCATCCCTATTGATGTAGGGGAACCCGTCTTCTGTGCGGGAGATTTGGCATAAGTTCCGTAAGAAATACATGCCATGAACGCAAGTAGAATAAAACTTTTTTTCATTGATTTTTGATTTAACCTGATTTATAGTAAGCGTTTATTGATAGCATTGATAAGCACATTGATGGCAAAATCAATTTCTTCATCCGTAGAATTTTTGCCGGTTGAAATCCGCACTGTTGAGGCTGCCGTCATGAAATCGAGGTTCATTGCCTGAAGGACTGAGGAAATAGTTGTCTCGCCCGAATGACAGGCTGAACCGGTGGAAATCAATACGTCACTGCTGATGAAAGAGGCCAGTTCCTGTGCATTAACGTTTTCGAAGGCCACACTTAACGTATTAGGCAGGCAATTATCCAGGTTGCTGTTGATGTGAACTTTATTACCAAGCCGGGCAACCAGACCATCAAGCAGCCTGTCGCGTGAAACCAGCATATTGTGCTGATTCTGTTTGAAATCCCGTAGCGCCACTTCGCAAGCTTTCCCAAGCCCGACGGTGTGAATGACATTTTCTGTTCCGGGACGGATGCCTTTTTCCTGTCCGGCGCCATGCATCAGGTTTTCGATCAGTGTTCCCTTCCGGATGTAAAGTGCACCGATCCCTTTGGGTGCATACAGTTTGTGTCCGGCAATCGTTAGCAGGTCAACCCCAAGTTTATTGACATTCGTTTCAATTTTACCAACTGATTGTGAAGCATCGGTATGAAAAACAATCTTCTTTTCCCTGGCAATCAACCCTATTTCATCAATCGGCTGTATTGTTCCGACTTCATTGTTGGCGTGCATAATGGTAATCAGGATTGTATCTTGCCGAATGGCGTCTTTCACTTGTCCCGGATCAACCCGTCCATATTGATCGACCGGAAGATAAGTGATTTCGAAACCCTGTGAACCCAGGTATTTACAAACCTCGGTAACTGCGGGATGTTCGATGGCGGAGGTGATAATGTGCCGTCCTTGATCGCTGTATGCAAAGGCAATTCCTTTAATGGCAAGATTGTTCGATTCGGTGGCACAACTGGTAAAATAGATTTCTTCCGGCATGCAGTTGATCAATTCTGCAACCTGCCCCCTTGCTTTTTCAATGGCCTCTTTATTGTTTCTCCCGATAGAATAGGAGCTTGAAGGATTTCCGTAAAACAATTCAATATATGGAATCATTTCTTTTACAACCTCCGGATCAACCGGGGTGGTGGCGTTATAGTCGAGATAAACCGGATGTTTCATTTTGTCCTGCTATTGATTATTATTTTGTTTCGCAATGATCACAACTACATTCTTTACCACTTGCTTTTTCAAAAGCTTCTTTCCCTTCGGTAATTGAAAAATATATCAAACCGGCTGTTCCAATAACATCAGCATAAGCAAATCCACTATATTCATAGATCAGGCTTGAAACCAGTAAAACGATCGACATATAAACACAGACTTTTGTACAATTACTATCGGATATGATCGGCTCGGAGTTGAGTTGCTTCCCAACTTTTTTCTTTGCATTCATCAGCCAAACCATTACTGCAATCGAAATCAACGATATGACAATCCCCCAAAAAGTTGTTTCGGGTTTGTGATGGTTGATCAGGTTGAAAATAATACCAATCAACAAACCAACCGATAACAGATAGAAGGCGGTACCTGTAATTTTTAATGCTTTTATCTCGAAAGTGCTTTTGGGACTATCAGGATTTTGTCCGATACGTACGATCATGACTGCAATACCAATTCCCGACATTACCTCGATAAAGCTGTCGACTCCAAAGCCGAACAAGGTAAGCGTTTCGTCCTGAAACCCAAACCAAATTGAAACAAGCCCTTCTATAATGTTATAGAAGATCGTAAAAAAAGCCAGCCATAATGCTATTTTATATTGTCTGTTTTCCATTTTGTTTTTTACTTGTGAACTATTCATGTTCATGACGGTGGTGTAAGTCAGGGTCGTGCGGATGAACGTGTGTTATCGGGTCATGCTTGTGCAGATGTGAATGCCATTTGCCTTCCGGTATTGTTTCGCCATCATGCAAATGTGTATGATGACCATCGGTATGTTGGTGGTAATGTATATGTTCCATCACGACATGGGTATGCATATGTTTATGCGATAGCAGATTTGTAACAACAACAGCAAGCGACAGAAGAACGATCGATATAACGTGAACCCATTGAAATGGTTCGTGTACAAATAAATAGGATAATACAACTCCCCATATTGGTGCTGTGGAAAACAATATCTGACTTCGGGTTGCCCCGATATTTTGTGCAGATGTCACATAAAGAACAATGCTAAAACCATAAGCGAAGATTCCAACAACAATTGCAGGAATCACATTGCCGGTTGCAAGGAAGTTACCGGCAATCAGGGATCCGATCAATAAATTAACAGAACCGGCCACGATCCCTTTTACAAAAGTTACTGTCTGTGGCGATGCCCCGTCGGTTAACGCAGTCAGGTGATTATCGATTCCCCAGCAAATACAGGCTGCCGTAATCAGTAAACCTGAAGTTATACCGCTCGAACCTTCACCCATCGACGTAATTATGCCGGCGGCAATTGTTAGACCAACGCCAATCCATGTATTCCGGTCGAGTGCATCTTTAAAAATTACAACACCTAAAATAGCTGTTGCCACGAGCTCCATGTTTAACCAGATTGAAACCGATGCCGCATTAGCCGTTTTAAGTCCTGCCAGTAAAAGCAGCGGACCGGCGAAACCACCAAAGAAGATAATTCCAATCGTTTTTGACCTGTTGCCTCGCTGAAAGAGCAATTTCAGATAACTACTTTTCCTGAACAGGTAGGGTGACATCGCCAAAGCGGCCCCCAAATAAAGCAAACCGGCCAATTGAAAAGAATTTAATCCATTCAACAGCAATTTGCTAAAGGGTGTCGCAATTCCAAAAAGAAACCCGGAAAGTATGCCTGTTATAATTGCAAAGCGCTTCATCCTTTTATCTTATTCAATAAAAGTCAATGTTAATTATTAAATAGGGATTTATCAAGCTTTACAACTTATTCCAGAGGCGGCTGACGGAAGAATAAAAATGCAGATCAGAAATTGAAAAATACGAATCGCGAAAATTTCACGTTATACTATCTTCTCTTCCCGACAAAATTATATCCGATTCCCAAAAATATGGAGCGACTTATACCTGGCATATAAGTAGTAGCCCCGGCACCATATGCAGATTTTTGTACCCTGGTTGCAAATGAATCATTGGTTAAGTTCAAAACATTAACCCAAATGTCAATGCCTTTAAACAAATATCCTATTCTCATATTATATATCTGATAACCATTATACTCCCTCGTATTTAATTCATCGATATAATATTTACTTATCTTTTGCATCTCTGCACTTATACGGAAATTTTTAATGAAATTTGGTCTATAGGTAATCTCAGTATTTGCCACCCAACCTGGAGCTAAATTCATTATTTTCCCGCTAAAATCATTTGCCCCATTTACAAACTCAACAAATTTATGAATTGAATTTGCAGCATTAAATCTTATCTCAATTTGTTCTAAAAATTTATATTTAATAGAGTATTCGATTCCTTCATGCATTGTTTTTCCTGTTGATTGGTTTTGAGTCGAACCATCTGGCAGTAGAACAGATACTATTTCATTTGTACCATCGGAATGATAAAGGCTGAAATCGATATATCCTTTATTTTTACAAAAACTTACCCATCCACCAAATTCATAATTTGAATATGAAGCAGGTTTTAGCACTGGAATTATAACACCTTTATACAACTGCGAGAATAAAGGTGGAGCAAAACCTTCACTATAACTTCCGTAAAACCCGATGTAATCATTTGGATTATAATTGAGTCCAATTTTCGGACTTAAATGATCAAACAAATTTTTATCGTCAGAAGCACCTGAAATAGCCGTTGATGGCAAATTGTTGTTGAAGCTGTAGTCCAACCTGTCGTATCTCAATGCTGCCGACAATTTCAATTTATTAACAGGTGAAATTTCAAAATTAATATATTCTGCAGAATTTAATAAATTGGTATTGAAATTTTGAACATATGTATCCGTCATTGTATAGCCCGTATAAAGATCTCCCACCTTTTTGACATCAATGGTTTTACTGACATAACTGTAAGGCGTAAAATCGATACTTAAACCTGATATTAATTGTGCTTTTAAAAATTTAAATTTATGTCTGTGCTGGATAAGCATTCCATAGCTTTGAAATTCGGATTCTATGTATTCTCCATTGTATTTAACGGGTGGAGGCCCACCATAAATCCTTTTTATATAATAGGTGGGGATTTGGTCTTCCTCATTACTTCTAAAGTGCAATGTGAAAAAGGTTTTGTTATTTTCATTCCAGCTTTTGTCAAGTCGTGTACTTGCTCTTATACTTTGATCGTCCGCATAACAAAAAGTGTATTGGTTATACCTGTCATTTGTGAAATATATTGCGCTGTCTAAACTTCCAGACATTTTTGTATTGTGCTCAATATAACTAATAGAAGTTGTAAGCTTGGTTTTATTATTGAATCTGTAAACACCTTTAAGGAAGACCGCCGTTTTCCTAAAATCGCTATAATCTCTATATGAATCTGAACTGGAGGCCGTATAACCACCAACAAATATTCCGAATTTTTTAACTGTATTACCGGCCTCAAAATCCAATCTTTTATACCCCATATTGTTCGCCTGCACAGAGATTTTTGCAGTAGGATCAAGAGAAGGATTTTTTGTAATGAAATTCATTGTCCCTCCGATTGCTTCGCTGCCATAGATCGAAGAGGCCGGACCTTTTACTACTTCTATCGATTTAACAACTGCCATATTTATTTCTTTTAAATTTCCTGATGTCGCAATCGTTGTCGGTACAATTGGAATTTCATCTTCCAAAATCACCAACTGTGTTCTGATAAAAGATAAGGGTTGCCGGATACTTGCAGACTGATTTTCGTTGCCAAAATTTGCAATATGTACACCGCTAACCCTATTTAAAAGTTCAGATATTTCTGTTGCCTTCGTATCATCAATTATTGCTTTCGGCAACACGCTTATGGCAATTGGTGCATTTTTTCGGCTTTGGTACTCCCTTTGTGCTGATACAATGCATTGATTTAATTCAATAGTCGTTTGTTCCAATTGAATATTCATAAAATAAGAATTAGCGGCGATTCTTTTAGACTGATACCCTATAAATGAAATAATTAAAGTGTCGATTTTTATAGTGGATTCAAGGATAAAATGACTATTTATGTCAGAAACGGTACCTTGATTAATATCAGGAATCAATACATATGCTCCGATAAGTCCTTCGTTTGTTTTGATATCTGTTATATTACCTTCTACTTTAAACTGGGAATATGCGGATGTTATTTGAAAAAATAAAGCAACAATCATTATGAACAGAGTAATTTTCATGTTTTCAATATTTTTGATTTCAAATATTTTATTAGAGAAATTTTTCTGAAAATCAACAACAATAATATTATCACTATTGGAGTTCCAGAAACTAAGCATCGGTAACAATTACTGCAAGAGCCATTACAGTTATTGATTAAAAGGGATGGCAGTGCCAGCGAAGTTCCAAACAATCCGAATTTTATCTTATTATATTTATTTTTGATAGAACTTAACCCTTTCGATAAGAAATTGCTTTTGACGGACATTTTTTTATACATATTTTACAGGTTATACATGAAATCTGATTTATTTTCATCGAATTGTCCTCTGCCTTTTCGATTGCCCACACAGGACACTCTTCGACACACTGACCGCAGGATCCGCAATTGGTTTTATCAATTCTAATCCTTTTGAAACTTTTTATTTTTGATCCCAACCAATTAAAAATCCCATCAATAGCTCCGATCGGACATAGAAAATTACAATATGCTCTGCCACCTGCGGCTAAAAAACCAAGTAAAATAATCATAGCAAGGTTTACCATCCCACCGAAGGTTATTAATAGAATGCGGCTTGATGGACTTGCAATGGACCCAAATAATGAAGATATAATCGAAAAGTTACAATAGCTGCAGCAGATACTTCCGACACCTAATACCGGGAGTATTAAAAAGGCTGCTAAATAACTATATCTCACCGCAGGAGCCGAAATCCAACTGTAATTTATTTTTAATTTTTTAGGTACGATCTTACTCCCCAATTCTGTAGCACCACCTATTGGACATACATAAGAACAAAAGAACCTGCCTGCAAAAAATGAAATTGCAAAAATTACGATGAGCATAAACAAGCCCACGAATAAAACTTTACTCATTGCAATAAAGCCTTCTATACTGAATAACATCCTCATGCAAAAGGGGGCACCACATATACTTAGGGATCCAAATATACTTGGTATAAGAGAAATTGGAGGTAAAAAAATAATTATTCCCAAAACAATAATTAAATACCTTTTTGTTTGAACGGATAGTTTCATTTTTTCTCTGTTTTTATTCTTCACAACAGCTAACTTTATGAAGATATTTACTTATTGAAATTGTATCTTTTTTCCTGGGATTTATAATTTTAGAATCACGTACTTTAGAATAGGGTCTTCTAACTTCTTTTGAAATATTAAAATTATCCAATTCATTGAATTTTATTGGAATTGACAATACTATATTGCTGGATTCTAAATCATAAAACCTTAAATTATAGTTTGCCGCCTTATCTATTTTATTTTTTGGCTTTATATATACAACTAAAGCATATTTTTCCCAGGGATAAATATTCTTAATTGTATCATTCCCAAACTCATGAAATTTGTGAATGCCGAGATTAAGACTTGGCGGATAGCGGGAGTATATTTTGTGCTCAATTTTAGGTTCTCCTTCTAAAACGACTTTTATACTTCCCGTATAAGGCGCTTTTACGGTTCCTGAAGCAAATAATACGTATTCCTCCTCATCTAGCCCAAGTAAAACCGGATGTCTGGAGATCCCACCGTCATTTGATATCATTGTTACAGAATGACCAAAATTTGGAGGAGTGTACATTGCAGCAATCGTACATACCATAAACGTTATTACAATTGTTAGGACAATTATAAATAGATGTTTCTTTCTATTCATGTTATTCGATTTTTTAAACACTTACATTATTACATATAAGATACAAGTAATCAGTGCCATTCTTTGATTTAAAGAAGCACCTTCAAAGCTGAAAACAAGATAATATCAATAACGAAGTGTGCAAAACACTTCATTATGTTTTCAGAAATTGTGAAGTAATTTTATTCAGATATAAGTGCACTTGTGGAGATAGCGGACACGAAGACACTGCTAAACCATAGATTCACAGGTAAATGAATTTAATTAAAGAATGAATTCTATTTTGGGTGGGATAAAAATTGACGGAATATACCTTGAAGTAAGTGGTGTTTCCGGTTTAACCTGGCGGGTTATGTCTGTTCCAAATACATTTGGAAGGATAACATGAAAATATAAAAACTCTTTTACATCTTCATTTTGAACCTTTTTATTGGTATTATTATCTTTTGAATCGTTATTTGAGTCACTGTTTTTCTTAAGCTGTTTCTCAAGGTAACATTTTCCCTCGCAACAACTATGGGGTTTATCTCTGTTTATACAGAGATTCTTTACAATAAAGTCTTTGTTTATTGCATAATCAATGTAAGGTAATATTGGTCGGAAGATGTAAAAGACCAAAATGAATAATAGAGAAAGTGCATATACTCTATACCGCATTTCAATATTCTAATAGATTGATAAGCAAATATAGCTAATATTTTTTAATTATACAACAGAATGCACATTTTTTTCAAAGTGAAAGTAGATTAATTTTTAACTATTTTCAGTTTTACTGCTCGTACTTGGTTTATTTTTTACCAACCAACAAAAATACGGGGTATTTCTTGCCCGATTCACGTTTTACTTCAAAACAAGTTTTGTATTCAACATCCTTAAACCCTGCTTTTTTTAGGATCTCAGCGAGCAAATCAGGATCAAAACCCAAATGTACTTTTACATCAATGCCATGAAACGAGCCATCTTCGGTATATAAGTCGGCAATGGCCAGGTATCCTTCCGTATTTAGCAAAGAATAAAACGTATTTATAATGGCTTCAAAATCATCTACATGATGCAAAACCATTTGGTTATAAATGATATCAAATTTGCCATCGAAATTTTTATGCTCCAGATCGAACCAAAGCGGTACAACATGGCTGGTCTCGAGATATTCGGTCTTTTCAAGACAAACCTTGATCATTTCCTGCGAGTTATCCATTAAGGTAATTTCAGAAAAACGGTCTTTAAGCAGAAAGCTCAGTATGCCTGTACCTGCTCCATATTCAAGGGCTTTCATGGAATGGTGAAGAGGTATCATTTTCTCAAGTTCAGCAGCAATCGCAACCGAACGTTCCATGTGCATTTTATCTTTGTCCCATTCACGGGCGCGGGAATCAAAACTGGACATAATTTATGATTTTAAATTGTTTATACTTTCAATCGGGTTATGTTTGCTGACGCGGTCTTTAACTATCAAAGTTGAAACGGGTGAAGCAGATTTTTGGTTAAAAACCATATCGTGACCTACACACAAACCCATCGAAATATTAAGTTCTGTATTATTTTCTTTCAGGTATTCGGCTTGTCCGGCTGGATTGCACATAATTCCACTGCCTTCGCATCCAAGCATTTCGTGTTTGGTAACATGACCGCATTTGCAATCAACACTAAACACTTCAAATTTGTCTGAAAGAAATTTTTTTACTGCTTCTGCTTCTTTTGGGAACGATACGCAATGGGCAATGCCAATTCGTTTGATTCCGGCCTTACTTGCATAATTTTTGATTTCCTGAACCCGATTTGAACCACGTTCATAGGCATCTTCCGCAATTTGCATGATTTCTTTAGAACGACTATCGTACAAATCTTTGATATCTTTTTCTATCATCTTATTGATGATTACATTGATGCTCTTCTCCATGATTTTCGTGGTGATGACAACCCTCACCAGAATCATTTAGTTTGCCTTGCAAAAAAGCCTCGGCTACTTGCTGTACATCTCCTGAACAACCCCGATAAACTTCGATTCCATGGCTTTTAAGCACGTTTAATGCACCATTGCCCATATTCCCGGCAAGCATTACACTTACACCTTTTTCTTTCAATACAGCTGCTATATTGCTTTTACAACCGCAACCTTGGGGTGAGGGCAATATCTCAGAACTAATAATATTTTTGTTTTCATCGATACTGAAAACCGTGTAAGCTTCGCAATGACCAAAATGGTCGTCAACTTCATTTCCTCTTGTGGGTAAAGCTACTTTCATGTGTATATAATTTGTTTTTTAACGGTCACATGGAACCCTCATAGATATTCATCTTCTTTTGCGAGCCGTTGCTCAGGAGGGTTTCATTTTATACTACTTTATTTGGTTTATAATTTCTGAAATTGTTTGTTGCGTTTCAGGGATTACCATTTGGATATTGTTCTTTCTGAATACATCAACTACTTTGGAACCAAAGCGTCCGGCAATAGCCATACTGATATTTTTATCGAGCAATATTCCGGCAGCATCGCATCCAGCGTTTTCCTGATTTTGGCTTGCAGAATTTTCAATAAATGAACTTTGATTGGTTTCTGTATCGTACAGGAAAAACCAGTTGCATTTGCCAAAATGGGGATCAACCAGGGCTTTTAAATTATTATCGGTAGTTGCTATAGCAAATGTCATGATATCAGTTGTTTATGATTGTTACTTGTGTTTTGCAAAACGGACAATGTTTGGTGGTGTTTTCAGGAAGGGTAAATGTTATTTTACATTCGTTACACTTAAACCAATCAGCAATGGCAACGTTTCCACCTTCAAATTGAATACAACTGCCTTCGACAAAAGCTTTTGCTATTTTCCTTCGTACACTTTCGTATATTCGTGTAAATGTTGGGCGCGAAATTTTCATCAGTTTTGCAGCCTCAGCCTGAGTAAGCAATTCATAATCGCATAAGTTGATCGCTTCGTATTCTTCAAAATTAATAATTACATCTTCACCGGTTTTGCATTGCAAACCTTGTGGCTTAAAACCGCAGAAATGAGGTGCCATTTGAATTAATCTGTCTTTCTTGATACGTCCCATATCCCAAAATTTGCTGCAAAAATAGTGAACAAATGTTCACAAAACAAGTTTAAACGAACTATTTTTCAAAATATTTAATTGTATTTAAATATTCAGCATTGATATTGTAACCTATGAGGAGTCAAGAACAGTAGAAGAGAAATCAGAATGAATTTTCTTTTTATATTTTCATAATTTGCAAGCGAAGTAACCAACTCCAAATTCATTACAAAATATAATTGTCTAATATTCAGGCAATACTATCATTTTATTGACGAAATTATGAATTATTTTCACTATTTTCCCCGAAAGACTTGTTCGTTTAATAAATGAGATTACCTTTGCACCGCCTTTGAAAAACAGAGGTACTTAAGGATGACTCAGTAGCTCAGTTGGTAGAGCACATCCCTTTTAAGGATGGGGTCCTGGGTCCGAGCCCCAGCTGGGTCACAAAAGGTAAGAGACACTTTACCGACAAATCAGGAAAAGCCTTCTAAA